>Ga0137390_10002057_pt1 | contig 15712 bp, 15 predicted proteins | sample 15con2h24AmetaG_FD_104937 | JGI IMG/M metagenome (GOLD analysis project Ga0137390, IMG submission 104937) | Vadose zone soil microbial communities from Angelo Coast Range Reserve, California, USA - 15con2h2.4A metaG | ecosystem: Environmental > Terrestrial > Soil > Vadose zone > Saprolite... | reverse complement strand
TCAGCTGCTGTATGCTAAAGGCCATGAGAGCTTCCTTTCTTCTTTCGACTACACGATTGGACTCGTCTTAGTCTATCAGAAGAAGAACGCTCTTCTTATTTAAATGGCATTGCCCACTGGGTGGGCACGCCGTTGATGTTCTGGCCCAGGGAAATCTGGTCAACATTGGCGTCGGTGATGTGCCCGGTGGGGTAATCGTTGCCGCCAATGACGGCCGTGTTCATACCATAGCTTTTAGCCACGTCGAAGATTGACTCCTGCCCAAACTTTTCCGTCCCGTTATACCAGATGTTTGTGTCCAGGCCATCCGGCTGACCCCACACCTTGCCGGGTGCGTCGGGACTGCGCCAGGCGGGATAAGAACCGGTGGCGATCTGGTAATGGTCAATGGGAGACCAGCCGTACTGCGTCCAGGTTTCGGAGGCGACGACGCCGCTCTGGGCAAGCTTGTGCGTGGCGGGAGACTTGTTGGCCATGGACTGGCTGTCGGCAAACCACGAGTCATAGTAGGTCTCGTCGAAATCCACGATGATCAGGTTTTTTGCTCGTCCTGCCGGGACGCTGCGCGCGCCTGGAACAGGGATGGGCGCCAGCTTGAAATTAACGGTGGCGCTCCCACTCGCATTGACCTGCATCTGCTGCGCGTCCCTGTATAAAGGCTGCGTCCCGCTGATGCTGTAGCGGCTCGCCGCCAGGTTGTAGGTTCCACTAGCGATGCCACTGAAGCTGTAGCTGCCATCGCTAGCCGTAGTGGCATACTGGGCGGTAGACCCCACCGCACCAGCGCTGATGCCAACCAGTGCGTTAGCGACGGGCTGCCCGCTGCTAGCATCTGTAACCGTGCCACTGACGCTGGAGCTGCCTGCTGCCAGCCCGCGTGTCGCAGGCTTGAGCGCGCTGCCCGGCAAATCGTCGCTGTCGCCAAAGGCGCTGGAAGGGACGTAGTGCGGGTTGGGTCCTATATTGGATACAGCATACGTAGAAATAGCGCGTGGAATAATCAGAACTGACAGGATGAGCAGCGCAGTAACCAGCATCGTAAAAATAGCTACAACAGCGCGACGATGTCGATTTGACCGGCTGCGAGTCTTATTCTGCACATCTTACTCCTAACTATGTGTGGCTTTACGTAACTATCATCAATCTTGGCCGGTGCCGTTGACGTTTTCGCTCACCTTGATCACCGTCACCTGCACACCCTGCCACGCCGGCTGTGTTGTTGTTCCTTGGATGGAATAGGCCACAGTTGCCCCGCCGGGCACATTATCGACCAGCTTAGTCGCTGTCGCCACGACTTTCCCTGACGCGTCGAGCAGCGTCACCTGCAAGGTGATATCATGCTGTTTGTTATCGCCATTTTTGATCTGTCCATCCACTTCGAAGGTCGCCCCGCTGAGCATCTTGGCCGTTGGCTGGCCTACCTGGAAGATCATCTTTACCAGCGCTGAAACCGTCGCCGTCGCCGGTACCGGCGTGCTTGTTGGTGGAGTAGTGGCAACAGCTCTAGGCGCACTTGCTGTAGTAGCTGTGCCTCCACCGCATGCGGCCAGCGCCAGTGTCATTGCCATAAGACTCGCTACTACCAGTAGAGGCAATTTCCCCATATGCCTGGACAATCCCATGAATTGCTATCCTCCTGAATTGTTTAACTGGCACCTGCCATGTTGTTCTCTCTAGATAAACAGGCATACGGTGTCCAATTGGCAGACTTCGTGACTAATTTGGTGGTGAGGCGGGGGAATTTGCGGGAGGGGAGTGTTTAGTTCTCAGAGGAACAGCTAGCATAGCGGTCAAGAGGAGAAAAGCCGGAAGACCTTGCGGGAGAGGACGCGCACCTTGTTCCAGATAGATACGCGGCCGTTCCCCTGACGAGCTGGTTGTGGGTATGGTAAAGAGACCGGTGGAGTATAGCTATTCCCTTGCCCTGAGGGAAGCTGGGGTGCAGTCGCTGGGAGGACGCGCGGTAGCTGCATCGGCTGCTGTCCTCCATGGCCTGCCAGTACCCGCCAGCATTCCTCGATCGTCGCAAAACGCTCGGCAGCGTTCAGGGTCATTGCTCGTCCTATGGCCTCGCTTATATCGCCTGGTAGCTCTGGGATGAGCAGGTGAGCAGGCTTGAGAGGATCAACGCCCTGGCTTCTCAAGACCCGGGAGATGGCATCGGGTGGGATGGTCCCAGTCAGGAGCGTATAGAGGGTCGCTCCCAGTCCGTAGATATCGGTTTGTGCGCTGGTTCCACTCGTGTACTGCTCAGGTGCCGCATAACCAGGCGTCCCACGGCGAATAACGGCTGTCGTTCTGCCAGCGATCTGCTGCTTGGCGATGCCGAAGTTGACCAGCATAGGGGTCGTGGCCCCTGCTGGGACGATAATGTTAGCCGGTCTGACATCCCTGTGCACCACGGGTGGGTCTTGCGTGTGAAGATAGCTCAGGGCATCGGCAATAGGAGCCAGCAAAGGGAAGGCCAGAGAGAAAGCAAACCGGTGTTCTGCTTGCTCTCGACGCATTGCCTCCAGGTCTCGACCTTCGATGTAATCCAGGACCAGGTACACCCGCCTGAGCTGTTCGTGCTCGAACACCCGGTGTACACGGGGCAATGCCGGGTGGCTCAAGCGCATGAGGATCTCACCTTCAAAGGTGAAGCGCTCGCGGTCCTCTGGGCTCGGGTCGATCACCTCTTTCAGGACGAATAATGGCCGACTGAACCGCCGATCTCTCACCAGGTAGACCGCACCAAACTCGCCTCTTCCAATAAGACCTTCTATGGTGTAGTGAGCACCATGTGGGTCCCGGATGGTCACTCCAACCGGGAGCGTGATGTGCTGTTCCGACATGCTGCACCTCAAATAGAGAGGAGGTCACCTAGTGCTACTCCGTTCGTTTTTACGAGGTCTGAAGGTCCGATCTGGTCGTGTCGATGAGCCAGAGGAGCCGATAATGACGAAGCCCCAGAGAAGATCCCATCGGCGATGTGAAGGCGTACGTTGGTGTTGTGCTGGATCTGTCATCACCCGCTCCTTCACAGGAAATCGAGACAGTATTCGTGCGCTTGTAGTATAAAACGTCAAAAAGCAGAAAACAATACCCCACCTTAAAAAGGGTGATCGATATGCATATTGCAGATGAACTTAAGCGCCGCTTATTCCCATAAACTTCATTTACAATTACTTATTTCACCCTTCGCTCAACCAATCCTCCTGAGTAAATGCTTGCGCAAGCCCCTCTACCAATCTCACCGTCTCCATACTCACCGTCATTACCTTCCCGAGCAACCGCACAATATATTCCTCATCATCCAGGTTATTCGGATCACTCACAATCCCACTCCGCATATCCTCGATGACTTGGTATTGATCAATCACCCAATCGAGTGCCGAGCGGTTGCCTAATCAATACTAAAACATCCTTGCCAGCATCACCGGTACAGCCCCACTAAGATATTGTTGGCGAATTCGGTTTTCACGCTCGGAAATACTACAAACTCTAGCTCAAAACGAGCTTGATTTTTGAATTCGCCAACAATATCACTAACCGGTGGACGAGCACAAAGGGACCTTCCGAGGGCGACCTCGTGGTCGTTTAGGTTTGGTCGGATCAGGTACAGGCTTGATGCGAGGACGACCTCTTCACTACAGCGACGTACCTGTTGCAATAGCCAATCAGCAAGTCGGCTGTCTCGCGTCTGGCTCACTAGTCCTGCCAGCCACAACCTCGTGGAAACCATCATGGCTAAGCCCATCCAGGCGATCATCCCTCGTGCTTTCACGCGAATTTCATCGGCTTGGACATGCATCAAATCCAGCTTTCCTTGTTCTACCATGGCCTGATGCACCTTTTGACAGTGTATCCCTGCACGATCTCGCCACGCTGCGACGGTTCGTTCATCCAAGCCATATGCATGCACGATCGCTTGGAGCGGACATCCATACGCGAGCAGCGTGACCACAATCACAATCAATTCTGTTGGCTTGCGCAGCCCTTCGAACATAGTCCCGCGTCGCGCGACTCGTGGTCTGTTTGCACGTCTTACAGCGAGAGCGCTGCCGTTGGCGATCATGGATGACGATAGTGCCCTGTCCTCGTTGGCCTCTTGCGGAACACGCCGGGTTCGGGCAAAATTGGTGCGACGCGTCCATCGACTCTGTGGTTGTTTGCATAGGCACAGCATGCCGAGGACCGTCTCAATTTTCAAGCTTTTCCTCCTTTTTCACCAATGAGTGGGGGCTCTACACAATTTCTGTAAAACTGTGAGTATTTTTTAGCTTTATCATTAAAAATATGGTATAATAAAAGTATAAAAGTTCTACCCTGTATCATTGGGGCTGTAGGGAGACAAAGCAGTCCTGAACACCCTTCCCTCTCCTTCACACCGGATGCAACGTGTGAGAAAAGAGTCCCTCATGACACCAATGCAACAAGATTTACCTGGAATCGTTGAGCGGCACTCGCTTGACCAGCATCGTGAAGCGTTGTTTCTTGATAATGGAGGCTTGGTCATCCAAGACGACGACGGCATTTTGGTCGTGCTGACGGCTTCGTCTGCCTACCATCTGCTTGATTTGCTCGAAAACCATCGGAAAGTACTGCAACTCTCACAAGGACACGAGCAACTATACCCAATGTCGAGAGCATAGATTGTGTCCCCTGATCGTGGCGACGTTTTAGACAGGTCATTGGTGCAAGTGGTTTTGTGCTGTTCCGTGCTCGCATGCCTGGGACCGCCCCCATTTTCAAGCCTTTCCCCCATTTCACCAGTTAATGATATTGTTGGCGAATTCGATTTTCATGCTGGCGAACCCGCGAGATTAGGCTTAAAGTGAGCTTCATTTTTGAATTCGCCAACAATATCTTAATGTGGCTGTACCAGTCGAAGGGTTTCGCCTCCAAGCATTGCTCTCTATTCGTTTGGAACGAGCAGCCAGATGCGCTTGAGCGAGAGTTCAGCTTTCAGGTCTTCCGGGATGGTCAAACTGCTTGCAAGGAAACTTGCAGGCAGGAGTAGGAAAGCTACTTGATACTAGCAACCAACCGCTTATTTGTCAAGCAACCGGAACGATTGCGGCGGCGTTTCCCACCCACCCCACGAAAAGAAACAAGGAATGCGCCGTTTAAAACGAGAGGCACGAACGCTTTCCTCTCACAAGCTTACCATCATGGGTTCAGGTGAAGAACATGTTGCAACAACGTGATCGTCTCACCGACACTATAGATGATGCTATAGCCATTGTTAGGCGGTTTCGGTTGCGGTGACCCTGGGGAACTTCCAGTGCCACAGCCAGCGACAAACAGCGTGATGCCTAAGACCAGGAGGCAGAATTTTACGCGGAGCCCCTGGCTTGGAGTGTGTTTCTGCATGAGTGGTTTCCTTTCTGAAGAAGGCGCGTCAAGCGCGACGATCTATGTACCTGTCACTCTCGTCTCTCTTTCGTGTTATGAGTAGTCACGTGTATATCCGCTCTGAGGTTACATTGCTGCTGAAGCACGCTATTTCAGAACAGCCATTTGCTCTGGATCCACACCTCTTACCCCCATAATGAGTGCTGAAACCGGGAGGCGACCCGACACGTGGTAGTACTAGCAACAATTGAGAAAGGGGTTCCCTATGGACACAACGACGCATTCGGGCACACATGAAGATACGACGTATTCGCACACAGTAGGTGTGTTTAGAGAGCGTACAAACGCTGAGCAGGCTCTGAACGAACTCAAGCAGGCCGGTTTCCAGGAGACCGATTTGACCGTGTACAATCCGCATCCAGCAGAAGAGCCTGTTGACTCCTCTCACGTTGATGCTGGGATGCGCGTCCTCGTCCACGCCCTGGCCGAGGGGAGAGAACAGGAAGCTGTAGCCATCCTGGTCAGCCATGGAGCCAATAACGCCGATCTCCCTCTCGGAACGGAACTCTATCACGGTTCTATCATCGGATCAAATGATGCACCTGAGGCGCAGGGTGCGACACACGCGACTGCTGGAGGCCCTTCCGAGAGCTTCTTTGGCACAGCGAACGCTCCGGGCCACCCACAGGATATCAACATCATGGACACCCCGGACACCCCGAACGGCTAAGGCGGTTCCGGGAGAGTCTGCAATACCATGGGGGCCGATGAATCGGCACTGGGCGCGGTGAACCAGCCCCTACAACTATTTCATACACCCTGCTTAAAGGCGCAACTATGCCTGATGGGTCAAAACACGCCTGGTGGCTATGATCGGTTGCAGTAACTCCTAATGGGCCAAGCCACGATGCCATATCGATTTTTGTGTAATGATATGTGGCGAGAATACGTTAAACCTAGGCCAGACGTGGCTTCCAGGTTTTTCTTCTATGCACCATTACACAACATTTGTTATGGCATCCAGCATCGCCATTATGTTAATATACCAGCTAGTATTCCCATATCCACCTCATTTACCATTCTCATCCAGGCAAGTACGGGATTTCATGCTGTTGACCGCTTTAGTATACTTGTGTTAACCATAAAAAAGAGCGAGGCAGGAACAGGAGTATGCCCCAGGGCAAGACAGGTGATGCAAAGAGGAACAATGGCGCTAACCTGGGCTTCGAAGAGAAACTCTGGCAGGCCGCCGACAAACTACGCGGTCACATGGACGCCGCCGAATACAAGCATGTCGTCCTGGGGCTTGTTTTCCTGAAGTACATCTCCGACGCGTTCGAAGAACACTACCAGCAGCTAGAGCTATGGACAGCCGACCCAGCCAGTGATTTGTATATCCAAGAACCGAAAGCCCGCTACCAGGTCACCGAGGACCGTGACGAATACCGGGCCGAAAACATCTTCTGGGTCCCCAAAGAGGCTCGCTGGCCCTACCTGCAGGCAAATGCCAAACAGCCAACCATCGGCAAGCTCATCGACGACGCTATGGTTGCCATTGAAAAAGAAAATCCCTCTCTCAAAGGCGTGCTCTCCAAAGACTATGCCCGGCCATCCCTCGATAAGCAGCGCCTGGGTGAACTCATCGATCTCGTAGGCACCATCGGCCTCGGTGATAAAGAGAGTCGGTCTAAAGATATCCTTGGACGGGTCTACGAATACTTCCTTGGCAAGTTTGCTAGCGCCGAGGGAAAAGGTGGTGGCGAATTCTATACCCCTCAGTCAGTGGTCAGACTGCTGGTAGAGATGATCGAGCCGTATCAAGGCCGAGTTTACGATCCATGCTGTGGATCAGGAGGAATGTTCGTACAGTCTGAAAAGTTTGTTCAGGCTCATGGAGGCCGCCTCAGTGACCTCTCTATTTTTGGGCAAGAGTCAAACTCAACGACATGGCGCCTAGCTAAAATGAATCTCGCCATTCGTGGAATCGAGGCTAATCTAGGCCCTTACAATGCTGACACGTTCAGTAATGATCTACACAAGGACCTTAAAGCCGACTTCATCCTTGCCAATCCTCCATTCAATGACAGTGATTGGGGAGGCAATCACCTACGCGAAGATGTACGATGGAAATATGGAAAGCCTCCAGTTGGCAACGCAAACTTTGCATGGGTTCAACACTTTATTCATCACCTCGCACCGAACGCGATAGTAGGCTTTGTTTTAGCAAATGGTTCGATGTCTTCGAACCAATCTGGCGAGGGAGAAATTCGCAAGGCGATTATTGTAGCAGATCTTGTGGATTGTATGATCGCTCTTCCTGGTCAATTATTCTATAGTACCCAAATACCTGCTTGCCTCTGGTTCCTGGCTCGCAATAAGAAGAATGGCAAGTTCCGCAACCGGAGCAGCCAGACGCTTTTTATTGATACACGTAAGCTCGGTTATCTGGTGGATAGAACGCACCGCGAACTATCCGATAAAGAGATTGCTCAAATCGCCGGGATCTACCATGCCTGGCGTGGAGAAAAAGATGCTGGCGAGTATCACGACACGGCTGGATTCTGTAAGAGTGTAACGATAGAAGAGATTGCTTCCAATGGTTATGTGCTCACTCTTGGACGTTTTGTGGGAGCAAAGGAAGTTGAGGATGATGACGAGTTATTTGAAGAGAAGATGGTAAGACTTACTGCAAAGCTGGAACAGCAGTTTGCAGAGTCAGCACAGCTGGAGGAGAGAATTCGACAAAATTTGTGGGGGTTAGAGTATGGTAGATGAGTGGAGAGAGTGCCTTTGGGGTGACCTTGCAACACTCGAGTACGGTAAAGGGCTTCGTGGCTATGAGAACTCTGTTGGGTCTTATCTTGTGTATGGAACTAATGGGCCGATTGGTAGACATTCAGCGGCTCTTTGTAATCACCCCGGCGTGATTATCGGTCGGAAAGGTGCATATCGAGGTATTCACTATTCGAGTATGCCTTTCTTTGTGATAGATACTGCTTTTTACTTAGAACCTAAAACTAGGTAGTGACTCTAGGAAGGGGTGATACAATAAAGGGTGGGAGGTGAAGCATGACCAAGCAAGAAAGCAAAGAGCGACCCAACCTGCCCTCGTGTCCGAATCCAGACTGTCCACAGCCACACGTGGTGCGCAATGGCAGCCATCGAGGCAGGCAACGCTATCACTGCCGCAGCTGCAAGACCTACTTCGGGGAAACGGAAGGAACCCCCATGTATAACCTGAAGACGCCTGCTGCGGAGGTGGCCCAGGCCCTGTTGATCGTGATGCGGCGCGGGAGCCTGCGGGCGGCTGAAGAGATCACTGGGCACAAATACGAGACCATCAGCGTGTGGCTCAAGCGAGCAGCAACCCAGGCGGCGGCCCTCACGCAGGTGCTGGCCAACGATCTCCATCTGAGCCAGGTGGAGATCGATGAGTTTTGGTCGTTCGTGCAAAAAAAACGGCGCAGCCTGCCAGCCTGATGAGGGAGAACGCTGGGGCTGCCTGGTGCAGGATCGGGACAGTCGCTTTGTGGTGGCCTGCGCTACCGGCCCGTTGAGCGAGGAACTGATCGAGCAGGCGGTGACCAGCACTGTTCAGCGCACCCACCAGCGTGAACTGCACTGGTTCAGCGATGGCTGGCACGGCTATCAGAACATCCTCGTGCGGGCCTATCGCAAGCTTGCGCCCACCGGCAAACGGGGACGGCCCCCGTGGGTGGTTCCAGAGACGGTCACGTTGACCAAAACGGTCAAGCATCGTGATGAGCACGGACGACTGCTGTCGGTGGAGATCCGTGCCGCCTTGGGGGCAGCGATGGAGCCGACTGGCACGGTGCATGTCGAACGACTCAATGGCGCTTTGCGCGATCGGCTGGGTGCCCTCACGCGCAAGACGCACGCCTTCGCCAAACGCGATGCCACCTGGGATGCGCTGGTGGGCTTGCAGTTGTTCGATCACAACTTTCATCGCGCCCATCGCGCCTTGCGGCTGCCTCTGGAGGACAGGGTGCGCCGCTATCGCCTGCGGTCCCCGGCCATGGCCCTGGGGCTGACGGATCATCTCTGGTCGTTCCAAGAATTGTTGACTTCCCGAGTTCCCGTCACCCCTTAATAGGGTCACTACCGAATTTTTGAAACGGCTGGAAATCAGACGTGCGCTCTCCGAAGAGGAGAGCGAAACAATCAGCAATAATCTTACCCGGTTATTTAACCTGCAAAATTACCCGTTCACAGCTCTTGAGATTGCTTCAACGGTTGACGATGAGCAGGTTGCAGATATATTTGTCAGGATTAATAGCGAGGGTGTTACTCTCAATCAGGCAGACTTTATTCTCACTCTCCTATCGGTATTCTGGGAGGATGGACGGATGGAACTGGAGCAGTTCAGCCGGGCATCGCGGGTACCTCCAAAGCCAGGATCAGGCTCTTCTCCGTTCAATCATTTTATCCAGCCCGGTCCTGATCAGCTCCTGAGGGTTGAGGTTGCTCTCGCATTTCAGCGAGGACGTTTGCGAAGCGTTTACCAAGTGCTACGAGGGAGGGATCTTGATACTGGAATTTACTCACCCGAACTCAGAGAGCGGCAGTTCACAAGATTACGCGAGGCACAAGCAAAAGTATTGAATCTTACGCACTGGCACCAGTTCTTTGGAAGTCTGCTTGGAGCGGGATTTCGGAGCAGTGAACTGATCTCATCTCAGAATGCTCTTCTCTACGCCTATGCCTTTTATCTGATTGGGAAGACGCTGTTCTCTGTGCCTGAGTATGTGCTGCAGCGTGTCATTGGCCGGTGGTTCTATGCATCTTCCCTCTCAGGACGCTATACGTCTTCACCTGAAACCGCTATGGATGCTGATTTGAATCGCGTGAAAGGCTTGACCGGAGCAGATGCATACGTTGCTGCCCTTGATACAATCGTTTCCGATACGTTCACAAGCGATTTCTGGACGATTACCCTGCCGAACGATTTGGCGACCTCCTCATCGAGAAGCCCTGAGCTTTTCGCATATCAGGCTGCACAGATCAAGCTGGATGCACCAATTCTCTTCTCGGATAAGAAGATTGATCACCTCCTCGATCCGTCTATTAAGTTTAAGAAGAAGGCGATTGATCGGCATCACCTCTTCCCTCGTGCCTGGCTCGAATCTCAAGGAATTACGGATTTGAAGTTGATCAATCAAGCTGCTAACTTTGCCTGGCTTGAGTGGCCTGACAACATTGATATCAGTGATACTCCTCCCGCTGAATATGTGCCGAAGATGCGTAAACGGTTTGATACAAATACCTGGGCCAGGATGTGCGAGTTGCATGCACTTCCCGAAGGATGGGAGTCGTTACCCTATGATGAGTTTCTTCGCCAACGTCGTATACTCATGGCCCAAATCACACGCCGTGGCTTTGAGGCATTGACATGAAAAGTAATATCACCGAATCCACTGTCGAAGACGCTGCCCTCGCCTGGCTCAAGGAGCTTGGCTACACCGCCCTCAACGGCCCCAACATTGCTCCAGGGGAACCCAAGGCAGAGCGAGCCAGCTATAGCGACGTGGTGCTGGTAGGTCGCCTGCGCTCGGCGCTTGCAAGGATCAACCCCGATATACCCTCTGATGCTCTTGACGAAGTGATACGTAAGATTACTCGCAGCGATACACCCAACCTGTTTGAGAATAACCGCCGCTTCCACCAACAACTAACCGGTGGCGTAGATGTAGAATACCATGCCGATGATGGCCGCATCATTCACGACAAAGCCTGGTTGATCGACTTCTCCGACCCCGGTACCAACGACTGGCTGGCTGTCAACCAGTTTACCGTCGTTGAAAACAATAATAACCGCCGCTGTGATGTCGTCATCTTTGTGAATGGCCTTCCTCTTGGCGTGATCGAACTCAAGAACCCTGGCGACGAGAACGCGACCATCAGGGGAGCCTTTAACCAGCTCCAGACCTATAAGAAAGACATCCCTGTTCTTTTCCCGTATAACGAAATACTTGTCATCTCCGATGGCCTGGAAGCGCGTGCCGGAACGCTTACCGCTGACTGGGAACGCTTCATGCCCTGGCGTACCATCGAAGGCGTTGACCTTGCCCCAAAGGGTGTGCTGGAGATGGAGGTGCTCATCAAGGGCATTTTTGAAAAGCAGCGGTTCCTGGACCTGGTGCAGAACTTCATCGTCTTCGAGGTCGATGGGTCAAACATCGCCAAAAAGATGGCCGGGTATCACCAGTTCCACGCCGTAAACAAAGCGGTTGCCTCCACGGTACGGGCCGCTTCGCCCGAGGGTGATAAGCGCGTAGGCGTTGTCTGGCATACCCAGGGCAGCGGCAAAAGTTTGACCATGGTCTTCTACTCCGGGAAGATCATACTCCATCCCGCCATGTCCAATCCCACACTGGTCATCATCACCGACCGCAACGACCGGGATGACCAGCTTTTTGGCACTTTTGCCCTGTGCCAGGACCTGCTGCGGCAAACGCCGGTGCAGGCTGAAGACAGGGAACACTTGCAAGAACTGTTACGGGTCGCCTCGGGAGGCGTGATCTTTACTACCATTCAGAAGTTCCTGCCTGAGCAGGGCCAGGGATATCCCCTTCTCTCCGAGCGCCGCAACATTGTGGTCATTGCCGACGAGGCGCACCGCAGCCAGTACGACTTCATCGACGGTTTCGCCCGTCACATGCACGACGCGCTGCCAAACGCGTCTTTTATCGGCTTCACAGGCACCCCTATTGAATTAACGGACCGTAGCACCCCGGCGGTTTTTGGCGACTATATCGACATTTATGATATCCAGCGCTCTGTAGAGGACGGCGCTACCGTTCGTATCTACTACGAGGGGCGGCTGGCGAAGCTCGCGCTCGATGAAACGGAACGGCCAAAGATCGACCCGGAGTTTGAGGAGGTCACGGAAGGCGCGGAGACTTCGGTCAAGCAGTACTACAGGAGCAAGTGGGCGCGCCTGGAAGCTCTTGTGGGTACCGAGAAGCGCATTGAATTGATTGCCGAAGATCTCGTGGAGCACTTCGATCTACGCCTGTCTGCGCTAGATGGCAAGGGCATGATCGTTTGTATGAGCCGGCGTATTTGTGTTGACCTGTACAATGCCATCATCCAATTGCGTCCAGACTGGCATCACGAGGACGATAATAAAGGCGGGATCAAGGTTGTCATGACCGGTTCGGCCTCTGACCGGCTTGAGTGGCAACAGCACATCCGCAATAAAGCAAGGCGGGAGGCGCTTGCCAAACGCTTCAAAGACCCATCAGACCCGCTAAAGCTGGTAATTGTACGGGATATGTGGCTGACAGGATTCGATGCGCCGTGTTTGCATACGATGTATGTAGACAAGCCTATGCGCGGTCATGGGCTGATGCAGGCTATTGCACGCGTCAATCGCGTGTTTAAAGATAAGCCAGGTGGGCTCATTGTGGACTATCTCGGCCTTGCCGATCAGCTCAAACTTGCCCTGGCAGCCTATTCCGAAAAAGATCGTGGTGAGGCAGGTATTCCCCAGGAAGAGGCGGTGGCGCTCATGCTAGAAAAGTACGAGATTGTCACTGCCCTGTTCCATGGCTTTGATTATTCGCTGTTCATAAATGGAACCCCTGGACAGCGCCTGGCGGTCATTCCCGCTGCTATGGAGCACGTACTCACACAGCAGGATGGCAAGAAGCGCTTCATGCAGGTGGTAACGGAGCTTTCCAAAGCGTTTGCGCTGGCAGTGCCTCATGAACAGGCGTTAGCCATCCGTGATGACGTGGGCTTTTTCCAGACAGTGCGGGCGGCTTTTGCCAAGGCAACGCCTAGCGAGGGGAAAACGCAGGAAGAGCTAGATACGGCCATCCGGCAGATTGTGTCAAAGGCGGTAGCAGCGGACGAAGTGATTGACATCTTCGCCGCGGCCGGTCTGAAGTCCCCGGATATCTCGATCCTCTCCGATGAGTTCCTGCAAGAGGTGCGCGATCTCCCCCAGCGGAATCTCGCGCTGGAACTGCTGAGAAAACTGCTCAATGACGAGATCAAAGTCACTGCCAGGAAGAATATGGTCCAGGCTCGCTCGTTCATAGAGATGCTCGAGCGAGGCATTCGCCAGTACCAGAACCGCTCGATTGAAACCGCCGAGATTATCGAGGAACTGATAGAGCTTGCCAGGGAGATGCGGGATGCCCACAAGCGAGGCGAAAACTTAGGGCTGAACGAAGATGAACTGGCTTTCTACGATGCGCTGGAAGTCAATGACAGCGCGGTCAAAGTATTAGGTGATGAAACGCTGCGCACGATTGCCCGCGAACTGGTGGAGACGATACGCAAGAATGTGACCATCGACTGGACGGTGAGGGAAAGCGTCCGGGCCAGGATGCGCACGCTGGTAAAACGTCTCCTGCGCAAGTATGGCTATCCGCCGGATAAGCAGGAGAAGGCTACACTGACCATCCTGGAACAGGCTGAGGTGCTGAGTAGAGAATGGGCGGTCGCTGTCTAAATCAAGTCCTAATGGCCGCGCCTGGTATCTTCCTTCCATATTCCTGCTAGCAAATTCACCTGTATGCGGGAGAGAACTCAGCAAACCGATTACTGTCCTTTGTCAGGAGCATCCTCAACCAGATCCTTCACCGATACTCCCAGCGCCTCTGCCAATCGGCCCAACGTCACAGTGCTAATTTCCGCATAAGGGTCATTGGCGATGCGGTACACCGTCTTATAGTCTAAATCCGCTTTGCGTGCGAGTTTAGCTATACTGATGCCTTTCTCCCCAGCGACCTCTTTTACTCTCAGCCTTATCATGCCAGTGCTCCGTATACGTTTGATGCCAGTGTACCAGAACGAAGGGATTGGCAGAACTGGATGCTAGAGTTAAGATTAGAGAGTATGTATTACAATACCAATACTGTGACGTACTCGTTTAGGTTCTAGTAGTATACTGGATATATCGACGTGAAAGGAGCGCAACTTGAGCAGTGAAGTTGCAAAATTACGCCAGCAGATCGAGCTTGAGTGTCAGGCTATACAGCATTTGATGCAATTCTCTGTCCTTGCCTCACATCGAGCTATCAACCGAAGGTATCTAAATTTGGATCAGTGCCGCGACCAACTCAAAACCTTAGTAGGTGAGGAGCAGGCAACGAGCATCGTTGTTGACATCTACAATCAACTGGTGAAGTGATATGGTAGAGTTTCCAGCAGAAGGAAAAACACGACGAGGCCTTGGCCCCTGAGCATTCAGGCCTTGTAATGCTCTCCCCGCCCCGCCAGAAACACTTCCCACCCCCGGAGCACAGTCTCTTCCAGAACAGCAGGATAGTCAAACCCATATTGCTGGGCCAGGTGGCGCCCAAGGTGCTGCGAAACGGCCTGGCGATTGCGCTCGATGGTCTGACAAAGCTCCTGATGATCTCTCATTGGCGCGCCAAGCAGCGCCAGCGCTTGCGCCCCCATCGCCTGTTCAATGGTCTGGACGACTTCGGTTAAGCTGTGGATCGTCTGACGCCTCACATCCCCGCAATCCTGGCCGCTCACCTCGATATACCAGAGCCGCAGCAGCAGGCTCTGTTCTAGATGCAGGCCCAGCGTGGCCATGACATCGAGGCCGCGATACAACACCTTGCGGTGTTTATGCGAGTTGATCCAGAAGCTGACCAGTAAGTCTCGCACCACTTCACCGTCCACGTCCAGCCTTTCCACCGGCGGTATGCTGTTCTGCCCGGCGAGCTTACGCTCGAACTCGTCGCTGCGACAGCCGAGGATCAGCAGCGGCTCAAGGGTTGGCAGCCGGGTGGCGCTCTGCACAAAGAAGTCGAAGATCTCCCCGTTTGAAAGCACCAGGTGATGGAGCACGGCGTCATCTCCAAACTGCATAACTCCTTGCCCGGCTACCGAGGTATGAGTGAAGATGCGCTCAAAGCGCGGCGTTTTCCAGGGAGCGAGCTGCTCCGGCGCGACAGCAACGCGAAAATCGACATCACTGAAGAGATCCCCTGCTCCGCGAGCCAAACTCCCGCCTAGCCAGAGGGCGACCACCCCGGCCTCCGGCCAGATATTGGAAGCCGCCTCCACAATGCTTGCTCGCTGGGGCAGATCTGGTAAATTGCTCAGTTGCAACTCTGTCATCGCAAGTCTTTCCTTTCCCTCGACGATGATGTCCTTCATAACGCTGTTCCCCGGTCGGAAACGAGAACCTCGCTATAAAATCATACGCTAAAAAACTGGAGTATGAACGTCCACCTTGAGGATGCAAAATATGCCTTTATCGTAGGTGCAAACGTAACTCGTTGAACGAAGCAAGGTAGATGGAGGATTAGCACAGTAAGGGATTTTTAGGCAATCCTTAGTGCAGGAGGATGCAATGGACTATCGCGTTGTTTGGGTACATGGTATT
>Ga0137390_10002056_pt1 | contig 15712 bp, 19 predicted proteins | sample 15con2h24AmetaG_FD_104937 | JGI IMG/M metagenome (GOLD analysis project Ga0137390, IMG submission 104937) | Vadose zone soil microbial communities from Angelo Coast Range Reserve, California, USA - 15con2h2.4A metaG | ecosystem: Environmental > Terrestrial > Soil > Vadose zone > Saprolite... | reverse complement strand
TTCGGATCGCTGTTGGCCGACGATTTGGAGTTCTATCATGACAAGAGCGGCTTGAGCAGCGGACGGCAAGCTCTGGTTGAGGGTGTGAAGAACAACATCTGTGGCAAGGTGACCAGAGAACTCATTCCAGGGACGCTTGAGGTATACCCCATTGCCAACTATGGCGCGGTGGAGATCGGCGTTCACCGTTTCCACCATCCCGGACACGAGAATACCGAGTCTGTCGGCGAGGCCAAGTTCATTCACCTCTGGCAAAACAAAGATGGAGTATGGAAGATCACTCGTGTCATCAGCTTCGACCACCATGCCTTAACAAAGTGACCGGGCAGTTCTGCAATAGACAGCCACGGCCCGGAAGACCTATTGAATCGGCCTTGCCCTGGCACACCCGCTTGTTGAAATACCTGGCGAGGCGTGGATTCGAGATTCTTTTCGTAGCTAGTTTGGTTTTCCCGCTAGACTGACCTCTCAGTCTCTTTCATAAGGAGGCAAAGCTGTCTGCACGAAAGAGTCGCGCGGCCTCACCCTCTGTTACCGTTTCCGGCGTTTTGCTTCGACGGCCTCCGCTGCGGAAAGTTTCCGGTCCCGGTGTGCCTCACTACGCGGGGCACCTGTGTGCAGTTCGCAAACTTCGTTCGCAGCGGCACCACAGGTAGGACAAGGCACGGATAATGTCTGATCCAGGGTCAGTTCTTTGCTTTTCACCGCGACAGAATAACGTCTTGCACCGGGATAAAACTGTTCCCTTTTGAACAGCTTTGCGACGCAGGAGGTTCCAGCTTTGGCACCGGGGCGAGAATGTAATTGTGAGCAAAAGTGAACACTTTTGCCGATCACGGTTCTGGCAAACTATTGAAGAGTGTAGCCCCAGCAGGAGAAGCATTGATGGCAGCACCCGTTTCGACCAAGAAAACTCGCGACTTTGACCCGAAGAAATTCCTTGCCACTATCGGCACAGGCCGGCAAGTCATGTCCTTTGCCAGGAAACAAACAATCTTCACGCAGGGGGAATCGGCTGACGCAGTGTTTTATATCCAGGGAGGCAAGGTTCAACTCAACGTCGTATCCAAGATTGGCAAAGAAGCGACCCTGGGTATCCTGGGTGACGGCGATTTTTTCGGAGAAGGTAGCCTTGCTGGACAGGCTTTACGCATGGGGTCGGCCACCGCCATGACGGACTGCGAGCTTCTGCGAATTGAAAAGACGGCGATGATGGCTGCGCTTCACCGCGAACATGCCTTTTCCGATTTGTTTGTCGCGTATTTGCTGGCGCGGAATATCCGGTACGAGGAAGACCTGGTCGACCAACTGTTTAATTCCAGTGAGAAAAGACTGGCCCGCGTCCTTCTATTGCTTGCGCATTTCGGCAAGGAAGGTGTGCCCGAGAGCGTAGTTCCCAAGATAAGTCAGGAAACGCTGGCCGAGATGGTCGGAACCACACGCTCGCGGGTAAGCTTTTTCATGAACCGGTTTAGGAAATTGGGTTTTATTCATTACAACGGCGGATTAGAAGGCGGGTTGCAGGTCCACAGCTCGCTGCTCAACATAGTTCTGCACGATTGAGTCAAGACTTTATCCGTAGATCGCACCTTCGTATCACTGGCAAAAACGACACGTCTTCCCTGAACCCAAAGACCAAACTGCGTCGTCATAGGAATTTCCTCCCCAATAGATGGATGAGACCCTACGCCGGGCCTGTGTAAGTCAGTGGTTGCCATGCCGCAGGTTGTCAGCCGGAATGAGCGCTATTGCTCAGACCCATTTTGGAATCCAGTGTAGTTTTGGGAATCACCAGAAAAGGAGGTCCCGCTATGGCCCCGAACCCTACAGACCAAGACTGGCGCTGCATTGCAGAACAGACCAGTAAAGAAATGAACCCAGCGAAGTTGATGGCCCTTGTTGCCAAGCTTTGCCATGCGCTAGATCGTGAGCGCGGAAGGAAGACTGAGTTCCAGCCGCAACAAGACAATCAGACTGGGTCCTTTCCCGATGTCGCGTAACAACACGCTGAATAGTCCACCATCCAAGTGTTGGACGCGTCTTCCCATTCAGGGAGTAGCGCGTTGTGCCTGATAGACAGAAGCAGTCCGAGTCCCATTCCGCTGCCACGGCTTCGTGTTGCGCTCATCTAAACGCACCGCAAAGCTGCGCAATAAGGACCATCAGCTTCGCCGGGTCCATTTCTTTGCTTGCTTTTTTGCAATGGCTCGCCAGTCTCTATCTACAAGGTGCGGGGTCATAGCGGGGCTCCATTTCTGTGATGCTCCAAGCTACCTTGTATTCAAAACGGATCTGAGCAGTAATGCACATTCTGCAAGATCATTAAATCTTGGTCGTCGTGTTCGAATATGGTGGCGGGCAATCGAAGTCAATATAGCTCTCCGGGAGCATGTACCGATCCGAAAGGGCTTTTTTCCTTCGGGATTTTCGCCGCATCTTAGCCAAGATATATCCGGCGCTTGTTAAACCCACGCCTACCGTCACGATGACAGTCATTACGGCAATAAAAGCGATGACTGTTGGTATTGCAGCGGCGATTGCCGAGGGCCTTTTATTGCGGATCGATGTCCACTTCAAGTTTGCTCGTTCCTCGTGAGGCTATTGGACTGCGAAGAGCTACGCCACAAATGCTATCGTTCCGGCTTCGAAATATCTGTTCACAATTGCTCTATGCCGAAGGGCTGGAGCCAATTTCTTTTCGCTTGAATTAAGGTGGGCGAACGATCTCGTGTGTTGAACGCAAGAGCAGATAGCACCATGAGCTCTTTTGACCAGTCACCTCGCAATGTGAGTGCTAGGATGTTTTTCGGGGGACACGTCCATGGATTCGCTTCGTATATTGGTCGCAGATGATCATCCGGTTTTTCGTCTTGGTCTTCGCGCGCTTCTAAGTTCCAACCAGGGTTGGGAGGTCTGTGGCGAAGCTTCTGACGGGCGAGAGGCCATAGAGATGTACAAAGAACTGAAACCGGACGTTGTGATTCTGGACATCTGCATGCCCAAACTGAACGGCATGGAAGCGGCGCGTCAAATCCTGAGGCTAGACTCAACCCAACGAATAATGATTCTTACTGACGTTCAGTCCGAGGAAATAATTTGTCAGTGTTTGGTGATGGGTGTTCGGGGCTGGGTATTGAAGTCCGATGGGCCTGACGATCTGATTGCGGCAGTGGAAGCCTTGCAACACAATCGTACGTTCTTTACTCCCCTGGTGGCTGACCTGGTTTTAGACGGGTGCCTGCGTAGGTGGAAATATTACAAGAACGGAACTATGCAGCCGAGATTGACGCCCCGGGAGCGAGAGATTGTGCAGATGATAGGGGAGGGCGGCACTACCCAGGACGTGGCAACACTCCTAGCGATATCTGTGAAGACGGCAGAGACTCATCGAAACAATATCATGCAGAAGCTCGGGTTCCACACAGTCGCTGAACTGGTCTTATACGCAGTACGAAACGACATCGTGCATCTGGCGCTCCCGGTGTCTTTGCTCCAAACTCGTATTCCTCTTGAAACGAGGGGCGCGCAGGTGCAATCCGCCGCCAACGACTAGCAGGCGTCGCAAAACCTTCCGTCAAACTCTTGCGTATCGTAGCCTGCTACTCGGTTGCTCCCGTATTCTTGGGTGGGTCGGCGCGCCAAACGTATAGATACTTCTCGTCGCTCGACGTTTCCACCAGCATGTTTTTCTCGCGGGTTACGCGGTTCAAAGCAGAGCGAAGATTCTGCATCTTTTCGCCGTTCAAACTGTCCAGCGGAATCTTGACCGCTTGCTTGGCGTTCAGCTTTGAAAGGTCGGAAAGAATGTCCGCCACCGCCTTCCGATGTTTTCCCTTACGACCCTGGGGAACATCGGACCGATTCACCGCTCCATAGTGGCTGCCGTTTCCGTTTCCATTACGTGCCATTGGTGGACCTCCTTTCATCAAAAACGTACACTAGAAATCGTACACGTACACTAGAAATCGTATGCGCTAGGATCGTACTACAGAGAATCGCATACTGCAACTAAAATCTGATGGGAAATCTTGGCATTGCGACGATCCCTAGCAGATTGCAACGATCTGCTGCGTATGCTTAAACCGGGTTTAGCATTTTCGAAAGATTACACGGTCTACCTACCGATCCTGCTGCATATGGCTAGGCTTAAGTTAAGTATTGTCAAGGAGATGCATTGCCTGCGTTGCACTGAGATTTGCTAAGAGTTCACCCGTATGATTTGGGCCGCGCTAGTCTGGTTGGCGGTATGGGATGAGACGCTCAGGACGTAACCGTGCTGTAAGGAATCGCCCTAGGGCTCTGGTGAGGGGGGCTCCCAACCATGACTCCTTTGGCAGTGGCTAAAAAAAACCGCGGATTCGACCCCAACACCTTCCTCGCGACCATCGGCGCCGGCAGGAAGATTCTGACTGTTCCCACAAAGCAAAGAATATTCACACAAGGGGACAGGGCGGATGCTGTCTTCTACATTCAAACGGGCAAAGTTAGGCTTACCGTCGTCTCCAAGACCGGCAAGGAAGCGACGATCGGCATAGTGAGTGAGGGAAACTTTTTTGGTGAGGGCTCGCTGGCTGGTCAGCTTCTTCGTATGGGCTCCGCGGCTGCAATGACGAACTGCGAGCTTCTACGAATTGAAAAGAGGGCGATGATCGATGCACTTCATCGCGAACATGCCTTTTCCGATTTGTTCGTGGCTTATCTGCTGGCGCGGAATATCCGTTACGAGGAAGACCTGGTCGACCAATTGTTCAATTCCAGCGAGAAGAGACTGGCCCGCGTCCTTCTATTGCTCGCTCGTTTCGGCAAGGAGGGCACTCCGGAAGACGTGATTCCAAAGATCAGTCAGGAGACCTTAGCCGAGATGGTTGGGACGACTCGTTCTCGAGTCAGTTTTTTCATGAACCGATTCAGGAAATTGGGTTTCATTCACTACAACGGCGGATTGCAGGTCCACAGCTCGTTGCTCAATGTAGTTCTCCACGATTGAGCGCCCGCCACGAATGCGACGTAGAGTTTTGTAGTGGGCTATTCAGAGTATTGCTGCTCCCTATATGGTACAAATGAGGATGAACTAGGAAGGCTAAGAACTCCTTTTTGCGGTGAGTTAGCGATTATCCGCCAGAACTATTTGTCTGTTGAGTATGTCCCTCGCCTCCGCAAGTGTCAGGCCGTCGGGCACTCGATGGAAGTCGCTGTGGTTTTCGGTCTCCTGCATGCCGACTGTCTTGAAGAGGAGGGCTTTCCCTTTCATGTCCACACCCAGGACAGTCATTTCCCACTGACCCGGTGCCACCTCTGCCTGCCTAACCTCAAACTTGCCCCCCTTGTCCAGGTGTCCTAACAGCCCGCCCCCGAATTTCACATCCTCCATGAGGTGGCCATTAATCGCTGCCAGTCTCTCTTGTTTGGTATCGACCGTCATCTCACCTTGCATGGCGTGGAAAACCCGAGCTTCAATTGAAGGCGGCTTAAAATTCGGGTTTGGTCTGAAGGTAAGCGTTGCGAGGTCCCCCTGACGACCCGCATAGCTAAACACAAATACATCAGGCAAAATATTGAACAAGCGCGCCCCTTGTTCTGCCCTCTTATTGCTCGCCTGCTGTAATTTCCGTTGCTCATCTGGATGGCTCACGAGCCTCTGCAAACGTTGGTTCTCCTTCTGCTGCTGTTTGGCGTCAAGCGGATGGCCATCAATGGAGAGGAATCGACTGAGAGAACCATTTTTTGTCTCGACGATTTCCTGGACCTGTTTCCTCCCGGACTCCTCTTTTTCGAGCCGGTACATCCAGTGGCCGTGATCGTCGTCTTGGAATTTCAGTTCGTTGGTGACCACCTTCCGTGCCAGTTCGTTAGCCGACATTCCGAGTCTCTCGGAATCCGATTGGGGGACGGCGCTCGACCCGAGCAGAATGATTGTCACTATGACGGTTGCGGGATTGTGTATCAGCCTCAACACGTTTGATCCAGTTATTCATGTGGTCATTTTTTAAGAAATGCACAGTACGAACGGCTCGTAGATCCGCGTCGCTATCGCAGCCGTTTGGTTCCTCACAATTGCGATCATCGAACAACGTGCGCCAAAAAGCTGTTCAAAATCGCGCACTCTCCCGCCAGGCCCGAAGAGGACTGTTTAACCTCTCGCGTGCGGCCACAAGCACCTTGCGCAATGCGCTGATGTAGATGGCGTTCGAAGCCAGGTATCGTACGGGTGCAATCACGGCTGAGGTCTGCAGGTCCACAGCTCGTTGCTCAATGTGGTTCTGCACGATTGAGCGTCGCCACGTTCGCAAGTCGCCGCGGCTAACGAGCTTCTATCGCACCCCATTCGAACGGCGACAAATAACGGGCACGCGCCGGCTCAGTGGCTTTGCTTTGCCGATGTCCGCACGACAGGCAGATTGCTCCCACTTGCCTGATCTCAGTCTCTTTCGATATTTCATTCTCACGGACCCCTAGCGAGCCAGCAATGACCGGGCCGGTACACTCGTCGCAGGAATAAGCGGAGAGGTGAAGGTACTGTCTTTTCATTTGTGTCCTCTCAAAAAGCTGAAGTGATGCGCTACCGATGTTAATGGCTCCGAGTTCGAGATGTCTGTTCACAATTGCTCTGGTCCAGGGGGTCGCGGGATCCCCGCCAAAAACGCGGGCAAGAGGTCACCGCGATCAATATTGACCGAGATCAACATGTACAACACCTGTCGCGAAAAGTGTGCAATTGTGAGCAGCGCCCAGTGTGGCACAACGGCGATCATTGTGTTGTGGAGGATCCAAATGAATTACCCAGGACGCAAAACCATTCTGTGCATCGACGATGATGACAGCATGCTGGGTTACCAAAGAGCGCTGCTCCAAAGACGTGGATATGAGGTGCTCACGGCCGCCTCCGCCCGACAGGGCTTACAAATTGCTGCAGTCTGCGCGGTTGCTGCCGTGATCGTCGACTACCACATGCCCGAGATGAATGGGCACGAGGTCGCAACCGAAATAAAGCGCCTCAGGCCACAAGTTCCAATCGTCATGGTTTCCAGTGACGACGGGATTCGAGAACAGGCCTTGAGTGTGGTGGATGCGTTCGTGTCCAAGAATGAAGCTTCCAAGCGCCTGTTGCCGGTGATCACTCGAATCTGCGGTGAAGGGCCCTCCGGGTTCCAAGAAGCCAGAATCACGGCCTGAGAATATATAGGGCTTCTCCCGTGGCTTTCGAGATTACTGGTTTTCACCCGCCCGTGCTTTCCCTTCGTCGAGTTCATTGAGCAATTTGGAACAGAATTGCCGGAAGCCTCCTTATATACATGACCCGAATGAGTACCTATAGCAGTCTACTGTGTATTCACCGTGATCCAGCCCAACTCAGTTTGTTGAAAGAAAACGGATACGAGTTGGTAACCGCAAGGAGCGGATCCGATGGTCTACGACTGTTGATGTCGCAGTCAGTGGACGTAGTTGTGCTGGACTACGAATTGAGCCTTTTGGATGGCGCCACGACCGTCGCCGCAGAGATTAAGAAGGTCAAACCACAGGTTCCCATTGTCATGCTGACCGACCATCTGGAATTGACCGAAGGCGCTTTGAAGTCCGCAGACGCGCTCGTGATAAAGTCTGACGGTCCTCACTTCTTGTGGGCGACTGTTCACTTCATTCTAAATGTGAAGCGGACACAACAGCGTGAACCAAGGCTGGGAGCCCACACATCGGCACGTATAGGTCGTCCCGAAAGATCACGGGAAGGATGGAACCGCGCCAAGCCAGCTCCTGCTCAAATCAGCAACTGACGAGAAGGGTATGTCCTTTCCGGCGAGAGTTTTCGCGAATCATTCGGAATGGAACTGTCCAATTTTGACCAGACCCGCAGTACCCGCGTTAAGCAGGTTTGAACGACTTGCCGCATTCTAAGCAACATGTCTTGCGGCGTGGCGTTATTAACCCGCAGAATGGACACATTCTCTGGGATGCGAAATCTCCGCTGTTCATGCCAAAAATCTTCCTCAATGAGTCAGTGATTGAGGCAAGCACGATGCGAAGCTTATGCACGACGGGGTCCATGGCTAAAGGTCCGCCTTTCCTAAGTGCTGCCCATTCGGCGGCGCCTGATGATTGTAAGAGAGACGAGAAGTGATGTTCGCCAAGCCCACGATGACACGTCAATGATAATGATTCTGTGCAATATTGCTCTCATTACAGCATGAACCGTCAGTTCTGGACTAATGACAGGCGAGGCAATCCGCTTTGACCTCGATGCAAGTGAGCAATTTGGATCAGCTATTCTCTTAGGCGTGGGCGATCATGAGGTTAGAGACGAGCACGTCTTCTCTCTCTTTCAGGTCCTCTGAACTAAGTCAGCCCATCTGAAGTCTTCCCCTCTTAGTTCCGCAGCTCCGAAAGGAATAATTCATGAAAAAGACAATGTCACTGCTGTTGATCAGCGTCATGGGCATGGTTGGGACCTATGCGTGGGCAGGCTCGGGTCGTGAAGACTCAGTCGCGCGCCTGCAATCGTCCGTCGACGTTCTGCACGCCATCATGGCGACTCCAGACAAAGGGATCCCGGAGGAAGTGTTGAGCGATGCAAAATGCATCCTGGTAGTGCCAAACCTGATCAAAGGTGGCTTCATCTTTGGCGGCAAGCACGGACGTGGCGTGGCCACCTGCCACACCGCTGAAGGCTGGAGCGCGCCCGCGTTCGTCTCCGTTGGCGGTGGAAGTTGGGGTTTGCAGATCGGCGTCGAAGGTGTGGACCTAGTTATGCTGGTTATGAACGACCAGGGTTTCCAGCATCTGCTTTCGAGCAAGTTCGAGCTTACGGGTGAAGGATCGGTTGCGGCGGGCCCGGTTGGCCGTCATGCGTCCGCCGGAACTGACTGGAAGATGAACACTGAAATGTTGACCTACTCGCGTTCAAAAGGTGTATTCGCCGGCTTGACGCTTGAAGGTGCGGTGGTGGAGCAGGACAACGACTCCACTCGTGCCATTTACGGCAAGCACATGATGTTCCGCAACATTCTTTCGGGCAAAGCAACTACTCCCAAGAGCGCAGAGGCATTCCTGAAGGCTGTCTCGGATGCAGGCCAACAGGCCCGGATCGCCGAAGCAAAAGAAGCAAGAGAAGACAAGAAGTAATTGCATCAGGAAGCTGTCAGCGAGCCGGACTTGTGGCTGACCGGAACCGCCTACCAGTTCCGGTCAACGCTGCAGGCCTTGGATGGCAGGTTCGTTACGAAAATCATCACCGCGGCGCCTATGCCGTAAAACATCCCCTGCATCCACGGCAGCCCGCCAAAGCGTACGTAAGCTGCCGAGAGCGCCAGTACCATCAGGGATGAAGGCAGGACAAAGGCCACACCCACAGCAGTGGCCCCCAGCACGCCCGCGCGAATGTAGCCGAGGTAAATCGCGAGCTGGGCTGCCAGAGGGCCGGGAGCAAGTTGCGCCAGAGCGAGACCTTCAAGATACTCTTCCCTGGTTATCCAGCCGCGTTCGTCGACCAGGTCTTGCTGCAGGTGTCCGGCAAGCGCGATCGGTCCGCCGAACCCCACGGTTCCCAGCCACAAGAAATACCCAACGAACCGAGGGAACGACACTCTGGTCACCAAGTGCGTCTCGGGATCGTTTTGGTGGCTCATTTTGCTGAGTTTGTATTGTCCAGTGCTGCTCGCAGGCCTTTCGCCAGTTTGACTGCATCATCATTTGCCCAGAAGTGCATGAAGAAGAGGCGCGGCTGCTCCTCAAGCATGTGACTGTGAATGGCAGTGACCTGAATGCCATTCTGCCGGAGAGCCTTGATCACCGGATTGACTTCGCTATCTAGAAGGACGAAGTCGCCGGTGATGGCCGCTTTGCCCGCACCCGTCGGCTGAAAGTTCAAAGCCGTTGCCAGTCCCATTGAGCCGGGAACAGTCATTCCCTCCTCGGTTATCTAGGCCGGTCGCCAGGGGCGAGAATGACCGAAACGTCAAAAACTCGATTTCCTTCGTAAACCTGCCCCACAATGTCGCCACCATAAGCAGTCCTAACTACATCGAGAACCTGCAGCGGATCGAAGCCCCAGCGGACCAGATCGTCCTTACGAAGTCGCACCACAATCTGGGGCATGCCGGGAGGGGATTGGATCTGGACTTGGGCTGCGCCCCGCACACTTCCAAGCGCGCGAATAACTTCCCCTGCCTCTTGGTCCAGCTGGTCCAGGTTGTTGCCGACGACATTGACCACGACAGGAGTTCTGTAACCGGAAAGTGTTTCGTTGATGCGCTCCGTTAGAAAGCTGTTCGACGTTAGTATCGGGCCGGGTAGCTGAGAAATGATCTGGCGGATACCAGCCTGTGCCGCCTCCACGTGATTCCCGTTGCGCGCTTTCAAGTTCACATCAATTTCGCTCTCATGCGTGCCCATGGTATCGGTACCCAGTTCGGCTCGTCCCGCTCGTTGGGCGACGGATTGCACAGAAGGGATTTTCAGGAGTGCTTCCGTGATCCGGTTCCCGAGGCGCAGGGATTCCTGAAGAGACGTCCCGGGGAGCGCGGTCATATATACCGTGATGTTTCCCTCTCGCAACTCGGGCAGGAACGATTCGCTCAAAAGAAACAGAGTGCCAATCCCGAGCGCAACAAGAAGTCCGACCGCGGCCATCACTAGCCCTGGTGCTTTCTCAATTCGGACAAGAAGCCCGTGATATCCGCGCTTCAACCAACGGACGGCGGGCGGTTCCTGAGGTGGGAGATCGCGCTCACCCAGTAGAGCGATGCAAAGAGCAGGTGTGACGGTGAGAGCAACCACAAGCGAGGCGAGAATTGCCCAGATGTAAGCAATGCCAAGGGGCCCGAAGATCCTTCCGGCCAAGCCAGACATATTCAGAACCGGGAAGAAAACCAGGATCACCGCAAATGTGGCGTAAACAACAGCGCTCCTTACTTCGAGTGAGGCGTCGAGCACGACTTGAAATGTTGAGCGCGGGCTTGGCAACGCTCGATCCTCGCGCAAGCGACGATAGATATTCTCGACATCAATCACTGCATCGTCGACGACCTCGCCGATGGCTATCGAAAGACCTCCCAATGTCATCGTGTTCAGGCTCAAGCCCATCTTGTCGAGTACAATTACTGCTGCGAGCAGAGAGAGCGGAATTGCAGTGCAAGAGATCGCGGCAGTGCGAAGATTGAAGAGAAACAAAAAGAGAATCAAGATGACGAGGACTGCACCGATGAGCAACGAATCGCGAACATTGTGAAGCGCGACATCAATGAAGTCGGCGGCGCGAAAGACTTCCGGGTGAGCAGAGATTCCTTGCGCTTCGAGGCTCGCACGCAGCTCTGAGACTGCTTTGTCGATACCGTGCGTGACTTCGAGCGTATTCGCGCCATAGGCAGCATCAACTATCAAGATCACGCCCGGCTTTCCTCTGATCGTGGCGGCACCGATCGGCGCCGCTGGCGCATCTTTTACGCGAGCCACATCACCCAGCAACACGTTCCCACCGTTGTGATGGACCAGAACCGTGCGTGCGAGCTGCGCAGTGGTCAGTGACTGACCTTCGGTTTGCAACACGATTCTTTGACTAGGGGTATCGACAAAGCCCGCCCCGCGAACCCAGTGGCTTGTCGAGCCGCAGCTATCACGTCCTCGATGCCCAATCCATATTGCACGAGCCGTTGCGGATCGAACTGGAACTGAATCTGGCGGACGTCTCCGCCGACGACTTCCACTCCAGCAACACCAGCAACCGCCAACAACCGCGGCTTGACCGTCCAGTCGGCAACCGTTCGCACAGTCATGAGCGATTGTTTGTCCGAAGTGAGACCTACCTCCATGACCCATGTCGTGGAGGAAGTAAGGGGCGTCATCAAAGGCGGCTGCCCTCCGGTCGGCAGTTCGCTGGCGACCGTGGACAGACGCTCGGTGACGGCTTGACGGTCGCGATAAATATCCGTGCCCGGGCGAAAGACCACCGTGATTACAGAAAGGCCCTGAATCGACCGGGAACGCAGGGACTCGATTCCAGCAACGCCGTTGATAGCGTTCTCAATCGGCTGAGTGACCAGAACCTCGACCTGCTCGGGAGAAAGGCCCGGTGCCTCTGTTTGAATGGAGACTTCAGGAGGTGCAAACTCCGGGAAAACGTCGTAAGGCACCTGGGAGAGTGACAAGATTCCGTAGATCAGGAGGGCACACGCGAGCGAAATCGCAATACCGCGGAAGCGGATTGAGAAGCGGACAATGGAATTCAGCATTGGGCGCCCCTTCGTTCAATTCTCATCCGTTTCTCCTCCGCCCTGGCCACGTAAGAGCAATTCATCTGAGAGCAGAGCCTGCGCTCCCTGTGTCGCGACCCGGTCCCCGGCTGAGAGCCCTTGTGTGACAAAGAAACCTTTTTCGACGGGGACATCAGTAGACACGGCACGACGGGTAAAACGGTCGGACGCTGTTTGCTGGTATGCCCAAGGCTTCCCCTCGGACCAAACAACTGCCGACGTAGGTACGATGAGCCCTTTCATCTGACTGCCGACCGAAAGATGAGCGAGCAAATTCACGCCGGGAGTGAGCCCTAAATGAGCAGGAGCGACGTAAAGGAAGCTCGTGCCTTGAATTCGCGGATCGACCCTAGGAAAGGTTGAAACAAGGATCGCTTCCGTTCGGGTCCCGCCGGGGATTTCAAGTGAAATGGTCTTTGTTGCCCCAAACGCTGCACCGGACGGCATCGTCATTTGCACCAGCACTTCGCGTTGATCGAAAACGTGCTGAAGCTCCAATGAGCTTTCCACGGCCCATTTCGCGACGACGCTGCCCCACTCCTGCCGAAGGACAGATTCTTGCAGGTTCAACTGCTGTTCCCCGGCGTGAACATCCGCCTCATTCGCTTGCAGAGTGCCCTCCGCGGATTGGAGCGACTTTTCGGAGATATTCTGATTTTGTTCGAATAAAGACTTCAGACGTGTGTATTCCTAGCGAGCGACGCCTGCTTCGACCCTTGATTTTTGAAGCTGCGCCTGCGTCGAGACATAGGCATTGCGAAAAGTTGCGAGGTCTTGAACGGAAAGAACGACAGCAGGAAGTGTGACCTGCGAACAGCGAGGGTTGCGGTGAGAGTTACAACTTCAAGCCCTAGGCGGTCTTGTGTCGGCGTATCGACGGTAAGGACTGTTTGCCCGTTCTCAACGGAGACTCGGGCCGGTCTTTTCTTCGCCTGAGCCTGGCGGTCCGCATCGTCTTTATCAAAGCGACCTTGGCAGGCTGCCAGGAATGTCAGCGTCAGGAGGGTGCTGATGAAAATATCAATCGAGCCGATGTTCGGAAGGCTGGAGTTTAGGTTCATCGTTTTGACTCCTTGGCCGACTTACCGAGTGCCGGAGACTCGGGACTAACGGAAAACACATCGCCTGGATCAAGCGACCGTTGGACAGCGTTTTCTAGTTCGCCGAGCGCGCTCTGCGCGTGAGCAAGCGCATCCAATCTCGCCCGAGCCACAACCGAACTCTCGATTTGCACACCGTTAAGGCCCAGCCGATCTTCCTCACCGAGCCGGACTGCCTGCTCCATCATTTGCAGATGAGCGTCCTGGAGCTTGCGAAGAGATTGGTCGGCTCCGGCCAGTTCCTTTAGCGCTGCGATATACAGGGCCAGCGCTCGTTCGCTTCCGGCGATGACTTGCGCTTGTTTCTCCAAAAAAGCGGCCGCGGCTTCTTTGCGACGAGCCTCGGCCTCACCGATGGGGCCTTGGTTGCGGTTGAAGATAGGCAATGTGGTCGAGAGCCCGAGTGTGAAAAAGTTATTCTTCTCCTCGTAGGTGTAACCCGGTCCGATTTGGACGTCCGGATATTGTTTGGAAATTTCGAGCTGCAAGTCGGCTTCGGCTGCGGCGTATTGTGCTAACCGTTTCAGAATTCATGGATGCCTTTACCTCTCTGCAGAGCACATGGCATCCCTCGGAATGCAATCGCAATTCACAACTCTACGACGCCGAAAACCTCGTGTGACGCCATTCGAGCAGGAACGCGATTACGACTCCGATGACAACGAATGGCCAAACCAAAAGACTGTTGAGGTGAGTGCCAGTCAGGTCTGACAGCAGGAACACCAGAGCAGCGATCAAGAATACTGGTCCGGTAATCCCGCAGTGAAGAGTGCGATTCCTAAGCCAGTTAGCAACGCAGCCGATTGCCATCGCGAAAAGGATCGTGGCGGCGGACAATGCATGGAGAGGACGCCAGTAGATTCCCACGAGGCTGAGTACTCCCCAGGCTGTCAGAGATACCGCGAACCAATAGCACATCGCCGCTGGTGAGCTACAGCAAGCTGCCTTGTGCTCTGTCATAACTCGACTCTCCTTTCTGGCTCAGCCGGTCCTTCACCGTCCGTGTGACGTCACCCAAACAGCATTTGCCAGAGGGATTCTTGACTTCGCAGGCACAGTTGCCGGCCTTTACTTCCTCCGAGATCCGATTTGCGATGGTCGAGTGCCCTGTCTCGGCGATCTCCCTCTGGATGTCCTTTCGTGTGAACCCAAAGCAGTAGCAAACTGGAATGGGGTCCGCCGTCTCCTTACTTCCGACCCGGACCATCAGGTCGTCGCGATAGAAGAGCGGCGCCTGTGTGTCCAGAGGGAAATAGACCGCATCACAGCCCGCCGCCTCGCAGAAATAGTATTGCGTGTTCGGCATCCCCAGGGGGAGCTGACGGACGAGACTCTTGACCGTAAGCATGTCCACCCGTTTCGAACGCGTCCCGCTCACCGGGCAAGCCATCACTGCCGGGGCGTTGGAACTATCTCTTACTGAACAGCAGTCTGACATGAGGACTCCTCTTCCTCGCCTGGCGTTTGAGGCTTCGATCTAGTTGTGATTTGGGTTCGACTGTTCCACCCGAAAACCCGAATTCACCTGGTTGAATGCGGCGACAATTTTCTCGGGCGTTGTCTTCTTTGAGTCGAATTCGACTTGCGCCTCGCCCGTCTTGTAATCCACTTTGGCTGTTGTTATACCGTCCAGCTTGAGCAGACTCTTCTCCACCATCCCGGCGCAGCCCCCGCAAGTCATGCCGCTGACCTTCAGCGCGCATTGCGTGACCTGCAGCTTCGCCATTACAGGTTGTTTTGTCTTTGACGCCTGGCCGAATCCTGACAACGGGGCGAGGATTGTCAGCAACCCGCTAAACAGAATCGTCGTTGTCTTCGTATTTCGCATGGTGTGTTCTCCTTAGAAATTTCTACAGCATGTACGGCACATCCGATCCGCGCGTCGGATAGGCAAATAACATGTGTCTGAGATCGGTACCGCGTATCCCCGACCGCATCGCCACACCGAAGAGATTAATTACCTCTTCAGCCTCGTTACCAAGCACGTGCGCTCCCAGGATGCGATCCGTCCCTTCCTCGGCGAGAACCTTGTACCCGGAATACTTTTCTCCGACCCGGCGCGATGAATACCAACCGGAAGTCATCTCTTTGTTGACCTTGAATTTCAGAGATTGCTTGCGTGCCTCGCTTTCACTGAGGCCCACAGCAGCTAATGGCGGAATCGTAAAAACCACACTCGGAATGCCCAGATAATTCGGCTTTTGGCTGTTCCCCTTCAGCAAGTTCGCCGCTACGATGATGCCTTCGTAGCTACTTTCCGTCGCAAAAATACGGTTTCTGATATAGGCCCGGTGAAGTAACACGCAACCGATATCGTCTTCCGCAGTGATTTTGCGGGCGTCCACGAGGGGAGTAGGCTGTGCCGGCTTA
>Ga0137390_10002054_pt1 | contig 15718 bp, 11 predicted proteins | sample 15con2h24AmetaG_FD_104937 | JGI IMG/M metagenome (GOLD analysis project Ga0137390, IMG submission 104937) | Vadose zone soil microbial communities from Angelo Coast Range Reserve, California, USA - 15con2h2.4A metaG | ecosystem: Environmental > Terrestrial > Soil > Vadose zone > Saprolite... | reverse complement strand
TCGACTAGTGGGACGGATAAGCACACAGCATCTTGACGAATTGAGGAAGCTAATCGCTGATGCGGAACCCAACGTAAAATTAGATCTGAGTGAGGTGACGCTGGTTGATCTCGACGTGGTTCGCTTCCTCGGAGAACAGGAACGGCGGGGCGTCCAACTGGGTAACTGTTCGCCTTATATCAGGGAATGGATTCAAAGGGAGCAAACCGCTAACTCGGTTCAGCGAGAAGATGATCCAGAATCTAAAGAAGGAGAATGAGGTGGCAACGAAGCAAATTCGGGCTTGCAGTGCCATCATCATCGTGGTTCAAACGCGCGAATAACCTTTTCAAAGATGTCTTCCGCAAAGCTTCTGTCTAAAGGCGCATGCCCCTGCAACCAGCGAAAGAACAGAGGGCCGTTAAGTGCCGCATCTTTGACCCGGCGGCTGGTGCCGGAAATTCCAAGCTCAAACCATTCGCAACCGTCGCGATCGGCGCTTGAGGCACCGCCGCCTGAATTAACGAATACGCCACGCGCTGTCCACAGCTTCCCGGCCCGGAGAACACACATTAGCAAGCGATCGTCACCGGCATTAATGTTTGTAGTGCTGCCGCTCGCCGGAGCGCCATGGGGTATGTCACCATACGCCGCGGTGGTAAGCACTGAGGTCGCGCTCAATGATGGTACGCCGCCACTCCACGTCAGCGAGCGGTAGTTGATGTTGCCAAAAACGGTGGTTGAGCTAGAAACGAAAAACTGCGGGCCACCGCCGCTGGTTGAATCGAAGTTTAATGCCGGCTGAGGGCTGGAATACATGTCGGTGATACCCGTGAACTGCGTGACCGTGCTCAGGCTTGGCGATGCGGCAATGAGCGAGGCCTTGGGTGTCGCCGCGATTTCCGCGGCGCCGCCGGGGAAAGTGGTAGTGCCGAAATAAACGCCGTTGTCATCCGTACCCAGCGTCGGATAGTCGTTAAACGCACTAGGATGCCTGACGTCAACGAAGTACTTATCCCAAAGACCCGTCGGATCGGACGTGCGCGACACCGCGAGGATAATGCCGTTCTGGTTCGTCCCGTTATTTAGTTCTATCGCCGTTGCAAAGAAACGGCCGCTCCGACGATCAAAAAACACGCGCGGGTCGGCACTACCACCGCTCGGGTGGGTACCGACAGTAAAGAAGTCGTTCATCGTGACGACGAAGTCCACCGGGGCCCCGGCCTTTGTGTAGATCGCTACCGCGCCTTGGATAATCTCGATGAAATGGTTCGGGCCGATCGCTCCCATCGTGTCGGGCGGGATAAAGCCGTTGGAAAAGATGTTGAACTCGTCCGTGAGATTGATTGCCTGGAAGCTAGTACCGATGGTCTGGGGCGCCGCCACGATCGGCATGGCTCTTGCCAAAGCTTGGAACTCATTGCCGCGCGGAATGGTTCGCTCGATCCCGTTGATCTCTTCCGACGGCGCTTCCCTAATTTCAGGAGCAGCGCCGGGAATGTTCTGCCTTTGCTGATCCCGTTGGATCATGTCCTGAAAGCTTTCCGTAAATGGCGCACTCCCCGGCAATATTACTTTAGGAGTCTTTTGTCCGAACGCGATCGCAATTCCGCTGAGCAGCAGTAGCGTGGCGATAGCGAAACGTGAAACGAATAAGCACTGTGACGGAGACATGACTCTACCTCCTCTGTGATCCAAACAGACCGCCCCTGGCTCGAAGATGGCCAACGAGTTGCCTGACGCGTCGGTCGGTCCCGGGCTCACTACGGCCCGAATCTTTGCCGATATTCCTGCGAGGTCACGAACCCCGTCACCATGCCGCGCGGATCATTGGTTGAATCCAACACTCTGATCCAGTCGAGATAAAACGCGTCCGGCTGGCGCCGCAGGTAACCGAAGTATTCCATCACCGCGTAGGCCTCGTGGTTGAACCGTGTCGAGACTTCAGTGCTCTCGACAATCTGTCTCAGCACTGCGGCGCGCGTCAGCGTCGAGTTGTTCAAGCCATCGATCATCGCTTGCCGATTCGAAAGCGTCACACCCGCAGTGTTCAGCAGCGCGTCCACGTATTGCTGGTTCGTTAGTGAGTTGTAGGTGCTGACAAACGCCGCGCGCGCCATAAAGCCGGCGATGAACGCAACCTTCGCAGCTTCCAATTGATTGTTGTCCAGAAAGCCGCTCACTCCGGCAAGGTCCACGACGAATTCCGCATAGTCAGGCTTGCGACCAAGAGCCACATCGTAGAACCTGTAAACGAAGTAGCCGCGCTCCTGAAACTCTGCTGATTGGAAGAAGAGTTGCGAGACGTGTATGCGATCGCATTGCGTCGTGTCGCCTGAGCAGTTGTTGATGGTGCTGGTCCAGCCGGCAAACCCGGGCGGGTCTGGTTCGCGATTGAGGAAGTCGATGTATTGTTGGCGCACAAAGAAGTTGGTGTTATCGATCGGGTTCGGCCCAGTCACTGCGTCGTTGTCGATGATCGTCACCGTTGCCGTTGCGCGCGTGCCGAGCGTGGCGCTCGACGTACCGCTCAAGCTAACGGTGAAAGTCTCGTTACCTTCGGCGTACGAGTCGTCGATGATCGCAATTGAGAATGATTTCGATGTTTCTCCCGCGGCAAAGGTCATGGTGCCGATGGTATTGATGAAGTCACAGCGCGGCGAGGCAATGCCGTTGAAGACGTTGCAGTTGGTCAGTCCCGCGCTGTCAATCGTCTGAAAGACGACCGTGGCGCTGCTGGTCGCGTCGCCGCTGCGTGTCACGGTGATGTCCACGCGCGGCGAGCCTTCGCTCACCGTGTAGGAAGACGCGCTGAACTGCACGACGGGTAGAGACGATGCCACACCTCGAATCGCTTGCCAGAAGCCACCCTGGATCAGAATATTGCCGCCGTTTGAAGGACCAGTCGACGGCTGACCAATTGTGCCGGTGGTTTGCAGACTCACGCCGCCACTGGTTGTGCCGCCGCCGCCAATTACGTTAGTCCGTAGATCGAGATTGCCGCCGCTTTGTGCGAAAACGGGCGTCGCGAGCCATGTGATCGACAGAATCGCAATCAGCGTCACCGAAACAAAACGTCCCTGCGATATAAATAATTTCATAGTCAACTCCTTGCGGTTCTTCCGTCCGGTCGCTCAGCATCGACCATCGTTATTTGCAAACGCGTGCTCGTGAATGCGATCGGCAGACGAGCGACTTGAGTGCGTCAAGTGCTCGTTGCTGCTTTTCGATCTGAGCTTGTTGACGTTTGATCTGGAGCTGCTGTGCTTCGTTACGTGTTTGCTGCAATTCGATTTGAGCTTGCTGTTCTTTGAAGGCGTTGATGAAGACGGCGGAGAGTTGATTGTATTTGACGCCTTCGATCTCGCCCTTCGCGTTGCGGAAGGTCAGCAGAGGCTCGACCTTCTCGACTTCTTCAGCGCCGAGGCCGATGTCCTTCACGCCGTCTTGTTTCCAGGTGAATGAGATGGGGCGCAGGCGATTGATTACATCGAGTCCGCTGAGAAACGTGGCGACGTTGGTCTTGTAACGCAGGCTCGATGAGCAAAAGGCGAGTTCCCCAGCATTCACGGAGTTGCGGCATACGGTAGCCGTGCCACCAGAGCCGAGGCTAGGAATCGAAACTGTGCCGCCTGACGAATTAAGAATCAGGCCAGCTCCGGCGGTGCCGTGTTGCAGCAACAGCCTGCCTGAGTTAGTCCGCAAAACAATATCGCCCGCGGCCGCATCGGTGCTGTATAAGCCAGCGCTGCCAGCGAAGGCCAGCGCAGCCTTTTCGTTCTTTCCCGCGTCACTCAGGAAAAACGCAGGCGCAGTCCCGGCTAAATTGATCCCGTCGGCTACGGCCGTGGTCTTAACCTCCAACCGTTTCAACGGCACAGGCGTGCCGATGCCGACGTTCGTATCTGCGGTCGCACCGTTGACACCATTGATGCTTCCGAGCACCAGTGAATTGCTTTGCCCAACTTGCGCCAGATAGCCGATGGCGTTCGCATTTGTCAGACCATCTGTGCTGACGTCGGCGCCGCTGCCTATAAGAGTATTGTGACTGCCAGTCGTGTTGTTGGTGCCGGTTTCAAAACCAGATCCATTTCCTGTAACGTCGGCGAACCCTCCGATGAAGACGTTAGACGATCCAGTCGTGTTGAAACTGCCAGCGAAGTCTCCGACAAAGACATTGTCGTTGCCCGTCGTGTTACTGTTACCTGAGTCAAATCCGACAACGGAGTTACCTTTGCCCGTCGTTTTGAATCCTGCCTCCTTGCCGAAGAAGGAGTTCAGAGAGCCGGTCGTGTTTGAAGCGCCTGCGAAAGCCCCAAATATTGAGTTACCAACACCTGATGAATTGGCGCTGCCGGCAGACAACCCAAAGAAAGAGTTAAAGCCGCCTGTCGTATTCGCAACGCCTGCTCCAACTCCTGCAAAGGTATTGCTATTTAGGAACTTGGGGTCGTCGATAACACTGAATACGCGATTGCCTCGGATGTTGAATTGCGTTGTCGCGTTGACGATGTTTCCCGAGAGTGTACCGGCAGCCGTACCGTTGCCGGAGATGTTGAAGTTTGCATTCTGAGCCGAACTCGAATTCGTTTGAATGTAGTTAGCGGAGCCGGGGGTCGGGGGTCGCGCGTCAGACAGGCGCGAGTCACTCGTCTGCACGTATTGACTTGCAGCGACGCCACCCAATTGTGTTGCGTTCGTCGCGGTCGTAGCGTTGATTGCGGTAGTCGCTGTGTCGGCTGATGAAGCGTTCACGCTGCGAATAGCGTAGGGCGTCGCAGTCACTTGCTGTCTTGGCGTCAGCAGATTGAATGATCCCGCGCCGCTGAGCCGCGCGCTGATCTCCAGAAAACGATTCGCGCCATTGAAACTGTTCGCGCCGAAATCCAACGTCACGCTGAACACGCCCGCACTGACCAGAACACTGTTGAGTGTTTGCGTCGATCCGATCTGCGCGCCGCTGCTGGCGCTGTCGAACAACGCGAACTGCAAATCGTAGAGTCCGTTCGCCACCGTCCCGCCATCAGTCAAGCGGCCTTGGTAAGTGAAGCTGCTGCCTTGCGCGAACGCGCTGTTCGCAGCCAAGAGGAATGCGAGGGCCATCGCGGCGACCGCGAGTGAAATTTTGTAAAGTAGTTTGGGTCTCATACCTGTAACTCCTCAACCTGAAGGTTGAACTCTGAACCGTGATTGCGAATGTTTAGAGTTCAAGCTTTAGCTTGTCTTAGCCGCGTAGCAGCGCAATGTTTATAGAACCCGAGAACCATGGGAAAGAATTATCCAGCTCCGTTAGAGTTATTTAATCTTCTTCGCTTTAATCTCCCGGCCATCCATTGAGCGAAAGATTACGTGCGTGACCTGTCCCTTCTCGTCCCTGACGAAGATGTCCAGGTCCGGATCCCCTTTTATGAAGAATGTCGTTTCGTTCTGCGGCAGCAATTCGTGCAGCTTCTTTGAGCTTGTCCATTGACCCATCAACTTATCGCCGTCGCTTGTCACGGTGAACACCAGACCGGGGGACATTTCGTACTCGCCGACGTACGCGTCATAGATTTTCGGGTTAACTTTGACGGCCACGCGATCTGGTGGAATCTCGGATGCATGCGAGGCGATCATCTGCCAACGCCCATCGCGGCGCAGCCAGACATCAGTCTCACGGAACGAGTTGGTGACCTTTTGTCCGTTGGCTTCAGCCCGATAGATGCCGCGACTGCTCATTACCGCCGTGTCGCCATAGACGTGCACTTGTACATCTTGAATTTCAAGTGTCGGCTTCATGCTGGGAGGCGGCGTCAGAAAGTTATCTAAAATTCTGGCCCTGGTTGTGACGGCGCCGTTAAAGTCCGTTTCGATATAGGTGTCGGCGGTGTAACGCTCAAACGCTGACTTATCGCCGCGCAAGGAAGTGTCGATCATCTCGCGTTGGATTCTGAGCAGTTCTGCTTCGACTTTCTTATCCGCAGGTGTCTGTGCCACAGCAAAAAACGCGGCGGCCAGAATTACTGTCACAATGGCAAATATTTGTTTCATGGTGGAACTCCCTTAGTCTGATTTGTGAAATACCTATCGCAGCGTAACCAGTACCTTGATGAGGCCGTTTCCTTCCTTCAAAGACTCGAGCGCTTTGCCCAGAATTGTGCCGGTGCGATAGACGCGGGCTTTGCCAATTCGAAGCGGCAGCGCTTTCATCGCATAACCCGGTGTTGACGAAGTGGTCAGCAGATCGCCGACTTGAATTGGACCATTCTCGGTCGAGACTTTAGTGGGAACGATCCCGATGATCGATCCGATCTGCGTGCCGCCGCTCGTGTTGTCGAACAGCGCGAACTGCAAATCGTAAGTTCCGTTCGCTGCCGTACTTCCGTCAGTCAGCCGGCCTTGATAAGTGAAGTTGCTGGTTTGCGCCAACGCGCTGGTTGCAGCCAAGAGAAATGCGAGCACCGTCGCGGCGATCGCGAGTGAATTCTTGTAAACTGGCTTGGGTCTCATATCGTTTCCTCCTCAAAAGCAGCAACCTGAAGGTTGAACTCTGAGCCGTGAATGCGAACGTTTAAGAGTTCAAGCTTTAGCTTGCGTTCTGATTAGTCGGACGGCTACGGATTTCAATCTCGCGTTGGTCTCTATAAACGTTCCATGCCTACGGCTCCGGGCGGACACGCAGGTCCGCTCCTACGATTCACCTGCACACACTTGCGCCCCGATGCGAACGACACACCAGCTTCTTCAAAGCATCCAGTTCCCGCTGCTGAGCCGCGAAGGCCGCGCGCTCCTGTCTTCCTTGTTGTTCCTGACGCTTGATTTGCTCTTGTTGACGCTTGAGTTGTTCCTGTTGCTGTTCGATCTCTGCCTGCTGTTCCTTGAACGCGTTGACGAAGACGACGCCCAGACGGTCATAGCGCACGCCCTCGATCTCGCCCTTGTCGTTGCGGAACGTGAAGAGTGGCGCGACCTTTTCGACTTCTTCAGCGCCAAAGCCGACGTCCCTGGTGCCGTCTTGTTTCCAAGTGAAGCTGATCGGACGCAGACGACTGATGATGTTCATCCCGCCAAAGAAGGTTGCGACTTGGTTCTTGTAACGCAGACTCGACAAGTTGCATGAAGCGACTTCATTCGAGGCGTTGCGGCACAACGGCGTGGTGGCGGCTAAGCCGAGAGTGGGAATGGAGACGGTGCCGGTCGAGTTCAGGAGCAGCGTGGCTGTAGCATTTCCCGTGGTGGCAAACGCCAACTTTCCCACGCCGAATCCGCTGCCGGTGCCGGTTGAATCGATGAACCATTCGCTTCCGCCGTTGGTGTTCTTGATTCGCAAGCCGATATCGCCGGCGGCGGAGGTCTTGCCCTGAATCGTGATCCCCGGATTACTTGCGGAGCTTGAGCCCAAATTCACATCAAGCGTGTTCGTGGGCGCGGTGGTGCCGATGCCGACGCTGGCATTAACGGTTCCAAAGCCGACGCTCTTGATGCTGCCGAGCACGACTGAATCGCTTTGCGTGACCCGCGCATTCGCCCCAATGGCTGTTCCGTTGTTAACTCCGGCGGTGACTCCCGTGTTGTAGCCGAGCGAGGAGTTATCGTTTCCGTCTGATGCGCCGTTAGCTGGGCCTGCCGCATCACCGATGAACGTATTCTCGTTACCGGTCTTGACATTAAAGCCCGCGCTCTCTCCGAGGGACGAGTTTTTTCGACCTGTCGTATTTGATTCGCCTGCGCCCTGGCCGAAGAAGGAGTTTTGCCCACCCGTTGTGTTGGACTCGCCTGATGCCTGTCCGAAAAATGAGTTAAGGCCCCCGGCCGTGTTTCCAGTGCCTGAGCCGCTTCCGAAAAATGAATCTTGGTTTCCTGTTGTGTTGCTGGCTCCTGATCCGTCTCCGAAAAATGCGTTGAAGCTGGCAGTTGTGTTTTGGATACCTGCACCAGCCCCGAAGAAGGAATTCTGCGTGCCAGTGGTAACCTGTCCGGCGGATACTCCGAAGAACGAGTTATTAGCGGTCCCCGTGCTGCTCGCGCCGGCCCCAGGGCCCGCAAACAGGTTGAGGTTGACTGCGTCGCTACTTAACACTCGATTGCCGCCAAGGTTGTACTGCGTCGCCGCATTGACTAAGTTTCCCGACAACATGCCGCCCGCGCTGCCGTTGCCCGAGATGTTGAAGTTTCCCGACTGCGTCGAACTTGTGTTTTGAATGTAGCTGCTGCTACCCGCAGGGACCGCGTTGACTGGTATCGTCCCGGTGAGCTTGCTGCCGGCGACGCCGCTGATGTTCGTATCAGCCACGCAACTAACACATGAGACTGAGAGGGCGTCAGCCTTTCCGGCATTCGCGCTGCGCACCGCATAAGGTGTCGATGTCACAGGTTGTCGCGGAGTAAGTAGCGTGAATGAACCCGCGCCGCTCAGTCGCGCGCTGATCTCCAGAAATCGATTCGCGCCATTGAAACTGTTCGCGCCAAAATCCAACGTCACGCTGAAGATGCCGGCGCTGACCAGAACGCTGTTGAGCGTTTGCGTTGAGCCAATTTGCGCGCCACCGCTGAGACTGTCCCACAGCGCGAACTGCAAATCATAGTTCCCATTGGCAACCGTCCCGCCATCGGTCAATCGGCCCTGGTAAGTGAAGCCGCTGGTTTGCGCGAATGCGCTGGTTGCCCCGAATAGAATCAAGAGCATCGCCGCAACGAACGCGAGTGAATTCTTGTAAAGTGGTTTGGGTCTCATATCGTTTCCTCCTCAAAAGCAGCAACCTGAAGGTTGAACTCTGAACCTCGGTTGCGAATGTTGAGAGTTCAAGCTTTAGCTTGTCTTAATCTGAAGCAACGACCGGGCCTGGCTCTAAGACTTTTCAAGCATTTCGCGGCTCTGGGCGAACTTTCATTTAGATAAGACGATTCGGGAAAAACATTTCATCGGGTCTGGACGGACAGGCCACAGCGGCGCAGAGGCACAGAGGATTGCCGATCAGGAAATCCAGCAGGATTCGGTTCCTTTCGTTCTATTTATTACTCTGTGTCTCTGTGGCTGAGGTTTGGCAGATCAGCGCTGGCCGTCGAGGTTGGCCCACTCGCCGGATTGGATGAAGTTGGCCCAATAGAAGGGGTGAAGTTTCGGGTTGCGCTTGAGCATGTCGAGCTGAACCTGGCGCAAGGCTGCGCCACGTCCCAGACCTTGTTTGAGGTTTCGATAATAACCAGTCATCAGTTGTCGCGTGGTGTAATCGCTGATGGGCCAGAGACTCATGACCAACGAATCCGCGCCCGCCAAAACGAAAGAGCGGCGCAGACCGTAAACGCCATCGCCGTTGCGCACTTCGCCGACGCCCGTATCGCACGCGGATAGGGCGACCAGCCTGGTGCCCCAAAGATTCAGTCCAGACGCTTCGAGCGCGGTCAGGATACCGTTGTCGTTGGTGTTGTCGTGAAGATTCGCGCCTGCTAACGCAAGGCCTGAACGCAGCAGCGGATTATCTGACCCGGTCGCTACCGCCCGCGGTACTGACACGCTGGGCCCGGTCGCGGCGGCTCGTGGTCCTGATCCGTTAGAAACCGTCGGTACGGCTGACAGGAAAAAGCCATGCGTCGCAATGTGCAGAATGCGCGGCGCGGCAATTTGTTTCAGCGCGGCTTTCGTCGCTTGCGCTCTCAGAAGCATCGTGGTGTCTGGAAAGAGCGTTTGGATCGAACGCGCCTCTTCAGCCGTGCCGCCGAGCGGCGCAAAATAAACTTCGGACAAGTCACGGGCCGTGGTCACGCTCCTGCCACTGCCGTTCGCTTCATAGGATTTCGTTGCCAGACTGACCCTGGCAAGTTGTTCGGCCGCCGGTTCGCCAAACAACGCGTTGGCAATCACCAAAGGCCCGCTTCTGTTTTCCCGGGCCACCTGCATGCGCAAAAGATCGCGTCCGCTGGTCAAATAAGTGAACGAGTAACGCTGGATTAAGTAGCGGCCATCTTCATCAACCAGTGCGCCAAACGGAATCAGATTCAATTCGCTATCGGGCGAAATCAGCAGTTGCGTCGTTTCTCCGAGCAGCGCGCGCACGGGTTGCATGACTTTCTCATCGACCTTTCGAGCCAGATCGCGCACGTCACTTCGTGTCGGTTCACGCAAGGCTTGACGCAAGGCGCCAACGGCACTGTCAATCGCCTTCGCCTCACCTAAGTCTTTCCAGCGCACGTCGCCCTGTGAGCGGAGCACGTAAGCGATGTAGCGCGGCTCGCCGTAGGCCTCAAGGTTGTCCACTCTGGGATTGAATGGACGATAGGTGACGAACTCGATCAAAGCCGCGCCGCGCGGAATGGCCGCCTGCACCGCAGCGAGCGTCACCGGCTGCGTTTGCGCCCGGAACTCGGCGCTGCGCCCGCTGATTTCGGTTTCGAGCCTCTCCTTTTGTTCTTCGGACGCCGAGACTTGCCGGCGAAATTCTTCCGGCGGGGTTTGTCCTGGCCCACTGAGTTCGAGCTTTGCCAACCGCGCCGTCGTCGCGTTGAGTTCGTCGAGCAGTTTCTGATCCTCGCTGTTCAGGCGCTGGCGCAATGCCGACATAGTCTGAGACATCGCATCCAGCACTCGTCCTTTGCGCTGCAAGATCGTCAGCACCGCCAGGTCGCGCGCAGCCGAATCGCTCGCGGCCATATTGACGTGCAGAGAAATCGTGCGATCGGTGCGGTCAGAGAGCGAATCGAAATACGCAAGCTTTTGGCGCTCTGATCCGATCGCCAGATTCAAAGCGAGATTCTTTTCAACAACTTCATCCGTCAGCGTCTGAAACTTAATCGCGTTTTGTACATCGCCCATCGAAGCGTAGGTTCTCGCGATGTTGCCGAGCGAGACCAGCGTCACGCCGTGATGAGGACCAAGAGCTTTCTCGAATATCGAATACCCACGCTGGTGCAATTCCAATGCTTTCGCAAAGTCACCCTGAGACTTGTAAATATTGGCGATGTTGTTGAGGATGCGCGCGACGCGTTGGTTTTCCGGCCCAACGCCTTTTTCGAGCACGTGGACGGCGCGCCAATACAAATCTAAAGCGCGGGCGTAGTCTTTTCTTTTTTCCTGCGCGATAAGTCCCAGATTCTGGAGCGGCATCGCGAGCTCCGCACTGTCCGGGGACTTCTTTTGCCAAATCTCGAGCGCGCGCTGCAACAAGGGCTCAGCGCGATCGAACTCCTTGCGGGAGTTGTAAAGCATGCCCAGATTGTTGAGAGGTGTCGCCAACGAAAGGCTGTCAGCGTCCAAATTCTTCTCGGCAATTGCTATCCCTCGCTGAAATTCCTGTTCCGCCCGCGCCAAATCGCTGCGGCGCAGATGAAGGGTTCCGAGACCGAGCAGACACTGCGCGAAATTAATATGATCGGAACCGAGCGTCTTCTCAGTGAGCTGAAGCGCCTGCTGGAACAACTCTTCACCCTTCTGAAACTCATCCAGGGCGCCATAGATCGCGCCCAGACCGCGCATTGAGACGACGGTTTCCGGGTGCTCCGGACCGAGCGCTTTCTGGTTAATCTCTAGAGCTCGTTGATACAGCGGTTGGGCTTTGGTGTAGGTGCCTTTGTTCAGATGCAAGTAGCCCAGAAGATTGAGCAGGTGTCCGACGTAGGGACTGTCCGGCCCGAGTTCCTTTTCAGCAATCTCCAACGCCCGCTCGGCCGGCGGCAGCGCGTCGTTATACTTTCCGGCCTGCTCGAGCTTCCAGGATTGCGTCACGAGTTTGTGAGATTCATGCAACAAACGATCGTGCTCAGTCGCGGCACGCACTTCCGTGAGCCGAATCTCATAACGTCCCGAAGCGCCTTTGAATTTTGCCACGACATCCAGACGATATGGGCCGTCGGTTTCCGCCACGAACTCCGCGCGCTCTTCTTCCTGTGGCCGGAGCTCCTCATCAAACTCCGCAACTAATTTCCTATCAGGCGCGAACACTTTCTCGCCGACATCAATCCCGTGCTGTTGCACGGTCACGCTGACGAATTGTCCGGTGGACACGGTAACTTGAAACTGCTGCGTTTGACCGCCGGCGATTTCGCGCTCAATGGGTTTGCCTAATTCAAGCGTGATGACTTCCTGCGGATGTCCGACAAACCTCAGTTTGTCGGACAGCGCCTGCGCACTTGCAGTCTGCGCGAAGTGTACGAAGACCAAAACGAACAGAAAAATGTGAAGACTCTTTTCTGGCAGACGGCTTAATCTTCGACAATCGATTGGCGCTGGGAACACCAGCTCACACTCCTTGCGATAGTTAACCGAATTTGAGTCGGATGCGGGCTATTATTTCACAACTTTGAAGGGATAGTCACTGACGATCTCAGACGCGCCGCCAGCAGCGACGCCTGAGACGCGCAAACTGTAGTTCTGCGACTTCAACAGACGGGCGGGAAAACTGACGCTGACTATTTTGCGGTTTCTCCCGGGCTTGAGATTGCCGCTTTGCCATAAGGCTCGACCGGCAGGCTCGATCAGGGCCACGCGATAAGCAGCGTAGTCGGCGGCTTCGAGTTGTAACTGCGCCGCTACTTGACTCGTCCCCGGCCTGATAGAGAGAGTGGGAACCTGTCCCGCGCCACGCAGAGGAGGCGCGAGGACGAGAGAGACAATACTGCCTTCACCCGATGCCGGCTTAGCGCCGCCTTGCTGCGCTTTTTTCAGTTCCTGTTCCAGCCGCTCGCGTTCATCGCGGACGCGCGCGAGTTCCTGTTCAGCTTGTGAATTGGCCACGCGCTGCGATTCGATTTCCTTTTGCAGATCCTGCTCGCGTTGGATGAGCGCATCTCTGCGCGCCGCGGTCTGAGACATTTGCTGGCGCAAACGTAAGTTGTCAACTGCCAACCAACCGCCGACGAAAAGCACTGCCAACGCAGCGGCGGCCAGGCCCCACTGCAATACGGGTCGAGGCGCTATGGCTGCGCTCAGCACCGCAAACCATCCACGTTTGGTGGCGACGTTGGCCGGGCCCTCAGCTCGAAGACTGGCCGACTCCCGTTCGCCAAAAACTTGAAAGGCTTGCGCAAAAGCAACCTTCTCGCGTCTCAGCGGCGAAGCGAGATAACGCGATCTGAATCGTTCAAGATCTGCGCCTGTAAGGTCGCCCTGAACGTAAGCGTCGACCAGATCTTTCTCAGCCGCCTTTAGCGAATCGGCGAATTCATCATCGGTAAAGCTCAACTCGTCAAAGCGTTCGGTCTCTGCCTCAGGCAGAGCGCCGAGCAGATACTGAGTAATCGTTTCGTGTTTGTACTTCGGGTCATTCGTCATCGGCAGACTCCCGCAAAGGCAGAATCAATAGAAAACTGCCTCCAACCCGATAAGACAATATGGCAAGAATATTTCATTTTGCCTCGTTAGCACACTGCCGGACGCAAGCCTCAAGTTTGTCGCGAATGCGGCAAGCACGAATCGCTAACGCGTTCATCGTGACACCCAATTCTTCGGCCAACGAACGACGATTATCGATCTTCACGCGCTCTCTTCCCACGTAGTATCGCGTGATTAGCTCGCGGTTCACGGGCTCTAACTTGCTCGTGCATCGCTCAAGACAATCCAGTATCTTCTCTTTGCTGTCATCAACCGCAGCCCCCGTTGAATCATCGCCATGTCTCTGTCGCCGAATTTCATCCAGTGCGACGCTGCCTTTTTGTGTCTCGCGCAGACTCTCCATAAAGACAAAGCGCGCCACTATGTAGCAGTATTTCGCCGGCGCCTCGCTCACAATCGCGCCTTCTTCTTCAAGCCGCCGGGCGACCCGGTTCAAGGTCTCGTCTGCAAGTTCATCGGGCGCCGAACAATTCTTGCGGTCGAAATACGCCAACAAGCGCTGGCGCATCTCCAAATACTTTTGTCCGTCAGAATCTGCGCCTTCATCGAGCCACTGAAGCAGTCGGCGAAAAGCAACGGGGGCAAGCGCCCATTCTTTTTTTGGCGACAGCCTTTGCACGGGCGAGTCACTCATTATCTTGACGAGTTGGGATTTCACTCTAGCAGCGTAGAGCATATGCTGTCTGTTGGCCGACATCAATGAATAGAAGAGGAAACGCCGGGAAAAGGCTTGACGTAGTTCTGGTATTTGTTTTCGTAGACTTTCCAGGATGACGCTAAGATGACGACATCATGTCGTGAGACCTAACCGGACGAAGCATGACTTTGACGGCTGCAAGTCCGGTACGTATTGGTTCGTCTCGATTGGTGAGATCAGGTAAGATGGCTTCGAATGGACTTAAAATCCATTGGGAGTAATCGCGCTTGGGGGTTCGAATCTCACCCCTGCCACACAAAACTTGAAACAGATGGTTAGCTCTATTGCGCTGGCAGTTTAGCTCATGGAGTTGTGCTGACCAGCTAGATTGATTACCCATCACTTTCCGACTCGACACCGGAACGACAGAAGACCGGCGCTGCGTCAATTGAATGTCGAGTGCCGTCAAGAGCCTGTCTTAAATATTCATAGGTTTGAGCTCGCTCCTTTGGATCATATTTCTCAAGTCGAGCAAACAGCGCGCCGATCGCAAAGCCATCAGTCGGCCTAACGATTAAGCCGGTTCTCCGTGATAACTCATCAAGATGAAGCGGTTGATGCTTTTCAGCATTGCTCATTGTAATCACCTCTAACGCGGAATCTGGGAGAGACTATCATACGGTCACGCTCCCGATTGCAAGGTTAAGAGTCGTGAGGAAGCCAACGGCTCACAGGATTGTAATCAGTTCGAACGAGCACTCGAAGTGCGTGCGCTGTTCTTGCGCTGTTTTGAGGGACTCCAGGGACTGTAGGGACAGCAGGGACAACTCATCGACGCTCGTCAAGCTTTACGATAAAAAGATTTGTTGTGTACACTGCACTTGACAGTTAACGACGCCCGCTTGGCTCAGTAAGAGGAAGCATTCCAATAAGTGCTTCCTCTTCTGCTGTTTACAGGCACTGAGAAAAGCGGTTGACGTATTGTTGACGCCTTATTGACGCCGCTTATTGTGCATCCTCAGGCGCATTCCCTTTTTCAAATCCGCCACGACCTTAGAGCTTATTCGGAAGAAGCGACTGGCGTTCCATGCCGGACAATAGTTTCTTTGCCTCATAACGTGACGGCGCACGGTCAAGTGGCGACTTATGGTCACGGCGAAGACTAGCAACCGAGTGGTAATTGACCAGCTTACGGCATCTCACACAGGTTACCGCTGTAAACTCCGATACTAAATCGTGTTCGGCCCAGCGCTAAGGCGTGGCAAGGTACTTGCACAGTCATCTCATGAGTGTGGAGTAGAACTATGAGAGGTAACAATGCCGACGCGCATTACACAAATTGAGAGGCCAAAGAACGAAACGCCGACGCTCAAAGCTATCGGAGAGAACGGTGATCAGCCTGACAGTTCTAATCCTGAGATCGCGACGCGAGATGCCGGGACCGTGCCGACAGTGTTCAAGGTTGAAGGTACGCTCCACCTAAAAGACGCTGAGTTGCTGGAAAACATTTGCCGAGATGTCGGTAATCAGTCCAAGCGCCCCGTGACTCTCGAACTCGCCGGACTCAGTTACCTCGACAGTGACAGCGCAGCTGTGCTCTGCCGCATGAAACGTGAGCAGAACGTACGGCTTGAAGGGCTGCACCTCTTCATAGAGAAGGTGGTTGAACTGACGGAAGAGTCTGAAAAGGCAACGAAGTACTTGCCGAAACTGCAGTCTGCTAGCTGAGTAAGTTAGACATAGCTTCCAGCTCGCCTGCGGACCATACTGCCGATCAAAGATGGAACTAGACGAACGTT
>Ga0137390_10002046_pt1 | contig 15738 bp, 16 predicted proteins | sample 15con2h24AmetaG_FD_104937 | JGI IMG/M metagenome (GOLD analysis project Ga0137390, IMG submission 104937) | Vadose zone soil microbial communities from Angelo Coast Range Reserve, California, USA - 15con2h2.4A metaG | ecosystem: Environmental > Terrestrial > Soil > Vadose zone > Saprolite... | reverse complement strand
TTCGAGGCGGCCCGCTACCACTCGCTGATGGTGGACGAGGGCTCGCTGCCTCCCTTCCTTGCGGTCACCGCCACGGCCAGGGGGCGGATCCCGATGGCATTGCGGCACTCCACTCAGCCGACCGAAGGCGTTCAGTTCCACCCCGAGTCGATCCTCACGAGCTGCGGCGAGATGATCATCCGCAACTTCGTCCAGGCAATCCGGTGCAACGCGTTAGGCGCGCCCGGCCAGACCGTCGCACGAGGGGGTCGCAGTCGCAGCCAGACTGAGGCGGTGCGCGGCGGCGGAGGACTCGCCCCGCGGTACTGAATGGGCTCCGATCGCCCAGTTCTGCTCGGTCGCCGTAGATCACCGCTGGCCGGCGAAGCCCTCAGCAGGGAGGAAGTCAAGTAGAAGCTGGTTGATCACGTCGGGAGCCTCCAGCTGCATCCAGTGGCCAGGGCCTTCGACCCGCTCATAGCGCCACAGACCAGTCACGTTCTCGGCCGAATCGGTCATCTGTGTCTCGGTGAGGGCCATGTCACCGCTGCTCCATATCCCCATGGTCGGCGCCTGCACGGCCGGCAACGCCAGGGGAGGCGCCACCCAGGACTCGGGAGGCACGTTGGCCCGGTACCAGTTGAGGGCGGGGGTCAGAGACTTCGTGGCCTCCAGTTCGGTGATGACGGCCTCGCAGTCAGGGTGGCGGCCCCAGGAGCGGAAGTTGGCCCAGTTGTTGTCGCTGAGCCACTGCTCGGCGATGCCGACGAACTGGAACAGGAGCATGTACCAGGACTTCTCGTGCTGTTCCAGCGTCCTTCTGAACGTCGCGGGGTGGCCGACCGACAGCACGGCGAGATGATCGACCCGGTCAGGTACCAGCGACGCGAATACCCATCCCAGCGCCGCTCCCCAGTCGTGGCCGACGACGTGGGCCCGCTCTGCCCCGGCATCGCTCATGACGGCCATGACGTCTCCCACCAGCGAGGGGAAGGAGTACGAACCTGCGGTCCCGGGCTTGTCCGAGCGCCCGTAGCCGCGTAGATCAGGGACGATGACCCGGAACCCGGCGCCGGCCAGGACCGGGACCTGGTTGCGCCACAGCCGCCCCGAGTCGGGGAACCCATGCAACAGGATCACCGGCCGGCCCTCTCCGGCCACTTCGTACTCGATGCCCGCTCCGGCTGCTTCGACTCTCATAAATCCGCCCCTAATCGCCGGCGATGATGGACAACAGCTCGCCACGGCTCGGGGCCGGGAGCGGCTCCTCGCGCCACCCGGCACCCCATTCTCGGATGGCGATCCGAGAATCATATGTTGAGCCACGCATCCCCGCCGGATACTGCCTCCAGCTGAGGTCTGGGTGCCGAGAGAGTCGACCGGGATGAACGTCACCAGATCTTCACCAGGGTCACAATCCGACCGCAGCGCGGCGGCATGCCGCCCCGCGGAAGTACTCCCAGGGCGTGCCGGGGTCACAGTGGCGTGTGTCGTCCGCCAGCGCCGTACAGTCTGGGGGCGCTGTGCTAACATCACGTGAGCGATTGGCTATCCCGGACTTACAGGCGAGCTGCTTGTAGCGACACGGGGGCGGTGCTCATGGTGCGTCCCGGCGATTGCCCGCGGAACGGTCAGGCCAGACTCCCCAGCCGCCGTCAGGTGCTGCGCAGAGGCGCCGCGCTCGCCCTCACCATTCCGGCATCGGCGGCAATGCTTGAGGCGTGCGGCAATTCCTCCTCCAGCTCTGGCTCCCCGACAGCTAGCCTGGCCGGCACGGCGGTGATGACGAACTATCCGAGCTGGATGGGCGCTCATGTCGTCCAGGACTTCCAGAAGCTGCACCCAGGTTCGGTCATCAAGCAGATCACCAACGCCTCGTCCAGCATCAGCGGGACCGTACAGCAGCTGAAGACTGGCAACTTCGATTTTGGCCTCGCCGACGCGTCCGCGACGCAGCAGGCGGTCGACGTCGGGCTCATCGAGCCACCGGACTGGTCGAAGGTTCCCAACATCAAGTACGTGGCCGAGAGCTTCCGCGCGGGGTTCCCGCACGGAATGCCGACCGACTACGGGAAGATCGGCATCGGCTACCGGCCAGATATCGTCGGCGAGAAGATCACGAGCTGGCACGACGTCTGGCGGCTGGCGCCGAAGTTCTCCGGCAAGATCGTGTTCATCGACCTGGACCGCGACTGCATGGGATCGGCCCTGAGGTACCTCGGCTACTCGGGGAACTCGACCGTGCCGTCGCAGCTCGCCGCGTGCAAGAACGCGCTGATCGCGATCAAGCCTCACCTCCAGGCGTTCTTGAGCGTCAACTACGGTCAGGGCCTGCAGGACGGCTCGACCGTCATCGCAATGGACTACGACTACGACGTCGCCCTCAACCAGCAGAAGCAGCCGAAGATCGAATGGGTCTTCCCGACCGAGGGCATGGTGGCCTACATCGAGGGCTGGATCGCCCTGAAGTCGTCAAAGGTGCTGCCACTGGTCGAGGCGTTCATGAACTTCGCCCTCGAGCCGAAGCAGTACGCCGACTTCGTCAACACGACGGGGACCGCGTACGTGGAGCCGGTCGCGACACGGTTCATTGCGAAGTCGATCTCCGCCAGCCCGATTCTCCGGCCGGGGAAGGCTATCGGGAATGTTGAGTTCGAGCACTTCCTCGGGTCGGCGACCGCGCTGTGGACACAGGTCTGGAATGAGGTCAAGGCAGCGTAATGCTGGCTCCGACCGCGCCCAGTGGCCTGAGAGCCGACAGCGGTCACGCGGCGGGGCTACGTCACCTGCTGGTCGTCCCGACGGCGGTATGGACGCTGGCGTTCTTCGTCCTCCCGCTCGGTCTGGTCACCGTGTTCTCGTTCGGCACCGAGAACCTCATCACCTTCAACGTCAGCTTCGGCTGGACGGCGTCGAACTACGCGGCATTCGGTTCGGCGCTGTACCTGAGCACCCTGCTGCGCTCCGTCGCGCTGTCGCTGGGCACCACGGCCGCCTGCGCGTTCCTCGGGTTCCCGCTGGCCTTCTTTATCTCCAGCCAGCGTCCCCGGGTCCAGCGCCTGCTGCTGGCCGGAGTCATCGTCCCGTTCTGGACCAGCTTCCTGGTCCGGACCTACTCGTGGGTGAACCTGCTGCAGATAGACGGCCCGGCTGACCGCCTGGCGCACGGGCTCACCGGCCATCACCTGCAGATCCTCTACAGCCCCAGGTCGATCGCCGTCGGCATGGTCTACTCGTACCTGCCGCTCATGGTGCTGCCGATCTATGTCGCGCTCGAGCGGATCAGCCCGGACCTCTATGCGGCCGCCGCCGACCTGGGCGCGCGCCCGTGGCGGCAGTTCAGGCGGGTTGTGTTCCCGCTGGCGCGCCCGGGCCTGATCGCCGGCGTCATCATCGTCGGCGTCCCGGCAATGGGCGAGTACGTCATCCCCGAGATCCTGGGCGGCGGCAAGACGCTGATGGTCGGCAACATCATCGTCGGGCAGTACCTGGACGTCGGCGATTACCCGTTCGGCTCGGCGCTCGCGGTCTCGCTGATGGTCATCCTGATGATCATGCTGTTCGCCCTGCGCCGCGTCCAGCCGGCCGTGGAGGCGTCATGAGCCTGCGCCGCCATCCGGTTGCCGGCGCGCTCGCGCTGGTCGTGGTCGGCTTTCTGTGGATCCCGATCCTCGCCGTGGCCGTCAACTCCATCAACCAGAGCTCCCTCATGGTCAGCTGGGGTGGCGCGACCGTGCACTGGTACTCGCTGGCGCTGCATGACCCCAACGTGCGCACCGGCCTGACGACGACCATCGAGATCGCGCTCGGCTCCACCCTCGTGTCGCTGGTCATTGCCGTGTCCGGGGCGCTCTGGTGGCGGCGTGCACCGGCCCGCGCGCGCGCCGTCTACGACGCCATGGTCTACGCGCGCATAATCTTGCCGGAGGTAGTCTTCGCCACCGCGCTGTTCTTCCTCTTCCTGAAGGCGCGCTTCCCGCTCGGCATCCTCGCGATCATCGTCGGACACTCGGTATGGAACTCCGCCTACGCGGCAGTGATCATCCAGGCGCGGCTCGTCGGCCTCGACCCGGCGATCGAGGAGGCCGCGGCTGACCTGGGCGCGACGCCGTGGCGCGCCTTCCGCCGCGTGACGTTCGCCGCCCTGCTGCCGGCGATCATCGCTGGCGGCCTGCTCACCTTCACGTTCTCCTTCGACGACGTCGTCACCAGCTACTTCCTCGGCGGCAACTCGGCCACGCCGCTCCCGCTCGTGCTCTTCGGCATGATCCGCTTCCGGATCACGCCCGAGATCAACGCGATCGGGGTGATGGTGATGCTGTTCACGGTGACGCTCATGGGCGTCGCTGTTGCGGCCTCCACGCTGGTGGGCAGCGTCGGTCGCGGCCGCCGGGATGCTCTCGCGGAGTTGTACGGCCAGTGAACGGCGAATCGTCGGTCCGCCTCAGCGGCGTGGAGAAGCGCTTCGGCGACCTGGTCGCCGTCCGGTCCGTCGACCTCGACATAGCGGCCGGGGAATTCTTCTCCGTCATCGGCCCGAGCGGCTGCGGGAAGACGACCACGCTGCGGCTGATCGCCGGGTTCGAGCGGCCCACGCAGGGGATGATCGAGATCGCCGGGCGGGAGGTGACCGGCCTCCCACCGTACCGGCGCCCGGTCAACACGGTGTTCCAGAGCTACGCGCTGTTCCCGCACCTCGACGTCTTCGAGAATGTCGCCTTCGGGCTGCGCGAGGCCCGCGTCCGGCGCGCGGAACTGCGCCGTCGTGTCGCCGAGGCCATCAGCCTGGCCCAGCTTGACGGCCGGGAGCGGGCCAAGCCGAGGCAGCTGTCTGGCGGCCAGCAGCAGCGGGTGGCCCTCGCCCGCGCCTTGGTCAACCGCCCTGAGGTGCTGCTTCTTGACGAGCCGCTCGGCGCCCTCGACCTCAAACTCCGAAAGGAGATGCAGGTCCAGCTCAAGGATCTGCAGCGGGAAGTCGGCGTAACCTTCGTCTACGTCACGCACGACCAGGAGGAGGCCTTTTCCATGTCGGACCGCGTGGCGGTCATGGACCACGGCTTGCTTGAGCAGGTGGGCCGGCCCGAGGACGTGTACCGGAGGCCCGCTACGCCGTTCGTGGCCAGCTTCGTCGGGCTCGCCAATCGCCTGGCGGGACGGCTCGTCGGCGCCGCCCCGGGTGAGCGCTACGAGGTGGACCTCGACCATCTCGGGCGGCGGTCGGCGCACGGCCCGCCCGGCCTGGCCGCCGGGGCCGCGGTGACGGTCGTCGTGCGCCCGGAGGACCTGCGCCTCGCGCCCGCCACCGGCCCGCAGGCCGGCCCGGCAGCCGCGACAGTCATCGATGTCGCCTTCCTCGGCGCCCACCGGATGGTGCGGCTGGACGCGGGCGCACTTGGCCAGCTCGTCGCGATTGGCCAGGGACAGTCGACCGTCGTACCGGACGACAAGGTCGTGCTGTCGTGGGCGGACGACGACGCCTGGGTGGTGGCCGCAGCGGCGCAGCCGTAGCCGCGCCTGCGCAGCGCAACGGCCTGGCGCCGCTGAGCCGGCCAACGGGACCGGAGAACAGGAGATCGGATGAGTGCCGGGGCGTGCCGCATCGACCACGCATGGGTGCCGCTGTCCGATGGGACGCGGCTGGCGGCGCGGATCTGGCTTCCGGCCGACGCGCAGGCCCAGCCGGTGCCCGCCGTGCTCGAGTACATTCCGTACCGCAAGAACGACGGCACCGCAGTAGCCGACGAAGGGCGGCACGGCTGGTTCGCGCGGCGAGGCTACGCAGCCGTGCGGGTCGACATTCGCGGCAGCGGCGACTCCGACGGGATCCTCCTGGACGAGTACCTGCGGCAGGAGCAGGACGACGCGGTCGAGGTCATTGCGTGGATCGCCGCCCAGCCATGGTGCAGCGGCGCAGTCGGGATGATCGGCCACTCGTGGGGCGGATTCGCGGCGCTGCAAGTCGCGGCGCGACGGCCCCCGGCGCTGCGCGCGATCATCACCGTCGGCTCGACCGACGACCGCTATGCCGACGACGTGCACTACATGGGTGGCTGCGTGCTCGCCTACTACATGCTGTCCTGGGCGGCGCAAATGCACATCTACGCGACGCTGCCGCCAGACCCGCAGGTGGTCGGTGACGGGTGGCGGCAGTTGTGGCTGGAGCGGCTCGACCGGGCGCAGCCGATGATCCGGCCGTGGCTCAGCCACCAGCGCCGCGACGACTACTGGCGGCACGGATCGGTGTGCGAAGACTTCGCGGCCATCGACTGCCCGGTCTATGCGGTGAGCGGCTGGGCGGACGGCTACTGCAGCGCGGTGCTGCGGCTGCTCGAGGGCCTCAGCTGCCCGCGCAAGGGCCTGATCGGCCCGTGGCCGCACGCCTACCCGGTCGAGGCGCGCGCGCCAGGCCCGGCGATCGGCTTCCTCCAGGAGTGCGCCCGCTGGTGGGACCACTGGCTGATCGGGCGCGACACCGGGATCATGGACGAGCCGATGCTGCGCGCCTGGATGCAGGACTCCGTGCCGCCGCGCCCAGCGCACCCAAGCCGGCCAGGACGCTGGGTGACTGAGCCCGCGTGGCCATCGCCAAACGTCGCCGACCGGCGCTTCTACCTCGGCGACGGCGTACTGCACGACCAGCCGCAGCCGCCGCAGCGGCTGCTGCATCGCGGCGCGCAACAGCACGGACTCGACGCAGGCGACTGGGATCCGATGGGCGCGCCCGCCGACCTGCCGCCAGACCAGCGCGCCGAGGACGGTCTGGCGCTCGGGTTCACGTCGGCCCGGCTCGGCGAGCCGGTGGAGATCCTGGGGCAGCCAGCCGCGGTGCTCCGGCTGGCGAGCGACAGGCCGCTGGCCCTGGTATCGGTCCGGCTGTGCGATGTGCTCGAGGACGGCCGCTCCTGCCTCATCACCCGCGGCCTGCTCAATCTGACCCGCCGGCACGGCCACGACCGGACGCTGCCGGTCGTCCCCGGCGAGCTGATGACCGTCCGGGTCCCGATGAAGGCGATCGGCCAGGTGGTCCCGGCCGGGCACCGGCTGCGGCTGAGCATCTCGACCACCTACTGGCCGTGGGCCTGGCCATCGCCGGAGCCGGTCGAGCTGACCTTGCTGACCGGCGACTGCACGCTCGAACTGCCGACGCGCCCGGCCGGCAGCGGGCCCGAGCCAGCCCCGTTCGCGGCGCCCGAGCTGGCCCCTCGGCCGGCCGTCGAGATCTTGCAGCTCGAGCCTGCGGATCAGACCGTCGCGCGCAGCATCGCGGCTGGCACGTTCCAGTTCGTCCACCGGTACGCCACCCAGCGGTTCCTGCTGCCGGAATCGGCCATCGAGGTCGACCAGTACGAGCCGGACATCTTCACGATCTGCGAGGACGACCCCCTCTCGGCGGCAGTGCGCTGCGAGCGGCGATACGGCCTGGCGCGCGCCGAGGGCTGGCGAACCCGGGTCGAATCGCAGAGCGAGATGCGCGCCGACGCGGCCACGTTCCGGGTCTGGACGTCGCTGCGGGCTTTCGAACACGAGGAGTGCCTGTTCTCCCGCACGTGGACGTTCGACATACCACGGGACGGCGTGTAGCAGGGCCGGCCCCGGCCGCGGCTGATGACCAGCGCGACGTCGGTCTCGTATGACGGCAGCCAAGAGCAGGTTCGCAGCACGCCGGTAGCCGACGTGATGTCAAGCATCAACTGCGCCTGCCGGGCGAGAGCCCGGGGAGCCGGCGGTCCGGTCCCACTGGCTCAGTTGATAGCCGCTGTCCAGGTCATGTTCCAGGTCATCGGCCCGATGATCTGGTCGTCTGTTAGGCCTTTCTCGCGCTGGAACTGCCCTCAGATAGCGGCGCTCCCGGGGCCGTAGGCGCCGTCCACGGCGATGCTCCAGCCGCGCTCGGCCATCTTCTGCTGCCACATCCGCACGTCGGCGCCGTCCATCTCGGGCGGCTGCTTGATGAAGCGGCCGGGCCAGGGTGGTGCCCCATGATGACCGCCGATAGGCTCACCATCGGGCACGATGGGCTCGCCGACGAGGGCCAGAATCTGCTTGCGCTGACCCCGACGTTGGTCACCGGGACAGTCAAAGTGGCCGCCCCAGAGATTGCCGCCCATGCCGTGCCAGCCGAAGCCGGCCTGGCCGGGGCTGTCGGCCAACTGCAGCGGCCAGCCGTAGACATGCTGCCCCCAGGCGTACAACTTGGCCAGGGTCTGGATCTGGGCGTCCGTTAGAGCCTCGCCGTGGAGACCCTCGGTCTCCACCGAGTTGTACTGGCCGTTGCCGGCCGCCTGCGCCCAGGCATTCCAGTCGGCATCCACATACTGTTCAAGGGCACCGCCCTTGGCCACCCAGAAGGTGGAAGACACCTGAGAGTTCGGGTTATTGAACCAGCCTTGCAGGCTACCCAGGCCCTCCTGCACATGGAGGATAAGGCCGAGATGCGCGGCCATATTGCCGCCGTGGTTCTGTACCGGTCGCCAGGCTGCGAGCGGGCAGATGGTCATGGTTTCACATTCCTTTCTAAGTAAATCACCAATAGCGGCACAAGTATGACGCCGCGGACCGCCGAGATGAGCACGAACGCGATACGTCGCATCGATCTCTCCCCCTTGTCAGGTCGTTCGATGCCTCCCCCGGTCCACGGGGCCTGATCAACGCTTACGCCGCCGCTTCTGGTCCGCAAGAGGTCTGGCGACCATTGGGCGCTCAGGTCTCTGAGCGCTCGCTGGCCCGCACAGGGGATCGTCGCGTAGCCGTCCGGGCGCTTTGCCCGGGGCTGGGGGGTAGGCGTAACAGTTACCCGGCCGCTGGCGTTTCTCCGTACGTCCCATGTTTCTCCTACACCGGAGGCGTTCTGTGACCGCCGTTACATGGCGTGCGAATCTCACCATCCTGGCCAGCGCGACGCTTATGGCTGCCGGCTTGACCCTGGCGCTCGCAGCGCCCGGTGCGGGCGCGCTGCCGATCCCGCGCGCTTCCGCTGCCGCCCGCGACCTGGGCGGCGGCAATGCTGCGGCCGCGAGGAACGGTGACAACGGCACCGTCAAGATCCACCGCTCCACCACAGCCGTGACCGACCGGCGCAACCAGCCGCACGTGTGCGTCTTCTACCTCGACGCCTTCGGCTTTGACCCGGGCCAGTCCGTGTCCTGGCTGATCAAGTCTTGGCCGCCGACCGGCGACCGCAGCGTTGTCACATCCGGCGTGCTGGCGCTGGACAGCAACGGCGGTGGCCGCACCGGCGACATGACGCTGCCGAATGGGCATTACAAGCTCTTCTGGAATTTCACGGGCGAACACGGCTCCGCCAAGCACAAGGTGTTCTGGGTGAAGTGCGCCGCGCCGACCCCTAGCCCGTCGCCCACACCGCCCTCACCGTCCCCGTCGTCGTCGTGATCCCCTACGCCGTCGCCGTCCACGTCATCCCCGCCTCCGCCGCCAGTGCCGGCCACATCGACATCGGCGGCCACACCTAGCCCGAGCCTGACCCTAGCGCCCGAGTTCAGCCTCTGGCCCGCCCAGCCACGGCTGGGCGGGCCAGCCACGGCTGGCTGCCAAGCACCGGCCGGCCGCTGGCGCTGATCGCCGGGGCCCGAGGTTGGCCATCTGGGCGCCGACATCCGGGGGTGGGTCCCGTCGGCCCTCCTGGACACCTACCAGGCCGAGCGGCACGCAGAAGGTGAACGCGTGCTCTTGCGCACCCGGGCCCAGGGCGCGCTGATCGGTTCCGGGGCAGCGGGCCTGGTCGCTGCGCTCCGCGAGGTGCTCGGGCAGCTGCTCCAGTACGAGCAGCCGCTGCGCCACCTCATCAACGGCAACGACGGGCTGCGCCACGCCCTCACCACCTGGTTCGGCGCCCCGGACGCTGGCCTGTGCTACGTAACGAGCCGTCCCGCACGTCCAGCTGTCGCAATCGGCACACCTCTAGTCTCTTGCGGACGTATCGTTCCGGCCAGGCAGGGACAACCCCGCGCGGCAGTCCGTGTGGAGCAACATTGATCATATGGAGCGAAACAATGCTGAAAGTGCTGAACCAGATCGTGAAATGGGTCAGGCAGGAATCGGCGGCAGCCCAGGCCCTTGTACTGGCTTTTATCGCGCTCGGCATCGCCTTCCGGTGGTGGACCTGGAGTAACGCGCAGACCGGGGCAGTAGTCGGGATCGTCGCCGCCCTCCTGGGAATGTTCGTCAGAAGCCAGGTCACGCCGCTTGTTCGGCCCATGGACGGGGGACACAAGCTGATACGTGGCCCCGGCGAGTGACCAGCCGCTGACAGCGTCCCCGGGCCCGCGCCTCCACCAGTGACCATGGGCCAGCACATGACCGTCCGGGAGGCCAGGATTTCGATGCGGGACGGTACCGAGCTCGCCGCCACGCTCTACCTCCCTGCGCAGCCCGTCACCACTGCGGTCCCTGCGCTGCTTGAGTACCTGCCCTACCGCAAGGACGACGCGATGCTCGCCAGGGACTACGAGCTGTACGCGTACATGACCAGGCATGGCTACGCGAGCGCCAGGGTGGACATCCGCGGCACCGGTAACAGCGGCGGCGACCTGCCCGAGGGCGAGTACACGGAGCAGGAGCAGCGCGACGCCGAGGACGTGATCGCGTGGCTGGCGGCCCAGCCGTGGTGCACAGGCGCTGTCGGGATGTGGGGCATCTCCTGGGGCGGCTTCAACGCGATCCAGGTAGCGCTGCGCCGCCCGCCGGCGCTCAAGGCGATCATCGCGGTGGACGCCTCCGACGACCTGTTCCACGACGACGTGCACTACATCGACGGGCTGCTGCACCTCGACGAATACGCGCTGATGATCGACCACATGAACGCGCTGCCGCCCGCGCCGGACTTCCCGCTTGACTCGGCGACCCTGGCCCGCAGGTTCGACAGCGAGCCGTGGCTGGCGACCTGGCTGGCCAGGCAGCAGGACGGCACCTACTGGCGGCGCGCCTCACTGCGGCCGGACTATGACCGGCTCACGATCCCGGCGTTCCTGATCGGCGGCTGGTATGACGGTTACCGGGACTCGGTGCCCAGGATGCTCGCCGCGGTGCCGGCCCCGGTCAAGATCATGATCGGCCCGTGGAATCATACATTCCCGCATAACGCGGTTCCCGGGCCGGCCGTGGAATGGCGGGCCGACGCGGTCCGGTGGTGGGATCACTGGCTGAAGGGTGCCGAGAACGGGATCATGTCCGAGCCGCCGGTCACGGTCTACGTCAGGGACTGGCACCCGCCGGACCCGGACCTGGCGGAGATCCCCGGGCGCTGGCGGACCGAGACGGCGTTCCCGCCCGAGCGAACCGCCTACTGGGCCTGGTACTGCGGCCCGGAGGGGAATCTCTCGGCGGATCCGCCCCAGGACGGCGCGGTCGCGCTGCGCTACTTGGCGTCGGCCGGGGTGGAGGCCGGTCACTGGTGGGGCGAGCTGACCGTGGACCAGCGGGGGGCGGACGCGTTCAGCCTGGTTTTCGACAGCCCGCCGCTGGCGGAGGAGGCGGAGATCCTCGGCTTCCCGCTGGTGGAGCTACATGGCAGCTCCGATGCGGAGCCGCTGCACTGGTTCGGTCGGCTGTGCGACGTGGCGCCGGACGGCACGGTCACCCTGGTGACCGGGGGAGGCCGGGCGGGTCGGCCGGATCCGCAGCGCGACGGTGGCTCGCTTCCCGGCAGCGCCATTCCGGCGGCCAAGTCCGCCCCCAGTGCACAGTCCACCCCGATAACACAGGCCGCCCTGCCGCTGGAGCTGCACGTCACCTCGTGGGTCTTCCCCCGCGGCCACCGGATCCGGCTCGCGCTGTCCAACGCGATGTGGCCGATGATCTGGCCGACGCCGCGCTCGGCCACGGCCACGGTGCGGCTCGGGCCGGACGGGACCCGGCTGGTGCTGCCGGTGGTCCCGGCGGCCGACCGGCCTGCGCCGGTTTTCGCTGAGCCCGGTCCGGCGGAGCATCCGCCCGGTGTCCGGCACCGGGGCGAGATGCTCCCGGTGCGCTGGACCTTGCAGCGCGACGACACAGGGACCACCGCGATCTGGTGGCGGGGCAGCACCGGCACCGAGTTCCCCTGGGGGCGGGTGGCGGACGAGGAATACCTGCGCTACTCGGTGCACGACGCGCGGCCCGCCAGCGCCTCGGCGCATGGCGAGGCCCGCACCGAGATCCACCTGGACGGCCGGCTGCTGATCGCCACCTCGGTCCTCGATCTCGACAGCGACGATGAGTCGCTGCGCTACTCCTACCGCCGGGAAATGCGCTGCGATGGAATGCTCATCCGCGAGCGCGGCTGGCAGCGCCGTTACCCGCGCGATGGCCACTGAAGCCAGCCCGGTGTCATGCCCGTTCATAACATGATCGGCTGATCCCGGAGCTCGTATATGTCGGCGGTGACAGGCCCCAGCCTCAGCCGATGCCGCCGGCGACCCACAGCGTCGTAAGAGTTAGTACTCAGCATCCCGTCCTCCGTTGTGAGGTCCGGGGAAATCGTCCGGCGGCCGCGCTGGTGAGCGACTGACGAGCGCACCGTCCTGGTAAACGGCCAGCACGCCGGAGACGGCGCGAATGTCGTCGAGCGGGCTGGCCGCGAGAATGACGATGTCGGCCCGCTTGCCCGGCTCGATCGAGCCGACCTGGTCTCCCACTCCGCAGGCCGTTGCCGCGGCGCTGGTGCTGGAGAGCAGGGCCTGCCTCTGGGCGGGGAAGTACCGGGCGGTCATCGATCGGTGCATCCCCTGGAGCAAGTGGTCGACGCGGCGAGGTACGTCGAGACGGAGCAGAAGACGGGAAACGTCGTCCGCACAGTTAGCGGCGACCGCCAGTGAAGGCTGATCAACCGCCTCAGCCCGCCAAGTCAGGATCGTAGAACATGGGGGCTAGTGACCAAGGATCGCTAGCTTTCCTGGCACTCATGTCCGGTGCCATGACGTCGCCAGCGGCGACCCTGGCGGCGAATGCGATATTGCGCCAGCGGTTCCTCTCCTCGTATGCCAGCTCATCCCAGCTCGCGCCGGGCGTAGCGTACTCGAATGCCCCCTTGGCGGCGCGATCGTTGCTTCCGGTTGAGTACATGGTCATTCCCTCCGGGTCATCACCGGGATCTCGCCCGGCACTGGCATGAGTCCTGGCTGCCAGCTGACGGTTCCTGGCGCCAGGCTTAGATATGGCAAATCGATGAGCGCCCGCATGGCTTCGCCCAGGAACATGAGCGTTAGCGCTTTTCCAGGGCACACATGACCCCCGGCGCCGAAGGCGAGGATCGCGCGGTGGGATCGGCTAATATCGAAAACGCCGGGCTCATGGTCGCGGGAAGGATCGCGGTGCGCGGCCCGGATGACCGGCAGCACGTTCGCGCCCTCGGGGATGATCAGCCGCCCTACCTGAGTGTCACGCATGCACTTGCCGGGCAACCCGAACGTGAAGTGAGCATTCCGCCTGAGGTGTTCCCAGATAACCTGGCGCAGCAGGCCGGGGTCAGGCCGGCACATCTCCATGACATCAGGACGGTTGACGGTCTCGAATGCGATCACGCTCAGCGTGGGCAGCACGCTCGGAAAGCCGCCGTATATGGTTGTGCAGGCATCGACAATCTCACCGGGCGACATTCCGCGGTCGTCCATGACCTGCACGGCGCCCGAGATAAGCGTTGACTGCTTGCGGCTCCGCTCGATGAGGGGCCCGCAGAACTCGTACAGCTCCATGCGCGCCTGGTCGATGTCATCGTGACCAGTGAGCACCAGGGCATTTGCGCGGGCGCCGAGACAGTTCAGGCGCTGCCATTCATCCGGCTCCAGCCCAGCCGTCAGGCAGGCGAGATCTCCGGCTAGCGGCGCGCAGAAATCGCGGGCCAGGTCGGCCCGGCCGCGCAGTGCCCTGGCGCGCGTCCTGGCCAGCAGCTTGATACTCCCGCGCCAGCGCTCGGCGGCAGGCGGTGCGAACAGCGGGTTGAGCGCGGTCCTGACGCTGGCGGCGGGCCCGCTCTGGCGCAGCAGTCCGCCCGGGCGCTCGCGAGTTATGCCCGCGATCGCGCAGTCCGGGTCGATGGCGCCCAGATCGCGCAGGTAAGGATTACGGAGCCCGGCCAGGACCGAGCGCCAGCTCCGCAGCAGGATGAAGTCGTTGCCGTTGACGGTGAACACCGGGCATGCGTCGTCGTCGTGGTAGTCGAAGCAAGGCGCTGGCGTGCCGCCTGGCCCGATGTCGTGAGAGAGCATCATCGCCGCCTCACCACGATCATGTGACACCGGACCGTCTGTCCCTTCACCCCGTCCAGGCCGAACGGCCCGTAGACCCACTCCCCGCATGACATGGCGCCCTCCGTAGCTGGCTCCAGCGGCTTCTGCTGGCAGGAACCGCGGCACAAGCGTGCGCCGCCAGCCCGGACGTCCGTGTTGCACTCGTCTTGACCCTTACCTTGCACCCCAGGTCACACACGCAAGCCGGGTGCGGCTCAGGGCGCGCCCAGCCGGATTCCGGGCGATAATCGCCGGCCGGCTCGGGACCACTGAGGACGACATAGAACCGGCTCAGAACCGCTGAGAGCCGCGCATGTGGCCAAGGTGTCCAGAACTCCCGCACCCGTACCGAACTCCGCGTCCGTCGCGGCAATGCGCTTGAGGGCTATGGCCAGGGTGCGCACACCGGACGAATCATCCGGCCTGGCGCGGGCAGCTTTCCAGCACCGCGGCCTCGTCGTGTCCGAACCGGTCGCGGACCAGTCGCACCAGCGCCTGCACGCCGACTACGAGGTGCGGCGGCCGAAGGCGGGGTCCGTGGTCTCTATGCGTATCCGCGCCGACTCCGCCTCTGGCACGCCGAGCTGTTCGAAGATGTCCAGCGCCTGCCTGAATACGATCCGGGCAGCGTGCGGCCCCTGCGTGCTGAGCGTCGTTTCCGCGATTCCTTCGAGGATTTTGGCCTCCTCGTATGGGTCACCGATCTCCCTGGCGAGCCTGAGAGCAGTGTGGTAATGATCAAACGCCTCGCCGTACCGGCCAGATCCGCGACGCACGTCGGCTATCCCGCGAAGTGCGATCACCTGCTCGGACAGGTTTCCGATCTCCTCGGCGATCAATCTCGCCTTTTGGTGGTGAATCAGCGCCTCGTCGTAGCACTCCGCGCTTTGGTAAATGGCGCCGATGTCATTGAGCACGTCGGCTTCATCCGGGAGATCGCCGATGTCACGGTATATGGCGAGGGCCCGTCGGCAAGCAGCAAGCCCTTCCTCGTAACTGCCCTTGTAATGGTAGACGCTTCCCATGTTATGATACAGGATCGCCTGGTTCTGCGCTCCGCCTATCTCACTAAAGATTTCCAGTGACTTCTGGTAGTTTTCGAGCGCGTCTCTATGATAGCCGCAATACAGTTGCATCTTTCCTAGATTGTTGAGGGTCTTCGCCTCGCCGCGCCTGTCGCCGACGTCACGGTAGAGCGAAAGCGCGTCATGCAGGTGACCCATTGCGTCTGGGTAGCGCCCAAGATGCCAGCAGGCGATCCCGGAGTGACTCAACGTATTGGCCACGCCGCGCTGGTCCGCGGCGTCGCGGTACAGAATCCTTGCTTCGTGGAAATAAGCGAGGGCCTCACGGGAACGGGCCGCGCGCCGGTGGGCCATGCCAATCTGGTCGAGGGCTTCGGCCTCGCCGTGCCGGTCGGCGAGCGAGCGGTAGATCGCCGCGGCGTCCTCAGCTAGGGGAAGCGTCGCCTCGTGCCGGCCGGTCTGCTGGCTCACCACGCTGAGCTCCAGTGACGCCTGCGCGATCCTGGCCGGGT
>Ga0137390_10002041_pt1 | contig 15756 bp, 15 predicted proteins | sample 15con2h24AmetaG_FD_104937 | JGI IMG/M metagenome (GOLD analysis project Ga0137390, IMG submission 104937) | Vadose zone soil microbial communities from Angelo Coast Range Reserve, California, USA - 15con2h2.4A metaG | ecosystem: Environmental > Terrestrial > Soil > Vadose zone > Saprolite... | reverse complement strand
GTCAGGTTGATCGCGAGGAAGAGCTCGTTCCACGCGAAGATCACGCAGATGAGCGCGGTCGACACCAGCCCCGGCGAGACGATGGGCAGGATCACGCCGGTGATCTCCCTGACCCGCCCGGCGCCGTCCAGCCGCCGTCCGTTGAGACGCCGCCGCCACGGGCGGTGACGGTGACCGCGTCACCGGGAAACGTCGTCGTCCCGCCAGCCGTCCCGCCGGAGCCGGTCGAGCCCTTGCCGCCCTTGCCGACCGTGAAGGTATACGTCTTGCCAGCTGTCAGCACCAGCGTGGCCTCGGCCGCATACTCGCCGCCTCCGCCGCCGCCGGAGAAGATGCAGCCGCCGCCGCCGGCGCCGGTGCATTCCACCTTGGCCGAGGTGACCCCGACCGGGGCCGTCCAGGATGCTGTCCCGCCGATGAGGAAGGACACCGTCTGCGAGCCAGTTCCGCCTGGCGTGCCGCCCGCCCCGCAGGCATATGCGATGCCCAGGCCCGGGGTGGTCACGTAAGCAGGCTCAGCGGCGTACTCACCGCCGCCGCCGCCGCCGCCGATGCCGGTGGTGGTCTCGGTGGCGCCGGCCCCGCCGCCGCCGACGCACTCCACCTTGACGGCGGTCACCCCCGCCGGCGGGATCCAGGTCCCGGACCCGGTGAGCACCTGGGAGACCGGGGTGCTGCTGCTAGCCTGCTGCACCTGCAGCCCGATCGGCGTGCGCGCGGTGCCGACCACGCCGAGCAGCTGGTAGACGGCGCCGCGGATGGCAGCCGGCTGGGCGGCGGTCTGCGGGACCGAGGTCAGCGCGTCCAGGTACACGTTGGCGTACTGCACCACCGGCCCGTGGCCGCAGACCGAGTAGTTGGAGACCGTGATGCTGTAGCTGCTCACCGAGTTGTACAGGAAGACGGCATTGTCCTGCGGGATCTGCGCCGTGACCAGCTGCCAGTAGGGAATGTCGTCATTGTTGGATGAGACGATGTGCCGGGTAATGCTGAAAGAAAGCTTGTGGCCGCCGGAGTCGGTGAGGGTATAGGAGAACACGGCCGGGCCCTCGTGCCAGTGGTTCCAGAAATCCCCGCCGAACCCGGCCCACACCGATATCCCGGTGAGGCCCGCCAGGTTCACCGGGGCGCCTGATATCGCAGCCGTGTAGGTGGCCGGGACCGTGCCGCCCTTGTCGTTGCTCAGCGGTGCGATGCCCGGGTCGAACCGGGCGCTGGCCGGGCCGACCACGTGCTGGCTGGAGGACACCCAGTTGGACCCGGACACGCTGGAGAACCCGTCGAGCGTCACCGGCGCGGTGGGCGTGGTCCCGCCGATGAGCGGTGATGCCAGGGCCAGCTGCAGCTGCTCGTCGGAGCGCCCGTAGGGCAGTGCGTCGAAACTGAGGGTCACCAGGCCGACGGGCCGCAGGTTGAAGGTGTCGGCGCCGCCCCATTTGACGATGGACGGATGAGCCCGGAAGCATTCCAGCACCAGCGGGTAGGACGACGGGTCGGTGCCGGTGGCCCGGGTCCAGATGAGGGGCCAGCTCTGCTCGTCGACCGCGTCGAACAGGATCTCCCGGGCGGCCGCGAGGATGGTGAACGTCGGGGCCGTGATCTTCACCGTCAGGGTTATCTGCCGGTTGGATGCACGGCGCCCGAACGGCCGCTCCCCGTCGAGTATGAGTGACCCTACATAGTCGGTGGTCGGCTGGGGGGTTGAGAGGTCATACCCCGGCATCAGCCGGTATACAGCCCCCGGGCACAGCGGGTTGACCGACGCCACGCCGTTGGGGCCGCCCAGCAGCTCGATCTGGTTAGCGATCACCAGCGAGTCGGAGGGGATGCTCAGGACCATGGATCACCCCCTCCGGCTGTAGCGGCCGGCCGCCCCGGCGTCGTGCGCGACGCCGTTGAGCGCGCCGGCGAGGGCACTGGCGTGTGCGTGGGGTGCTCCCGCGGTCAGCCGGAGCAGGGCGTCAAGCCGGGCGCCCAGGGCATCCAGGCGGGATGCCAGGTCAGGCGCTGGCTGGCCGGGCGCCGCCGCCGCCGCCGCCACCCCGCCCGCGCCCGCGTAGCGCATCGGCGTGACGGATTCGCCGCCCCTGAACCGCACCAGCTCGGGCACCCCGCGCTCGCCGACCACCGCCCACCCGGGCGCCGCCGATGCAGTGCCCGCGCCATACCAGTTGAACGCCCGCTCATGGGCTGCGGCGCCGATCGGGCCGCCGTAGGTCTGTGCCATGTAATCGAACATCCACCGGATCTGTGCCGTGGGGTTGCTGCCGCCCGCGCGCTGGGCAGCGAACGGCATTTTCGTCGGCGGCAGCGCCTGCGGGATGCCGTACGCACCCGAGGACGGGTTGGTGGCGTACTGGTTCCAGCCGGACTCCCGCATCGCCACGTAGTTCCACGCGTCCCACACCGGCCCTGAGGCGTACATCGGGTACAGGCGGCGGGCCAGTGCCGCATTGGCCCTCGCCGTGCCGCCGCCCGGCCCTGCGGCCGCGGCGGCTGCTACTGCTCTCGCCGTGACAGCGGCGGCGGCCTGCATGTCCTGGCGGATGGACGCGGCCAGGTCGAGCCTCAGCGCCGCGCCGACGTCAGCATGGACAGCGGTGTCTATCCGGCCGCCGAGGTATCCGGTGTCGGGAACCAGGCCACCGCCGGCGAACCCGGGGACGCCCCAGGCTCCCAGGGTCGCGGCGTGCCGGGCAGTTGTTTCCTTCGATACGACTGCCTCACCGCCTTCCAGGGCATATAGGTGCCGGTCACCGCCCCCGTATCCCGGCACCCTTGACCCCTTGGCAGACAGGTGCAGCTCGCCGATCGGGTCGGCCACTGACCCAGGCGTCGTGGAGATCTTGAACGTGGCCGGGGTTACGTGCTCGGTGAAGGTCGTGCTCTTGCCCGAGGGAACTCTGCTGATGGCCAGGCTGAGCCCGTCGACGAAGCCCGTGGCGGCCCGTGCGCTCAGGCCGCCCTTCTCCAGGTCCGCGATCAGCGCCGCCCGGTCAGCCTTGCCCCGCGACGTCGCGGACGTATTGCCGAGGATGTCAGCGGTGTAGATCGACAGGGCGGTGTGAGCCCTCCCCAGCCAGATCTGCTGATTGGCGATGGCATGGCTGGACAGGCTGAGATTCTCGGTCGTCGCGGGCAGCTGCTTCCACAGGGCCGTGACATCGGCGTTCAGCTGGGCCCGGGAGAAGTGCGTGCCCGCCGCGGCAGCGCCGAAGTTGAGCACCCCGCCAGTCGCGTTCAGGGTCGCCGTCCACAGCTGGTCGGCCGCCGTCTTGGACAGGCCCAGCGACCTGGCGAAGCTCTCGAAAATCGGCTTCGCGTTGCCGGCGCTTCCCGAGGACTTGATCAGCTCGTCGGCGACCTGCACGGCGGCGGCAGCGAATTTCCTCGAGCTGGTGTCCCCGTGCACCACCCCGGCCGCAAAATCATTGAAGGCTTTCTGGCCGCCACGGGCCTGGAATGCCGCCAGCGCCATCGCGTTGGTCAGGTCCTGCTGCAGCGTGGTGGACAGCTTCTGCGCATCCAGGCTCAGGTTGGAGAAGGCAACCGCCGCGTTCTGGGTGTCTTTCTGCAGGCCCGTCAGGCCCTGGTTGGCGGTGACCCCGGCCCATTTGTTCAGGGTCTGCAGGTTGGTCGTGCCTGGTCCGCCCGCCTCCTGAGCCAGCGCCGATATCTCCGCCGCGGCGGCCTTGTTGGTGCCGGCCAGCGGGATCAGCACCGCCACGGTGTCCTTGATCGCCTTGACCTGGATCGCCGCGGGGGCGCCGCTCGTGCGCATGGCGTCGAACAGCTGCTCAGCGGAGGCGAAGGAAGCCTGGAAATCCTGCTGCAGCTGGATGCTGGCGGTGGTGACCCGGTGGGACACGGCGACCGTGGCGCCGCCGAACCCGGTAATCTGCGCCCCGGCTGCCTTGGCGTCATTGCTGAACCTGACCAGGCCCTGGGCGAAAGTGAGGAAGGTGTCGATGGGCCCGGAGACGATCTTGGTGAATGTGTCATAGGCAGTGTTGACTTTGTTGATGGCCGCCAGCTGATCGGAGTTGGCAACGGTGAGGGCATTGATGTCACTTGCCAGCTGGCCGGCGCCCTGGCCCATGTTGCGGTAGCCCTGCACGACGCCGTCGATCTGCTGCAGTGCGGTGGCCCACACTTTGGAATTGGTGCTCATCAGGTCCGAGACCCGCACCCCGGCGACCGAGGCCAGGGCCAGCGATCCGACCAGGGTGGTCCCGTAGGCGTGGGATACGGCACCCACATGGCTGAGCTCGGCGGCCAGCTGGTCAGACAGCTTGGCGTGCTCGGCCCGGACTGTATCCGCATCATGGGCGGCTATCTGCATTGTCCCTATGCCAGCGCGGACGCCTTTGTCAAAGGCGGCTGCCCCGGTGGTGGTGGCAGCCAGCTGCTTGCTGAGGGCGCTGTTGTCAGATATCAGTTTCTGCGTGGACTGGCTGAGGGCGGCTTCTGTCCTGTTGATCACGTTGAAGACGGTGGACGCGGCGACCATCTTGTCCAGGCTGGCAGCCCACCGGTCCGTGGCGTCCTTGGATCTCGCCAGCATGATCACCAGTCCGGTGAGCACTATCGCGCCCGCCGCCACCCAGCCCCAGACGGGGATCTTGGACAGGGCGCCGGTGGCCGTGGCCCACAGCCCGGTCTTCTCCGCCGCGCCCGCCGCCCCGGCCCCGGCGAGGATCTCCGCGTCCGACAGGGTCCGGCTGGTGGCGGCGATGATGCCGGTCTTCTCGGCGAGGGTGAGCATGCTGGTGATCAGGGCGGCGACGCCACGGCCCATGCCAGTCAGGGCGGTGACGGCCAGCCCGCCCCACAGGTACAGGCCGTGCAGGCCGATGATGATCGCGAGCAGCGGAGTGGGCAGCCTGGTGATCACGTCGAGCAGCTTCGCGGCGGCCCCGACGATGTCCAGCAGGATGTTGGCGATGCCCGTCTGCTGCGCCACCTTGATCAGGTTGGCGAAGGCGTTGCCGAGGGTCGCGAGGATCCCGCCCAGCTGGGCCAGGTCCTTCTGCCCGGCGGCGATGAAGGAGGAGATCCCCTTGCCGCCCTGGGTGATGTCGGCCACCAGCCGGGCCGCGAACCGGTCAAGCACACTGCCGGTCTTCTCCGCCAGCGTGCCGATCAGCCCCATCTTGTTGCGTGACAGGTCAATGGCGTCCCCGTAGAGCTGCCACACCTGGGGGCGGATCACCCCGGCCAGGTTGTTGAATTTGTTGGTCAGCGGGGAGATCTGCGCGCCGGTGGCGGCCGATACCGTCTGCACGGCCCGCAGATGGTCGGCGACCCGCCCGGCCGCGTCCTGGGCCAGCAGTGCCGCGGCCGCGAACGACCCGAGGCCGAGCGCCAGCACGGTCAGCGCGGGCACGGCGATGGCCAGGATCTCCACCGCGGCGTCCAGGGCCAGGTGGAACCCGCCGACGGCGGCTATCCCGCCGAACAGGGCCACCCGGGCGCCGAGCAGCCCGATGCCCCACCGGCCGATGTTGCCGGTGAACAGGGCCGCGGACGTGCTGGCACCGTCGGTGGCGCGTTTCATCCCGACAGCGGCAGCCTCCAGGCCGAGGAGCGCCGCCTCGGCGGCCACGACGCCTTTCGCGTCCACGTCGAACTTGATGGTCTTGATCCGCCCGGCCAGTGCGATGAGCAGCGCCTGCAGCTTGGCGATCTTCGCCTCGGCTGCCTTGCTGTCGGCGTCGATGCGCAGCTCGGCCAGCAGCTTGCCCAGGCTGGTCATCCGGGCTTTGAGGGACGCCATAGTGGCCAAAGCCGGCTTGGTGTTCAAATCAACGGGAATATCTGCCTTCAGCCCGGCCAGCGCTTTCTTGATCTGGGCGTCCGCGAGCGCACGGAAACCCACGGAGTAAGGCGAGATCACCACGAAGGCGTCCCCGAGCATGCGCGGAATGGTTACACCTCCCTGCCAGCGCTCAGAAGTGCCGTGACACGGGTAAAGCAATCATCAGATTCAGCATCGTCAGTGAAATACCATGGCTCAGATCCGTCACCTATCAGTGACCACCCGGTGGACTCACCTGCGTCGTTGATGTGGATGGCCAGCGCAAATCCCCTGGGGTGCAGGACAGCAGAATTGATGAGCCAGAGCAGGCCGGTGTCACGCAGCTCACTCCACGGCCGTCCTGGGTCCTCAGCAGGCACTGGCTACACCGCCTCTACTATGAGCCGCATCAGGCGGTCCCATGGGGTATGTTTGAGGAGCAAGCTGGACGCGGTAGGGCAGGGCGCGGCGTGGCAGGGCTCGGCGCGGCAGGTTAGACGTGGCCCGGCATGGCCCGGCGTGTCACGGTATGGCAGGGCAGGAATGGACGTGGTAAAGCAGGGCACGGCGGGGTTAGTCCAGGCACGGCTGGGTGGGGCAAGGTGTGGCATATTAGTCACACCTGCCCTTCCAATGAAAACAGTCCTGTCGTCAGGAATGGGTACCGTTCGTGCATCTGCTCGGCCGGCATTTCCAGAAAAATTGTCGGATCAGCAGCTGCATTCACCCCGCCGTAAATCAGGCCGAGAGTTCCCCACGCCGGGAAATGGCTGCGGATGGATGCCTTGGTGAAACCGGGCGGCCGTGCCGTCGAGTTCGGGCCCTCGCCCCGTGGCCTGCGCACCCGGACCACGGCCCTGGCCACCGTGGCGGCGCGATCGGAGAGCTCTCCGATCAGCTGGCCGACCGGGCCATCGGCGCTGTTGAGCAGGTCGAAGACGGCCTTGTCATCCCACCGGATGTCAACCATCCCACTCCACCACCATCCCCGCATCACCTGACGTCACTGGCTCATCCGGATTGTCGAACGTCATGCCCTGCTGCTCCTGGTGTGCTTTCAGCGCTGCCCGCGCCGCCTCCTCCGGGTTATCCTTCATCCCGATCTCCTCGTCCAGCCGCTCCCTTCCCTCCTCATCCAGGCCCTCGGCCCGGATGGTGTATGCGACGTTGCACAGCTGCCGTGGCGTCAGCGTCTCGATGCCTTTCCCCGTCTTCCAGAGGAATTCCCCGTCGAGCCGCGCGAGGAAGAACGATGCCCATTGGAGGAGGTTGCGGGCGGCTTGGTAGGGCGCCCGGTGATCAGCTCCAATGTTTCGTTCAGGAAGTCGAAGAGCTCGTCGGCGTCCGCCCGGGTGTCGATGGCGTGGTGCTCGAAGGCGCTCCAGTCCCCCGCGTCGTAGGACGGGCAGCGGGTTTCGTCGATATCACCGGCCTGATAGCAGCGGATCTCCCCGCCAGGCGGATCTGTGCAGCCCTCGCACTCCCCGCATGGCGGCGGAGCGCATACCCCGCATTCCCCGCAGGCAGGCTCACCCGGGTAGATGCAGTCGCGCAGCAGGGCGTACATGGCCGACATCGCCCGCGCGTCCTGGACGGCGATCTCGGAGGCGTCCGCGAACTTGAGCAGCGGCATCAGCCCGATGTTGTCCGCGATGCGGAAATCCTTGCCCTTGAACCCCAGGGACGGCCGGTCGCTGGTGATCACGCCAGCTATCTCCGGCTGGAGGTCCGCCGTGCGGCCCTGGATTGCGGCCATCTCGCGGTCTGCCTTCGGGTCGGTCACGGGTTGCTCCATTCACTAGGCTGGCGGAGCGGCCTGATACCGTCTGGGGCCGTGTGAGCCGGGGACGGCGCTGGCAGGTGCCGTCCCCGGTGAGGATCAGCTTCCGGCGATGCCGGCGGACGGGTAGCGCTGGATGCGGCTGGCCGCGTTCCAGGTGGACTTGAGGCTGACCGCCGCGGTCACGCCGCCGGTCACGGAGTAGTCGGGCAGGATCGTGCCGAAGAAGTACTGGCCGGGACCCGACCCCTGCGCACCGATAGTTGATGGGTACAAATAGAAATTTCGCGCCAGGCCATCGACGGCGGAAACGTAAGTCTGCGCGGTCGCGGTGTCGTAAAAGCCCGTGAAGTCACCGGAGGCGTCGGGCAGTCCAGCCACCCAGATAAGGTTCTGGTCGCCCATGGCGGTGACGTCGACCTTGGCGACGACGAAGTTGATTGACCAGTCCGATAGGAAGGCCATTGGTGATGCGAGGTCCGCCGGGTTGACGCCAACATAAGCGATGCCATTACGTCCATGGATCCGGCTCAACTGCTTGCTCCCTGCAGAGATGCGGGTAGGGAGCCGGCTCCATCCGTGCGCTAGCAGCTACGGCCACGGCAACGATCACGATCAGTCTAGGCCCAGGACACGAAAACGGCCCATCAGACAGGGCAGCTGCCCTGCTGATGAGCCATCTTCCAGGTGGGTCTTGCCCGCCGGGCCACGCCTGACCCGACCGAGCCTGGCCGACCCAAACCGCGTCTAACCTGCCCGGCCCGGCCTAGCCAAGCCTTGACATGCCCCACCAAGCCTTACCGCACCATGTCCAACCTGCACTCAGATGGTACCACGTCAGACCCCAAGCAGATTCAGCAGCCGCCTGGCGTTGTTCTCAAAGGTACGGCTCATGATGGCTGCCCGCGCCTTTAGTGCACACTCATTCCGAAGTTCCCCATTCCTCAGCCACCATCTGAGCTGCTCACTGGCGTCTTCTGGCCCGGCATAACACGGCAGCATATCCAGGACCTGGTCACCTTCCTTACGCTGCTCACGCAAGAAGAACAACTGGCATGCAGCCATTTCCACTTCTCGCGGGCCCATGGCCAGGCCTGTCGCACTGCCGTTATCTTCGGTTTCACGCCTATAAAAATTAATGCCGGTTTTAGCATGCCGGTACACCTCGGCCGCCTCGGCATTGTCACAGCACTCGTCCAGCCCATGGGCCAGGTAGCCGCGCAGCGGGCTGTCCTCAGCCAGGTCGATCCAGTTCCCGGCCAGCAGGAAGTCCAGCCCGCGCAGGTCCATCGCCTCGAAGAACTCGATCCGCGACTTGAACCCGGTGCCGATGAATGCCAGATCGGCGTTGAGGTTCTTGTTCAGCGGCCCGGCCCGCGGGTGGTGCACTGACGGGCGGTAGGCGTGCGGGAAGTACGCCGCATTGAGGCCTTCCGCGTCGTAGAGGTGCAGGTTGACCGGATCGTTCAGGATGTTGAGGTCTGCGAACGGCGCCCGGACGAGCTGCTCTTCCTCCTGGTACGGCGATTCAGTGTGCACTATCACGATCTTGTGCCGCCGGGTGCGGATGATATCGAGAACCCCGGCCTGCAGGAAGAACCCGGATACGCAGATCACCACGTCGGGCCAGAATGTGTATAGCGCGTGCGTGATTCCCTGGATGGCGGCGGTGATAGCCTCGCCCTGGCTCATCGCCTGCTTCACGATCGGGTGGCCGGTTTCGTCTTTTTCGCCGGTGTCAATCAGTGCCTTGCTGTAAAACATGAGCCGGTCGTCCAGGTTGAAGCTGGCTGTCTCAATGCCGAGCCCCCGCAATGCCTCCGCCCATCCGGCATGAACGTCGGCAACGGAGAAATTAGGCCCAGGATGGATAAGCAGCGCTCGCATGCCAGGATCTTAGCCCTGGCATGTGAGCGCCGGCCATGCCACGTCCAGCCCTGCCGGACCTTGCCTCACCATGTCCAGCCCGCCGTGCCAGGCCAGGCCTGACCGAACCATGTCCAACCTGCTCTGCCTGGCCAGGACCCGCCTAGCCACGCCCTGCCTAACCCAGCCGCGTCCAGCCTGCCGGGCCGGGCCGTACCTAGCCACGCCATACCACGTCCAGCCTGCCCAGCCGAGCCAAACCACGCCGTGCCCGGCCAAACCTGACCACGTTCAGCCTGCCTTACCGCGCCCAGCCGTACCCTGCCCGGCTCAGCCATACCCTGTCCAGCCTGCCATGCCGACCCACGCCGGGCCGGGCCATGCACTGCCCTGTCTGCCCTGCCTGGCCACGCCATGCCATGCCCCGCCCAGCCACGCCGCACCATGTCCACAACTGCCATACCGGGCCGGGCCACGCCAGGCCCAGCCACACCACATCCACAACTGCCCTGCCCTGCCCGGCCGAGCCGGGCCTAGCCCAGGCCGGCCGCACCTTGTCCAGCCTGCCTAGCCGGGCCTTGCCGGGCCCAGCCTTACCATCCCATGTCCATTCCTGCCTCGCCGTGCCTGGCCAGGCCGAGCCTTACCACGTCTGACCTGCCCAGCCAAGACCCGCCTAGTCACGCCATGCCATGTCCAGCCTGCGTTCGTCATCCTACCCCCTGATACCGTATGATGCGTCAGAGGCCGAAATCCTTACACTATGCACCGGAGGGTCAAGATCATGCCAGCAGCAAAGCCAAAGTCCAGGTCAGCAGTGACGCTCGAGCGAATCGTGGACGAGGTGATCACCGTGCCCGTCGTCGGGGTCACGTCGGTGATCCCGCATCAGTGGGCCGAGAAGGCGAAGCGCCTGATGAGGGCCAAGCAGTTCGGTGAGGTCGCGCAGAAACGGCAGCCAAAGAACATGGAGGAGGAAGCCGAGAATGCCATGTACCGGCTGCCCGACGGCCGTCCCGGGATGCCCGCCACGGCATTTAAAGCCGCAATGGTCGCCGCATGCCGATTTTTTGAAGGAGTCCCAATGACCGAGGGCCGCCTGATGATTGCCGTCAGGGGCGAGGGCCCGGACCAGCTCGTGCCTATCCGCGGCACGGAGAAGATCCGCGAGGACATGCCGAGAAACGCCACCGGCGTGGTGGACCTGCGCTACCGCACCGCTCTTCTGGCGGGCGTGGAAGGTGTCGAGCCGTGGCGGGCGGACATCGAGGTAATCTTCCCGCCGCGCCTCATCAGCATGGGATCCATCATCGCGCTGCTGGACGCGAGCGGCCGCGTCGGCGTGGGTGACTGGCGGCCGGGCAGCCCGAAATCGAACAGCGGGACTTTCGGGACCTACCGGATCGACGACGAGCGGCTGGCGGCAATGGAGAAGACGGCGTAATGCACACTGGACATGGCAGGGTTAGGCACGGCAAGGCTCGGCACGGCACGGCAAGGCTCGGCACGGCACGGCAGGTGCAAGACCATGACCGAGCAGATAGCACTATCCGGCCTGGTCGAGGATCTGTCAATTTATCCTCGCGGGTCGGTTAGCAATATTCATGTGGCTGACCTTGTGTACGCACTCGATAGTGGAGCTGTGCTCCCACCACCTACTGTGGACCGGGCCACGAGAAAGCTCGTCGACGGATTTCACAGAGTCCGGGCACAGCGCAAGCATCTCGGCGAGGGTGCTTCCATCGAGGCAGATGTCCGGGAATTCGCCGGTGACGTCGCGATGCTGCTGGAAAGCGCCCGGCTGAACTCCCCGCACGGGCTGCCGCTCGGCCGTTACGACCAGCGGGTGTTCGCGATCAAGGCGAAGCAGCTTGGCGCCGCGGACGATGAGATCGCGGGCGCGCTCGGCGTGACGCCCGCACGGCTGCTGCAAATTACGGTCATGACCGCTACCGGCGAGGAAGGGCCTGTGCCACTGAAAGGCGGCACACGTCATCTCGGCGGCTCTTACCTCAATGCAGATCAGGTGGCGGAGATCCGCCGGCAGCGCGGTGCCCCGGCCCGCGCCAAGGCCGGGGACCTGGCCCGGATGCTGCGCACGGGCCTGGCCCCGGTATCCACTGACCCGGACCTGCGGATGAGCCTGGCCGACCTGGCTGCGGCGATCGGGGAGGTGCTCGCGCCGTTCAGTGGGACGGCTGAGTGATTAAGACCTGGACATGGTTCGGCAGGGCGGGGCGGGGCGGGGCGGGGCTTGGCAGTTGTGGACGTGGTGTGGCTTGGCAGGGCAGGGCGAGGCAGGGCAGGTGGACGTGGTAAGTCATGGCTCGGATGGGCACGGCAGTTGTGGAAGTGGTCAGATTTGGCAGGGCAAGGCTAGGCCTGGCTAGGCCTGGCTGGGCATGGCGGGGCAGGAATGGACGTGGTAAGGCACGGCGGGGCAGGGCAAGGCATGGCGGGGCAGGTTACCCGGACCTGCCCTGCCATTCGCCGGGCGGCTGCTCCTCACCGCGCAGCCAGAACAAGGCCGGGTCGGACTTAATCCTGCTGAGCAGTTCCGGCGACATGGACAGCAGTGACCCTGGCTGGGCTGATTCAAGCAATTCCCGGGCAATGTCCCGGGCCTGGTCCACCCAGGACACTGTGCCTTGCGCCACGCCCGGGTGATGTGAGCACGCGCACGACCTGCTGCAATATTTACAGGTATTCCGGCACTGGTCGTGCAATCCGTGCCAGCAGGCGGTGGAGATGTAGAGGAGGTGTTCTCCCCACTCACCTGGCTGGCTCACATTGCCCCGCACTGGACACTCACCCGTGCGCCAAAGTAGGTCACGCCGCCGAAATCAATGTTCCCGTAACCACCCGCGCTGATGGCCTCCGCGAAGTTCACGGTGCCGCCGAGGGTCTCATCCGCATGGATGGCCTCCGCGATGCTCTGCTGCTCACCGGGCCCGAACCCGAGATAGGCGTCCAGGGCCTTCTGCGCGTCGGGGGTGTAGGAAGCCGCGACCGCGATCAGCACCGTGAGGTTGACGGTGACCGCGCCGTCCATGGTGACCTGGTAGGTGATGAACGGGTTAGCAGGCAGCACCACGGCCATCGGCGGGCTGATCTGGTCCCGGGCCTGTCCTTCGGCCCGCAGCCCGGTCACCGCGGTTATCTGGGCGGCGAGCGCGTTGCGGATCAGGGTCAGGTCAGCCATGGGATGCGGCCTGCCTTTCAATGACTTCCAGATCAGCCATCGCCTGGTCCCAGTTCACCCATCGTATGCCCCGGTTATCGATGTAAGCGAAGGCTGGCAGTTTCCGGTCAGTCACCAGGAGATATCCCTGCCTATCCCAGAATCCGCTACGGGGAACCCTGGTGGTGCACTCAATGCCATGGCTAGTGCGGTCCTCTATCCACCGGGCGACCTGGCTGGAATTGCGGGCAGTGTGGATGAATACGGCGTAACGCTGCATGAGCCTGGTCAGGGAATTCACTGCACCGGGCATGAGATCCCCGTAGATAGACCCGTCCTGCCAGCCCTTGTCATAGGTGTGGATCACGCCGTCGAAATCCACTGCAACCGTTCTCACTACCCAAGGCCTCCCCGATCACGTACTTTCTATGTCTTTCACGCCGATCATCCGGCGCAGATCCAGCAGGTGGCCGATCAGCGCTTCATACACCCGGTCTACCACGATCCAGTCCAGGCTGGCCGGATCGCTCTCCTCCTTGCCCTGCCGGGCATAGCAGACGGCGTCCTGCAGTTCCTGGTACAGGTCGATGCGCCAGTCCCGGCCATTCCAGGCCTGCAGCTCGGTTCCATAGCGCCCGAGGCCTACTTCCCTGCGCTCCTCAAGATCCATGATCACCGCGTCACGGACAGCTGAAGTGCCAGAGAACCGCCGGTCGTGCTGCGGGTTGCGGCAGGTCAGGTCCGTCATCACCAGGACGTGCATGCCCAGGCCATCGTGATCCCACGATGGAGGGGGCTGATCAATGATCCGTGCCACGTTCCTCCTCCGGGATCGTCTCATCGTAGATCTTCCGCAGCGCCTCGCGGGAGATGAAGCAGCACAGCGGCCTGAAGCGCCGCAGGGCCGCGGTCAGGTTCGCTGGATCATGACTAGCGGCCTCAGCGACCGCGTCCATCGCCACCGCGGCCTCGAAGAGCCTCATCATGGCCAGCGTGGCACCGGCCGGCCACTGCGCCCGGTAGGGATCGAGGTGCCGGGAGCACCACAGCGACCAGTCCAGCTGGACCGCATTGCCAGATTGCTCACCTGTCATCCGGGGCCTCCCTGGCCACCAGGATGCACCTGCCGGTGAATACGCATCACATGCTCTGCGCTGACCGGCTTTCCTGGGTGATCTGGGTGATGCCTGCGGCACAGCATGTGAGACAGCCCGGTCACCGGGTCTTTCAGTTCATGCCTGCCTATGCGCCAGCACCAGCGCTGCCCGCAGTTGTGCTTGCGGTAGAGAATCAGCGGGGCAATCAGGATGGCCGCAATCAACTGCAGGTTACTGCCAATTCCAGAATGGAAGTCATACCATACAAAATGCCCGTAGGGAGCAGTATAATCACACCCAGTTACATGGACGATCCAGTGCCAGAGGCTTATCATGCCAGCCCTGCATAGTCATCAGAAATTTTCCATTGTGCCCACCACGATTCCTCGACTTCACTTCGCAGCGGCATCTCCTGGCCCCACGAGATCATCATCTCGTGAGGGGCTAGCAGGACGGCATGTGCCAGCGGCATCGATATCCCGGCGATTGCCCCCGGCATCGCGCAGCCGTCCGGCAGTGGCCAGAACTCCGCCAGCTGGGCTCCGGCCAGGCCATGCTCCTGGGCTGCCTCGAGGATCTCCCCGATCGCAGGGCTGCCGCCGGCCGCCAGGTGCAGGGCCAGGATCTCCTCCTCGCTGGCTCGTAGCCCGCTACTCAGTATCAGGTGGTTAGCCAGCGCCGCGGCCGCGCACGACGGCCAGCAGTCATTGCCGCCGAGATGCCAGGGGCCGGCCGGCTGCATCAGCATGCCCGGCGCGGGTGCGGCCCGCTTTTTCAGTGGCAGCGGCTTCTTGCCGGACCTTTTCCTCGCCTGCGCAGCCCGGCCCGCCGCCGCCCAGCGCAGCCCGGCCTGGTGCTGGGCCTTGCTCGGCTTTTTTCCCTTGGCGTGGGCCTTGGCCTGCGCCGCCCGCCCAGCCGCCGCGAACCGGACATTGGCGGCGTGCTTCGCCGGGCTGATCTTGCCAGCTTTCGGCGCTCTCACCGCCCTCGGCCGCCCCGGCCAGCGCCCGCTTTCACGTTGCTGACGGGTACGAGCGCGGCGCAGTTCGCCGTGGTCAGGACAAGGCAGATCACGAGGACCTGCCTTGCCCTGCCGTGCCCCGCCACGCCAATCCAACCCGTGCCAAACCGCGTCTAACTTGCGCTCTCAGCATACCGTGTCAGACTCCCACTTTGTTCCTTGCGTCGACGAATGGCCGCAGCATCTCCACCAGCCAGGGGTTGGTCTGGATGCGCACCACGCCGTAGTCGCTGACCCCGGCCACGCCGAATGGCGCGTCCTTGAACTTAAACAGGTCGGCGGCGAGGATGAACGCAGCCTGGGTCACCGGCGATGGCACTGACGGCCAGCCCCAGGTACCTTGAATAGACACTCTATCCAAATGTGTATATGGCCAGGTAAACGGAAACCACTTCCCGGTCTGGATGACCTGCACCTGGCGGAATGGCCGAGGCCATCCTCTCGAGTTCTGGTTATACCTGTGGTTGCCAATCCTGAGCTGGTAGTCCACGTTCTGCGTCCAGGACTGCTCGAAGACCCCGTCGCCGTCCTGGTCGACCGCCAGCGCGGTGACCGACACCAGGTCGTCGACGGGCAGCAGCCAGATATTGTCCGGCTGGTAGGTGCGTGTCTCGGTGATCCGGCGGAAATGCCGGGAGCAGTACTCCTCGATCCACCCGCTGACGGACTGAATGGCGAACTGGGCCTCGAAGTCATCGGCGTTATCAGTGATGCTCATCCGGGATTTGAATTCTTCCAGGCCGACGTACCAATTGCCCAGGGCTGGAGGCAGCACCCGCCAGGTGCCGGGCTGAACGTCAGAGACCGCCCCGGTGCCAATCCAGTTGAATGACCAGAGGCCGTCGATCCCGGCGATGGCGGGCGAGCAGGCCACCGACAGGGTGTACTTGCCTACGCTCAATTTAATGACGTCGGCGGGAGATGCCCCGGCGTAGGTGTGCGTTACCGCCGTGCCGGAAGGATCGGTGACGACGCAGCTGACGGTGGTCGGATCGGCGGGGATGAGCGGCGATC
>Ga0137390_10002040_pt1 | contig 15756 bp, 17 predicted proteins | sample 15con2h24AmetaG_FD_104937 | JGI IMG/M metagenome (GOLD analysis project Ga0137390, IMG submission 104937) | Vadose zone soil microbial communities from Angelo Coast Range Reserve, California, USA - 15con2h2.4A metaG | ecosystem: Environmental > Terrestrial > Soil > Vadose zone > Saprolite... | reverse complement strand
GCCGCTACTCGCCGGGTAGCGAGACCGTGACGCACCACTTTCACAAACTGCTCTCAATTTTTGGATGAGAATTAACTGCGGAATCCGCGGTTCATTCTTCGCCGTCAAAGTAATCCAACGATTCCGAGCGAACCAATCTCCGCTCCGGCGAACGCACGAGCCATTTCTTACTGTCCGGAAAATACGCTGACTCGCCAATCGGATTATCAGCGATCACCAGAACAACAAGATCCTCCACGCCGTTATTCGTGAGCTGATGCGGCTCGTTAGGCGCGAAGATGAACGCGTCGCCCGTTTCGATGGGCGTCGTGCCATCCTGGTGTCGGACAATGCCGCGGCCGGAAACCACGTGATACAATTCCCATTGCGCGCTGTGCAAATGATACGGGTAAGGCGTTTGCCCCGGAGCAAGCCGCAGAATCTCGAGATCGAATGGATGTCGGGCTTGCAAGTCGGTCGAATTTTCTTTTCGTCCCAGCGCAATGGAAACGCTCTTGCCAAATCCCGCGAATTTGCCGTTTGGCGAAACCCAGGAATCTTCCGCAATGTGGTTCGCATTAATCTTACGCATCGGCGCTGTATTTAATCTACGGCCGGCGCCATATTCAATCTTGAACTAGAGAGGAATGGACCGACTCCAAAGGTTTCGTGACCAGCAAGGTTGCGCGGAGATAACTGAATCACGCGTTTGCGTTTTCGTGATAGGCTCGTGAGCGCGTCGTTTTTCCCGCGCGCGCGAATTCTTTCCGAAAGAGAATGAAACCACCGGGCAAGGTCCAACTGACCGTCTACCTGTTAGGTCTGGCGGGGGCGGCGCTTTTTACGGGGCTATTGATTCGTCAAGGCGCCTCGCAGGTGGCAGCGGTATTTGCGACCGCGAAATGGAACATCCTAGCCGTCTTGGCCTACCATTTCGCGGTGCCGGTATTCTTCGATGCCGTTGCTTGGTGGGTGCTCTTTCCAAAGTCCGATCGCCTCCCATTAGGGAAAATCTATTGGATGCGTTGGATTGGCGAATCAGTCAGCACACTTGTCCCTTCCGCAGCAGTTGGTGGAGACATTGTTCGAGCCCGCCTCGCCGCCATTCGTGGCGTGCCGCTACCCATCGCTGTCGGAACTGTGCTAGTCGATGTTACACTTGGTGTTTTCACACAGGCGGGATTTACGTTGCTTGGCGTGGTGTTGCTAGTCGATGTAAGTGGCCAGAAAAATTTCGTTGGTCCGACGTTGCTCGGAACAGTTGTCGGCGTTCTGGCGGTGGCCGGGTTCTATTTCGTGCAGCGGTTGGGTATGTTTCGTTTTCTCGGGACCATCATCGCGCGCCTCGCCAACTCGCCGGAGTGGCAGTCACTCGTGCAAAGTGGCGAGATTCTCGATCGAACCGTTCGGGCGCTTTATGCGCGCCGGCGTGGGCTCGTGTTGTGCTGCGTTACCACCATTGTCTCGCTAGTCGTCGGCTCCGGCGAGATTTGGATCGCGCTGCATGCTCTCAATTTGAACGCGACATTTACGAACGCGCTCATACTGCAAAGTATGGCTTTGACGATTCGCTCGGCTGCTTTTGCCGTCCCGAGCGGTCTTGGTGTGCAGGAAGGCGGCTATCTTGTCGTCGGCAATCTCCTTGGTATTCCGGGGGAAGCGGCTTTTGCCCTATCTTTGATCGCCAGAGTGCGCGAGCTGGCTCTGGGTGTCCCCGGCCTCGTCGCCTGGCAATTAATTGAAGGCCACCGCCTCTTGCGGGCGCGACCGCTGCCGGCCAAGCAATAAACCTTCCGTTTGGAGTGCGTGCCGGAGCGCTTGCAAACGGCGTTTTACCTTTGCGCTACTGGCGAAATTGGTGCGCACATTCCACCAGATCAATGCCAAACCGCTCGGAATGACCAGCCGATCGCTCAGCTCGCGCATGACAGCGACGTTGTCATATGCGCGCAGGAAACTGATTGCAAACGGCAGCCATTGCCGGTTCGGCACTCGATCAACCATGTCGAGTAAAAACACCAGCAAGTCATCGGCATGCCGCGCTTTCCCCGACAGCGAGCGCTCGTGCATGATCTCGAAGTCAATCAATCGAGCCCTGCGGGTCTTTTTATCGTAGATCACGTTCGGCATCGAGGCATCGCCGTGCGACCAGCCGTCGTCAAACTCATCGACATGTAATCGGTGGGCGCGGCGATATTCTCGCGCAGCCGCTTGCAACATTCGCGGCGTGAGGGTGCGCGCGTTCATGTGATCCCAGAGACTTTGACCCGGCAATTTGTCCTCGGTCACCGTACGCGCGTCTCTCACCAAGGCGCGGAAACAATCGCCGTTTAAAATTTTAAAACATTTCGCCTCCCAACGCCGCCATTCGCGCGCTTTGCTGACGTAGCGAATGCCAATCTTGGCAAAGCGAAAATAAAGATTGATCAAATCGGCGACGCCTTCGCCATAAACATTCCGCCGTTTGATGATAACGACGTGCCGGTCACGTCGCATTTTCTCGGTGATCGAATTAATCTTTAACGATTCAACGAACGACGTCGCCGCGTGTGATAGATCGTCGGGTATTATCCGATCGAAGAGCTCCGTCGCTTTCGCGATGCTGATTTCGCCGATGCCCAGATTCAACATTGGTTTGGCCTTCGACCCTCGTTTCAGTTTCGCTCGCGGTTTAGACGAATCTCTCACGCTGTAAAGCAACAATCGCGCCTGCTCCACTGTGCGGATTGGCTACAATGAAACGGTCTCGCCGATTTCTATCACGCGCATCTTGGCTTTCACACCGCGCTGTTTCAACTCGCGGTCGAACGCTTCTGGCGTTCCGCTCAGCACAGGAAAGGTTGCATAATGCATTGGGATTACCATCCGCGGATCCACTAGCCTGACTGCGTCGGCCGCGCGCTTTGGACCCATTGTGAAATGATCGCCGATGCACACCATCATGATGTCGATCCTGTTGTAACGCGACACGAGCGCCATGTCAGAAAATAAATCGGTGTCGCCCGTGTGATAAAACGTCGGTCCATCGCGCAGCGCGATGATCATTCCGCTTGGCTGGCCGGCGTAGACCGGGGTCGATTCGTCATCTTTGCCCAATCCTGAGCCGTGAAATGCCGGCACCAGCGTCACGGTTACTTCGCCATCGAGCAGTTTTACTTCGCCTCCGAAAAGAGGGGTGGTGTTCATCTCGGCTTGTTTACTTGGAAATCCGAGCACGGTCGTCATTGCCGTCGCCAGATCGAGCCCAGCCACGAGTTTCGCGCCTGTTGTCTTCGCGATCTCGACCGAATCGCCAATGTGATCGGAATGTCCGTGCGTGAGCAGGATCAAATCAACCCGCTTAAGATTGGCGAGATCGGCTTTGCCGTTCGCATTTTTTGGATTCGTCAGCCACGGATCGATCACGAGAACGTTTCCGGTCGGCGTTATGATTTTGAAAGCGGACTGTCCGTACCAAGTGAGCTGCGTTTGCGAAATCATGTTCGTCACCAAACCGAAAACGGGCGCACGAGCAATTTTTTGTTCGCGCGCACGTTGGGAGTGCGAGCTAAGTTTGAGCTGTGAACCACGACGACGCGCATCGACATCTTGCCGCGACCGATCCGCGAATCGCCCAGCTGATCGCACGCTCGCGGCGCTACGACATCACGCCCTCGCTTTCGATTCGCCCGTTCGACGCGCTCGCCGAATCGATCGCCTATCAACAATTAAGCGGCAAAGCCGCCGCTACAATTTGGGGAAGAGTGCGCGCGCTTTATCCGCGAAAGAAATATCTCGATCCAAAACTTGTGCTGGCAACGCCGGATGAAAAATTGCGCGCCGCTGGTTTGTCACGCAGCAAAGTTGCAGCGTTGAAAGATCTCGCCGTGAAAACAATCGACGGCACTGTGCCGTCGGCGCGCTCTCTTGCGAAAATGACCGACGAGGAAATTATCGAGCGCTTGATTACCGTGCGCGGGATTGGCCGCTGGACAGTTGAGATGTTGCTGCTCTTCGATCTCGGCCGGCGCGACGTATGGCCGGTGCACGATTACGGGGTGCGCAAAGGTTTCGCGAAAACTTTCGGCCGGCGCAAACTGCCCACGCCCAAGCAGCTGATGAAGCTTGGTGAGAAATGGCGGCCTTATCGCTCGGCCGCAGCGTGGTATTTTTGGCGTGCGCTGGATAAGCCGGACAAGACGAATCGCTTCGATTGAGTTGCACTTTCGAAATCGCTCAACGCGCGGGCGAACGCGCATTGACTTTGCCGCCGAGCCTAACTAAAACGCAAAGGCTATGGCCATGATCCACGTTAGTCGGGGCGCAATGAGTCTGGGCGCCTTTCCTGAAGAACAAGTTCGCGAAGGTCTTCGCAGCGGCAGGTTCGGGCCGAGCGACCTCGGTTGGCGCGATGGCATGGCCAACTGGCAGCCGCTTTCGCAATTTCCCGAGTTCGCCGCGGATATCGCAGCGGCGGCCCCGGCGCCGCCTCCGCAGGTCGGGCCAATATCAACAAGCCCGCCTCGACCCGCTGGAACGACGTTGGAAGCTCCTGCGCCGCGCAGCGGATTGCCATGGGATCTGCGGCAGCAAAAAGGATTGTTGAGCGCTTTCATCGAAACTTTGCAGATGGTCCTAAGCAAACCAACGGCTGCCTTCGCCGCCATGAAACGCGAAGGCGGCCTGGGCGAGCCGCTGATCTACGCCATCATCGGCGGAACTTTCGGCACAATTTTCGCCGTGATTTACAACTTTGTTCTTCGATCGTTCCCGTTGTTCGCAAACAGACAGGCCGACCTCGCCCATCTCATCGGTGGCCTCGGCTGGATCGCGCTCTTGATTTTGGCGCCCGTTCTCGTCGCCATCGGAACGTTCATCAGCTCGGCGATTTTTCACCTCTGCTTGATGATGGTGGGCGGCGCGAAGCAATCGTTTGAGACGACGTTTCGAGTGATTTGTTTCGCAGGCGGATCGATTAATCCCCTTCTTGTCATTCCGTTTTGTGGTGGACTCATTGTTGGAATCTGGAAGATCGTCCTCTACTGTATCGGGTTGGCGCGAGCCCACGAAACGGACACGGGACGGGCGACTCTGGCTGTGTTGCTGCCGGTGATTGTTTGTTGCGGCGGTGCGATTTTTTTGGCAGTGCTGATACCGGCGCTCACTTTTGGGCTTCACGGCGCAAACCGGTGATCCACGTTGATGCAACTGACGCGCCGCTATCTTGCGCCGAATGAACCCGATCACGAGCTAATCTGGCTGAGTGTCTCGCTTGGCTCGTTAGGCCTGGCGGCGGTTTGGTTTGCGCTCGGTTTGCCGTGGCCACGGTGCGTGTTTCATGATCTCACCGGATTTCCCTGCCTAACCTGTGGCGCGACAAGATCGGCGATTCAATTTCTGCACGGCCACTTCATCGCTGCACTGCGCTGGAACCCGCTTGCTTCCGCGGTCCTCTGCGCCTTGTCGGTCTTTAACGCTTACGCGGTCGCCGTCCTCATAATGCAATCACCCCGTTTGCGAATCGCGCATTTTACTTCCGCAGAGAAAATCTTCGTCCGCACTCTCGTAGCCACTTTTCTGGCGATTAATTGGATTTATTTGTTAGCGCATTGGCGGAAATTCTCCTAACGCGATTTTGTGATTAAACGTTGGATGTTGGACGTTGAGCGTTTTCTGTTGCCTAACGAATCGGCATTCGCCCAACTTCATCTTCCGGCACGCCCCGATGCGCCGTGATGAATGCCGTCGGGTCGAGCCAGCCGCGCGTGTCACCGCGATAACCTGGCCCGATAAACGGCGTCACGAATTCGCGCATCTCAAAATGCAGATGGGCAAAGTACCGGCCGTTTCCCGTTCCGACCGTCGCGATTTGCTGACCCCGGCGTACCTCGTCGCCTGGGTGCGCGAGCATCTTTTCCACGTGTCCGTAATACGATTGCACATACTTGCGCTCGCCCGTCTGAGGCGGGTCGAAGTAGGCGTGCAACACGATCATGACGTTGCCCCAGCCGGTCCCGCCGTCGCGGGCGAGCAAGACACGCCCATCGGCGATCGCATAAACAGGGTCGCCCAAATCGCTGTTCTCACCGCCGATCCCATTTAAATCTTCTCCGAGATGGTGATTTTCCGTGAAGTGTTGCGCGTCATAGCTCATCGCGGCGTTTTCGCTGCCGAGTGGAAAGTCAAAACGCGCCGCGGTAGGAAGCGATATCAGTTCGAGCGGCGAGGGAATCCGAAACGCAAGATCGACATGCTTGGGTCGGGTCAATTCCGGCGAAAGTTTGATCGCCAGGGTCGCCGCAAACACCGTTAGGAACGCGGCTGCGCTTAGCGCGATTGACTTCTTCATTGACTAACCACGAATGGGCGTAAATCGACACGAGTCATAAAACAACTTGCCGTTGTTCGTCTCCATTGGTGTTTATTCGTGTTAATGAGAATTTTGGTCACTGGTGCGGCCGGGTTTATCGGGTCGCATCTTGCCGAAAAGCTGGTTTCCGCCGGTCGCGACGTGGCCATCCTCGACGATTTCAACGATTTTTATGATCCGGAAATTAAGCGGGAGAACATCGCTCGTATTTCTCGCAACGTCGAAATCCATCATGTCGATCTTCGCGATAACGCGGCCATGCGGAATTTATTCCACCGCCAAAAATTTGAAATCATCGCGCATCTGGCTGCGCGTGCCGGGGTTCGGCCGTCGATTCAAAATCCGCAGCTTTACTACGATACAAACGTCGCCGGCACGTTGCATTTGCTCGACGCGGCGCGTCTCACCGGGGTCGAGCGATTTATTTTCGCATCGAGTTCGTCGGTTTACGGCGCGTTAAAGAAAGTTCCCTTTTCGGAAGATCAACACCTTACTCAGACACTCAGCCCGTATGCCGCCACCAAAATTGCGGGCGAATTTCTCTGTTCCACTTTTTCCCACCTCTATCAGATGCGGGTGGTCGTGCTGCGTTACTTCACGGTTTACGGGCCTCGTCAGCGTCCAGACTTGGCGATCCATCAATTCACGAGAAGAATTTACGCCGGCGAAGCGATTGACCAATTCGGCGATGGCACCACGCGCCGTGACTATACGTACATCGACGACATCATTCAGGGGACGCTGGCCGGCCTTAAATACGAAGGGCCATTATTCGACATCTTCAATCTGGGTGAGAGCGAAACTATTCGGCTCAAAGATTTGATCTCGGCAATTGAAAGCGCGCTTGGCAAAAAGGCGAAGATCAAGCAGTTGCCCGAACAGGCGGGCGATATGCCGCTAACCTGCGCCGACATTTCGAAAGCGAAAAAGCTGCTGGGTTACGATCCCAAAACGAAATTCCGGGAAGGCCTCCCGCGTTTCATCGAGTGGTTCTTGCGATCGGGTCATAACAAATAAGATCGACATCTTCACCCGCCGCCGCGGCTGCTCCTTTCGCTTGCAATTGCCTCCATTGCACGCGATAATCAGCGCAGAAATGTCGGGAATCTAAGTCGATCCTTCGGACGTCCGCTTTCCATGATTCAGGTTTTTTCGAGGTTATGATGCGCGGTTTTGCATCTTCGCTGCTTCGTTGGCTGACTGTGACGGTTCGCGGTTCGATGTTTTTCCGATACGACGAGGCGGAGTTTCCGGCGGCGTCGCAGACTGCTTGCAATTTGGTGGAACGAACCGAGCGAGGTTCGCGCGCCGCGGACAGTGCACCATCAGATGCGCTCCGCCCACTTAACAATCGATTAAACATTCAAGATATTCAATATGAACTCTCATACATCCGGGAGACGCCCGCGCCGTTCGCGTGGCGGTTCTCGACAGATGGGCGATCGCCGGGCGCGCTATTCGCGCGAGACCGCGAAAGCGCCCAAGAAAACATTCTGGCAGCGGCTCGCTGCACTTTTTGGAAACGGCAAAAGCACAAAGAAGCCGGCCACTGCATCGCGCAACGGTTCGCAACAACAGCCGCGGCCCACACGCAAACCTGAAACGGTCGAAGTCACTTCGCCGCGGCTCTACGTCGGCAATTTGTCCTTCGACGCGACGGAGAGCGATCTCTTCGACCTGTTCAATGGCGTCGGCCACGTGCAAAACGCTGAGGTCGTAAGTTACCGGCACAACCAGCGCTCCAAGGGTTTCGCCTTTGTGCAAATGCAGACCATCGAAGAAGCGAAACGAGCGGTGGAGGAATTGCACGATAAAGAATTCCTCGGCCGCAAACTCGTGGTCAGCGGCGCGAAAACGAGCGAGCATCAGCCGAGAAGTTAATCCGACAAAATTCCAAACCGGGAGACGACGCGAAAGCGCGTCTCCCGGTTTTTGTTTTCGGAACAAATTCCTTTGTGAAAAACGTTTTTTTCATTGTCGGGCCTACGGCCACCGGAAAATCTGAAATTGCCGCCGACGTCGCGCAGGAATTCGACGCCGAAATTGTCAGCGCCGATGCATTTCAAATCTATCGAGGCCAGAATTTGCTGACCGCGAAACCGGGTGCCCAAACGTTCGCCAAAGTGCCGCATCATCTCGTCGGCACAATGTCGATCTTGGCAGAAATGAACGCGGAAAAATTTCGCCGGCTCGCGCGCCGCGCTGTCGACGAGATTCATTTGCGCAGGAAATTGGCGATCGTCGTGGGCGGGAGCGGATTCTACATTAAAGCATTGACGCACGGGTTGACGCCGCTGCCCGCGATTGATCCGAAACTGCACGCGCAATTGAACGAACTGAGTCTCGATCAATTGCGCGTCAAACTTGCCGAAATCGATCCCGAAACCGCTCGCAAGATCGACATGAAAAATCGTCGGCGATTAGTGGGCGCGATCGAGATTTGCCTAACGAGCGGGAAACCGGCTTCGGTGCAACGCAGCGAGTGGAAATCTGTGGCCGGGGTCGCTGACTGCGGCTGGCCGCGATCAGCCATCCTGGCTACAACAGGCATCTTCGTTTTTCGCGATCGCGAGGACCTTTACGAGCGAATCAATCGCAGAGTGGACGCGATGTTTGAGAAAGGCGTAATTGAAGAGGTGCGTACGGCCGGTGCGATGAGCACGACCGCGTCGCAAATGATCGGGTTGCGTGAGATTCGCGAGCTGCTCGCCGGCAAGATGTCGATCTTGCAATGCGTTGCCGCGATTCAACAAGGGACCCGTCGGTATGCCAAAAGGCAGTTGACCTGGTTTCGGCGGCAAACTAGTTTTCAACCGCTGAATTTATCGCTTCTTACTCACACCGAAGCTGTGAAATGGATCTCGCAACGCCTGAAAGCATTCGGGGTTGCGCAAGGGAATGATTGAAACTCGTCCGCAAAAAACACACGAGCGCGCGCTTTTAATTGGCCTGGAAAAGAAAGGCGTCTCGAAGTGGGACTTGCACGACTCGCTGGAGGAACTCGCCGAACTGGCAAATTCCGCGGGCGCTGAAGTAGTCGACACAGTCACGCAAAAGCTCCAGAAGCCGACGGCGCCGTATTACATCGGAAAAGGCAAAGCCGAAGCGATTAAGGATTCACTGCAAGATCGACAAGTGACCTCCGTGATTTTCAATGACGAACTTTCTCCCGCGCAGGGGCGCAATCTGGAAAATTTGCTCGCGCGGAAAGTTCTCGATCGTACGCAATTGATACTCGACATTTTTGCGCAGCGTGCGCGCAGCCGGGAAGGCCGATTGCAGATTGAGTTAGCGCAGCTGCAATATTTGCTGCCGCGTTTAACGCGAATGTGGCATCACCTTTCGCGACAGACCGGCGGAATCGGAACGCGCGGTCCTGGCGAAACGCAATTGGAAGTTGATCGCCGCCGTGTGCAAGAGCGCATCGCGCGGCTTGAGCGCGAACTAGAATCGGTGCGGAAAACGCGCGCGGTGCAGCGGCAGGGTCGCAAACGTCATCAATGGCCAGTCGCAGCGGTGGTGGGTTACACAAACGCGGGTAAATCGACGCTGCTCAATTTGCTGACCGGCGCGGACCTTGTCGCCGAAAACAGACTTTTCGCCACGCTCGACCCGACCACGCGCAGTTTTCTTTTGCCTAACAAACAGCGCGTTCTCCTCACCGATACGGTCGGGTTTTTGCGCAAACTGCCGCACACATTGATTGAATCGTTCAAAGCAACCCTAGAGGAAGTGAGCGAAGCTGATCTCCTCATTCATATTGTCGATCTGAGCCATTCGCGTGTGGACGAGCAGATGGAAGCAGTCGATGCCGTGATCAAGGAGCTCGATGCGTTTGGCAAACAAACGCTGATTGTTTTCAACAAGATCGACAATCTGGACAATCGCGAGTTGTCCGAGAGCTATGTGAAACGTTTTCCGGGGAGCGTGGCCATTTCCGCGCGCACTGGCGAGGGCGTCGATAAATTGATCCAGGCTTTGCAGCAAGCGCTCAGTTCCTGGCGATTACGTTCGCGCTTCCGCATTCCGGCAAATGAAACAGCGTTGATCGCGGAAATTCATCGAGTAGGTCACGTGCTCGAGTTGAAGTACGAAGGCGACCGGGCGCTCATCGTCACGCACGTCCCGCCGAACCTCGCGCAAAAGCTTGAGCGCTACTCCGCGCAAGACTGAGCGGCCAGATCGCGCACCGAAGATTCCACGCTTTGCACGATCTGCGACCACCCTTCGCGATTGTTCGGAGCCTGTGCGAAATTAAGCGGCGCGCCAATTACAATTTTGATTGGCGCGGGGCGTGGAATTCTCTTGTGTGGCGGTAAGGCGTCGAATGTTCCGGCAATGAAACAGGGGACCACAGGCACGGGCGTTTCGGCGACGAGCATGCCGAGCCCATGTTTGAAACGCGCCATTTCACCATCGCGAGTGCGCGACCCTTCCGGAAAAATAATGTAAATACATTTTTCCTCATTCAATTTGCGGCGGAGTTCGGCGAGCGCATGCGGCCCGCAATTTTTCCGCCACATCGGCAACGCATTTAAAAAGACCGCCGCAAAAACGCTCGTGGCCGGGCTTTGAAAAAACACGTCGCCGGCGGCGATAGGAAACGCGCGTTCGCGATGACGTGGTCGAAGAGCCACCACCAAGCTTAGTGCATCGAGATGGCTAGAATGGTTTGCTGCCAGAATGAATGGGCCGTCTCGAGGCACATGTTGTTTGCCGATGACCTCCAAACGATGCGCGCTTGCCAAATACATTCGGAGCAGCCAAAACGAGAGATGGTGCGCGAGACTTTCGAGCAGTCCGCTTTCGCGCCGGACACTGCTGAAACGCTCGGCTGGAGTTAAGCCAGTGTCGCGGGCAGGCTGAAGTTCCCAGGGCTCCATTGGAATTTAGGGACCCGTGAAGATCCGCTGAGGTTGTCCCACAGCGAAACCAACAAAATAATTAACGTAATGAAACGCCGCCGGCGCCACGAGAATCAAGCTGTCGAAACGATCGAGCAATCCGCCGTGGCCGGGAATTAGTTTCGACGTGTCTTTAAGGCCCAGGTCGCGTTTCACCGACGAGAGCATCAGATCACCGAATTGTCCGACCACGCTCACGATGATGCCGAGACCGAGCAAACGCAGCGACGTGTCGAGTGCGCTGTCGATCCAAACAAAGTGGCCGATTGTGGCCACGAGGGGCGTTGTTAAAACGACCGCGCCGACCGCGCCGCCGACCGTTTTGTTCGGGCTGGTATTCGGCACGAGTTTCCGATGGCCAAAAAGATGACCGCAAATGTAAGCAAAGATGTCGTTCAGCTCGACCGCGCAGATGATCAGCAAAAGTACCGGCCGATAGTTCCAATCATTCGCGATGTAGCCAAGATGACCGAGTGCGCATCCGAACAAAGCATAACCGAGCACGCCCAGGCCGACGCGTTGGATGTAACCTTTAGGCTGATCTGCAATCAGAGCGCCACTGGCGATTAATCCGACAGTCAGCGGAAACAACGCTAGAAAAAGCCGGTACCAGTTATCCAGCACGGAGAATGTGACCAGCAAAATGCCGATCACGACGATGAAACTGATCGTCCGCTCGCGAAACAATCCAGTAATGCGTGCGTATTCGCGATAACAAAGAAAGCTCAAGATCGCGACCGCCAGAATTGTCCAAAATGCTCCGGCGAGAATCGGAACCAAGATCGACAGCGCCAGCCAGATCCAGGAGAGATACCGATCCCACAATTCCTTTTTCTTTTCAGGACTAACGTTAGTTGTTAGGCCGACGAGCAAGATGACAAGTGGCGCCAACAAAAGCAGCGCGACGACTGCGACTGTCAGAACGGTGGTGACCTCATTGTCAAAGGCATGACGAAAGCCAAAGAGCCGCTCGAGTGTGATTTCGCTCATTTTAATGCACGGACGATCCGCGCGATCCGCCTAACGACTGTAACAGCAGAGCCTGCGATGACGACAGCAAGGCCGAAAGTCATCAGACCCATCTTTGAGTGATCAAATCCAACCATTTGCCAGGACCGCGGAGCGAAAGTCGAGTAAATGCAGATCAGCGTGATAACGAACATCCGATGTTGTTTTGCCATCGGTCCGCAAAACTCGTTAGGCGCGCCGGCGATTTTCCCGGCAGCGCGGATGTAAGCCGTAAAGATCGACAAGATGGTGGCGATGTAACCGAGAGTTGTGTTCCCGCCCCAGGCGAATCCGGCCCCGATAAACACAGCGGCGTCGGAAACGCGATCCGGGATTTCATTGTAAAGTTCGCCGACTTTGGACGCGCGACCGGAAGCCAATGCGACCATCCCGTCCAGCATGTTTGCGGTAAGGCGCAATTGCACTCCAACTGCGGCGACAAGCCATTCGAGGCGGTGATAAACAACCGACGTGGCGGCGAGCGCAATTCCGGCAGCGATGCAACAGCACATCCCGGCGATTGAGATGCCGTTCGGTGAGATATTGCGCGCCGCCAGCCAAGCCGCCGTTCGCTGCGCCCATCTTCGATTGCGCGTGGCGATTGGGCGCCGATCGTCATAAGCTGGTGCGTCACTCTGCATTGCAACCGAATGAGCTACAGGAATAATAGCTGGAATGAAAGCCCGCGAACGTGTGGAGCGATTGATTGAAATCTGGCAAAAGGTTTATCCGGATGCGCACACGGAGCTGAACTTCAAGAATCCGCTCGAGCTCCTGATCGCAACGATCCTTTCGGCGCAATGCACGGACAAGCGAGTGAACATGGTCACGCCGGCGTTGTTCAAGAAATATCGGACCGCAAAAGATTACGCGAATGCTTCGCAAGCAGAATTGGAGAACGCGATTAAATCGACCGGCTTTTTTCGGAACAAAGCTAAGAGCATTCGCGCGGCAACATCGAGAATCGCCGAAAAGTTCGGCGGCAAGGTCCCATCGACGATGGAGGAACTGCGCGAGCTGCCTGGCGTTGGAAGAAAAACGGCGAACGTTGTGCTGGGCAACGCGTTTGGAAAAAACGAAGGAATTGTGGTGGACACACACGTCACGCGGCTTTCGCAGCGGCTTGGCTTAACGAAGCACAAAGACGCGGAAAAGATCGAGCGCGATCTGATGAAGCTGGTGCCGCGTGAGCACTGGACGAACTGGAGTCATTGGCTGATCTGGCACGGACGGCGGCGTTGTTATGCGCGCAAACCGGATTGCTCCAACTGCGAAGTGTTTAAGTTGTGTCCGAGCGGCAAAGTCTTTTTGCGATGGGCGTCGCGCGAAAAATCTGAAAAGACCGGTGGTTAACGGTTCAGGTGGACTCCCGCGCTGTGCCGTCGCGGTGGTGCGTTCCGTCATGTTCGGCTTTTTTGCGCAGCCGTTGGAATTGATCTTCAAGTTTCCTGAGTTCTTCTTCGGAGAGGTTTTCGAGGTCGACGAGTTTATTGCGGGCACCTTTGAGAGCGCGAATGAGCTCATCCAATTTTAAGTGCACCGCTTTCGCGTCACGGTTCTGAGTGTTTTGAATTAAAAACACCATCAGGAATGTGATGATGGTCGTGGCGGTGTTGATGATCAGCTGCCAGGTATCCGAAAAGTGAAAGGTTGGTCCGGTAATCAACCAAACGAGTATGACGAGGAGGGCGCCCACAAAGGCCCAGGCGCTGCCCAGAACGATCGCGGCTCGGCGGGCGAAAAAATAGAACGCATCGGCTACGACACAATAGAAGTCGCGCCTTTGCTTGCGGCCTTTCAGTTCGTCAGTTTGATGATTATTCACGACTCCACCCTAATTTCGGGCGAGGCGCAGAAACTGCGTGCATGGAAGATGTCAATGTTGCTGCAGGGCGCGCTTAGGAGGGGATTGATTTTTCCGTCGATCTGACGAAAATAAAGGCCCGCAGCCCCATGCAGCAGATAAGCGCATTTTCACGCCCGCAAACTGTTCCGGCCGTCCCAACTACCGTCCCCAAAAAGAATTTGTGGATTCTCGATAGCTGGCGCGACCTGCTGTTCTACGTCGGGACACCTCTGTTGCTTGTGCCAATGTTTGCGTTGGCCCAAGCGCGTTGGAGCGCGCAGGACATTTACCTTTTCGTGGCAGCGTTTGGCGCGACTGGACACCATTTGCCGGGAATGATCCGCGCTTATGGCGACCGCGCGCTGTTCGAACGATTTCGCTGGCGCTTTATTTTCGCGCCCATTTTTTTGGTCATGGTCTGCCTCGCTTTTGTCTGGTGGGATCTGAAGGGAATCGTCTTGGTCGTTTTCTTCTGGGGCGTGTGGCACGGAATGATGCAGACCTACGGCTTTTGCCGAATCTACGACGCGAAGACTGGCTCTTTCGCTGCCTTGACGCGCCGGCTCGATTTCGCGAGCTGCGCCGTTTGGTTTGCCACCGCGGTGCTTCTTTCCCCTCAACGCATGGCCGACACACTTGAAACCTACTATGCGAGTGGCGGCCCGTTTATTCCGCCGGAGCTCCTACGTGGCGCGCAGCAAGCACTCTTCGCGGCGGCGATCGCGGTTTCGATTCTGTTTGTGGCAAACTTTGCGCGCATGTGGGTGATTGGAAAACGGCCGAACCCGGTGAAGCTAGCGCTGCTCGCGACCAGCATTACCTTCTGGTGGTATTGCAATAACGGCGTGGCCAATATTCTGGCCGGCATCGCGCTCTTCGAAGTATTTCACGACGTCCAATACCTTTCGCTCGTCTGGATCTACAATCGCAACCGAGTGGAAAAGGACAGCTCCATCGGCGGTTTCATGCGTTTTGTCTTCCGCCGCAGCGGCTCGTTAGTCGGGCTCTACATTGGCCTCGTCTTTGCCTACGGCTCGCTGGGATACTTTAAAGAAACGGAAATCGAAACGATCAAGCGCTTTCTTACTGGCGTGGTGGCCGCCTCTGGCTTGCTTCATTTTTATTACGACGGATTTATCTGGAAAGTGCGCGAGCGCTCGACGCGCGAACATCTCGGTCTTGCCGGTGGCAGCGCCGGTCCGCAAGCCGAACCGTTTCTGCCCAGTTGGCTCTTGCATGGCTTGAAATGGGTAGTGGTATTTGTCGTCCCACTGAGCGCACTTTGGATCGGACAAATCCGAAGCACTACGCCCGAAGTGGAGCGCGCCGCTTCTGTAGTGCAAGACCTGCCCACGAGCGAACGCGCGCATGTGCGGTACGGGTTGGCTTTGGAAGATGAAAATCATTTCGACGGAGCAGCCGCGCAATACCGGATTGCGTTGCGCCTCAATCCGGCGACGGAGCACTCGCACTACAGACGGGGTCAAATTTTCCTTGCGGAATGGAAATTAAATGAAGCCGCTAGCGAAATGGAACTGGCTGTGCACGACGATCCGCGCAATGGCGAGATTCACTCTTATTATGGTTACGTACTCGAGGCCTCCGGCCGCAAAGACGAAGCTCGTGCCGAGTATGAGAAAGCCATACAGTTGAGCCCAAAGTCGGGGAAG
>Ga0137390_10002039_pt1 | contig 15763 bp, 11 predicted proteins | sample 15con2h24AmetaG_FD_104937 | JGI IMG/M metagenome (GOLD analysis project Ga0137390, IMG submission 104937) | Vadose zone soil microbial communities from Angelo Coast Range Reserve, California, USA - 15con2h2.4A metaG | ecosystem: Environmental > Terrestrial > Soil > Vadose zone > Saprolite... | reverse complement strand
GGCCCGTACGAAGGCCTCCAGCAGAGCCTCGGCGTCGGGACCAGACACGCAGTCAGTCTCTATGGAGGACAGCACCGAGCGCAGGGCCCCGGTGGCCTGGTCCACGATCTCCACGAGCATGTATTCAGCCTACACAGGGGGTGTGACAACGACATCGGAAGCTACGAGACGAGTGTGCGCACGGAGGAGCCAACCACACAGCGTGGTCGGCATCCGGACCGCCATGAGCATCATCGACCGACCCCTATCGGGAGCCGGGCGCAAACGGTACAGTTCTACCGAAGGGCCAGATACGGCGTGCGCCCTTCGGATCATGACGCCGGTGGCCACGGAAATGACCCGAACGGGCCATGTGCCACGCAGAGCGTTTCCGGCATGCTTGGAGGGGCAAACCAGACAGACGGAATGGGGGGCGGCAGCGGCCAGAGCGCCGCAAGGACGGCAATGTCATCATCAGCAGTGCAGAGGACCTGGCACCCGATGAGCACGGCGGCCACGGGCTCCTCCGCGCTCGCCGACGATGCCAGCGGGGGCGCGGTGGTGCGCGCCCGGCAAGCTCTCGCTCCTGGCCAACCGGGACGGCCGCTCGCCCTCGCCGCTGGCATGTTCGCGGTCACCTGGGCGGCCATCGTCTTCGTCGCCATCTCGCTCCGAGGCCACCCCGAGGCCGACCTGACCGGGTTGGTCGACCTGGTTACGGCCTTGACGGCGCTGCTCGCCGTCAGCCTGGGACTGCTCGACGTCGTGCAATACCGCATGGAGCGGTCGGCCAGCCACCCCTGGATCGGGGTGGGCATGATCCTCTACGGCGCTCTCTTCCTCTACGGCGGCCAGGTGCTGCCGCTCGGCGAGGCCAAGCCGGCGGTGCTGGGATACGTCCCGCCGGCGGCCTTGGTGCTCCTCCTCCTGGGCATGGCTTTGGCGGCCGCGGGCCTGCTGAGCGATCGCGGCCTCCGTTCGGCTGCCACCTGGGCCCGGATGGTCGTCGGCTTGGCCGCCCTGACGGCGGGCCTGCAGCTGATGCCGTCCCTGGCCCGGGCCCTGGCCCTCACCGCCGCCTCGATGCCGTCGCTCCGCGGCGCTGCGCTGGGCCAGTGGACGCTGGCCCTGCTCTGGGTCGGGGTCTCTGGCGTCTTCGTGCAGATCGCCCTCCGCCGTACCCTCCGGCCGTCGCACACGGCCGTCGCCATCGCCGCCCTGGCCCTGGCCCAGAGCCGCCTGGCGCTCGCCGTCGCCCCCGATTCGAGCGCCGCGTACGTCCTCGGCTCCCACGTGCTCCAGCTGGTGGGCTTCGCCGTGGCCCTCGCCGTGGTCGGCTCGGACTTCGGCCACCAGGTGAGCGACCAGCAGTCGCAGCTCCTCGACTCCATCGTGCTGGCCGGCGCCGACCGGGCCCGCCGGGAGGCCAGGCGCACGCTCCAGTCCGTCCATGCCCACGACGTGCGGTCGGCGCTCTTCGCGGTCGAGGGGGCGGCCCAGACGCTCAGCAGCAACTACGACAGTCTCGAGCCTGAGGACCGGACCGCGCTCAGCTCGATGCTCTCCAGTGGGGTGGGCAAGCTCCGGAGCCTGGTCGCGGCCCGGATCGAGGACATCGAGCCTTTCGAGGTGGGCGGCGTCGCCCAGTCGGTGGCCCAGGCCGAGCGCCGGGCCGGAACCGAGATCGACGTCGAGGTCCAGCCCGGGCTGCGTGCCGTGGGCCGGGTCGCAGACCTGGTGGGCGTGCTCCACGCCCTCGTCGAAGCGGTCCCCGACTCGAGCCGGACCGGCCTGACGTTGCGAGCCACCGCCGAGGGCGATCTGGCCCGGATCGTGATCGACTGCCCCAGCCGGATCCCGCCGGCGGCCGAGTCGGTCGCGGTGTTCGTAGCCGCTCGGCTCATCCAGGACCAGGACGGCCAGCTGACGAGAACGCAGGGCCTCGAGGGGCGGACCGAGTTCGTGGTGCAGCTTCCTCTCGCGGACGGTGCGAGTTGAGGTTCGGGAATGCGGAAAGGGGCGAGTCGGGTGACGACATGCACCACGATCCGGCCCGGATCCTCCTCGTCGAAGATCACCACCTCATCGCCCAGGGCCTCCAGCTCGCCCTGAAGGCTCACGGCTACGTCGTCGACGTGGTGGTGGCAGACAACGGCAAGCAGGCCCTGGCCGCGGCGGAAGACGTACGGCCCGACCTGGTGGTGCTCGACCTCCAGCTCGGCGAGACGACCGACGGCACCGACCTCATCCAGCCGCTGCGGGACCTGGGCGCCGTCGTGCTCATGCTGACCGGCGTGATCGAGCAGCCCCGACTCGGAGCGTGCCTCGAAGCCGGGGCCATCGGCGTGGCCAGCAAGGCCGAGTCCTTCGAGGAGGTCCTGGCCAAGGTGCGCCGGGCGCTCGAGGGCGATCCGGTCAACTCGGTCGCCGAGCGCCAGGAGCTGCTGACCGCGCTGCGGGAACACCGCAGGGACGATAAAGCCAGATTGGCGGTCTTTCGCACCCTGTCCCAGCGAGAGCGCGCCGTGCTCGGATTCATCCTGGACGGCAAATCTGCCGAGACCATTGCCGAAGAGTCCTTCGTGTCCCTCACCACGGTCCGCAGCCAGATCCGGGCCATCCTCCAGAAGCTGGGGGTGAACTCCCAGCTGGCGGCCGTGGCTTTGGCGCGTTCGTCCGGCTGGTCTCCCCACACCGAGTGAATCATCAACATTGGGGTAGCCCGAAATGGCCCGATTCCACGATCCTGAACCAGGCCAAGGCAGCCATGTGCCTTGGCTCCAAGCAAAGAAGGGACTGTCTGTGTCAGTGTCGAGCGGAGCAACCAACCACCGGAGGCGGTCCGCATGGCAGTGAGGCGCACGTCCGTCCTGCGCAAGGCCACGCCCGTGCCTGAGGAGCCGCTCCCCAAGGCGAGCGAGCCCCGCGACCTCGAGGTCCATGCCGGCGGCAGCCGCATCGGCGAGCTGCTCGTCCAGAAGCAGCTCGTCAGCCGCCACCAGCTCATAGAAGCCCTGCTCCAACAGACCGGCGACGGGTCCCGGCTGGGACAGCTGCTGGTCGACCTGGGCGCCCTCAGCGACCGCGACCTGGCCGAGGTCCTGGCCGAGCAGAAGGGTGTCGCCCTGGCCGACCTCCGTCGCCAGCGCCCCGACCCCAAGGCGGTCAACGCCATCCCCGAGCGGGTGGCTCGCGAGCTCATCGCCGTACCGCTGCGCATCGACGCCGACGGCGTGCTGGAGGTCGTGGTCGCCGATCCGACGACCAGGGCCGAGCGCCAGCTCACCGAGGCGTCGGGGATGAACGTCAGGCTCCTGGTCGCCCCCGCATCCGACGTGGTGCGGGTCATCGACACCACCTATCGGGCGCTGACCGCCATCGAGACCCAGGTGAAGGCCTTCACGGCCAGCGACGTGCTCCGCAAGGCCGCCGCCGCCCCGATCCAGCAGGCCGTGACCGCCACCGAGGCCGACGCTCCCGTCATCCAGGTGGTCAACATGGTGCTCGTCCAAGCCCTGCGGGACCGGGCCTCGGACGTGCACGTCGAGCCGCAGGACGATCGGGTCCGGATCCGCTTCCGCATCGACGGCGCCCTTCACGACGTGCTCGCGGTGCCGGCTGCCATGGGCCCCGCCCTCATCTCCCGCATCAAGATCATGGGGGGCATGAACATCGTCGAGCGCCGCCGCCCCCAGGACGGCCAGACCTCGATGACCGTCGACAGCCGGCCGCTGGACATCCGCATCGCCAGCACGCCCACCATCTGGGGGGAGAAGGTCACCATGCGACTGCTCGACAAGAGCAAGCCGCTCTTCAAGGCCGCCGATCTGGGCATGCCGCCGGACACGCACGAGGCCTGGACCAAGCTGGTCAAGTCGCCCTTCGGGATGGTCGTGTGCGTGGGACCGACAGGAAGCGGAAAGACGACCACGCTGTACGCCACGCTGAGCGAGATCAACAGCTCCGAGCGCAACATCATGACCATCGAGGACCCGGTCGAGTACATCTTGCCCTCGATCAACCAGATCCAGATCAACGAGCAGGCCGGCGTCACCTTCGCCGACGGGCTCAAGTCGATCCTTCGCCAGGACCCCGACGTCATCCTGGTGGGCGAGGTCCGCGACGCCGACACCGCCCGTATCGCCGTCCAGTCGGCGCTCACCGGTCACCTGGTGCTGTCCTCGCTGCACGCGACCGACACCGCCGCCGCCCTGCACCGCTTCCTGGACATGGGCATCGAGGCTTTCCTGGTGGCCTCCTCGGTCGTCGCCATCGTCGGCCAGCGTCTCGTGCGCCGGACCTGCGAGTCCTGCAAGGTGCCGTATGCCCCGACGGAAGAGGAGCTGGCCTTCTACACGGAGGCCGGGGGCAGGCCCAAGCGCAAGTTCTGGATCGGGGAAGGCTGCAACTTCTGCGCCGGCACGGGCTACTCAGATCGGATCGGCGTGTACGAGCTGCTACGCGTGACCCCCGAGGTCAAACGGTTGATCGTAGGCTGGGCCACGCAGGAGGAGATCCGTCGCCTCGCCATCCAGCAGGGCATGCGCACGCTCGTCGAGGAAGGGCTCAACCTGGTGCAGCGGGACATCACCACCATCTCGGAGATAATCCGAGTGATCTACGCCACCTGAGGGTCTGAGGGAGCTTCGCGGTGCCCAAGTACAAGTACGTGGCGGTATCGCCAGACGGGCAGCAGGTAAAAGGTTCCGAAGACGCACCCAGCCGGGTGGCGTTAGGCACGGCTCTGCTCGACCGCGAGCTCATCGTGCAGACGGTCGCGGAGAAGAAGAGCGTCCTCTCGTTCGAGATCACCCGCAAGAAGGTCCCGCGCCAGGCCCTGATGCACTTCTCCCGTCAGCTGGCCGTCTTCCTGAAGGCCGGCGTGGCGGTGCTCGACGGCCTTGAGATCATCAACGAGGAGACGTCCAACAAGGTCTTCAAGAGGTCCCTCGATGACATGATCGAGGCGCTGAAGGCCGGCGACTCGTTCGCCGGGGCCGCTGCCGCGCACCCCGAGGCGTTCCCGCCCTTCTACATCGGGGTCCTGAGCTCGGCCGAGCTGACGGGGAACCTCGACACGGTCCTCGATCAGCTCGCCGACTACATCGACCGGGACATCGAAGCCAAGCGCAAGGTCATTGCCGCGCTCATTTATCCGGCTGTGGTCGCGGTCATGTCCGTCGGGACGGTGATCGTCCTGACAACATTCGTGCTCCCCAAGTTCCAGACCTTTTTCGCATCCTTGAACGCAAAGCTTCCGCTGCCGACACGGATGCTGCTCGCCATTTCGCACTTTGTCTCGGCGTGGGGTGTAGTCATCGGGATCGTGGCGACTGTGCTCATTGTCGGGGCCGGCATCAGCCTTCGGACTGGCAGGGGCCGAGATCTCATAGACACCCTTATCTTGAAGCTCCCGGTACTCGGTGATCTGGTCACGCACTCCATTCTCGAGCGCTTCTGTCGGATCCTCAGCTCGATGGTTCGAGCTGGCGTGCCGTTGCCAGAGGCGTTGACCGTGACCAGCGATGGCACCAACAATGCGGTGTATAAGAAGGGCCTCAAGACGGCCCTGGAGGCGATGCTGAGGGGCGAGGGCCTCGCCCGTCCACTGGCCGACACTGGCCTCTTTCCTGCTGCCGCTCGACAGATGTTCCGGGTTGGCGAGGACACTGGGACGCTCGACCAACAACTTGAGACGGCAGCCGTCTACTTTGATCGGGAATTGGACTATCGACTAAAGAAATTCACCAATCTGTTCGAGCCAGCCGTCATCATCTTCATGGGCGGCATCGTCGGATTTGTTGCCATCGCGTTGGTGTCGGCTATGTATGGCATCTTCCGCCAAGTCAAGACATGATCCGGCCTTTCGATCGAAACGACCGAGGCGAGACGCTGATTGAGATCTTGATGACGGTCGTCATCCTCGGGCTGGTTTTTACGGCGATCCTCGGCGCGATGGGGATGAATCTCATCGCGTCGAAGACCCACCGCGCCCAGGCCGATGCCACCTCTGTGCTCGTGAGCGCGGCGGAGCGCGTGGCTTCTTCCGACACGACTTACGTTCCTTGTGTGGGCGGTAATCCCGGTCGTGCGATCACGTCGGCGAGCAACCCCTACCTGAATGCTGCGCAGTCCGTGTCGCTTCCTGCCGACACCCCGGCCTGGACTCCCCAACTCGTCACAATCCCGAACGTGACATATGAGACCCGGAGTAGTACGGGCCTTACGAGCTTCGCATCGAACTGCTTTAATCAGGCGGGTTTGACCTTGCAGTTGATTACGCTTCAAGTGACCAGCCCCAACGGTCGAGACATCGAGTCTCTTTCGGTTGTGAAGAGGAACCCTTGTCCGGTGCCTCCGCCTGTCATCGCTGGGTGCTCATAGATGGACCGCGGAGGCCGTGCTGCTGAACGGATCGTCGTCGAGGACAGCGGATTCACCCTTGTCGAACTCCTCATCGCTACGACACTGTCCGCGTTCATCCTTGGCTCGATCGTCCTCGCGTTCGTCGTAGCTCTCACCGGTAGCTCTGCTAACAGCGGGCCTGAAGCACGAATGCTTGAGTCCCATGATAGCCAGCTGGTGTCTACCTACTTGCCTGAGGACCTCCAGAGCGCCACGTCCGCCGACCCCACATCGTCGGCTAGCACCGGCTGCTCGTCAGGAGTCAATCCATCTGGGGTCAACGTTGTGACGTTGCAGTGGATGGAGCAACTGACTGTTCGTGGACCAACCATCACCTACTCGGCCGCGTATCACATTGAGAGCGCGGGCACGGGAACGACCATCGTGCGCTATTACTGTGCGGTCGGTTCACCCGCGCAGAGTCTGGTCGTAGCGAAGCGCCTGCGGGCGCCGAAGCAGCCGGGCACATACTCTGACGCCTCTACAACAAACAACAGCACAACGGTTACATCGACATCGGCGAGCTTCGTCGCCGGAGATGTTGGCGAACTCGTGACCGCCTCCACGATTCCGCTAGGTACGACGGTTACAGCAGTGACCAGCCCCTCGGTCGCGGTGTTGTCAAACCGAGCAACTGGGACTGGCGCCGGCCTGGCGCTTACCGTCGCAAGCCACCAGCTCCAGATTTGTGGCGACCGGTTGCTTCTCAGCCTTGTCGACAACTCGGGCTACGTGTATTCGATCACGGGCAGCCCCCGGGGCACTCTCAACGGCGCACCTGCCTGCCCCTCGCCGCCGACACCGACTGCAGTTGGTGCTGTCACCTTCAGCGAGTCGCCACTGGTGGCTGGATCGCCGCCGGCTGGCTATGTGCCGGCTACCTGGACCGTTCAATTCACGACGTCCGGCACGGTGACAAATCCGAACCAAGGGGCTCTTGCTGCCGGAAGCACGATCACACTGACTGCGCCGCCTGGGACGGCCTGGTCTCAGGCCGTTGGTGATTATGGCGTCACTGACGGTCACAATCGGGGCGCCACTGTCGGATCGGTCACGGCGACGGCGACGGGGAGCTCGACCACACCAAACCAGGTTCAGCTGGGGTTGTCTTCGTCGGGAGTCGACGGCACCGACCCAGTCACGGTGGCAGCGTCGACGGTCGCAAATCCGCCAGCTGCTTCGTACGGGCCCTCCAACTTTTCCGTCTCGACCCTTTCAGATCTTTCTCCAGTCAGCCCCTCTTCCGGTCAGATGTTTGTGACCACCAACGTTTCGGCGTTGAGCTTTACTGCTGGATCAATGACCGGGAGCGCTCCGAACGTACAGTGGACGGTCCAGTTCACCACTTCACCCGCGGGTGCTTTACTTGCGCCGCCCGACGAAACCCTCACAATCACAGCCCCAACCGGAACTCTGTGGTCTGCTGCCGCGACCGACTTTGTTGTGACGGACTTCGGAGGTCACATAGAGACCGTGGCGTCGGTCTCAGGGCCGGGTGGCTCTCCGACACCGACAAATGTAGTTGTCGTTGACCTGTCGGCTTCGGGGATTACAAACCTCGACAAAGTGACGGTTGTTGCGCAGAACACGCTGAATCCACCGCCGAGCACCTACGCGAAAACCGCTTTCAGCTTAGCCACGTCGACCGATGTGACGGCTGCCAATCCCGGCGCTGGACTGACTTTCACTCCGCCGGCACCATCTCTAAGTGGGCTGATAGCCGAGGACGCGAATCACAATGGCAAGATCGACACTGTCGTGGCCACCTTCACTGACGTGTTGGCTGGTGGAGGATGCGGGAATGGTTGGGTCGTGACGGGCGTGCCGTCCTCTGGGAGTCCTGGCACTGTTACGGCGCCTGCCGGTGGTACCACTGTGACGCTCAACCTATCGGAAGGGAGCGGTGCGCCCGATACAACCACGCCGCCTTCATTCAAGGTGTCGTTCACCCCAACAAGCTGTAACGCGACGGGATTCGCGCCGACTACGCCAACAGACCAGGCGAACCCAGTCGTCATCAGCGTGACCGACAACGAATCGGATGGCAGCGCAGGCGACGGAAAGCTGCAGCCCGGAGACTCGATGACGATCACATTCAGTGAGCAAGTGATCGACTATCCGGGGTACCAGAGCGGTCCTCCTTTTCCGACGTCTGTACAGGAGACCGACGGAGGCCCGGGCAACCACGACACAATCGCTATCGCCGGTATTACAGACGGGGCCCTAGACACGGGATCCAGTGGGTACATCAATGTCCCGGGCAACGGAACAGGATCGGCGACCTTCGCAGCGACGATCACCCCGAGTGGTGGCGGCTCTACCCTCATTGTGACTGTCCCAGTTGGGACCGCCTGCCAAGACGTTAATGGAGGCTGTGCCCAAGGCGCTCTCGGAAGTTCCAGGGGCACATTTGTGTTTCTGCCGCTGTCCACCCTGCAAGATGCTGCCGGCAACAAAGCTCTGGCCCAGAACGTGAATCCGGTACCCGGCAACAATTTCAGGCTCTGGTGACGGGCGAGCAGATGAGGGCGCGACATCGGTGGGCCCGAGCTGAGCGGCAACCGCGAGGCGAGGACGGCGCAATCCTCATCATCGCTCTCATCTTCATGGTGGTGTTCGGGCTCACCGCCGGTGCGCTACTCACCGAGGCGCAAGCAAATGTGAAAAATACCGTCGGCATCCGAAACCATGAGACCAAGATCTACGGAGCGGACGCGGGCCTGCAGTATGGACTTTCACGCCTCCGAAGCGACCTCACGCTCTGCCCGAACACGAACGCGGGCGTAATGACGCTACCGCCTTTCACGGTGAACGGTCGTTCCATAACTGTAACTTGCAAGACGATTGACGGCTCTACAGTCGGTGCCGACGGATTCGGGGTAATTACAACATGGCCGACTCCGGCCTCGGCTTCTAGCCCCTTCAGTCTCGACCTGACGAACAACAACGCACTGCGCAAACTGATCGGTGGATCTGCGTTCATTAGCGGTGACGTCAACTGGGGTCCAAATCTCACGCTACGGGCCGGCGACTTTCTTCAAGAGACACGCCCCAGCACAACCTGCGCGACCGGAGGTAGGCCGGCGCCGACGATAGGAACGGGACCTACGCCGAGTGGTCAGCTTTACTTCGAGAACTCGGACGGGTCCGTTGGTGTTGGTCGTTACGAGTTCTTGTGCATGGATCCCTCGGCGTCGCCGGCGTGGCCCGATCCTCCCCACTCGCCTCCGAGCTCGCCTCCACCTGCCCCAACGCTGGCGCCCAAACAGATCGGGTCGTGCACCGACTTCTTACCGGGCACGTACACCGTTCCCCCAACGCTCGTGGGTACATCGACCAACTACTACTTCGAGAGCGGCGTCTACTACTTCGACTTTGCCTCGCCCGCGCAATGGACCATCAAACAAGGCACCGCCTACGGCGGCATTCCCTCGACGTCGGAGACTAGAAAATTTCCTGTGCCCGGCGATGGCTGCGCCTCAGCTGACACTCGTGAATCCCCTAACGGGACTGGTGTGGAGTTCATCTTCGGCGGCGGATCAGCCGTGTATTTGAACACGTCCGGAGACATGGAGCTATTTGCAAGGTGCCCGACCATGACAGCTTGCCAGCACGCCACCGCAACGGCTGAGGGCACGCCGGGGTTGTCTTTGGTGGGTGTGCCCTCGGACTGGCCCACGACAGGCCCGGGCCGTTGGGACCCATACACGGGGTCGTGCGTGCTCGCGGCACCTTGCATTTACCTCTACCCCTTGATCGACATGAAGAACGGCAATAACCCCGACGTTGGTCTTCACGGGCTCGTATACGCGCCGGCCGGAGATGTGAGTCTGGCCGCAACAAATGATGTCGTAGCGAACATCCTCGGCGGAGTGGTTGCGCAGACACTGACACTCCAATCAAGCGCCAGCGCCACTGGGTTGGCTGTCTCCACTAGCGGGGGCCCGGGCGCTCGGACGATCGTCCTGACGGCCGCTGCCCCGGGGCTAGTTAACGGCGCACCCCCAAGGGAGCGCCAGGTTCAGGCGCAAGCCGTGATCACCGTGCAGAACGACGCGAACAGAACGGTCGCCGTGCAATCGTGGCGGTCACTTGCTTGCGCGGGCTCGTCTGGTTGCGTTGGTCAGTAACCACCATGGGGCTTTCCTCAATCTTGGTGACGACAGGGTCATGGGGGATTTGTACGGTTAATCCGACCACCATCCTCGTCTCGGGGAAGAAAAGAGAGAGCCAAATGATTCAGACTGTTCAACGACTGCGAGACGAGGAGGGCTTCACCCTCATCGAGCTCCTTATCGTCATCATCGTCCTCGCGATCCTGGCCGCCATCGTCGTGTTCGCCGTGGGTTCGACGAGGTCGAACTCGGTTCGTAGCTCGTGCAAGACGAACTACAAAGCGCTCGAGCTCTCGGCCGAAGGCGTGAACACCAAGATGGGCGCCTATCCAGCTGGCGGCGGGACGGCTGCGACGACGACGGACAACATCGTCAGCGGCACGGCGGCTGTCGTCGGCGGCGCCAACGCGCAGATCACTACGATGACCACGACGGCGTCCGGGACCAATGCGGTTCTGTCCGGCAACCTTCTTGGCCCGGTTGTAAACTCTGTCACGCAGGACAACGGCGCTCTGCTCAAGACGTGGCCGACAAGCGCTGACTACGAACTCTTGTACGTTAGCCCTGCACCGACTGTTGCAACTACGCCGTACACGCCCGGAGGTAGTGGGAACACGTTCGCTATCGAGGTGTACAAGTTCAACAGCCCCGGGAGCGCAACTGCCACCCAGATTCTGGTGAGCCCAGATACAGCGATTACCCCGTCTGCAAACGACTGCGACGGCCTGTAGCTCACGTCGTAATTCGTAAAGTTTGAGAGAGGGCCGGCCCACTTGGGCCGGCCCTCTCTATTTCCTCGGCAACGATCGGCGGTGCGGTTGCGCGCGCCTCGACCTTCGAAGAAAGATGGCAGTTCCTAGCTATTGGCGAGGCCTCCAGCGAGACCCGCCTGAGCTGAGCTACCTCCCCCGTTAGGTCAACTCCATGAGTACTCAGTTGAGCGGGCAAGTGAACATGGTCGACGGGAAGGGTCTTCCTGACCTCATCGCAGCTGCCTTCGGGTTGGTCGCACCGCTGCTCTTCATTCGCGGGCTCGCTGCACCCTTCTGGTCGGCACGTTTTGCCGCGCTCTTGATCCTCGGCACGGTCGGCCTTATCTCGCTCCTCTCATTGGTGAGGACCAGGTTGCGTGTGCTGGTGATCGCGTCCGTCATGTTCGGAGGATGGGCCACGGTATCGACGCTGCTCTCCCCGGCCCCCATGATGGCCGTCGTCGGTAAGTTCGGCCTCGGCAGTGGTCTCCTATTCATCTGGGGATTGGTGGGTGCTTGGGCCCTCGGTGCTGCTGTCAGCTCGGGCGGTCGGGCGCTTCTCGAGCGGACGCTCATGATCGCAGTCGTGGTCAATGCCTCGATGTCGTTGATCGAGGCGTCCCATGATCTTTCATGGCTGGGACTCGGTCTGTTCAAGGGACGGCCGGTCGGGCTGTGGGGTAACCCGGTCTTTAATGCTGCCTTCCTCGCGGCTGGGGTATGGGTGATCCTCGCCCGGATCCAGAGCCAACCGCGGACGACCCTTTTCCTGCTCGCGATCGTCACCGCCGCGATTGAGCTAACTGGCACGAGGGCTGCGCTACTTCTGCTCGCACTCGGTACCATCCTCGGCGTTCGGCGGGTCCCGTTTCGATTAATCGCACTGGCCGGTGCGAGCTTGGTCCTTGGCCTGGTGGTGGGTGCCTCAATCGGCGCGTTCGGCGTGGTGAGCTCCTCCCAGACCGCCACCGGGCGGTTACAGGCTCAACCGGATTTCGGATATCAGGCCCGCTTCGACACGTGGCGTTCGGCCGGGCAGGCGATTGCTCGTCGCCCCCTCGTTGGAGCGGGACCTGGTCGATTCGGCGCGGCTACCAGCTCAGTCCGGACGCTTCGGACGGCGCGTCTGGAAGGCGCCGACTCCGTGTTTTTCGACGCGCACAATTTGATCGTTGAGTACGCGGTCACGACCGGGATTGTTGGTGTGGCGCTTCTCGGGGCTTGGCTGACCTTGGCTATACGTCGGGCTGATCGTGGTGCGCCATTGTTGGGGTTTGCCGTGTTTCTATTAATCGCGCACCTCTTTGAGCCGCAGGACGCAGGCTTGACGCCGATCGCCTTTCTGGCCCTCGGTGCGGCCGCATCAACGGACGTGACCCGTGCCTCCCTACCGCTTCGGGCACTGACGGCCGCCTTCACAGTCGTCATCACAGCCATCGCCGCGGCCGGGCTCTTTGGTGCTCGTGCGCTCCAAACGGCTTCCACCGATGACACGCTGCGGCACGCTGCGGCCGCCAGGCAATTCTTGCCTGGATGGCCGGACGCTATGGAGGCGACGGCGCTCGTCGAAACACGCATGGGTTTAGAGGCCCGCGGTCAACGGCGGAGCGAGCAGTTCGGGATAGCGCTCATGTGGGATCGGCGCGCGCTTGCGCGGGACCCATATGATGAAGAGGTCTGTCTAGCAATCGGCGATGATGAGCTACGACTTGGTGATCTGCAGGCGGCGGCTGCGGCCTATCACTGTGCTCTCAAGCTCAATCCGTGGTCAACCGCGGTCGCAGACGATCTCGCCCTGACAGCGCTTCGCTCGTCAGATACAGCAGAGGCCGTGCAGTGGCTCCACCGCGCCGAGCTCGTCGACCCGCAGCAGGCGGGAGTATGCCAGGCACTTCTGACTCGTTTCCAAGACCAAGGTCGCGCGAACGCCGAATGTTGACGCGCGGCAGAGGATTGGCGCTCCGACTCTCTCCTGGTCAGCGTACGAGTTCCATTCTTAACCCGTCCTCGTTCCACTCGGGGGACTCTGGCAGCCTCGATACGGCACGGGCCGCAAGGCGCCGAGCGGTCCACAGGTTGGCGGTGGCGTCGAGGATCCTGGGCAGGTCGATGCCTGCGGGCACGTAGTCGATGATCCGGTCGAAGCCGTTGACCCGCTCCTTCAGGATGGCGGTCCGCTCGTCCACACCGGCTTGTGTGCGTTTCGAGTACTTGAGGGGCTGGTCTTTGTTGATCTGGTAGAAGCCCAGCTCGGGGTGGACCTCGTAGACCTGGCGCTGGTGGTAGGACGCGACGTCCTTGTGGACCTCGCGGATCTTGGGTAGCAGCGACCGGGTGACGGCGGACACGCCCGGTGCCTTCGGGTCGTCGATGGACACCCGCGGGGGAGGCGAGATGATGGCCGAGCCTCGGCGGGGGCCGAGCAGCTTTCGGGCCAGCTGGTCGCAGGTCCGGCCGCCCTTGGTCCACTCGGCGGGTAGACCGATGGGGATGTGCATGGCGACGATCTCGAAACCGGGGCGGTAGTCGAGGATGTCGTTGAACGTCTCGAGGATCTGAGGGGGCTCGGGAAACATCGAGATGCCCTGAAGCTTGGCCGTGCACGCCAGCCAGCCGCCCTTGCAGGGCTCGATGCCGGCGAGGAGCTTGTACGGCAGCTGTGGCCCTCTGACCAGGCCTTTGGGTCGAGTGGACATCGAGTCCGAGGCTACTCCTGCCCGGTCATCAATCCTGACGATTCACGGGTGCCGGTTTTGTCCCTACCCTTGACCGTATGGCCGACAAGAAGGCGCCCAACGGCGACAAGCCCGACTACGAAGCCCGCCTCGAAGAGTTGCTCAGCACGGTGTGGGACCACCGGGCAACCGACCTGCTCCTGACCGTGGGGGTCCCGCCTTTCATGCGGGTCGATGGCGACCTGCGCCACATCGAGGACCAGGAAGTGCTCGACGCCGCCGCCGTCGAAGCGATGATCTCCGTCCTGCTGACCGACGAGGACATGGGCCACTACGAGCGGCGCCACGAGCACGACTTCGCCTTCAGCTGGAAGGAGAACGCGCGTTTCCGAGGTAACGCGTTCGTGCAACGGAGCATGCCCGCGCTGGCGCTGCGCATGATCCCCTTCGAGATCCCGTTGATGGAGGAGATCGGGCTGCCCGCAGTGGTCCAGAAGATGGTCGACCTGCCGTCCGGGCTGATCCTGGTGACCGGCCCGACCGGCGGCGGAAAGTCGACGACTCTGGCTTCCATGGTGGACTACGTGAACACCCACCGGCGGGAGCACATCCTCACTATCGAGGACCCGATCGAGTACGTCCACCAGCACAAGCAGGGCGCCGTCAACCAGCGAGAGGTCGGGGAGGACACCGAGTCGTTCGGCCGTGGCCTGCGCTCCGCCCTGCGGGAGGACCCCGACGTCTTGATGGTGGGCGAGATGCGCGACCTCGAGTCCATCGACATCGTGCTCACCATGGCCGAGACCGGTCACCTGGTGTTCGCCACCCTCCACACCAACGACACCGCCCAGGCCCTCGACCGCCTCATCGGGGTCTTCCCCGGCGAGAAGCAGGACCAGATCCGCATGCAGCTCTCGGCCTGCCTCACCGGCGTCGTCTACCAGCGCTTGATCCCCAAGATTGGCGGCGGCCTGATCGCGGCCTACGAGGTGCTCGTGGGCACCCACGCGGTGCGCAACCTGGTCCGCGAGGGCAAGAGCCGCCAGCTGCGCAACTCCATCACCATGGGCCAGCAGGACGGCATGCAGACCATCGAGATGCACCTCTCCGAGCTCGTCAAGTCCGGGATCATCGACTACGACGAGGCCGTCTCCCGCAGCCTGTACCCCAAGGACATCGAGAAGCCCCCGCCGCCCCCGGTGGAAACCGTTGGCAGGCGCGCGCTGCCCGCGCCCCCACTCCCGCCGCCGCCGAGCGTCGGCGGCACCGGGACGGGGAACGAGGATGCTTCTGCCCCTGAGCCCGTGGGTGTGGGCGCTCCCCAGTCCAACAAAGCTCGATGGGGCCGCAACAGAGCCTGATCGCCGGGGCGTAAGTGAGCGTTGAGCACTTCAACCTCGCGGGCGGCTCGGCCGTTGCTGGGCCGGCGTTGGACGCCGTTCGCCGCTCGCTCGCGCGAGCTATCACTGCCCGAGCAATAGTCGCCGCTCTCGGTGCTGCCCTGCTTCTCGGGGCATTCGGGAACTTGCTCATCTACTTCGCACGTGGCGAAGGAAGGCCCGTCGTCATCGTCGGGATACTCTTCACGGTCGCGAGCGCTGGCCGCGCTGTGGTCGCCATGTTCCAGCTGAACCGGCTCCGCAGGGAGCTCGAATCGACGATGACGCAGGCCGACCTCTGGTGGAAGTACGTGCGGGTGGGGCTGTGGGCTACCAAGAGCCGTATGCCGAAGTTGGCCTACCTGTACGACCGGGGCTCGAACGCCTATCCGTACGGGGCAGTTCGGCCGGTGGCCAACGTCGGAGACATCCCAACGACTCCCGGCATTCCCGTGCTG
>Ga0137390_10002038_pt1 | contig 15767 bp, 10 predicted proteins | sample 15con2h24AmetaG_FD_104937 | JGI IMG/M metagenome (GOLD analysis project Ga0137390, IMG submission 104937) | Vadose zone soil microbial communities from Angelo Coast Range Reserve, California, USA - 15con2h2.4A metaG | ecosystem: Environmental > Terrestrial > Soil > Vadose zone > Saprolite... | reverse complement strand
TTGCAAATACGCGAATGCGATTGCGAGGCCGGAGTTCGGAGCAGTTTGGCCATGGGCATGCAATATATCCGGGCGTAAGAACAAGCTCCTGAAGAGAAAGTATTCCGGAGCCGCAGAGGGCCCGAATAAGACACCTCAAAAAGGAGATCCGTCATGAAACACATTACAGCCATCGTTCTCTTCATCGCAGCCACTTTCATCACTGCCGGGAAAGCCATAGCGCAGGATTATGCAGTCCAGGCAACCATTCCTTTCAACTTCACCGTCAACGGCAGCCAGCTGCCTGCTGGAAATTACACGCTCGGTACCGATGTGACCAGTCCTCGCATCTTGAAGATTTCAGACCGGACGCAGCACGTCCATGTATTAGCCCTGGCGCAACCCAGTGCAGACGAAAAGCGAAAAGCCAACCAGCTGGTGTTCCACAAGTATGGCAACCAGTACTTCCTCAGCGAGATTCGTTCTCAGGAATCGGGGATGAATGTCCAACTCGCCACTTCGAAACAGGAGAAGAGGGCCAGAGCAGAGACAGAGCAAGCAGGGCTTCGCGTTAATAACGAGGTCATGATTGCACTCAACTAGTTGTTCAGTGCTCAGAATGACCGGGACCCGGAGACTATTGTCTCCGGGTCCTTTTCTGTTTTCGTGGGAAGAGGTTGTGAGGTCCGAGAGATTTGTAGCCGATGGCCTAGGGTTGGAGATGGTTCTTTGTAATGACTTCGCGGATGAGGGGCTGGAGTTTGGGCGGGGTCTGCGCGATCTGGAGGGTTTCGCGGAGCATGGCCTCGGGTTCGTTGAGGAGCTCCGGATCTTCCGCGAAGAGGGTGACGAGAGGCTGGTTGGCTTCGAGTTTGTCGCCGAGCTTGGCGTGCATCTCGATGCCGGCGTGGGCTGAGACGGGGTCGCCGGGTTTGGCGCGGCCTGCGCCGAGACGTTGGACGGCCCAGCCTACTTTTTTGCAGTCCATGGCGGCGAGGTAGCCGGCGGTTGGGGCGGTGAGAGTCCTGGTAGCTGTTGGTTTGTGGTGGGCGGCGGGGTTTGCTTCGCCTTCAAAGATGGAAATGTCTCCTCCTTGAGCCTGAACGATCTTCAGAAAGGCTTCAAAGGCGGCTCCGCAGGTGAGGATTTCGTCGGAGAGCGCTGCTCCGTCCTCGGGGGTGTCGGCGTGACCGGCGAGGTAGAGCATCCAGCCGGAGAGGATGTTCGAGAGTTCAATGAGGTCGCGCGACATGGGGTGGCGGTCCTGCTTCATGATGTCGATGCACTCCCAGACCTCGACCCAGTTGCCGGAGAAGCGGCCGAGAGGTTCGTCCATGGTAGTGAGGAGAGCAACGGTGTTGGTGCCTGAGGCTTCGCCGGTTTCGACCATGAGTTCGGCGAGGAGTTTGGATTTTTCGTAGGTGGGCATGAAGGCGCCGGAGCCGACCTTGACGTCAAGGACCAGCGCGTTGAGGCCTTCGGCGAGTTTCTTGCTCATGATGCTGGCGGTGATGAGGAAAGGAGATTCGACGGTGCCGGTGTGGTCTCTTAGCGCGTACAGGATGCGGTCGGCGGGGACGATCTTCGGTGTCTGGCCGATGAGGGCGGCGCCGCATTGTTTGAGAACCTCGCGCATCTCCGGGAAGGAGAGCTGGGTATTGAAGCCGGGGATGGTCTCGAGCTTGTCTAAAGTTCCACCCGTATGACCGAGGCTCCGCCCGCTGATCATGGGGACGACGATTCCTGGAACTCCTTCGGAGGTAGGATGAGCGAGGCCGGCGGCCGCGAGGATCGGGGCGATCAATAGGGATGTTTTGTCGCCGACTCCACCGGTGGAGTGTTTGTCGATGACGAAGGTGTTGAGCGCTTCGGTGTAGGCGACCTCTCCGGAGAAGCGCATGGCCTCGGTGAGTGTGGCCAGCTCTCTCGAATTGAGGCCGCGGAGAAAGACGGCCATCAGGAAGGCGGCGATCTGGGCGTCGGTCACGAGCTGCCTTTTTGGGGTGCGATTGACGATGGCGAGGATGAAGGCACGGATCTCGGCGTCGGTGAGAGCGAGGCCGTCGCGTTTGTGGAGGATGACGTCGATGGGGTGGATGCGGTGGGTCATGTCTTCGATCGGATGGGTCCTTATGAGTTGCTGAGGAGGAACGCGGCGGGGAGTAGAGCGGCGATGGTGGCCTGGGCGATGGTGCCTCCTTCGCCGGGGAAGAAGACGATGGTGTCGGGGGTGCTGAACTCGTGGATGGTCTGGCGGCAGGCTCCGCAGGGCTGGCTGGCGGTGTCGTTGAGGTTGGCGACGGCGATAGCGCGGATGCGGATTTGGGGGCCGTGGAGGCCGACGGCGGCGGCAATGGCGGCCTGTTCGGCGCAGACGGTGAGACGGTAGGAGGCGTTTTCGACGTTGCAGCCGGTGACGATGGCCCCGTCCGAAAGCAGGACAGCAGCGCCGACACGGAAGTGGCTGTAGGGGGCGTAGGCGTGGTGGGCTACGGCGATGGCGCGCTGCTGCAGGTCTGCGGCCTGCGCGGGTGAGAGAGGGTTTTGATTGCTGGGCGAGGCGCGGTTCGGGTCGGGGTTCGGGTGCTGGTTGGAAGACATGATGTGAGTGAGGCTATCGGGTGCGGCGGATGATGGCAAGTCGCGTGGGGCTAATGGTTAAGGTGGTGCGCCCGATATAAGAGATGTGGACGACCTGACGAAAGAATTTATTGCGGAGAGCCAGGAAGGGCTGGACCGGATGGAACGGTGCCTGACTGAGCTCGAGACGCGGCCCGATGATACCGGATTGCTGGGGGAGATCTTCCGCTCCGTGCACACGATCAAAGGGACGACGGGATTTCTGGGCTTCGACCGGCTGGAGAAGCTGGCGCATGCGGGAGAGCATCTGCTGGGTTCGCTGCGGGACGGCAGACTTGCGGTGACGTCGGAGCTGATCAGCGGGCTGCTGCATCTGCTCGATGGCCTGCGCGCCATTCTGGTGCTGATTGAGGAGACCGGCGGCGAAGGGACGCGGTCGGGCGATGAAGACGGCGAGTTGATTGCGGAGCTCGCTCTGTTGAATGGAGAGATGCCGCCGGCGGTGATTGACGCGGAGATGTTAGACACTGTCATCAACATGGGGGAGGGTAGTGCTGGGCCTGAGCAGGCAGCGGCCGGTGCCTTGAAGGCATCTGGTATGCCGCCCGCGTCGAGTGCGTTGGCCACAAACAGTGAGAGAAACGGGGCAGGGAACGACAAGACGCTGCGGATCGACGTCGATGTATTGAACCGCATGATGAACCTGGTGGGAGAACTGGTGCTCACCCGCAACCAGATGTTGCAGAGCGATATGGCAGCGGCGAATTTTCCCGAGCTGGCGCGGCGGCTGGACAGCGTGACGGCCGACCTGCGTGAGACTGTGATGCAGGCAAGAATGCAGCCGGTGGGGAATTTGTTTGGCAAGTTTCCCAGAATGGTGCGCGATCTCGCGAGAACCTGCGGCCGCGACGTGCGGGTCGAATTTACCGGGCAGGAGACGGGGCTGGACAAGAGTCTGCTTGAGGCGATCAAAGATCCGCTGACTCACGCGGTGAGGAACGCGGTGGACCATGGGATTGAATCGCCTGCGGATCGCGTGCTGGCGGGTAAGCCGGCGGAGGGCTGCTTGCGCCTGAAAGCGTTTCATCAGAGCGGATCGGTTGTGATTGAGGTTGCCGACGATGGCGCTGGAATTCCGATGGAGCGAGTGCTGGCGAAAGCGATCGAACGCGATCTGGTGACGCCGGAGCAAGCTGCGGGAATGTCGGAGCGGGAGGCGTTGCAGCTGATTTTTCTGCCGGGATTCTCTACGGCTGCAGCGGTGACCACGGTCTCGGGACGCGGCGTTGGGATGGATGTGGTGCGAGCCAACGTGGAGAAGGTTGGAGGGAGCGTTGAGGTCGAGTCACGCCGAGGTGAAGGCACGACGTTGCGGTTGCGGGTTCCGCTGACGCTCGCGATCGTTCCGTCGCTGGTGGTGCGCAGCGGGGGACAGAGCTTCGCGCTGCCGCAGAGCGCACTGGTGGAGTTGGTGGATATACCGCAGCGGGAGTTTGCGCGGGTAGTGCAACGGATTGGGTCGGCGGAGCTTTACCGGCTGCGAGAGCGGTTGTTGCCGATGGTATGGCTGGACCGGCTGCTTGGTTTGGAGTCGGATAATCCCGAGGCATCGCAGGGTCATTATCTTGCGGTGCTCGAAGCGGATGGGTGCCGGTATGGCCTGGTGGTGGACGACCTGATGTCGCCGGAGGAGATTGTGGTGAAGCCGCTGTCGCCTGTGCTGCGCGAGATCGGAATGTTTTCAGGAGCGACGGTGCTGGGCAACGGAACGCTGGCTTTGATCCTGGATGTTGGGGCTACGGCCGCACGCGCCGGTGTGAAGCCGATTGAAGAAGAGATGGTCGGAATGGGCGCAGGCGAGGCGGCTATTCAGGAGGCAGCCGGTGAGTCGTTCCTGATCTTTGAAGATCGCGCGCGGGAGCGGACGGCGCTGCCGCTGGATATGGTGGAACGGATCGAAAGCGTCTCGCTGGAACGGATCGAGTATGCGGGAGGACGGCCGTTGCTGCAATATCGCGGCGAGCTGCTTCCGCTGAAGGACCAGGGCAATGTGCTGCCGGATCTGGAGGCGATGCGGCAGCGCGGGGAAGAAGTGCCGGCGACGGTGTTGATCTGCGGGAATGCAAGCCTTGGCGGGGAGCAGAGAGTGGGCATGGTGGTGCGGCAGGTGCTGGACGTTTCTACGGGGACGCTGCTGGAGAATGACGCAATGAGCGACGCAGCAGGGATGGAGCTTGCTCTCGTGAAGGAGAAGCTGACGCTGGTTCAACGCAGGTTTGGGACGAAGGTCGCCGCAGCGTGGCAGGAGGTCGCATGAGAATCGCCGGTCGTGAGGAGGTCGATGAGATTCAGGAAGAGAACGATACGGTGTCTCTCTGTTCGCTTTATGCGGCAAGCGAAACCTTTGGTATCGACACCAGAAAGATTCGCGAGGTGCTGGGGGAGCGGGACCTGCAGCGGGTGCCGATGTCGCCGGCCTTTATCGCGGGTGTCGTGCCGTATCGCGGTGAGGTATTGACGACGGTGAACTTGCGGGCGCTGCTGGGGATGGAGCCGCACCCGGGACGGTGCTGCGTTCTGGTGATGGAGGACGATGAGGCTGCCGAGCGGTTCGGCCTTGTGGTCGATGCGGTGGGCGGCGTGGTCACGGTCAGCCAGCGAACGTTGGAAGAAAATCCGTGCACGTTGGAGGCGCGAGGGAAGTGGTTGTTCGATGGAGCCTACAAGATGGAGAGCGGGCTGATGGTGCGGCTTGACCCGCAGAAGCTGTGCCCGTCGCGACTGTCCGAGACGGGATTGTTTCGGAAGAGTACGAATGGAGGTATGGATGCGAGCCCTGATCGTCGATGATTCAAGTTTTATCCGTGAGTATTTGCGGCATCTGTTGAGCCGCATGGATATCGTGTGCGAAGAGGCTGTGGATGGAAGCGATGCGCTGACGGTGCTTGCGGCCGAAGAGACCTTCGACCTGATGCTGCTCGATGTGAATATGCCGGTGATGAATGGACTGGAGTGCGTTAAGGCGCTGCGCGAAGCAAGGCTCGGTCCGCACATGAAGGTAATGATGGTGACGACCGAGGCCGATCATTCGTTCATCGCTACGGCACTGGACAATGGCGCGGATGAGTTTTTGATGAAGCCATTTACGCCGGAGAGCCTTCGCGAAAAGATGCTTTTGCTTGGCGTGATTGCGGCCTGACGGGAATGCAAAGGAAATCGGACATGAGTACTTCAGAGAAGCGGCCGCTTCGCATTCTTGCAGCGGATGACTCCGCGGTGATGCGGAGCATTCTGTGGAAGTTGTTTCTGTTGCATAAGGAAGAACGGTCGAGCGAGCTGCCGCGAATGGAGTTGTGCGGGATCGCGCGCGACGGGGTGGAGTGCCTGGAGCAGGTGAAACAGTTACGCCCCGACGTACTTGTGCTGGACCTTGAGATGCCAAGGTTGAATGGCCTCGAGGTATTAGATCGGCTGCGCCTTGAGAACTCCGAGTTGCCGGTGATCATGTGCAGCGCGTATACCGAGCATGGCGCGAGATCGACCCTGGAGGCGTTGGCGCGGGGCGCTTCGGACTATGTGACGAAGCCGGCGGGGCAGCGTGATTTTGAGGCGGCAATGCAGTCGCTATCGCAGCAATTGCTGCCTCGGATCGCCGCATTGGCGAAGAACGCCAAAGGGGAAGAAAAGAAGGCGGGCAGAAGTGTTTCGTCCGACAATTCGCCAAACGCAAAGGTCGAAGAGATTCCGTCGAAGGCATCTTCTCCGATTGAGGTTGTCGTCATCGGGTTGTCCACCGGCGGGCCGTCTGCATTGGAACAACTGTTACCGAAGCTCCCGAAGGATTTTCCTGTGCCGGTGTTGATCGTGCAGCACATGCCAAAGTTGTTTACGGGGGCGCTGGCCGAGCGGCTGGACAAGTGCTGTGCGTTGCGCGTGGAACAGGCCTATGACAACGCGACGATTCGCCCGGGCACGGTGTGGCTGGCGCCCGGAGACGCACATATGGAGATAGCTCCGCGCCGGGTTATGACAGGTGAAGAAGATAGAGGGACCGCCGGGCGCAGCAGCAGAGTCCGGTTGCATCAGCAGGAGCCGCTGAATCACTGCAGGCCCTCGGTGGATTATCTTTTCTTCTCGGCTGCGCGGATGTATGGCGCGGGAACGCTGGCTCTGGTGATGACGGGAATGGGTGCGGACGGGCTGAATGGAGCGCGGGCGGTACATGAAGGAGGAGGCGTCGTGCTGGCTCAGGACGAAGCGAGCTCCGCGGTGTGGGGAATGCCGGGCAGAGTAAGCGAGGCCGGCATTGCCAGTGCGACGCTGCCGCTCTGGGGGATTGCGGGTGCGCTGAAGCAAAGAGTAAGCGAAGGGCGGCCGGCACGATCCGAAGCTGTGGCCCGTGCCGCGTCCGCGATAGCTCCGCGGCGGGAGATGACCCATGGCCTGCTCTGACTCTGACTACGCTTATCTTCGGGGCCTCGTGTTGGAGCAGTCGGCGAACCGTATCGACCCGTCCCGCAATGCCTTGTTCGATACAAGGCTGACGCCGATCGCACGTTTATCGGGGGCGGCCAATCTTGAAGACTTCGTCAGCATGCTGAAGGCTGGCAGGCCGGCTCATCTGCATCGGGCAGTGGCCGAGGCCATGACCGTGAATGAGACGAGCTTCTTTCGCGATATCACGACGTTTGAGATGCTGCGGGAGGTTGTGCTTCCGCAGTTGATCGAGCAGAGGATGCAGCGACGACAGTTGCGGATATGGAGCGCGGCGAGCTCAACGGGGCAGGAGGCCTACAGCGTGGCGATGTCGGTCGCCGAATATTTTCCCGACCTTGCGCAATGCGATGTAAAGATTATCGGGACGGACATTTCGCGGCATGTGGTGGACTATGCGCAAAGAGGTCGATATCGCCGGCTCGAAGTGAACCGTGGGCTGCCAGCTCGAATGCTGCTGAAGTATATGGTGCGTGAGGGCGAAGAGTGGGAGGTTGTTCCGCGAATTCGATCCATGTGTGAGTTCCGGTATGCGAATCTTTGCACGCCGATGCCGCAACTGCCGACGTTCGACCTGGTGATGCTGAGAAATGTGCTGCTGTATTTTTCCCAGCAGGATCGGAGAACCCTCTTCAGTGAGATTTATCGCAAGATGGCGCCTGGCGGGTATCTAGTGCTGGGGAACGCCGAGCAGGCTGAGGACTCCACCAACCTCTTTGAAGTGGAGTTCGCGGCAAACTGCTATTTTTACCGGCCTGTAAACGGGTCTTAAGGCTTCAGGCACTTGCCAAACCGGGCGCGACACAAGATAGCTCGCGCGCATCCTATAGTGTGTATTCCAGTTATGCTGAGAGCACATTGAGGGCGATGCTGCGAGTTCCTTCCAAATCGAAAGAGAAAAAAGTAGTCACAGCGAAGGCTGATGTGGCGATGACACGGTATGATCTCGCTGCTGCGAGCGACGCGGCGATGGCTCTGTTTCATCCGATTACGGCCAAGTGGTTTCGGGCCGTGTTTGACGCGCCGACGGCTCCGCAGGTGGAGGGCTGGCCGGCGATTGGGCGTGGAGAGTCGACGCTGATTCTGGCGCCGACGGGCACGGGTAAGACGCTGACGGCGTTTCTGTGGTGTCTCGACAAGCTGATGATGCGGACGGCGCCAGAGGCTGAGCGTGGATGCCGGGTGGTGTATCTTTCGCCGCTCAAGGCGCTGGCGGCGGACGTGGAGCGGAATCTGCGGTCTCCCATGGTAGGGATCGCCAACATGGCGAAGCGCGAGGGTGTGGATGTGCGGATGCCTGAGATCAGCCTGCGCACGGGAGATACGTCGCCGAAGGAGCGGGCGCGGTTTCGCAAGCACCCCGGAGACATTCTGATTACGACGCCGGAGAGTTTGTATCTGCTGCTGACATCGGAGGCGGGGGAGGGGCTGCGGTCGGTCGAGACGGTGATTGTGGATGAGATTCACGTCCTAGTGCCGAGTAAACGCGGCGCGCATATGGCGCTGTCGCTGGAGCGGTTAGAGGCGTTGACCGGGAGGCGGCTGCAGCGGATTGGTTTGTCGGCGACACAGAGGCCGCTGGAGGAGGTGGCCCGGTTTCTCGGGGGAGCTGAAACGTCGGTCAATGGAACTGTAACTTATTTGGTTACGGAAACGCCACAGGCGCAGGAGCGAGGGGACGAGATTGCCGACGTGCTGATGACTGCGGCCAGCGATGACGGGGTGAAGCCCGATGTTGGAGTGAATGCTCCGCTGTACAGGCCGGTGACCGTGGTAAATGCGGGGGCGAAGAAGCTGCTGGAGCTGAAGGTGGAGGTTCCGGTGGAGGACATGGCGCGGCTTGGCGGGATAGAGGAGCAGCCCAGCGGGCCGGCTTCGGAGGGACCCAAGAGAACCTCGATCTGGCAATCGATTCATCCGCGCCTGCTGGAGATCATTCAGGGGCGAACGTCGACGCTGATCTTCGTGAATGCGCGGCGTGTGGCGGAGCGGCTCGCCGGCGCGTTGAATGAGCTGGCGGGGGAACAGATTGCGCGAGCGCATCATGGTTCGCTGGCGGCAACGCAGCGGACGGAGATTGAGGAGCTGTTGAAGGCGGGAAAGATCAAGGTGCTGGTGGCAACGTCTTCGCTGGAGCTGGGAATTGATATGGGCGCAATCGATCTGGTGATTCAGATTGAGGCGCCGCCTTCAGTGGCGAGTGGGATGCAGCGAATCGGGCGGGCAGGACACCAGGTGGGCGCGCCTTCGCATGGGATTATTTTTCCGAAGTATCGCGCTGATCTGATTGCGTGTGCGGCGGTGACGCGGGCGATGCATGAGGGACATGTGGAGTCGACGCGGTTTCTTCGCAATCCGCTCGATGTACTGGCGCAGCAGATGGTCGCGGTGATTGCGCATCCTCCCCTGGGTGCTGCCGATGCGGAGCGAAGGGCGAAGCATGCGACGGAGGAAGAGGAGAGCCCGGGCATCAGCTACGCCGCATTGTTCGCGCTGGTGCGGGGCGCGGCGCCGTTTGCCGGGTTGAATCAAAGCGTGTTCGATGGCGTGCTGGATATGCTGGCAGGACGGTATCCATCGGACGAGTTTGCCGAGCTGCGGCCTCGGATCACATGGGACAGAACTCGGAATTGGATTACACCGCGTACCGGGGTGAAGCGAATTGCGATTCTGAATGGTGGAACGATTCCTGACCGCGGGACGTACGGAGTTTTTCTGGCCGGGGAGAGGAGCAAGCCGGTGCGGGTGGGCGAGCTGGATGAGGAGATGGTCTTCGAGAGCAGGACCGGGGATACGTTTATTCTGGGTGCGTCTGCCTGGCGGATCGACGAGATTACTCACGATCGTGTGTTGGTCACGCCTGCTCCAGGGGAAGCGGGGAAGATGCCGTTCTGGCATGGAGACCAGGCGGGGAGGCCGCTTGAGTTTGGGCGAAGGATCGGCGCTCTGGTGCGGGAGTTGCGCGATGCGCCGCGTAGTGTTGCCGTGGCGCGGCTGACGACGGAACATGATCTGGACCCGGGTGCGGCGGAGAACTTACTGCGCTATCTGGCCGATCAGGAGCTGGCTACCGTTGTCGTTCCTGACGATCGGAACATCGTGATTGAACGGGTGAGAGACGAGCTTGGTTACTGGCGGGTCTGTGTCCTGACGCCGTTTGGCAGCAGGGTTCATGCTCCGTGGGCCACGGCGGCGACGGCGAGGCTACGCGCGGCGAATGAGCAGGAAGTGGAGACGATGTGGTCGGAGGACGGCTTCGTGCTGCGCTTTCCGGAGACCGAGGAGGCTCCTGCGATCGATCCGATTTTGCTCGAGCCGGAGGCGGCGGCGGAGCTGGTGTTACGGCAGTTGGGATCGACCGCGCTGTTTGCAGCAAAATTTCGCGAGAGCGCGGCGCGGGCGTTGCTCTTGCCGCGAAGACGAGCGGATGGACGAACTCCGCTGTGGCAGCAGCGCAAGAGGGCGTATGACCTGCTGAGCGTAGCGAGCCGGTATGCCTCGTTTCCCATTGTGCTCGAGGCTTACAGGGAGTGTCTGCGGGATGTGTTCGATATGCCGGCGCTGATGGAGACGCTGCGAAATATCGGAAATCGTTCGCTCCGGGTGCATACGGTCGATTCGCGGACGCCTTCGCCCTTTGCTTCGGCGTTGCTGTTCAGCTATGTGGCGAATTACATCTACGACGGCGATGCTCCGCTGGCGGAGAGGCGCGCACAGGCACTATCGATCGATCAGGATCAGCTGCGTGAGTTGATGGGAGATGCAGACCTTCGTGAGCTGCTGGATATCAACGCGATTGAAGAGACAGAGGAGCAGCTGCAGTGCGTTGCCGAGGCGTATCGTGCACGGAATATGGATGGGGTGCATGATCTTCTATTGCGGTTGGGCGATCTGACGCGGGCAGAGCTACGCTTGCGATGTGTAACCGAAGAGGTTGCAGATACGGTTGGGAAGCTGATGCGGGCGCGGAGGGTGCTGGAGGTGCAGGTTGCGGGGGAGAAGCGGTTGATTGCGGTGGAAGATGCGGCGCGCTACCGGGATGCGCTCGGCGTGCCGCTCCCCCCGGGATTGCCTTCTGCCTTTTTGCAGGAGGTTACCCATGCGCTTACTGATTTAACGCGTAGGTTTGCGAGAACGCATGGGCCGTTTACGACGAATGAAGCGGCGGCACGATTTGATCTGCCGATGGAGAGCCTCGAGGCGGTCCTGCAGGGGTTGGTGCAGAGCGGCAAGGTGGTGGAGGGTGGTTTTCGGCCCGGCGGGATTCATCGGGAGTGGTGCGACAACGAGGTGCTGCGGGCGATTCGGCGGAGGTCGCTGGCGCGGCTGCGGAAAGAGGTGGAGCCGGTCGAGCAGAGGACGCTGGCGAGGTTGTTTACGCGGTGGCAGGGCGTGGTGCAGCCGCGGCGCGGACTGGATGCTCTGCTGGATGTGATTGAGAATCTGCAAGGGGCTCCGCTGCCGGCGTCGATTCTGGAGACGGAGATTCTGCCGGCTCGTCTGTTGGGGTATAAGCCGACCGATCTGGATACTTTGATCGCAGCGGGCGAGGTGGTCTGGGTTGGGTTCGATCCGATTGGAGAACGGGATGGGCGGATCGGGCTCTATCTTGCGGAGAAGTTGTCTGCTCTTTGGCCGATTGTTCCATCGCAGCCGACGGACAGAGTTCTTCGGGACGATGCGGGAAACGTCATTCCTGTTTCTGCTGCGGAGGTGAGTAAGGAGACGGAGATTCTTGAATATCTGAAGCGGCATGGGGCGACATTCTTTCAGGATTTGCATGACGGCGTAGGCGGAGGGTATCCGGGAGAGACACTGGAGGCGCTTTGGAGCCTGGTGTGGAAGGGCCTGCTGACCAACGATGGCATGGCGGCCTTGCGGGCTTACTGTGAACGGCCCGCCAGTAGTTCGCGTAAGCCTGCGCGGCGGGTCAACCAGCTGGCAGTCTTTCGGTCGCGACGGACGACTCCGCCGACAGCGCAGGGACGGTGGGCGCTGAATGGGGCGGCGTTTGCGACTGACCGCTCCGCTACGGAGTGGAGTCATGCGATCGCGCAGCAGTTGTTGACGCGCTATGGCGTGGTGTTTCGCGAGACGGCCCATGCGGAGAATCTTCCCGGTGGATTTTCTGCGATTTACGACGTGATGAAGGCGCTGGAGGAGAGCGGAAAGATTCGACGAGGGTATTTTGCCGCTGATCTTGGAGCGACGCAGTTTGCGATGCCCGCGGCTGTCGATCTGCTGCGTTCGCTTCGTGTCCAGCAGGACCCGGACAGGGTGGAGATGCTGCAACTGGCGGCAACCGATCCGGCGAATCCATATGGGGCGCTGATGCGTTGGCCTGCCGCGCCGGATGCGGCTTCTTCGCTGACGCGGAGTGTGGGGGCGAGAGTGATTCTCTGCGACGGCGCGCTGGTAGCTTATCTGCGGCGAGGAAAGCCGAATCTCCAGGTGTTTCTGCCCGAGGAGGAGCCGCAGCGGTCGCAGGTGGCGCGGAGCCTGGCGGAGTTCCTGGTTCGGCGCGTGCAAGGGGAGCGTGGAGAGGATGAGTCGGAGCGTGCGGGGATGTTGATTGCGACAGTGAATGGCGTTGCGGTGACGGAGAGTGCGATGGCTCGACCTTTGCTCGATGCGGGGTTTGCGGCCGGAGCGATGGGATTTAATGTGCGAAGGAACCTGCCACCGTTGCCCGGACAACGGAGCGGGGTGAGCGCAAATGCCTGAGGGGGACGCAATCTATCGCGCTGCCAGGGCGCTGCAGAAGGCGATCGGCGGCAAGGTGGTGACCGGATTTGAGACTGGGTTGGCGAAGCTGGCTCGGGTGAATGACGATACGCCGTTGGTGGGAAGAGTCGTGGAGAAGGTGGAGTCGCGAGGGAAGTGGTGTCTGATTTTTTTCTCCGGCGATTTGATTCTGGTGACGCACATGCTGATGAGTGGGAGCTGGCATCTCTATCGCACCGGCGAACGCTGGCAGATGGGACGTGGACGAATGCGGGTGGTGATTCGGGCTGGCGATGAAAAGGGGGATTGGGAGGCTGTGGGCTTCAATATTCCCGTGGCGGAGTTTCATACCGCGCGCTCCTTAGAGAGAAGCAGCGAGGTGCCGAAGCTGGGGCCGGATATCTTGTCGGAGGGTTTTACGATTGAAGACGGGGTCGCACGCATGGCTGCTTATGGGCGAGAAAATCCTGATGCAGAGATTGCCCTGGTACTGCTGAATCAGCGGGTGCTGGCTGGGTTGGGAAACGTTTATAAGAGCGAGGTTTTATTTGCTGCCGGGGTTAATCCGTTTCGCGCGATGAAGACGATTATGCCGCGGGAGATGGAGATGATGGTGGATGTAGCGCAGCGGTACATGAAGGCAAATGTGGTGGACGGCAAAGGCGATGGGATTGTGACCTACTCGGGGAACCGAAGGACGACGCATGCGATGGACCGTGAGGAGCGGCTTTGGGTGTATCGGCGGCAAGGGCAGGCGTGTCGCCGTTGCGGGACGACCGTGATGATGTGGAAGCAGGGAGTACAGGCTCGGTCTACCTATTGGTGTCCGTCGTGCCAGCCATGAGTGGCTGATGTCTTTCGGACAGTTTGAATCAGGAGATGGCCGACAAGAAGGCGCTGGAGAACTGCACCAGGAACGTGCATGGACAGGGAAAATGCTCGGTGGAAGGAACGCTCAACCAGAAAAAGAACGAGACACTGGCGGAACGTTATTGCGGCGGAGGTTGGACAGGCTGGGCTGGTTGTTGCTTGTCTTGTTTGTCTTTGCCGCCGCCGAAGATCTTCTGGAAAATGTTCTTCTTCTTTTTCTGCTCGGGCTGTTGAGTCGTGTCGGGAGCGTTTCCGTCCGGTGGCGTGTTGGGGGTCTGGCGGACAATAGGAGCACTCGTTGCGGTGGGTGGTGGTGTTGCGTCGGGGGTGGTGGATTTGTTTCCGCCAATGCCGAAGATCTTCTGGATGAAGTTCTGCGGGTTCTCTCCCATCTGGCTGCAGCTGTTGACGGGTGCTGTGCCATCGAGAAAGGCTACGTAGAAGCTGTTGTTGGGGCAGGTGGAGTCAACCAGAAGACTGGAGGGTTTGTCGATGTGGGCGGTGGTGACGCCCTCGGGCGGGGTGAAGGGCTTTACGTCGGAGTATTGGGGAAGCAGGATCGCGCGCTTCATGAACTCCGTCCATATGGGAGCCGCCGCATGAGCGCCCTCGATCTTGACGTCGGTGTAGTCGTCGTTGCCAACCCATACGATGCAGATGAGGTTCGAGGTATAGCCGGCGAACCAGGCGTCGTGGCTGGTTCCGGTTTTACCGGCTGCCGGGGCGGTGAAGCCGTGTCCGCGAACCGCATTGGCGGGCGTGCCGTAGTTTATTGCGCCTTCGAGAAGTGACTGGGTTAGGTAGGCGGCGCGAGGGTCCATGACCTGCTTGGCTTCGGGAGAGAAGTCGGAGACGATGTCGCCGTTCGTATTTCGAACAGACGCGAGCATCCATGGATTGAGATGGACGCCGTTGTTGGCGAAGATGGTGTAGGCGCCGGCCATATCCAGCGGTGTGGCGTCGTAGGCTCCGATTGAGACCGAAGGCGTGCCGCGTGCGGAGGTGACGCCGGCGGCGCGGGCAAGCGCGGCTACGTTGTCGAACCCGACCATCTGGCCGAGTTCGATGGTGGCGTTGTTGAGCGAGTGAGCCAGAGCGTAGGCGGCCGTGACTTCGCCGCGGAAGTCGCTCTTGAAGTTGTTTGGAGTGTAGGTCTGGCGGCCGTTATCGTAGGTGAAGGTGGTGGGTTCGTCGGTAAGCTGGGTGAGCGCGGTGAAGACGCCGCTATCGCCGAGTGACATGTTGTTGAGGCTGGAGTTGTAGGCCGCGGCGTAGACGAAGGGTTTGAAGATGGAGCCGGTGGGGCGCTTGGAGACGGCGTGGTTGAGCTGCGAGACGCCGTAGTTGCGGCCGCCGACCAGTGCGAGCACCTGGCCGGTGTGGGGGTTGATGGCAATCAGGGAGACCTGCGGATAGGTGATGGGACCGGGTTTTTCGCCCTTGGGAGTCTTGTGCTGCTTGCGAACGATCTCGTCGACGTTGCGCATGCCGATCTCAACAGCCTCGGAGGCGGCGCGCTGCAGGTCGGGGTCAAGTGAGGTGTAGATACGCAGGCTCTGGTGCGAGATATCCTGGTCGCCGATGCGCTGGACGAGCTGATCGTGGACGAGGTCGACGAAGTATGGGGCTTCACTGGCGTCGATATTGGGCGGAGCCAGAAGCAAAGGTTCTGCTTTCGCGCGGGCGGCTTCGCTGGCGGTGATGGCGCCGGTCTCGACCATCGAGTCCAGGACGACATTGCGGCGTTCCATCGCGCGCTCGGGGTGGCGGTAGGGGTTGCGGTAGCTCGGATTCTGGAGCAATCCGGCAAGAGTGGCGCACTGCGCGAGATCGAGCTGCGACAGATTCTTGCCGAAGAACGCCTGCGACGCTTCACCCACCCCGTTGATCTCGTAACTGCCGCGGTGGCCGAGGTTCATCTCGTTGGCATACATCTCGAAGATCTGCTGCTTGTTGAACCGGGCCTCGAGCTGGAAGGTGATGAGGACCTCAATCATCTTTCGCTTGAGGCGTTTTTCTGGCGAAAGGAAGAGGTTTTTTGCCAACTGCTGGGTAAGCGTAGAGCCGCCGCAGGTTTTATGGTGAGTCAGAAGATCGGCGACGGCACATTTGGCGATGCG
>Ga0137390_10002035_pt1 | contig 15768 bp, 13 predicted proteins | sample 15con2h24AmetaG_FD_104937 | JGI IMG/M metagenome (GOLD analysis project Ga0137390, IMG submission 104937) | Vadose zone soil microbial communities from Angelo Coast Range Reserve, California, USA - 15con2h2.4A metaG | ecosystem: Environmental > Terrestrial > Soil > Vadose zone > Saprolite... | reverse complement strand
GAGGACCAATGCAATGATAAGCACGTTCTTCATAGTCTTCCTAATAGCTAAATAGTTTTTCAGCGACGAAGGCAAGGTTTATTTTCGATTGTCGGCCTCAGCACGCTTCTGTGCCACGACCATCGAAATCGTGATCGTCACCCCAAGGACAAGTACAATGACAGCCAGCGAGATCCAGTTAGAAATCGGGTAATAGTCCGCGATAATCATTTTGATCCCGACAAAGCCGAGGATGAACGCGAGCCCCGTTTGCAGGTAGATAAAACGGTCTATCAAGTGCGCGAGCAGAAAGTAGAGTGATCGCAAACCGATGATCGCGCAAATGTTTGAAGTATAGACAATAAATGGGTCCTGTGTGATGGCGAAGACTGCGGGAATCGAATCGATCGCGAAGATGAGATCCATGATGTCGATCACGATTAATGCCAGGGCGAGCGGGGTCAGCATCCAGCGCCCGTCTACGCGCGCCTTGAAGTGCTCGCCATAGAATTCGTTCGTAACCGGAAACGCGCGGCGGCACATCCGCATCACCCAACTCTCTCCGAAATCGCGTCGTACATGTTTGCCAAAAAACATTCGTAACGCGGTGATAAGCAGGAACAGGCCAAACAGATAGAGAATAAAATGAAACCGTTGTACCAAAGCGATACCGCACAAGATCATGACTCCGCGCATGACAAGGGCACCAACAATTCCCCAGACGAGCGCGCGATGCTGCGCGCGCGGCGGCACGCGAAAATAAGCAAAAATCAATACGAAAACAAAGATGTTATCGACGCTCAGTGAATACTCGATGAGATAGCCCGCGAGAAAATCAACTCCGTGCTGCGGGCCCTTCAAATGCCAGACGACCACACTGAAACAAAGCGACAGGATTACCCACAGAACGCTTCGTTGCGCTGCAGCACGCATGCTCAATTCGCGATTGCGACGCTTGAAGCTGACAAGATCGACCGCCATCGCGACAAAGACGCCGATGTGAAAGGCGATCCAAAACCAAATGCTGGTTGTCACGCCGCGAGATTTTCATGCCGCGCGGCTCGCCGCAATCGCAAATTGCAAGCGGACCGACTGCGTTCGCGCCGCCCCGCCATAGGATGCGACGCACATGCCCAGACTTTTTCCTCGCCATATAAAACATTCATCGTACTTTGTGCGACCCCTGAAAATGGATGCCGAAGCGCAAAAACTTGTTGAATCGGGAAAACTTACGGAAAAAGCCGCGGAGCAACTCGGAAAGTTGAAGCCGGGCACGTTTTGTTTGCACAAGAGTTGGGGGTTCGGTCGCGTGACCGAATGGAACCTTCTCCTCAATCAGATTGTGATCGATTTTGCAAGCAAGAAGTCCCATCCCATGCAGGTCCAGTACGCCGCAGAGAACCTTGCGCCGCTCGCGCGGGAACATTTTCTCGCGCGCAAGGCCAACAACTTGGCGTCGATCAAAACACTGGCGAAGCAAGAGCCAGTGGCTGTGGTGCGAAATATTATCGAAAGTCTTGGTGGACAGGCGACCGTCGCGCAGATCGCTGAATGGTTGGTCAATGATGTTTTGACCGAAGCAGAATGGAAGGGCTGGTGGCAATCGACAAAGAAATTACTCAAAGCGAGCGGCGCTTTTTCGATTCCCGCGAAAAAGACGGAGCCAATTAAACTGCGCAGCGACGGTTTATCGCATACTGACGAATTGATCGCTTCTTTCAACAAGGCGCGGCAGCCAAAAGAGCAAATCGCGGCACTCGAGCAGGTCATAAAATTTCACCAGCTCTTCAAGGAACCTGAAAAACAACTGCAGCCGATCGTCGCGACGATCGAGAACATGGCGGTGCGCAACCAGAAAATGCATCCCGAACTCGCTTTCGAGCTTATCATTGCCCGTGACGATTTGCTCGGGCGCGTTCCGTCACTGCACACGACGCACATCGGTTTGACCCTGTCGAAATTGATTCTGCAGGAAGAGAAGCGGTTGATATCGGTCCTGCCGAAATTGCCGGCGGCAAAAGAGAAAAGAGTTTTGCAAGCGCTGCCTTCCGCCCTCGGTCCTCTCTGGACGGAGCGTGCCTTATACTTGATGCAAGGGAGTCACGGCCGCATGGTCGCGCAAATTCCGCGCATCTTGAGCGAGGCGGGACAACATGCCGAACTTCGGACAATGCTCGAGCGGAGCATCCGCGAGCATTCCGCCACGAGCGAGATGCTCGCCTGGCTGTGTAACGGACGGCAGCGCTGGAGTGAGCTGATTACACCGGAATTGCTCGGCGCGATTTTCGCGACGCTCGAACGCGAACAACACAGCAACCCCAGCCGCGCCAGCAAGTTGCACCGTGCGCTGGTTGAAGATCGACAATTGCTTGGAGACATCTTTAAGAAAACCGATATCGCTATCGCGCGCGATGCGATGCGGCGGCTTCAACTAAGCCCGCTGTTTGACGAGCTGACGAAACGCTCGCTTCTGGCACGGATGGTTAAAGTTTATCCAGAACTGGAGAGCATGATCATAGGCGCAGGACCGCAGGAAAAGGCCGCGGCGTTAATCGTTTCCTGGAGCAGCCTCGAAAAACGCAAAGCTGAATACGAGCAACTCGTGAAAGTAAAAATCCCGGAGAACAGCAGGGAAATCGCGCTTGCAAGATCGTATGGCGATCTTAGTGAGAATTTTGAATTCAAAGCGGCCAAGCAAATGCAAAGCGTGCTTATGCGACGCAAAGCCGAGCTCGAACAAATGCTGCACAACGCGCGCGGAACTTCATTTGAAAATGTCGATACATCTCGTGTTTCGATCGGCACAATCATCGGGCTGCGTAGCGTGGAGACAAACAAAGAAGAAACGTACACCATTCTTGGCGCTTGGGACGGCGACCCTGAGCGGCACATTATTTCGTATCAAACGGCAACCGGCCAGGCGTTGCTGGGGCACAAACTTGGCGAATCTGTCTCCCTGAACACCGATCACGGCGTGACTCAATTTCTGATTGTTTCAATTCAGCCGTCGCCACCAGACGAAACCGCCCCCGTCCCGACTCTTCCCAGGGAATCTGCCGTTGAAGCAGCGATCGCTGAATAGACTCGCCGAAGGCTGTCGAGGCCCAGCTACATCAGCAATTCGTAGGAAAGAACACTCAAACAATAAATCGCAGCGGTTTCCACGCGCAGAATAATCGGGCCAAGCGTAATGGGCTGGCACCCATGACGGCGGGCGAGCGCAAGTTCCGCAGGTGTGAAATCGCCTTCAGGACCAATAAGCATCAATACGCTCTGAGGGCGATGCTGGTGTTCGCTCGAATAATCCGCGAGGATTTTCTTCAAGTGCTGGGCGTCGGGCTGGAGCGATCCGATCAGGCGAAGATCGAATCGGACAATATCTTTGTGTAGCTCCGGAAGCGTCTCGGATGACGGCTGCGACATTGGAGATTCCGCAGGCGACACGCCCGTTCGCCTATCGCTCAGAGCAGGCTCTGCCTCTACAGCATCGAAAAAGTCCGCGAGTTTTCCCGGCGCGTGCAGGCGCGGCAGCCAGTTTTGCCCGCATTGCTTGGCTGCCTCAATCGCGATCTGCTGCCATTTGGTCTGTTTTTGCGCCGCGTTTTCGGAATCGACCTGAACGACGGTACGAGCGGAAATAATTGGCGCTATCTCGGCAGCACCGATCTCGACCGCCTTCTGCACGATCGACTCCATGTTTTTCCCTTTCGGAATCGCCTGTCCCAGAACGATCCGACAGCGCAATGGCGGCGTTTTTGCTTCGTGCAACTTCCGTAATCGAATTTCATTGCCGCTAAGATCGAGAATTTCCGCGGTGATCTCGCGTCCGCGCCCGTTGAAGAGAACGAGCTTCTGGCCACGTTTCATGCGCAGGACATCACGCGCATGGTGGGCTTCCGAGCCAGTCAATGCGAGCGCGTCGTAGTTCCAATTCTCCGGCGAGATATAGAAACGGTGCATGACAACAGGGTTCAGTTTCCAGAGTTGAGAAACAAGAGTCGCCAGTGAATTTTAGAAACCCAAATTCCTTATCCGCATTTCGAGGCGATATCCGAATTCATCGTCAGCACATTCTCCAGCGATTTGCCGATCGGGAGCTCCACACCGCGTTGTCGAAGCGCCTCTAACACGCTCTCTGTCGGAATGTTCCCAACCAGCACATTCTGCGCGAACGGGCATCCACCAAGCCCACCGATGGCCGAATCAAACCGGCGACAACCAGCATCGTACGCAGCGAGCACTTTGGCTAAAGCGTCGTTGCGTGTGCTGTGCAGGTGCACGCCGATGTCATAATTCACATATTCGCTCTTCACCGATTGAGCTACTCGGCCAATTAGATCCGAGGTGGCGGCGCCGACGGTGTCCGCGAGCGAGATGGATCGGATCTCGAGGCCGGCGATTTTCGCCAACGCCTCACGCACCTCGTCCTCGTCCCATAAGTCGCCATAGGGATTTCCGAACGCCATCGAAATATACACGACCATGTCGAGTCCCGAATCATCAGCTTTCGTCTTGATCGACTGCAAAATCTTGTAGCACTCCTCAGGCGTCTGGTTCTGGTTCTTGCGCAGAAAAGTCTCAGAGATCGAATAGGGATAACCAAGCGTCCTCACGGCTTCGGTTGCGATCGCGCGCTCCGCACCCTTTTCGTTCACCACGATTCCAATGATTTCGACATCAGGCGGTAGATCGATCAGTTCGAGCACTTTCTCGCTATCAGCCATCTGTGGTAGGGCTTTCCGAGAAACGAAGCTTACGGCATCGATATGTTTGAATCCCGCCCCGATCAGCTCGCGCAGATATCGCGTCTTTAATTGCGTCGGGATCTGTCTCTTGAGGCCCTGCCAGGCGTCGCGGGGACATTCTATCAACTTTACGGCGTGGTTAGGCACCGTTAGGCCCATTACTTGAAAAATTCCTTTGCGCGTTCGAAAAAACTTTTGCGCAACGGCGTGTTCTCCTCGCCGCAAAGCGCGGCGAATTCCTCAAGTTTGCGACGCTGTTCTGCATTGAGGCGCGACGGTACCTCGACAATCAAACGTGTAAGCAAATCGCCACGATCGCGCTCGTTGATGTTCGCAATTCCTTTGCTGCGCAGTTTGAAGATCTGCCCGCTCTGCGTACCCGGGGGAACTTTCAGATGCGCTTTGCCTTCCAATGTCGGCACGTCGAGCTCGCCGCCCAAAGCCGCGAGCGAAAAAGGGATTGGCACCTCGCAATAAAGATTATCGCCGTCGCGCTGAAAGATTTTGTGCTCCTTGATATGAATGACGACATAAAGGTCGCCTGGTGGGCCGCCACGGATGCCAGCCTCGCCATTGCGTGAGGAACGCAGGCGTGAGCCTTCCTTGATTCCAGCCGGAATTTTCAATTTAACGCGGCTCAGTTTCTCTACGCGTCCCTCCCCCCGGCATTCGCGGCACGGTTTCTCGATGATTTCGCCGGCACCGCGACAGCGGGGACAGGTCTGCGAAATGTGAAAAAATCCGCGCGAACTGATTACCTGACCACGGCCACCACAGGCGGGGCAACTTACGGTGCGCGATCCAGGCTCAGCGCCGCTGCCAAGACACTTATTGCAGGTGTCGAGCTTCTCGATTTCAATTTCCTTTTCGGCGCCAAAAGCCGCTTCCTCCAAGTTGATCTGCATGTCGTAACGCAAGTCCGACCCGCGTTGCCGATCTTCTGTATGCGCGTTGCCGCCCCCGAAAAATGTCTCGAAAATTCCGCCGCCGAATCCGCCCTGGCCGAAAACCTCGCGGAAAATATCGAACGGATCATGGAAACCTCCACCGAAACCGGCGCCACCCTGGGCAAAGGCAGCGTGGCCGAACCGGTCATAGGCCGCGCGTTTATCCGGGTCTATAAGAACATCATACGCTTCCCCAAGCTCCTTAAATTTTTCCTCAGCGTGCGGGTCGTCCGGATTTTTGTCTGGATGAAACTTGACCGCGAGCTTGCGATAAGCGCGTTTGACTTCCTCTTCGGATGCGTTTCGCCCGAGGCCCAGCACTTCGTAATAATCGCGTTTCTTGGTGGCCATTTATCAAATTTTACTCTCGCTCTTGCTCGTGGTCTTGCTCAGGATCAAACCAAAAGATCGACATGAAATACGAGTAAGAGCAAGGCCACGAGCAGGAGACAAACCGTGCGTCTATTTTCCCGGTCCGCTCGACACAACCACGCTCGACGGTCGCAGTAAGCGGTCTTTAAGTCGATAACCGCGGCGGGTCTGTCTCAGGACAATTCCTTCGGGAAATCGATCGCTCGGCTCATGCGCAATTGCTTCGTGCAGGTTTGGATCGAACTTTTTTCCCTCAGCCTCGATTGGCTGTAGTCCATTTTCGGCCAATAAATCGTTAAGTTGTTTCAGGACGAGCGTCATTCCGGAATAAATCGGAGACTGTCCGCTTTCCCCTTTTGCGGCTTCGAGGCCAAGCTCAAAATTATCAATAATCGCCACCAGTCGTTCGAGCAAGGAGCTGTTCGCGTATTTGATCGCCTCTTCTTTTTCGCGCGCAGATCGCTTTTTGTAATTTTCGAAATCGGCCTGGCTGCGCAGCGCGAGATCACGAAACCGATCGAGATCAGCTTCCAACCTGACCGTCGGGTCTTCTGCCTCGCTTCGCTCCGCGTCGACCGCGGGCGCGGTGGACGAAGACGTCGATCTTGCCGATGCCAATCGTTCGGTTTCTTTGATCTGCTCGGTAACAGGAGTCTTTTTCATGTTTTGCGAATGGCAATCAAGGTGATGTCGTCATTTTGGGGAAGCGAACCGGTAAAATCGCGCACGTCCTCGATAACTCTTTTTACAATCGCCTGCGCACCATCGATCGCGCTGGCGCGGACCGATTGAATCGTGCGGTCAAGGCCGAATTCGTCTCCCTCAGTATTGAGCGCTTCCGTCACACCATCGGTGTAGAGAACGAGGCAATCATCGCGCTCCAGCGGGACGGCGAAATCAGCGGTAAGCCTGTCGAACACATTTCCGCTGTCAATTCCAACGACCATTCCCGGCGATTTTACCGGCGTAACAGTTTGCGACTCTCGCTTGTAGAGCAATGGCGCGTCGTGCCCCGCGCGTGCGAGCGTGACGCCATCACCGTTGCGCTCGTGGTTCAGAATGAGATAGGCCATGCTGATGAACATGTCTTCCTTAATGTCGGGATAAAGCTGCCGGTTCACCTTTCGCAAGACATCGGCCGGAGATGGATTCCGTGCAGCCTCGGCACGCAAGACGCTGCGGCAAATCGCCATGATAAGGGAGGCGGGAACGCCTTTACCCGAAACGTCTGCGATCGCGACGCCGAGCCTTTCGTCATCGACATGAATGTAATCGAAATAATCGCCGCTCACTTGGCGGGCAGGCACATTAATGCCGCTGATCTGAAATCCGTTAATGGCCGGCGCTTCGGCCGGAAGCAAAATACGCTGAATGTCCCGTGCGATTTCGAGATCGTGGTCAAGCCGCTTCTTTTCGTTCGCCATCGAGTAGATGATGGCGTTGTAGAGGGCAAAAGCAGACTGCTCGGCGATCGATTTAAAAACGATGAAATCGCCTTGCGCAAATGCCGGACCTATGGGCCCATTGGCGAGGGCGAGAACACCAAGGTCTTGATTTCCGTACCGGAGTGATGCGGCCATGACCGACGCAGTGCCAAAAGCGCTGTCGCGCAATTTCGCCAACTCAGGCGCTTCTGAGAACTCGTTCAAGCAAACGGGCTCTCCTGTTTGCCAGGCGCGTCCGATTGTCCCCTCACCCGGAACAATCGAGTGCAGTCGCAGATAACTCTCTAGGGCGATGGGAGTAGCAGCTGCTTGTTGCAAAATATTTGCTGGAACATCTACCAGCGGCGGGCAGCCTTTGGAGATGAAGGCTGGAATAAGCTTTCCGCCGGTGCGATCGGCCACATAAAGCGCGCCACCGTGTGCGTCGAGAATACGCGTTCCGCCCTCGACGATGAGCCGGTGTAGTTCCTGAGGTCGAATGGTTTCCCTGAAGGCTTCGCCAAGCCCGTGCAGGAAATCGAAAACAAGCGTTTCTTCGACCTGAATTTCTTCATGAGAGCGTTCCAGGCTTCGAATCCGCCGTGTCTGGAAGTAGGCGGTAATAATCCACCCGGCAACAGACGCCAGAAGCAGTCCGAAGAGAACAATTGGCCACATCATGCAGGGCCAGCTTACTTCGAAGGCGTCTCGTGATGAAGGTCTTGTTTTAAATAATCGAGAACGTCCTTAAAGCGAAAGAGATTTTCCGGGGCCGCCTCGCAAAGAGCCTCGTGCGCTTCCAGCATCGTTTCCGTTTGCTCCTTTTTTTTGCTCTCCCGCGACTGGTCCCTGAAAACGCGCTCGAACGCCTCACATTCGGGTGCAGTCGCACCATTGGCATGAATATCGAATATTTGATCCAAGCCTAGCCCGAAGAGCAGTTCCCGGCTGCGATCCGCGCAGTGAACAACGTGAAGATGACCGCGGCCAAGTTCCTTCAAGCGCAATGCCACGCTGGCCATCGTTCCCATGAATGTGGAATCCATCATCACGCAATCCGCCAAATCAACCACAAACTCGCGATACCCGCGGTCCAACATCTCGCGCGCGAACTCCTTGAGGTGGCCGCTGTTCAGGAAACTACCTTTTCCCTCTATCTTCACCCATACGGTCGGACCGTTTACCCCTACTTGAATCGATGACTCCACGTTTACTCTGTAAACGATACAGGATCGAGAGCCATGCTGTCAAACCTGTCCCACATCCGGGAAAGCTCTAGGAATTGATTCCAAATGGAGAAGTCAAAGAGCCTCTCTTTCCAAGACAGCGGGTCTTGCCTTACTCCCACATGTAGGAGCGGTTTTGCGCCACGATCCGCCCGCCTTCGATTAACAGACATCGCCAGGCAATCACTCGCCCGTCGTCAAAATAATCGTCACCAATGACCTTGAACTCTGTCTTGTGAGTGCCGCGCGCGTTTCGATAGGAAATCTCCTGCGCCTGAACGTGTTCGTGCAATTTCTCCTGGCGATACTCCAGACGCACTGTGAGATCAGCTGGCCGCTTGGTGCGCCAAAAGAAATCGAAGTAATCGCCGCAACGTTGGCGTTGATCGAGCTTCGTCACGGCGCCGAACAGCCGGTATTCTCGCTCAAAGGTAATGGGGGCGTCCTGAAGCGTCGCCGTCTTCTGACTCGGTGCAGAACCGGAAAGGGCTTTTGGGCTAAGCGCGCTCGTCGTCTGGCGCGCAGTTTGACGTTTCGGCCCTATCTCGCTCAGAAAGTAAAGCCTCGTTTTTCGAAACTCGAAATCTTTGCTCGGCACGACCGGGAGCGGTGTCACTTTTTCGAGGATCTTGGGTTCTTCCGTCGCCCCGGCGAATCCGCTCCCGATAATGATCAACCCGGCCACTGCAGCGATAAATTTCATCACTGTAATGAAACGGGCTCACGCGCAACGTGTCAACATACGTCGTATAGAACAAATAAGTCCATAGACGAGCGGACGAAACGATGCACAGGTTTCGCTCGCCATGTTTCGCGCCTAGAATTTCCCTGTGATTGATGTTCGTTATGAGCGCGGTGTTTATTTGCCGCAGCAGGATTTATGGCTCGACCCCTGGGATGCAAAACGCTGCGCCTTCGTTTCACATGCGCATAACGACCACATTGCGCCGCATAATGAGATCATTGTTTCCGACCGGACAGCGCGTTTGATGCAGAGTCGGCTTGCGGGCGAGCGGATAGAGCATGTCCTGCCCTTCGGTGAAAGACGAACGGTGGGTGGCCTCGATCTCAGGTTATTGCCCGCCGGTCACATCTTTGGTTCGGCACAATGTTTCGTTTTCGCCGGCGGCGAGACGCTCCTTTACACGGGGGATTTCAAACTGCGGCCGGGGAAATCCGCTGAGCAGGCGGAATGGCACAAAGCCGATACACTCGTCATGGAGACGACGTTTGGCCTGCCGCACTATCGATTTCCGCCAACGGAACAAGTTATCGACGAAATTGTCACTTTCTGCCGCGAAACAATCGATAATGGCCGGGTGCCGGTGCTCCTTGGCTACTCGTTAGGCAAAGCGCAGGAGATCCTGTGCTCGCTCAAGGGAGCGGGACTAACGCCCATGCTGCAGGGCTCGGTCTATCAGATGACGCGTATTTACGAGCAGCTCGGCCAACTGTTTTGCAAATACGTTCGCTACAACGCGAACGATGTCGCGGGAAAAGTTCTCATCTGCCCACCGAGCGCAAATCGATCGCGCATGCTGGAAAGTATTCCGCGCAAACGTGTCGCAATGATTAGTGGCTGGGCAGTCGATGCGAACGCGGTCTATCGCTACCAAGTCGACGCGGCTTTTCCTCTCTCTGATCACGCTGACTACAACGATTTGGTTCGCTACGTCGATCTCGTACAGCCCCGGCGCGTGTTCACCCTACATGGTTTCGCCGCAGAGTTTGCCCGCGATTTGCGCGAGCGCGGCGTCGAGGCCTGGGCGCTGACGAAAGAAAATCAGCTCGAGCTGCAATTGGAGACTCTGGGCAGCGCACGCGACTCACGTGCATCAATCGGCTCCTCTCCGATTGGTCTTGAAACGATTAGCGCGCCGGCAGTTTGCCGCGAGGGTGCTGCAGAGAGGTCCGCAGCGGCAACTGCTCCCCAATCCGAATTCGCGACATTTGCCAATGTTGGCGAAACCATTGCTGCGACTGCCGCAAAGTTGGAAAAAATCCGCTTGCTTGCAAATTACTTGCGGAGGCTCGATCAAAAGCAGCTTCCCATTGCGGCGATTTATTTTACGGGCCATGCTTTTGCCCAGAGCGATCTGCGCACATTGCAAATAGGAGGATCGATCATCTACCGCGCGATGATGGCAGCGGCGAAATTGAGTGACGCACGATTCCACCGCATTGCCGGCGGGCACGGAGATGCGGGGAAAACCGCCTTCGAAACGCTGGATGAACGCACCTGCCCTGAACCATTCACGCTCAAGCAATCGCGCAATTTCTTCGAGGCATTGCAGCGGACCCGCGGACCCATTCCGAAGACTGAGTTGTTGCGATCACGCCTTGTCAGACTTTCCGCGCGCGAGGCTCAGTACGTCGTCAAGATTCTCACGGGAGACTTGCGCATTGGCTTGCGGGAGGGTCTCGTGGAGGAAGCAATTGCCCGCGCCTTCGACGCGCCGCTGGACGACGTGAAGGAAGTCAACATGCTACTCGGCGATATCGGCACCACCGCAGCGCTCGCTTGCGCAAAGGAGCTGCACCGTGCGGAATTATCGATCTTTCGTCCAATCAAGTGCATGCTGGCGACTCCCGAGCCAACAGCGGAAGCAGTGTGGGAACGGTTTGTTAAAGGGAACAATTCTGCGGAAGGCACGGCCGCCGCTACAGTTTATGTGGAAGACAAGTTCGACGGTATTCGCGCGCAACTTCATCGCACCACAAAGCGGGTGGAAATTTTTTCGCGCGATTTACGACGCATCACCGATCAATTTCCGGAACTGACGGAGCAGGCCAGGAATTTCACACAAGAGTTGATTGTCGATGGCGAAATTATCGCTTTCGAAGAAGGTCGCAGGCTCACCTTTTTCGATTTGCAAAAGCGGCTCGGTCGCAAGAGTGATGGCGCGGATTTATTCGAGGGAGCTGCGGCAGATGTGCCGGTTGCTTTCGTCATCTTTGATGTTCTTTGGCTGAATGGACGTTCGCTATTGAAAACGCCGCTGCGCGAGCGGCGCGAATGGCTTGGCGGTTTGCAATTACCGCGGCACTTTCAAATTGTGCAAGTAATGCCCGCGCATTCCGCGGCTGAGATCGAGCAAACTTTTCAACAGGCACGGCGGCGCTTGAACGAAGGTCTCATGATTAAAGATCCGGAAAGCTTTTATTTACCAGGCACTCGCGGAATGTTTTGGTTTAAACTCAAAAAAGAGCTGGCGACGCTGGATGTGGTGGTCGTTGTCGCCGAGCTTGGCCATGGCAAACGCAATAATGTGCTGAGCGATTACACATTTGCCGTGCGCGACCAAGCGACGGGTGAGCTTTTGCCGATTGGCAAAGCCTACAGCGGATTGACTGACGTGGAGATTGCAGAATTAACCGAGCACTTCAAACAGAACACGATCGCGGATCATGGCCGGTACCGTGAAGTGAAACCGGATATTGTGCTCGAGGTCGCGTTCAATTCAATTCAGCCGAGCACGCGCCACGCTAGTGGGCTCGCGCTGCGTTTCCCAAGAATCAAAGCGATCCGGCGCGACAAAACGGTGGATTTTATCGACACACTCGAATACGCTCGCAAGCTCGCCGCGCAAAACGCAAATTCACTTGCCGACTTTAGGCGCAGCGGGTGAGCGATGTCGCACTTCCTCGGGAGCTGGGAGAAACCAAAGGAATACCAGGGGACGTCGGTCAAAAGTTAATGCGTCCGCGCCGCTGGTGAAGTTGCTGGTCTCACGATGACCGTTTCGACTTTGTCGCGTCGAAAATGCTGAATATTGGCGTAAACCGCCAACAGCGCCATTGATCCAACAATTATGAGCATCAGCACAACCGCGCTCTTTGGAGCTCGGGACGATCGAATTTTTTCGCGAGGCGGCTGTAGCGAATTCACCCTGGAAGTATCGACGTCGGTCTTGCGCGCGCAAATCCCATCACTTCAATTCAAGCGCAGCGATTGCATTCATGACGCGCTGGCTTAGTCGCCCGTAGAGATTCTTCTCTGGCGATTTGAGGTCGATCACCGTAAAAAAAATCGGTTCTCCGATCACGATGGTGATTGGCACAAAGTGCAAACCACCACGGCCACGCGGCAAGGCCTCGTGCGCCCCAAAGATCCGCATCGGCACGACCGGGGCGAGCGTCTTTGCGATCACGAGTCCCAATCCCGGCTCGGCGGGCTGCAAATTGCCGTCGAGCGTCCGCGAGCCTTCCGGAAAAACCAGTGCGCCGTTCCCGGACTTGAGAACACGAATCAAGGCTTTAAGCGCGCTGCGGTCGATCCCTTCTTGATTAACTGGGATTACGTTCAGTTTGGGCAACAGCCAGCCAAGCAACGGTACTTCCATCAAGGTTCGCCGCGCCAGAAAATAAATCCCGCGATCGCATGTAATGCCGGCAAGCGGTGGATCGAGATAACTCTGGTGGTTCATCGCGAGAATTACCGGACCGCTTTGAATCATGCGCTCCCGATGAATTACACGAAGACGAAAAAACAACCGGCCAACGAGGCGAGAAAAATGGTAACCGAGCCAGTAATAGAAATTCATCGTTGGAGCGGCGAAGCGCTGGAGTCAGGCAGAGACCTTGAGACCCATTTCTTTTAGTCGTGCAACGACCTCGCTGACGACTCCTTCGATCGTAAGATGCGACGTGTCGATAACATGGGCATCTTTCGCGAGCACGAGCGGTGAGACAAGGCGTGAAGAATCAGCATGGTCACGCATGGTAATTTCGTCGCGCTGCCCTTGCGCGGCGCGACGCCGCAGACGCACTTCACGCGAAGCAACGATATAAAACTTGTAGGGTGTGTCTGGAAAAACGACCGAGCCGATGTCCCGGCCTTCCATAACAACGTCGTGACTGCGCGCGTACTCACGCGTTTTATGCTCAACAATTCGGCGGACTCGCGGGACGCTGCTAACGCGGGAGACACTTTCGTTCACGCGATCCTCACGCAAGTAATCGGTTGGATCGACATTATCGATGAAGATGTGCGCCTCGTTGTCTTGGAGGTAGCAAGTGATCTCGGCAGACTCGGCAGTTTGGGTGACCCGGTCGCTGTCTCCCGCATCTATCCCCTTTTGCAATATATGCCAGGTGATCGCTCGATAAATCGCACCCGAATTGACATGGGCGAAGCCGAGTCGCTGGGCAAGCTCTCGCGCGACACTGCTTTTTCCGGAGGCAGCCGGGCCATCAATAGCAACGACCCGATGAAAAGATTGCCGATTCGAAGACATAAATACGACGCGGATCAACTGTAGCCGTCGCCCTGAGGGCGACGCAAACCGGTGTTGCTTGATCAGTTCAGCGCCGCGCTTCGCCCTGCCTTCTCCCGCAGTCGCGGGATCTAGCGCGGCAGGCAGCGAAGCGGCTACCATGGATCATGTTTCCTTGACCGGAGTCGGAGTGAGTGAACCAATGACCGGCGTGCTTATTTGCATCCGTTTCGGATTGGTGAACTCGTTCAACACGGTTCCAAATCCCGGATAAGATTGACGAATGCACTCGGCATCCTGAACAATGGTTTCACCTTCAGCGAACAGACCTGCGATGGCAAACGCCATCGCGATGCGATGATCGCCGAAGCTCGCCACGCGCGCCCCATGCAGAGGCGCCGGACCGTGAACTTCGAGGCCATCATTCGTTTCCGTGACCTGTGCACCCATAGTGCGCAAATTGTGCGCGATCGCGGCAATGCGATCGGTTTCTTTCACGCGCAATTCCTGGGCATGGCGAATAATCGTTTTGCCATTTGCCAGGACGCCTGCGACTGCGAGGATCGGCAGTTCGTCAATAAGCTGCGGCACTTCTCTCCCCTGAATAACGGTGCCTTTGAGCGGGAACCCCGTGACCTCCACGACTCCCCGCGGCTCAAGTTGATCGACATCTTCGATGGCCTCGCGCACTTGTGCACCCATTCGCAGCAACACGCCAAGTAACGCCGTTCGCGTATGGTTTAGACCAACCTCGCGCACCAGCAAATGACCTCGCGGCTGTGCCGCCGCGGCAACTAGCCAAAAAGCTGCCGAGGAAATATCGCCCGGAATTGTAAAGTCGCGTGACTCTGGAACTTGATCGCCGAAGACAGTGACGCTCCCCTCGCCATCCGTTGCCGTGCGCACAAGAAAATAATTAAACAACACCTCTGTATGATTTCGGGTCGGCAATGGCTCGTCGACAGTGGTCCTGCCCTTGGCAAAAAGACCCGCCAGCAGCAAGGCACTTTTAACCTGTGCGCTCGCAATGGGCAGACGATGGTGAATTCCACGCAAGGAGCCGCCACGGATGCGGAGCGGTGGCGTCTGTTCCGGCCCTTCTGCAAGAATATTTGCACCCATCTTACTAAGCGGCGCGATCACGCGATCCATCGGACGTCGCGAGAGCCCCGCATCGCCGACGAGGCGGCTCTCAAATGTCTGCCCGGCAAGCAGACCAGCGAGAAGCCGCATGGTCGTGCCCGAATTTCCGCAATCGATTTCCTTTTTGGGCGGTGTAAGAACGCGCTTTTTCCCATGGACGATCAGCGTGTCCCGCTGGGGCTCTTCGATCTTAATACCTAGAGCGCGCATGGCGTTCACCGTATGCATGCAATCGTCGCTAGGGAGAAAACCATGCAGTGTGCATGCACCATTTGACAAAGCAGCAATGATTACCGCACGATGCGAAATGCTTTTGTCGCCCGGTACGGTGATTTCGATATCGATTCGAGGTGCTCGTTTGATCCGTAATTCCATAGACGAATTGTGAAATCTTTTGCGAAGCGAGCGCGTCAGGCGCGCGCGACGATCAGCATCGGATATAAGACGTAGTTGTCCAACGTTGCTCCGCTGAAGCAAAATCCCGCAGACTCCTCGGGTCAATCTTGCCAGCCGCAACCGGCGCGCGCAAAATTACGGAACGAGAAAGATCTTGTCGGTGTACGGGTCCTTCACTTCCGTTCCGGGAGGGAATCCTTCCACATCGACGTATTTGCCAGGCGAATAAGGACTTTCCACCAAGTGAGGTTTGCCGGGAACAGGAATTCCGTACGGATAATCTCCCTTTGCGACTTTCGTCGGCGCAGCCGTTGGAGGAG
>Ga0137390_10002033_pt1 | contig 15777 bp, 8 predicted proteins | sample 15con2h24AmetaG_FD_104937 | JGI IMG/M metagenome (GOLD analysis project Ga0137390, IMG submission 104937) | Vadose zone soil microbial communities from Angelo Coast Range Reserve, California, USA - 15con2h2.4A metaG | ecosystem: Environmental > Terrestrial > Soil > Vadose zone > Saprolite... | reverse complement strand
GCTGTTTTTCCTTTACGACTATGCAGGGCGGCGCGATGCCAGAGCCCAGGGTGAAACAAGAGTCGTTCCGCTAGCAAACCTTGGAAAAGGCATTATCAATTACACATATTGTCCGGATGCGGCGTGTGCTAGCAAACCGGAAGCGTCCCTGAGCCTGGCACAGCTTCAACAAGCGTATCCGGACACGGGCATTAATCAGACCGCACTGACCGCATTAGCCGATGCCGCGGCGAAATACCCGGCGAACGATACGACAGTGGGCGATGGGTTAAACACAGGCGGTTTCCGATTCAATGCGCCCACGCCAATAAAACTCAACTCCCACGTGGCGAAATTGGATTACACCCTTACGAGCAGACAGAACCTCTTCGTTCGTGGGAACGCAATCTACGATCACCAGGTTCTTCCGCAGTGGCTCCCAGGGACGGTCGCGCCGCAGGTTTGGAGCCACCCGCGCGGTCTCGCCGTTGGCCACAACTGGACGATTGGAAACAATTGGGTGAACAACCTCCGTTACGGGTTTACGAGGCAGGCGTTTACGCAGGGCGGAGACAGCAGCGGGAACGACATTAGTTTCCGGTTTGTATTCCAGCCGAATGGCCAACAGCACACGGTCACCCGTATAACGCCGGTGCACAACATCACGGACGACATCTCGTGGATCCGGGGAAATCACACGATTCAATTCGGAGGCAACTTCCGGAAGATCAACAACGCTCGCGTAAGCTTCGCGAACGCGTTCGATAATGCGGTTACCAACCCATCTTTTTATTTTGGAGCCGGAGACCACGTTTCCAGTGCGTTCCAAAATTACTTGACAACGAACAATCTGCCAGGCGGCCAGGCGGGACAATCGCTGAACTCCATTACGGAAGTGCAAAACGCCGCGACGGCCGCGATCGGCCGATTCTCCCAGTACACCGCGGACTTCACCTTCAACAAGGATGGCAGTCTGTTCAGCCCAGGAACTGCCAGCTCTCGGAACTTCGCCACGCAAGCGTACGACGAATATGTGCAGGATTCCTGGAAGATTCGACCGCACTTCACGCTCACCCTAGGGCTCCGCTATAGTCTGGGGCGACCGGTCTACGAGACCCAGGGGTTTGAAGTTCAGCCCACCATACCGCTGGGAACGTATTTCCAGGATCGTCTCGCCGCCGCGGCTCAAGGGAATAATTTCACCGCCCCGGTGGTGATCAATCGCTCGGGCCCAGTCAATGGCGGAAAGCCGATGTATAACTGGGACAAGACCAACTTCCAGCCACGCGTCGCGGTGGCGTGGTCTCCCAACTACTCTGAAGGGCTGCTACACGCGCTATTTGGGGGCGCCGGCAAGTCCGTGTTGCGAGGCGGTTTCTCGCTGGTCAACGACAACTACGGAGAGGCGCTTGCCGTGGACTGGGACTTGAACAACACTCTTGGCTTCACGTCGAACTTCACGACGCCTGCGAATACGTACGATACAGCCACAGGTACCAAGCCGCTGGCTCCATTGTTCACAGGCTTCAACCAGGATGTTCGATCCCTTCCCAACGTGGTTGTGCCTGGCAGCCTCAAGTTTCCTTTGTCGCAGCCCATCGATGAAGGGGAGCGAATCGAGACGGGTGTGGATTCGAATTTGCATGCGCCCAAAGAATACGTCTGGAATTTCACGGTCGAACGCGAAATGCGAGCAGGAACCACCGTCTCCGTTTCCTACGTAGGACGATTGGGGCGAAGCCTGCTGGCCCGCCGGGACGCTGTTGCCTTCAACAACGTTCGCGATCCGAAGAGCGGCGTGGACTGGTACACGGCCGGGACGATTCTGGAAAAACAGCGCCAGCTGGACGTGGACACCAGCCAGATCGCATCCATACCGTTTTTTGATAATCTTTTCCCCGCTAATTTAGTGACCCTAATGAATAATGACCCGAACATCCAGGCCGGCTTTCCGTCCAACTGGACGCCCACGCAGGTGTTCTATGGATTGCAAAGCCGTGGCGGAGGCGGGCACCCCACAAACCCATTTGCGTTTTTTGCCGGCAATGACTGGACAGATGGGCAAGCTGAGGTTGATATAGCGCTTTTCGATGCTGGGCTACCGACGCGGTTTATGCAGCAGGAATACGGCGCCCTTTCCGCTTGGAGTACGGTTGGGAATGCGGCTTACAACGCCCTAACGGCTTCCGTGCGGCAGCGGCTCAGAAGCCTGACTTTGGACGTGAACTACACGTATTCGCACTCGTTAGACGACGCTTCCGGATTGCAATCAGCAGGTGGCTACAGTTCAGCCGCGTTTATCGTAAACCCCATTCGCCAGAGGAGCTGGTATGGCAACTCCAATTTCGATATCCGACACCTCGTCAATGCCTCCGCCGTTTGGCAAATGCCATTCGGGAGGGGCCAAGCCCTGATGAACACCAGCAATCGGGCTGTGGATGCCATTCTTGGCGGATGGCAACTCTCCGGGATCTATCGCTGGAACACGGGGCTACCTGCTCTGGCGCCCTTCGATGATGCCCGCTGGGCAACCAACTGGAACGTGCAAGCCAATGTCACTGCTTTGAGTCCAATCGGCACGTGCCCCGACCGAACTGGCACGCCGAAGCTCTTTGGCGGCAGCGGCTGTAACATCAAGGCGATCTATCAGAGCTTCCGAAATGCCTATCCCGGCGAAACAGGCCCGCGAAATTACCTCCGCTTCCCTGGATATATGAATGTGGACCTTGGTCTGGCGAAGACGTTGAAGATGCCTTGGAGTGAAAAGCACCAGCTGCAGCTTCGTTGGGACGTGTTTAACGTTGCCAACGCGCAGCCGTTTGGCCAGATCGACACTAGAAACCGTACGGGCATCGGCGTCGCCCGCGATCCTGCTCTACGGAATCTTAACCCTCCGACGGTCTGGTCCAATTTCACCCAAATTCAGGGCCAGCCCCGCGTATTCCAGGTGGGAGCGCGGTACTCGTTCTAGTCTGCCGAACATTGACCTCAACCTGCCGCCGGAAGGCATAAACCTTCCGGCGGTATTGCTTTTTTCTGTCGAGTGACAGCACATCTGATGGAGAGGCGGAGGGAGGTCGCTGCTGCATCCGGCGAATAGAGTGGGCGTGGCGGGGGCTCGTTCGTTCATGTGAGCAGGCAAGAAACTTCGGCGGTGTAGCCCGCGCCGCGGAGCTATGATAATCTAGTAGCTCCGCTTGGGCTGGACGTATTGGCCTGAGCTTATCGGTCGGGGCGTAGCGCAGCCTGGCTAGCGCGCCTGGTTCGGGACCAGGAGGTCGATGGTTCAAATCCATTCGCCCCGACCATTCTTTTCCCTCTCAAATCAATGCGCTATGCTGCGTTCCCAACTACAACTTCAAGTTTATTTTTACGAACAATACGGACAACAGTTGTGGTTTTGCTCGGAGTTTGGAAGCCTTGTCCCTAGCAAGAAGCCGGTTGGCAGTCATCAGCGAAGCAAGCTGCGACGTGATGTCGTGAATCAACCTTCGGACGGCAAGCGTCGCTCTCCACAAGAAAACTGAGCTTGGCATAGCAGACAAGCACACGGCTCGTTCTGCATTCTCACGCGAGCGTTTGGAGATACTTTTCGATCATGCGGCTTTGCGCGTATTTCGTCCTCTCACAGAAGTTCTCTCCGTCCGTAGAGTCCGCAGATCGAACGGCAGAGAGGCTCGCTTTGCCCGTCATCTGTGCCGAGGCCCGTTGATGCGACTGAGTCAACCGTTGCGCCTCAGGAGATGCGACAACAAAAAAGTGATGCCCTGCACGCCCGAGGTGCAGTGTGGTGAGTAAGACAGCAACTCCACTTAAGATATTCAGAATTCGCATCGTCTTCCCCTTGTACCCGCTAGTCTCACACAAAGTTCTTCAGCCTCATGCTGATCCGTTACAGCGTCCCACGGAGATCACGGCGCGCAAGACGATCCAGACCTCATCGGGGATCTTCCTGGTAGAGGCCGATCAGGTTGCCGGCGGGGTCGCGGAAGGTGGCAATCCAGGATGTACTGCCCGGATAATCGGGGTGCGGCGACTCGACGACGATGCCGCCTTGGGCGGCAGCCTGCGTCAGCGTGGCATCGATACTGTCGACCCAGATGGAGGGCAGCAGGGCGGGGTCGCGGGAGACTTCTTGACCGGTGAACCATGAGCCGCAGAACTGAACCGACCGTCTCCACAAATTCAGTCCAGTCATTAAGGTCTCCTTTCGTTCTGACACCGCGTCTTTGCAACGCTCTCTTTGAAATCTTCCCTTATCCTTGGTTCAACCTCGGCGTCTACACGAGATGACTTCTAGCCACCGCTAAGACGTGGGACAATGGCAATGGAGCTTGGCAAAAATGTATCGCCGCCCGTTCGGAGTGCGCACTTAGGTATCGCTAATTCAAAGCTGACTACAAAAGGGCCCGGCAATTACCATGAAGAATCCCGATCGAATCGGCCCTCCCACACATGTGCATTGGACGCAACTGGACAGAATAAGTTTCCGTGGTTCTGGGCGTGGATTCACTGCGTGTCTCAACAATGTTTTTGGAACCCTGGCACACAGAAACATCTGGGTGGCCTCCGTAGGGAAGCAATTCTAACGTCCACCGAGCACCTGCGAGGCGTACATTCGGCCGCGGCAGAACACATTCGGACGAAAAACTCTGGAAGATGACAAGTTTTTCGGTCTGTGACGGTGAGGAGGGCTTGTACTCCTGGATGGTCATATACGATCCTTCGAGAGAAATCGAATCTGGAACTGTTTGGAGGAAGAAGTGAAGAAGCGACGCTCTCTTGTTCTTTGCTACTTGGCATTTGCGCCCAGTTTGGTGTCGTCACCTGCTAACGCCCAACCTCTTGCCGATTCCTCGAAAAACTTCACAACCCCATTGCCTACCGGAGTTCGCTTGGATCCCACTGGAGATGTCATTGACCTAGGGAGCATGCCTATGGGGATGGCGCTCGCGCCAGAAAAAGACAAGGTCGTCGTCATTTTGGGCGGGTGGCGAGAGCAAGGAATCCAAGTCATCGACCTAAAGTCAATGCGCGTCACTCAAACTCTCCAGCAGGAAGCCGCATTCTATGGCATATCGTTTTCGCAGGATGGGCGGACGGTGTACGCATCGGGGGGCAACGACGACTCTATCTTTTGCTACTCCTGGAACGGCGGCACCGCCACTTTTGAACGAAAAATCGTCCTAGGAAAACAGAAGCCTGACAAAACGGGTTCGCGATATCCGGCAGGTATCGCCGCATCTAGAAATGGGAAACTTCTGTATGTTGCAGAGAATGTCGGTGACAGCCTGGCCGTCGTCAATCTGGATACATCGGAGGTCGTGCAGCGGATCCCTACCGACCACTACCCGTATGCGGTCGAACTGGCTTCGAATGGCAAAGTGTACGTTTCTGCCTGGGGTGGAAGTACGATTTCGGTGCTTCGCACGCGCTCCGATGGAACATTGTTGTACGAACGGCGGATTGCCGTGGGCCGCCATCCATCCGCACTCCTCACGAACAGAACAGGTTCGAGATTGTTTGTTGCTCTCGCAGGGACGGACCAGATCGCTGTCATCGACACGCAAGAAAGCACGGTTTTGGGTTATTTGAATGACGCGGCTCCCGGGGGTCCGGCTGAAGGAAGCACACCGAATGCGCTGGCATTGTCCCGCGACGAAACGAGCTTGTTTGTGGCGGAAGCGGACAACAACGCCGTCGCGGTTTTCGACGTCTCAGCCGAGACGGCAGGCGGCCTACGAGTGCGCCATTCTCCCAGAGGCCGCATACCCATCGATTGGTATCCCACAGCCGTACTGGACACCGGGACGAAGTTGTTGGTTTTGAACGGTAAGGGGCACGGCGCGCGACCTAATCCTGACGGCCCTATCCCCGGAGAAGGTATCAAGAGACCTATGGGATACGACCTTGGACAACTGAACGGCACACTGCGAATACTGGCGGGCAGACTGGCTCAATCAGAACTAGCGAACTTTTCGAGTAGAGTTGCTGCGGCAAACGGATGGGGGCAGCGGCGCTTGGAAAAGCGGTACCCGCCCTTCAAACATGTGATCTACATCATCAAAGAGAATCGCACCTATGATCAGGTACTCGGGGATGTGAAAGAAGGGGATGGGGATCCAAGTCTGGTGTTCTTCGGCCAGCCGGTGTCTCCCAACCATCACGCTCTAGCGCTACGATTCGGGCTGTTCGACCGATTCTTCACCAACGCGGAAGTTAGTTCACAAGGTCACATTTGGTCCACGGCTGCCTACGTGACAGATTTCGGCGAAAAAACCATTCCTTCAGCCTACTCTGGTAGACGTGCAGGAGTCGACGGTGAAGAGATCAACGAACCAAACGACGGGTTTCTTTGGACGCTTGCCGCGAAAAAAGGCGTTTCTTTTCGTGACTACGGAGAGATGGTCGCTGTTCCAGAAGGGTGGCCGGTAACTCAGCGAGATCTCGGTTCAGACATCAGCCCCTCTTACTCGCCCTTCGACTTAAATGTGCTGGACCAGGCCCGCGCAGATGCCTGGATCGCGGAGTTCGAACAGTTTGTCAAAGACGGCAATTTGCCCCAGCTCGAGGTCTTGCACCTACCCAATGACCATACTGCAGGTGGGCGCGCAGGGTTTCTCACACCGCGTGCGTACATGGCGGACAATGATCTGGCACTCGGCCGAATAGTGGAGACGCTTTCCAAATCGCCCTATTGGCGAGACACCGTGATGTTCGTGCTGGAGGATGACTCACAGGCGGGTCCCGATCACGTGGACTCCCACCGCTCGCCCATGCTGGTAGTGTCTGCCTACAATCGAGCTGGGACGATCCATAGATTCGTGAACACCACCGACGTGGTGGCTGCGATCGAAGATATTTTGGGACTGGACCGTATGTCGAAGTTTGATTATTTCAGCCGTTCTCTCGCGAACGTATTTGCCGAAAAACCTGATCTGGCTCCGTACACGGCTGTGGTTCCTCAAGTGGACATGGACGAAAGGAACCCAGCGAAATCTGCCGCCGCGAAAATGTCGGAAGGGCTGGATTTCAGCGCTCCCGATCGTGTTAGTGACACTCTGTTTAACAACATCCTGTGGCTTATGCTAAAGGGCGACGATCCGTCTCCCGCTTTGCAAACCAAAGCGCCACTACACGTGCTTGAACTCAGCCGCTGAGGAGTGTGTGCCAACTGCAGTTTCGGCCGCTTGTTCGAGCAAGAATCACAAGGCAGCGAGCCGAGAAATGCGGATTTCGACGAGAAAGTTGATATTTGCTTGAGCGCGCTAGCATGAGTAGTTACGGTCGGACGATAAAGCCTGTTTTTCAACGTAACCCGACATCCAGAATCTGGAATTTATCTGGCCCTCCTTGTGAATTTGATGAGTTGGCATTTCGCAGATACTAAGCAACAAAAACAGCATGCGAACTCTCAGAGCGTAGTGCGAATTGTGCGGAGTGCAGCTCTGCAGGATGGTGTGGTCCAATACGCTTGCAAGGACCCCACGCAGTGTCCGGGCGGAACTGTCCACGGGCTGACGAGTCCCCACACGCTTCAGCGCAGAATTCCAGACGATCTTTTCCAACGTTCTCAACCACGACCAGCTCGCCGATCCGGTCCTGGATCTTCCCCTACCCCCCCATCCATTAGGCATGAATAACAAAGGAAAAGACTTACAGAACGAGCATTTTGTAAATGGTTGATTCTAAAGGGCATGCTTTGGGTTGTACAGGAACATCGAGTAGGGCAAGGGGATACCCTTAAACACAAAGGCGGCAGCAAGCTGCCGCAGTCGAACCATAGTTTTAAACGATGTCAATTGTATCAAGGGACGGAGAAAAGTCAAGAAAAAGTTTGGCAGACAGCGGGAGAGGCGAAGGGCCTGAGAAGTGAATGAAGCGACCAGTCAAGCAAACGATTACTCCATTCCAATGAGGATGAAGCCTGATTAAGCCCGGTGACGGATTGAGAGGACCCGGCGAGGTAACGACTCTAATACACGCCAGATAAACGGCGTACATAGCAGACGGGAATGAAGAACGAAAAAACTGATGCAGCGCAGAAAAGAATACTTGACAGGCTTCTTTTGGCGGAGTAGCGTGCCCCATATTCAAGCAATCGTTTACTCCGGATGGCAGGTAAGCATAGCCGAGGCGGAGTGGAACGATTGCAGGGGTCAGAACGAACCTACATGGCGGAAGGGGCTGGCCATGAGGGAATTCAAGGATACAAGCCGCGGGTTGCAAGTTCGCAGAGCGAACGGGGTTGAGGTGCGCCCGTACGGCTAAGGAGGGGTGATGCGTAATGCTTCTGTGGGCTTCTGTCTGCCTCAATTGTTCTTGGCTGAAGGGAAGTATGCAGAGGGAGGCCCGTGTCAGGAAGGCACTGTAAGACGGGCAAGAATGGTGGGATTCCTGGCGCCTTTGGTCCTTTGCACCCTTATGGTCTGTTCCTCTGAGGTGCTGGCGCAAGGATTGTTCGGAACGATAAGCGGCGTCATCACGGATTCGAGCGGCGGTGTAGTTCCAGGTGTGACAGTGAAAGTCACGAACGTCAACACAAACGTTGTCGTGACGTTGACAACGAACAGTGCAGGCGTGTACGTGGCGACGAGTCTGAATCCGGGCGTATACGACGTGGAAGCGGAAGCGAAAGGATTCAAGACAGCAATCGTCAAGGGCCTGACGCTTGAGGTGGACGCTAATCCGAAGATCAACCTGACGCTTCCAGTTGGCCAGATTAGTGAGAGGATCGAAGTCACTACTGAAAGTGCGCCTCTGTTGCAAACGCAACAGTCCGACCTTGGGCAGACGGTGAACGAAATGCAATTGGAGCGGCTGCCAACATCCGGTGGGAGCGGCCGAAGCGTTTACAGTCTGCTTCCGCTCGCCGCGGGGGTATCGCAACAGACGGGCTGCGATTTTTGCGGAAATTACGGCAACTTGCGCATCAGCGGCAGCCGGCCCCGCAATGACGACAACATCCTTGACGGCAGCACGATTACGGCGCCGGTCTTTGGCGGCGGGGCGGTAAGTCCGTCGGTGGATTCGATTCAGGAGTTTCGTATCGAACAGAACAGCATGTCGGCGGAATACGGCAAAGCGGGGGGCGCCATCCTAATCGCGGTCAGCAAGAGTGGCACGAACGCGTTCCACGGCTCCGCTTACGAGTACAACCGCAACCAGAAGCTCGATGCCAGGAATTTCTTTGAAGATCCTACCCAGCGGAAGAACCCATTCACCTACGATGAGTTCGGCGGGAGCATCGGCGGTCCCATCCGCAAAGACAAGTTGTTCTTCTTCACCGACTACCAGGGCATTCGCTCGCATGGGAGCGGAGCCACGGCTACCAACCCCGTGCCTAATTCTGCCTTCCGCAGCGGCGATCTCTCGGCCTTGTGTACGACGGGGTTCGACGCTTCCGGCAACTGTACGACCGCGAGCGAGCAAATCCACTATCCGGCCACCACGACGCCGGTTCCTTTTAACAAAATAACGCAGATCAGTCCAATCTCTCAGAAACTGCTTGCGATCTGGCCCACATCGAACACACCCGAGCTGGTCAACGGGGTTCCGGTTCCTGGAACAAATACATTGACACTCAGTTCGCCGAGCAACACCTCTCTGAATAGATTCAATCCACGCATGGACTTCAACCTTTCGCGGACCGACCACATTTTCGGTATGCTGCACACTCAGACAGGCCGGTCGCTGGACTATAACCTCATCATCGGACCTGCGGGCCAACAGACACTGCGTTCATCGGATTACGCCACGACGGAGGGCTGGACGCACACGTTCAGCTCGACTTTGGTTAATGACTTCCGTTTCGGCTACATGCACCGGATCGGTGATAGGACGACGTACGGCGCAGGGGCGACATCCCCTTCTAGCTTCGGGATCAGCGGGTTCCCCAATTGTTTGTCAAGCGTCCCCGACACATCTGGTGGAACCAAGTGTGGCACGCCGGGAGTGAGCGTCACCGGGTATAGCGGCCTAAGTAACGGCCAGATGCTCTACGAACCTGCCTCGACCTTCCAGTTCAGCGATGTGGTGAGTAAATTGTTTGGCCGGCACAGTATCAAGGCGGGTACCGAGTTCCGTCACTACTCCATTGACAACTACCAGCCCAACGGTGTTGTTGGCAGCTTCAACTTCAAAGGGTCGCAGACGGGAAATGGCTTCGCTGATTTCTTGTTTGGCGTGATGAACAACGGCAGCGCGCAGGTGCAGAACACGTTTGTCTCCTCTCGCGCGTGGTCCTATTCGTTTTTTGTGCAGGATGACTTCAAGCTGACGCCGAGGCTGACATTCAATCTGGGGCTGCGATGGCAGTACGATCAGTCGTTCCATGAAATTCATCATGGAGACGCCTTCTTCAATCCGTTCACGGTTCAATGGCAACAGTTCGGAGTGAATGCGCCGGACACGCCGTTCGACCCCTCGCTGAAGGAGTTTGGCCCGCGGATAGGCTTTGCGTGGAATGTGCGGGCTGGACTGGTCGTCCGCGGGGGTTACGGCATCATGTACCCGGGGGCGGTTGGTCACGGGCGCGCAGGCGATGGTCAGCCAGGACCAAATCTCCTGGCAAACACGACCTTTTCGCCTGGCACCAACTGGTCGAGTTTGCCCACCGTTACGAGCCCTAGTCCTTCAGCAATTACGGCGCCTATACCGGTGAACGGGGATGTTTCATTTTCCTTCTATGCACCGCGGAAGCAAACCCCAACCTACATCCAGTTGTGGAACTTTACATTGGAGCAGCAAGTGGACAAGGACACGGTTGCCCAGGTCGGGTACGTGGGCAGCCATGGCACGCACCTTCCGATCAACTATGCCTACAACATCTGCCAGCAGATGCCGGCAACCACCGCAGCGTTACCCAATGCCTTCGCGGCAACGACCAGCCCGTACTGTCCTGCAGCGGCGGCTGCAGTGGCCGCATCGGGCGCGTCGGTGTATTGCTGCCTGACTGTAAACCCCGGGTATTGGGGACTCTCGAGTTCTGTATACCACTCGCTGCAGGCGAAAGTGGATCATCGGTTTTCGCATGGCTTCTCGCTGTTGGCGAACTTCACCTGGAGCAAACTGATCGATGATTCTTCTTCCGATTGGGGCGGGTTCTGGTCACTCGACGTACTGGGGCAGGACTTCTACAACCGCAAGGCAGAGCGCTCGGTCAGCGCCGGCGATATACCTGCGCGCTTCACGCTCGCCCCGATTGTGGAACTGCCGTTTGGCCCAGGAAAGAGATGGCTCAACAATGGCGTGGGCAGCCAGATACTCGGTGGATGGCGGACGAGTGCGATCTACACGATCAGCAGCGGCTCTCCATTCGGGATTACAGACAATTCCTATGGATTCTGCAACGGGGCGGGAGTGTTGTCAGATCGTCCCATGGTGATCGGAAAGCCGCTTCCCACGGGCTTCCTTCAAACGCCAAACCACTGGTTTGACAAAAGCGCATTCGATTTCTCGGGGACGTGTCCAGCGGCGGGCTTGGTGGATCTCACCGGTCCATTCGACGTCCACAAAGCCTTTGGGAACGCGCCGCGCTACTTCTCCAATATCCGGAATCCGGGCGTCAACAATTTTGACTTCTCCTTGCAAAAGGATTTCAAGATCCCTCTCCGGGAGCAGACCCGCCTTACGTTTTCGGCGGATTTTTTCAACCTGCCTAATCATCCGGAGTTCGCGGAGCCGAACGCGGATCCAACGGTTTCGAACTTCGGACAGATCAGCCGGACGGCTCTCAACAACAGGACGATACAGCTTGGATTGCACCTGTATTTCTGAGCGGGCGGAGCTACTGCGCTCAATCGGGTTGCATGCGGATGGCAGCCAGGATTTCTTGGCGACCCCGCGCCTTCCTAGGGCGGGATCGACTGCGTCTCGGTGTGAAGGACGCACTGGTATATTGGCCTCAGGACAAACACAATGATCCGGTGACTGGAAGGCTGAACGGCATTGGATTCGGGATCCATGAATATTCGTGAAATCGCAAAGCGGGCAAGGGTTTCCACGGCGACGGTGTCGCGGACCATTAACAGGATTCCTACCGTGCGCCCGCAACTGGCGCGCCGCGTATGGAAGGTGGTCGAGGAACTGGGTTATTTTCCCAACACCCAGGCAAGGGCGCTGGTTTCCGGACGCAGCCGCATATTTGGATTGATCGTCTCCGAAATCATAAATCCCTTTTTCCCTGAAATCGTTCATATCTTCGAAGATATCGCAGTCCAGCACAATTACGAGATTTTGATGACCTCCACCGTTCATGATCCCGAGCGGATGCGAAATGCGGTGCGGCGTTTGCTCGAACATCGAGTCGAAGGAGTTGCGGTGATGACGTTCGGCATGGAGGAATCGCTGCTGGACGATTTGAGATTGCGAAACGTTCCGCTGGTTTTCGTGGATGTCGGACCGCCGCGGCCGCGCATCAGCAACATTCGAATCGACTATCTTCACGGGATACGGCAGGCCGTGCAACATCTGGCTGCCCTGCGGCACGAGAGAATTGCATTCATTACAGGTCCATTGACGTTGAGGTCCGCGCTTGCCCGCAGAGACGCATTCGTGAAATCCATGGACGAACTAGGCATGACCGCCGATCCGCAATTGATTGTCGAGGGTAACCATACCTTGGAAGGCGGCGAAGAGGCATTCGGAAAGCTCCTGGCCCTGCGTCCGCGCCCCACCGCGGTTCTCTGTTCGAACGATATGACCGCCATTGGGGTGATGCGTAAGAGCTACAGTGAGAAGATTACCGTGCCGAGCGACCTCTCAGTCATCGGGTTCGACAACATCCGTTTTTCGGAATACATTCTTCCGCCACTGTCCACGATCGAGATGTCGCAGGCGGAGCTTGGAAGACTTGCGTTTCAAGCCTTGCTCAACGATGTGCAGCGTGAGACTCCGAATCCGCAGGGCACGGAATATCTCTTGCAAACCAGTTTCGTGTTGCGCGAATCGACAGGTTTGAATCCGAAGAAAACAGAACAATCGCCGACAACCAAGAGCAAGGTGTGAGAACGCAAACGGGATTGTCTGCGCTCAGCGGGCGGAAAAACCGCCGGGGAAGCGAGAAGTTTCTGATTGAAGCGATTGAGCGGTTTTGGGGGAAGCGTGTCGATGAATCCTCAAAAAAAGTTTCTGAACAAGACTGCGCATTTTGGAATGTGCGCCTCCCTTTTCTGCCTGCAGGGAATCCTAGGATTCTCCGCGTTTGGCCAGTCCGCGAAAAGCTTTCGCGCCGACCACATGGATACGATTTTGTACGGCGTCGCGTACTACCCGGAGTATATGCCTTACGACCGGGTGGATCAGGATGTGCAGCTGATGCAGAAGGCCGGCATCACAGTGGTGCGTATCGGCGAATCCAGCTGGGGTTTATGGGAGCCCGAAGAAGGCAAGTTTGAATATGCGCGGATGGATCGAGTCGTCGACAAACTCCACGCGGCCGGAATTCGAATCATTCTAGGTACGCCGACCTACTCCATTCCCGCCTGGATGTATAAGAAGCACCCGGAAATCGTCGTGACGCGCCTCGGCGGCCAGTATCTTTATTATGGCTACCGCCAAAATACAGACCTTTCGAATCCGACGTACAGATTTTATTGCGAGCGCGTGATCCGCAAGATTCTTGACCATTACAGAAACAATCCAGCGATCATCGGCTATCAGATCGACAATGAAACGTCCTCGGCTGGCGCAGCGAATCATGATGTTCAGGTTGGGTTTGCCGAATACCTGAAAGCAAAATTCAAGACTGTCGAAAACCTTAACAAAATCTGGGGGCTGAACTATTGGGGACAGCGGCTGAACGATTGGTCCGAGTTGCCGCCGCGCGACGGCATTATCAACCCCGGATGGAAACTCGAATGGGAGCGTTACTCGCAATGGATGACAACCGACTTTCTCGCCTGGCAAGCTTCCATCGTCAATGAGTACAAGCGTCCTGATCAATTCGTCACGCATGACTTTGCCGGGCCGCCTCGCCCAGAAGTGAACGAGTTCGACGTGGTCAAGAGCCTCGACATCGCCGCCGCAAACCCCTATCACGGAACTCAGGACCAGTTCGACGGGGAAGCGTCTTCTTACGTCGGCGATTACGTTCGCTCACTCAAAAAAACAAATTACCTAATCACGGAAACCAATGCTGAAGCCATCGGTTGGGATTCCAAGGAGCAGTTCCCGCCTTACGATGGCCAGCTGCGGCTCGATGTTTACACGCATGCCGCCTCGGGCGCCAATTTGGTGGAGTATTGGCACTGGCACTCGATTCATTACGGGCAAGAGACGTATTGGAAAGGAGTCTTGGGACACGACCTCGTACCGGGCCGCGCGTACGAAGAGGTGAGCCGCACGGCGCATGAACTGCAGCGGATCGGCCCGGAGATCGCCGATATTCAGCGCAAGAATGAGGTTGCCATCCTTTACAGCAACGATTCCCACTACGGTATAGAATTCATGAAGTTCAGTGATCGCGCGAACTACCGCTCGATCCTTCGGCAGATGTACAACACCCTCTATCGTTCCAATGTCGGTGTGGATTTTGTTTTTCCCGAGAGTACAACTTTTTCCGCTTATAAGGTGATTCTCGTTCCGCCACTATACATTGTTAGCGACGCGGTGCTCGTAAGACTCGCGGAATATGTAAAAGGCGGAGGGCACCTCGTCCTCTCTTTTAAAAGTGGATTTTGCAATGAGTACTCGACTGTTCGCTGGGAAATGGCGCCGGGACCTCTGCGCGAGGCCGCGGGCTTGCACTATCAGGAGTTTTCATCATTGCTTCGGCCACTTGGGCTGAAGGGTGATCCGTTTCAAGCCGGTGCGGATAATAGAGTGTCCGAATGGGCGGAAATGCTGATTCCAGACACTGCGAAAGCGCTCGCTTACTACGATCATCCCTTCTTTGGCAAATATCCTGCCATCACGCGCAATTCGTTCGGCAAGGGCACCTTGACTTACGAAGGAACAGTTCTGAGCGAGAAGCTGCAGCAGAGCGTGGTCCTGGATGTTCTAAAGGAAGCGGGCCTGACGGGTTCTGACCAAGATCTGCCGGCGCCGGTTCGCGTAAAACACGGGTCCAACCGCTCAGGCAAGACAGTGCACTACTACTTAAACTTTTCAAACGATTCGCAAACATTCTCTTTTGCCTATGGTTCCGGCATCGATTTACTTACCCAGACTGCCGTGGACCGCGGAAAGCAACTAACACTGAAGCCGTGGGACGCAGCCATCATCGCGGAAAAGTAGTGGCGGTTCCTCGATCTGGCGCGGGGGTTGTCTGCCTTCAGTAAGGTCTGTGAGAAGGTTTCAATGGTACCGGGCAATTGGAAACTCGCCGTCACCTCCCGGATAGGTTCCGGGTTGAGCTACGACTATTCGCCGTACGGTACCCAGACGTTTTTCACCTGAACGGTATGGTCGAGGAACCAGCGGCCTTCGCCTTGTTTCGCGTCGAACCAGTCGATGGCGCGGCCTTCGTTGGTAAACACCCGCTTCAGATTGCCAACAGAAAGAGTTTTCACCGCTGCGGCGCTGGCTTCATCCGTAAAGCACCAGATGGCGTCCACGTCGTCATGTTCGGCGAGCGTCTTCATCAGTTCCGCCGCGCGGCCGGTGACGATGTTCACGACGCCATCCGGGAGGTCGCTGGTTTCGAAAACTTGATAGAGGTCGCCGGCAATCAGCGGATATTTTTCCGAGGGAATGGCGATGACGGTGTTGCCCATTGAAATGGCCGGCATCACTAGAGAAAGGAAGCCCAGCAGCGGTGCATCAGCGGGGCACACGACGCCTACCGTTCCGATCGGT
>Ga0137390_10002028_pt1 | contig 15795 bp, 16 predicted proteins | sample 15con2h24AmetaG_FD_104937 | JGI IMG/M metagenome (GOLD analysis project Ga0137390, IMG submission 104937) | Vadose zone soil microbial communities from Angelo Coast Range Reserve, California, USA - 15con2h2.4A metaG | ecosystem: Environmental > Terrestrial > Soil > Vadose zone > Saprolite... | reverse complement strand
TCCATGCGAGATTATTTCGATAACCGCCGGCACGGGATTACCCTTGGACCAGAAGACTTCGTCCGCTCGCCTACTGCCATCGCCAACTTCACATCTCAATACGCCTTCGAAGGAGATGCTCCGCGCGAGTGGGCTGAGCGCCTCTATAACATCAAGCGGTGGACACCAATGGAGCGCGGTGGGCATTTCGCACCCACAGAAGAACCAGTGGCTCTGGCCCGCGACATTGCAGCGTTTTTCGCAAGTCTGATTTAGGAGACAAAGGCCAGGTTTCAACGGAAATCGCTCGAGCAGTTAAGTCAGCTGATGAGATGGTGAAGGAAATGACCGTTCAAAGATTTGATGTCCCATACTCGGAAGCGGCGGTCGAAGATCTTCGCCAGCGGCTGGTGCGGACGCGGTGGCCGGATCAGATTCCAGGTTCACACTGGGATTACGGGATAAGTCTCGACTACATGAAAGAGATTTGCCAATACTGGAAGGATGAGTTCGATTGGAAGCGGCAGATTGAGAAAATCTCCGCCTTTCACCACTACCGTTATACGTCGCGAGGTGTAGGTATCCATTTCATCCACGAGCGCGGCAAAGGGCCGACGCCAATTCCACTGATTCTCACTCATGGCTGGCCGGGTTCCTTTCTGGAAATGATGAAAGTAATTCCCATGTTGGCTGACCCCGCGAGCTTCGGCGCAAACTCGGCCGACGCGTTTGACGTGATTGTCCCTTCTCTTCCTGGATACGGTTTCTCAGACCGCCCCACGGAATCTGGAGTAAACGCGTTTCGCATCGCCGACATGTGGATGGAGCTCATGAAGGAGCTGGGCTACGAGCGGCTGGCAGCACAAGGAGGAGACTGGGGTGCGGATGTGACCACTCTTCTGGGGTTGCGCCATCCTGAGCGGGTCATCGGGATTCATCTCAACTCCATCCCACCGTATCAGCCGTATCTGGAGGCCGGCACAGTCCTGTCTAAGGTCGAACAAGCGTTCCTAAATGAAGCGAGTCGTTGGTATGAAAAAAGCGGAGCGTACGACCATATTCAGAAAACCACTCCACAAACGCTTGCTTACGGCCTAACGGATTCTCCGGCCGGACTGGCAGCTTGGATACTCGAAAAGTTCCGTGACTGGGGGGACTGTGACGGCAACATAGAACGCAAATTCACCAAGGATGAGCTGTTAAGCAACGTAACGCTCTACTGGATGACGCAAACCATCCACTCCTCATGCCGGCTCTATTACGAGGATAACCGCACCCCTTTCCATTTTCAGAAAGGCGATTACGTCACCGTCCCGTGCGGGATCGCGCGTTTGCCGAAACGCGAAGGCCCCTCACCTCCCAAGCGCTGGGTCGAGCGCGGATTCAATATCCAGCACTGGACGGAAATGCCCCGCGGGGGTCATTTCCCCGCGCTCGAAGAGCCGGAACTGTTGGTGGAGGATATCCGCCTGTTTTTCCGAGCTTTGCGCTCGTAAAGTCATCTTTCGCCCATCGTGTCGGAAGGTCTTTTTCCGCTAAGCCTAAGGACAGCGAGCAGCTCTTTTCGGAGCAAATCAAGCGAAAGAATTTTGTGGCAATCTGCGAATCAACGTAGCTTTCCGGGATTATTTATCGCCGCTTAAGAACAGGAAGAAGTTCAATCCTTGTTTGCAAAAGTTGGACAGGGATAATCGAAACGAGTAGTGGGGCCTATTGAAAACCGGAGCCCTAAAGAAGGTCAGATGGGTAGCCTTTGGATTGGCCGCCGTCGGAATCTTGCAGACTCCGATCTGACCGGAGTGCCAAATGGACCCAATTGAGATTCCTGTTGCTAGTCTCCTTGGCAAGGTTGTCGTAATTAGCTGCTGTGTTCTGATTGTCATCGCGGTGCTTTGGTGGGTCGGGCCCAAATTCAGAACCTTCTTAAACACCGTATCGGGACGCACGCCACGAAAACCGGAAACTAAAAATCTTCATATTATCTTCGGTTTCGTCGTCTATCTCATCATTGTAGCGCCTGTAGTGATCGCTGCTTATGTCGGTGTGGGCATTGCCACTACGGCGCCGACCCTCATCTCTTCGACAGGAGTAACGGGAACCACCTTCGTCTGTGAGGGCTTGCCGAGCGCTGTCATTTTTTCGTGTAGGACGCCATTCAGTTTAGGGAATCGGCGGAGGACGATCACGTGGAATGAAATCGATCGCGTGGAATGCGTTTCTCGCGATGACGGCACGATCAGTGCTCTCTCTGTCTATTCAAAAACGCAGCGAATTGAAATTGGTAGTTTTGCCGTACGTGACCTGAGTGGCGCACACGACATAATTTTGGCGCACGCGCCGCCGAGCGCTACTCGAGCGTGTCAGACGGCGTTTTGAACAAATCATTTCCGAAGGATGCTACCAGCTTTGCGCTCAAGCAAATTGTGGTCACATCAATGGGAGAACATCGTTCAATCACACATGCGTGATCCTTGCGAACGCGATGAACAGGATACCAACGATTCACCCAAAATCCGGATCTCGAAAAATGGCTGCACCGTCTCGCACTTCAATTGCAACCCGCGTATTCATTGAACACAGCTAGCTTGCCGTTTGCCGCATCGCACGGGCTGCCTCCACCATCGCGGCTAGCGCCGGTCGAACTTCCTCCCAGCGACGCGTTTTAAGTCCGCAATCGGGATTGACCCACAGTCGCGAGGGTGAAAGAACAGCAGAGGCTTTTTTCAGGAGGCTCTCCATCTCCTGTTGCGTAGGAATGCGCGGCGAGTGGATGTCGTAGACACCTGGACCGATTTCGTTCGGGTAGTGATATTCCGAGAATGTGTGCAACAGCTCCATTTGGGACCGTGAAGTTTCTATCGAGATGACGTCGGCATCCATTTGTGCAACAGCTTCAATGATGTCCTGGAATTCCGCGTAGCACATGTGCGTGTGGATCTGCGTCTCGTCGCGCACGCCAGAGGAGGCCAGGCGGAAGGATTCGACGGCCCATGCGAGATAGGTCGGCCAGTCGGAGCGGAGTAGCGGCAGGCCCTCGCGCAAGGCGGGTTCGTCAATCTGAATAACGCGGATACCGGCGGCTTGCAGGTCTGTCACTTCGTCTCGAATTGCCAACGCGATTTGCCGGCAAGTCTCTGAGCGTGGCTGGTCGTCTCGCACAAATGACCACTGGAGAATGGTCACGGGCCCTGTCAGCATGCCTTTCATCGGTTTGGAGGTCAGCGACTGCGCGAACTTGGACCACTCGACCGTCATGGGCCGCTTGCGCGCCACGTCGCCATAGATGATGGGTGGCTTCACGCAGCGGGAGCCGTAGCTCTGGACCCAACCGCTTTCCGTCACTGCAAACCCTGCTAACTGTTCGCCGAAATACTCGACCATGTCGTTTCGTTCAAACTCACCGTGAACAAACACGTCGAGGCCGACCTCCTCTTGAAACTGAATGGCCTTTTCGGTCTCTGTCCGCAGGAAGGCCTCGTAAGAAGCCCCGTCCCTCTTTCCGGCCTTGTACTCTGCGCGCGCGGCCCGGACTTCCTTGGTCTGCGGAAACGATCCGATGGTCGTTGTGGGGAATAGAGGCAACTTGAGACTCTGTTCCTGTAGCTTTCTGCGCTGGGGATATGCGCTTGTGCGCCGAGTCATATGTTGGCCGCCGTTGCGCCTCCGTGTTTTGACGTTGGGATCGTGTATCCTGGAGGAAGCTCGTTTCTTTTTCATCACCAGCCGGTTGCCTTCGAGAACCTCACTGACCGCTTCCTTTCCCTCGAGAACTGCGCGTTCCAAGACGACCACTTCCTCCAACTTTTCTTTCGCAAAGGCAAGCCAGTCCCGCAGTTCGTCATCGATGTGCGTTTCAGAATCCAAATCCACCGGTGTATGCACAAGTGAACAAGACGGAGCGACCAAGAGCCTGTCCGGGCCGATTGCCGTAGCGGCATGTTCCAAGAGGTTAAGAGCGCGGTCGAGGTCTGCTTTCCAAATGTTTCGTCCATTGACCACGCCGAGCGACAGATGCAAACCGGAAGGAATGATTTTCAAGACCTCATCGAGTTGCTCCGGCGCGCGGACCAAGTCGAGGTGGAGTGCGGCCACCGGAAGATTCACGGCGGTACGCAGATTCGTGCCGAGCCCTTCGAAATACGTAGCAACAAGAAGCCGGAGGTTGCTCGAAACCTGTGAGAGCCGTTCGTACGCGTCGGTAAATGCCCGATGGGCTTCCTCTCGGTTGTCGAGCGCGAGCATGGGCTCGTCGAGCTGAATCCATTCGGCGCCCGCTCTCACGAGCTGCCGAAGAACCTCCTCGTAGACCGGAAGAATTCGCTCGAGGAGCAGCAAAGGATCGAACCCAGTGTTCTTGGCCTTGCCGAGTAATAGAAAAGATACGGGACCAACCAAGAGAGGCCGCGTGTGAACGCCCACAGCTTTCGCTTCGAGAAATTCCCCGACCGGTTTCACCGATGCAAGAGAAAATTCTTGCTTCACAGTGAATTCGGGAACGATGTAGTGATAATTCGTATCAAACCACTTTGTCATTTCCATCGCTGGCACATCGGCCTGACCGGACTTAGGCGCGGTGCCTCTTGCCATCGCGAAATACGTCGCCAGATCGACCTGCGGCCCACGCCACGTGTAACGTTCGGGCACGGCTCCAACCATCGTGGCTGTATCCAGGACGTGGTCGTAAAAAGAAAAGTCATTGGATGGAATGAATTGAATGCCGAGTCGCTGCTGCAGCACCCAATGGTTAAGCTTCAGGACTTGGCCAACTGCATGTAGGCCGGATTCGTCCAACTTCCCGGCCCAGTGAGCTTCCAGCGCCTTTTTGAGCTCGCGATGGACTCCCATTCTCGGGAATCCAAGATTTGAAGAAATTCCCATGCAGGTTCCTCACTCCTAAGTCGACTCGGCGGAGGCAATCGGCGCGGGCCGACCTTGTTCATCTACCGCAACCAATACAAAACTGCCTTTCGTGCACAGCTCCCGTTTGCCGGTCAATAAATCCTCAGCCCACAGCTCAACCTCGACCGTGAGCGAAGTTCTACCCGTGGCCGTGACACGACCCACCACTTCGGCGAGTTGTCCCTGGCGGACGGGAACATGAAAATCAATGCGTTCGGAGCTGGCCGTCACAACAGGACGCCGTGCATGTCTTGACGCTGTGACAAACGCGGCCATGTCCATGAGTCGAAGTGCGTCACCGCCGAAAAGCGTTCCGTAGTGATTCGTCTGATTGGGGAACACCATCTCGACGATGCGTGTTTCCTGCGGACCAGCAGTGTCAGAAATCGTCATGGAATGCCACTTCTCCTTTGACCGCTACCTGGTAGGCGGAGACGCGGCGCTCGAAGAAGTTCGTGAGTTCCTGAACGTCTTGAAGCTCCATGAATCCAAAAGGATTCTTCGAACCAAATACCGGAGCGATGCCAAGCGCTTCCAGGCGGCGATCCGCGACGTATTGCAGGTATTCGCGCATGTCGGTGGGGGAAAGGCCGCTAACACCAAGACTCAATACGTCGTCCGCAAACGCCATTTCACAATCCACAGCATCTTTCAGCATGGCGGTCACTCTGCGCTCCAAATCCTTATCGAATAGGTCCGGCTTCTGCTGGCGCGCAGTGTGAATGACTTCCAGAGCAAACTGGATGTGAGCACTCTCGTCCCGAAAGACCCAGTTTGTGCCGGTTGCGAGCCCGTGCAACAAACCACGCGAACGAAGGAAATAAACGTAGGCAAAAGCTGCGAAGAAGAAGAGACCTTCGATGCAGCACGCAAAACAGATGAGATTCAACAGGAAGTTGCGGCGGTCCTCGACGGTCCGGATCTCCGTCAGTCCATTGATCGAGTCGATCCAGCGGAAGCAGAACTCCGCTTTCTTTCGAATCGAAGCAATGTTTTCCACCGCGTCGAAGGCCTTTTTTCGCTCTTCAGGTTCGGCGATGTAGGTATCGAGTAGCGTGAGATAGAAGTCCACGTGTTGCGCTTCCTCGAAAAGCTGGCGGGATAGATACATCCGGGCTTCGGGCGAATTGATGTGTTTATAGAGATTGAGCACAAGGTTGTTGCCCACGATCGAATCGCCGGTGGCAAAGAAGGCCACGAGGCGATTGATCAGATGCTGCTCGGCGGGCGTCATGCGTTCCCGCAAGTCGGCTAGGTCCGTCGAGAAATCAACTTCCTCGACAGTCCAGGTGTTCTTGATGGCGGCTTTGTATTGCTCGTAGAAAACCGGGTACTTCATCGGTCTGAGAGTCAAATCAAAACCTGGATCCAGAATCATGTGCAGCTCCTTTGCGAAACTTCTCTATTGGCAGGCGTCGCAGGATTCTGGATTTTCCAGAGAGCAAGTGACGGACTGCGTGACGGAAACCGGAACGGTTGTCTTGGCGATTTCTGTCGCAGGACGGGAACGCAAGTAGTAAGTAGTCTTGAGACCCTTCTTCCAGGCGTACATATACATGGAAGAGAGTTTCCCGATGTTCGGGCTCTGCACGAACAGGTTGAGCGATTGGCTTTGATCGATGAAGGCGCCACGGTCTGCGGCCATGTCTATCAACGAGCGCATGGGAATTTCCCACACCGTCCGGTAGATGGACCGAATTTCTTCGGGAATCTCTCGAATGCCCTGGACCGATCCATCCGACATCTTCAAGCGGTTTCGCATGTCTTCATTCCAGAGGCCCAGTTTCTTGAGCTCGATGACGAGGTAACGATTGATCTGGAGGAAATCGCCGGATAGCGTCTCCCGCTTGAACAGGTTTGAGACTTGCGGCTCGATGCATTCGTAGGCGCCCACGATGGATGCGATCGTTGCCGTTGGAGCGATGGCGATGAGGAGGGAGTTGCGCAAACCAGCCGTGCGAATCCGATTCGTTAGTTCCTCCCAGCGCGCCGCGTCCTCAGGTTGAACTCCCCAGAGGTCCATCTGCAATACACCTTCCGCCGCGCGAGTTTCCGGGAATGCGGGATGGGCGCCGGCTTCCTCGGCAAGAGCGCAAGAAGTATGCAGGGCATGGAAGTAGATTTCTTCTTGGATGCGCCTCGATAGCTGTCGCGCTTCAGGAGCGTCGAATGGGAGCCGCAGAGCAAAAAAAACATCCTGCAACCCCATGACGCCCAGACCTACCGGCCGCCACTTGCGATTCGAATCAGCGGCGGGTCCGATGGGGTAGAAATTAATGTCGATGACGCGGTCGAGGAATTTTACTGCCGTGCGAACGGTTCTAGCCAGCTTCGCGAAATCAAATTGGCCTGCCGCCAGGTGCTTTCCGAGATTGATGGAGCCGAGATTGCACACCGCCGTCTCTTGCCGCGAGCTGACTTCCGTTATCTCGGTGCAGAGATTGGAGAGATGTACGACATTCGCCGGCTTCGCAGTTTGATTCGATTTCAGGTTGCAGGCGTCTTTGAAGGTCATCCAACCGTTTCCCGTTTCCGCGAGAACCTTCATCATTCGCGCGTAGAGTTCGCGCGCCTTGACCTGTCGTGCAAATAATCCTTCCTCCTCCGCTTTGACGTAGGCCACTTCGAACGCTTCGCCAACGAGATCCGAAAAATGGGGTACGACTTTCGGATCGAAGAGAGACCAGACTTCATCGGCTTCGGTGCGCTTCATGAACAGGTCGGGAATCCAGTTCGCCAGATTAAGGTTGTACGTGCGCTGCGCGTTGTCTCCGGTGTTTTCGCGCAGCTCCAGAAACTCCTCCACGTCGGCGTGCCAGGATTCGAGATAAACGCAGCATGCGCCTTTGCGTTTTCCGCCCTGATTGACTGCTGCCACGGAGGAATCAAGAGTTTTCAGCCATGGAACGATTCCTTTGCTGTGACCGTTCGTGGCGCGGATCAACGAACCGCGCGATCGGACGCGGTGATAAGCCAGCCCGATGCCTCCTGCGAACTTGGAAAGCAGAGCCACATCCTTATATTTTTCGTAGATTGCTTCGAGATTGTCCGCTGGTGAATCGAGCAAATAGCACGAAGACATCTGTGGATGACGCGTGCCGGAATTGAACAACGTTGGCGAGCTCGGCATGTAGTCGTGAGCAGAGATCACCCGATAGAACTCAATGGCCTCCTGAACCGTTCGAGATAGCCCACAAGCCACGCGAAGGAAAAACTGTTGGGGCGTTTCGAGTGCTTCGCGAGTCTCCGGATTACGCAGCAGATAGCGGTCGTAAACCGTACGCAGCCCGAAGTATTCGAAAAGCTCGGAGCGGCCGTCGTCGATAGCGTCGTTGAGTTTTCGAGCGTTTGCGGTGACGAACGCGGCCAGATCTCTGGAGACCAAGCCATGTTGTTTGCCCGTTGCAATTGACTGCGAAAAGGAATGGATGTCTTGATTGGCGACTTCCTTGTCAATAAATCCGTCCAGTAGCCGTGCTGCTAGCCTGGAATATTCCGGTTCTTCCGCAATGAGGGAAGCCGCGGTCTGAATCGACAGTAGATCAAGTTCCTTTGTTGTCGCTCCGTTATAGAGACCGCCAATCGTTTTACTTGCGATGCGGATCGGGTCCAAAGAACGCAGCCCATCGCAGCAGCGTTCGACCGCGCGAACAATCTTGCTTACGTCGGCGGGTTCGAGCGATCCGTTCCGCTTTCGAACCTGCATCTGCGATGAATTGATCGGGATAGGACAAGAGACGACAGACTGTGCAGTGCTGACAAGAACGGGTGTTGCCATGGATGCCTATTCCGCCAAAGACACAAGGGGAAGGAGATGAAATGGAGACACGTCGAAAGACACCAGATCATCGCCAACCTCCCCTCGGAGGCTCGCTCGATTTGCACGCCGGGTGCGGCGTAGCTACTGGCAGGTCTTCGGACTTGCAGGCTTTTCCGATCAATTGAGACCGGCTTTTCTACTGACCCATCTTCCCGGTTTCAGAGAAAACCAGTGATAACTGGGTGTTCGATCCTGCTCACCGCTGCGGGGCAGTCCCGGAATTCCACCGGGTTCCCTTTTTAAGCGTTCCCCCTGGGAACGCCACCAGCAAGCGATGCACAACATAAAGGGTTGTTCGCATCGTGTCAACCTAAATGTTGCGGTCGTAACCGTCAAATGAAGCTCAAATGCGGCATGATATCAATCAGGTCATCGCTCTTCATCATGGCCAATACCCAAGTTCGTGCCCTATTTCAGGAGCGGTAATGTTGACGGTCCGGAGATTTCAGCCGCCGTATCTAGTGATGAACCCTCTCGGCTCGGCGGCCACCGAAGGCGTGGATGGTCCTGGTGCCAGCGACAGGCTCACCGCCATGCCAGAGTCCCTTTGGAATGAAATATTCCTCTCCGGCTTTGATGGGGATGCGTCTGCCATCAACGATTAGCGTGTAGCAGCCCTGTACCACGATCATGTATTCGTCGTAGTCATGCACGTGCGGTGCTGAGACTGCGGTCTCATGGCAAGTCCAGAACGCCATTTGACTCCCATCCCCTCCGTCAAAGACGTAACCCTCGACCCCGGGAGTCGCCTGACTGCTCGTTGCAATTCTATTTGCAGAAGATTTCATAAACTTCGGGAAATCGTCCATCGTGGCTCCTTCAATTTAAACTATAGAACCTATCTTGGAACACCAACCGCGTCTACATTCCTTTCTCGCGGCTAATTCTCGCACCGGCGTGAGGGTGTCAAGGCTCGATGCCCGCTTCGCGGCGCACTTCGTGCGGCCTTGACACGCTCACTCGTGCCGGGTGCGACTCTCCCGCTATGAAAGCAATGTCATCGCATCGCTCTGACGAGCGAAAAAGCGGAAAAAGGCGATTGACAGCGCGGTCGGCTGCCCGCCAATCGAGCATCCGGGAATAAACGAACAACGCATTGGTATTCATACCTTGTGGGGGCTTTAGGCTATTCGCTCAGGCCAGTTACGCACTGTTTTGCCACGTATCGCGTGGCTGAGGTATCTGCTCCCACGTACATCAGTTCCAATTCTTGACCTTAAGGGGGTCCGATGGATCAGGTTCGCTATGATGGAGGAAGTCTATTGCGAAAGACGGCAGCGTGTGTTTCCGCAATGACGCTGGCAACGGCTATGCTTCTGCCAAGCGCAGTGTCGGCGCAGGAACGAGAAGAACGAGGGGAAGGGAGAGTGGTACCGGCAGGGAATGGTCCCGGACCGGCGGCCAACGGATCGGGCCCGGGATGCAACATCATACCGCCCTTGGCTTCCATAGGAACGAAAGTCGACATTTCACAGTTTCCGCCTCCCGACTCCCTCACTGATCCCGAACTGGCGGGGCCGGTGCAACTGTTGAAGTCGGGTAAGTTCGACATACCGATTGAATCGCTCACCGGAGTAAACATTCCCAGCGGCAACCCGAGAGGGACGATCACGCTTCCACTCTTCAAGGGTGCTGTGAAGACGTCGTTCGGTCCAAAGCCGGCGTGGTACGTCATCCTTGACGTCGGCAACCAAGTGGAGGCAGACCGTCTTGGCGTGAACTTTTCCAAAAAGCTGCCGAACGCCGGCAATGCCGCCCGTTCAGCCACGCGGCAAGCCGACGGGACATTTTTGTTCGACTCCGGGATCGTGGACTTCAGCCCAAACCGACTGGTAGCCCCTGGCTCTGAGGACCGACCGTTCCCACCGAGTATCGCTCAACCGGGCTCGGTTGGCGATGCGGACTACAGCCCGCTGGTCAACGTCGACGGCATCATTTACGATGCTCCCGTTGTGGCTGCCGCCGTGGAAGATGGCTTTATTAGCTTTCCAAATGGAAATCCGAACTATGCTCTCGTGCACGATCAGGTGATTGCCATTGATCCGGCGAAGCGAACAGTCACGCTGACCTTGATCAACGGTTACAGCTTTGGCAAGCCGGTGTTTTATATCTCGACCGAATCGAGCGATCCCACCGTATCGGCGATCGAGGGGAACACTTTCGCTCCGCGACTGCGCCGACTCGAAGTCGGCGTCGACGACATCGCCCGCAGCGCCGTAGAGCGCATCTTCATCGCCACGAACGGCGAAACGAAAGGCGGATGCAACAATCCCCAGCGTCAGGGCCTGTCCGCCACGCTTTTGGACGGGCATCGGCCGAACAACACCTTCGGGGGCATTCCCACCACTGCCACGGATTACAGTCCAGTTTGGGACGCCAACCTCTATGAATGGACCGAAGACGCAATTGAGAAGGGCTATCGCGGTCTGCTGACAGAAGAGTTCCGCATTTTAAAACTGGCAAGAGACGGATACATTACGGGGCCCAACGGTGCGCCGTTCGGCAGCGCTGGCCCGGTAATCGTGTGCGGGGTCGCTGCACGGCTTAATTGATCAACTCAGTGACGTGTCGCCCGGCGTCGGCCTGGGACTGCCATTCCAGGCCGCAGCCCACCCTCCTGAGGAAAAAGTTTAGTTGGAGCATGGTTTGTTTTTTCGCGCGAAGGTTCAACTCGAAAGCTTCGAGGTGGCGGCGATGCCGCACCTATCCGATCTCTATCGCACCGCTTCGCTGCTGCTGCGCGACCGGCATGAGGCTGAGGACCTGATCCAAGATACATATCTGGAGGCATGGAAGTCGTTTCACCGCTTCGAGCTTGGTACGAACTGCCGGGCGTGGCTCTTCAAAATCATGTTTCATCGTCTGCATCATGTTCGACGAAGGCTGGTAAAGACGTCGCGACTGATGACCATCGAGGGTCCGGATGGTCAAGACGAGCTCGCGGCCGAGCCAGTGGTGCCTCAGGAAATTAGAGATGAGGACGTGTTGAATGCACTGGAGAAGGTTGCCGTGGAATTCCGCGAAATCGTCCTGCTAGCCGATGTTGAGGAGTTCTCTTACAAGGAGATTGCAGAAACGCTCAAAATCCCACTGGGAACGGTAATGTCCAGATTGAGCCGAGGAAGGAAGCTGCTGCGCCAAGAGTTGGCGGAAGTAGCCCGCTCGTATGGCATCAACCCGCGTACGAAACAGGCTGGTGCAACGGAGACGGCATGAACACCTTGAGTTTTGACGCCAAACGATGTGAGCGGATCCGTCAGCAGCTTGATTCGTATCTTAGCAATGAGCTTCTGGTGGAAACCGCCAGCGAGGTGGTGCGTCATCTGGAGAGCTGTGAAAACTGCTCACGCGATCTGGAATCTCGTATGCGGGTCCGCGACGCGTTGCAGCGAGCATTTGCCAATCGTCCCGTGCCCGACGGCATCCGTGCCGATGTCCTGCACAAGTTGCGCGAGTCTCAGCCTCGATCTTTCGTGCGCGTAGGCGCAAGGAGGTGGGCTCTTGGATTGGCAGCGGTCGCTTTTGTTCTTCTTGGCCTATTCGCGGCGGAATGGTTGAATCTGCGCCGTGGAGAACAGCTAATCGCGAGCATTCTGAAGCTTGGAGTGAACGATCACCTGATTTGCACCATTAAGGGCCACAACTATCCGGAGACCCCCAATCCGCCGGACCAGATCCGGAAAAAGCTCGGCCCTCGGTATGCCCCTCTGCTTCAGGTTGTCCAGGAGCGGCTCCCCGGATTTGAAGTTCTGGAAGGACATCTCTGTTCAATACCAGGCAGCGACCGTAAGTACGTTCACTTCATCACCCGAGGACAGAGCACGATTGTTTCCGTAATTCTCACCGAAAGAAACGGAGCCAGCCTTCCGACCGGGAAAATCCTCGCGAGTGCCGAGTCCGCCGGACTCAACATCTACCAAGATCATCTTAGCGGGATGGAAATAGCGGGATTTCAATCCGCACAATATTTCGCCTTCGTTGTCTCTGATCTGAGTCAACGCCAAATGCTGCAGCTTGCACAGGGGCTCGCTCCAGCATTGAACGAGAAGCTTCATACGACTGCACTTATGCCAACGCCGAATACGAATAATTGGGCTGTTGATAGCGTGAATCGCCCAATCCTGACAGAAACACCCGAGTGCCATGAAAAGAGCCGCTGTGAAGTTCGAGAGCAACGACAAAATGGCTGAAACACGGTTCGACTCAAGACCTCGTCTTCGCTCGATCGCTTTTCTGTTCTTGGCATTCCTGCTAGTTACGTTTCCGATTCTAGCCCAGAACCACGAAATAACTTTGTCGCTCGGCGGGATCCCCAGTCAGTCGCGCAGTTTTAGAGGCCCGGCTGTGGGCTCGACCCAAATTTCCGCCGATGTCAGTTTGGGGGCCAACTACGGCCAGCGTTTTGTGGACGCAGAAGTCGCCGCACTCTATGGCGAAATCGAATTTGTCGCCCTGCCCAACCGAAGCTTGGCCGCCCCAGCGGCAACAGTCCCGCAAAACTACGCTTCACTCTACGTCACTCCCGGAGTGCGGCTGAAGGTCCTTCCGCGTGCTCGCCTGTCGCCATGGGTCGCTGTCGGCGGAGGATATGCCCTCTATGAGCAATCCGCAAAATTGTCGAATGGCCAGAACACAACGAATAAATTTCTGAATCGCGGCGTCTTCGATTTCGGTGGAGGTCTGGATTACAAGCTGTCTCGGTTCCTTGGTTTGCGCGGAGAGGTTCGCGATTTTTTGTCCGGAAATCCAAATCTTAACGTGGCGCTGTCCTCCACTACGCAGCACAATGTGGTGGCCAGCGGGGGCATTAGCGTTCGCTTTTGAGCTCGGAAGTTTTCGAAATGCTACGGCCATTTCTCCTCTTGCTGTTCGGTTCGACAGCTCGCAGGAATCAACGGGATAACGCCAAATCTGGAGCAAAGGTGAAAACTGGCATTGCTGTCCTAATCTCTGTTGGATTGCTTACCCTTGCGAGCGGGCAGGAAAGCCGCCAAACGGGCGACGCTGTTACTCGGCCAATTGGGCTCGAAATCGGCCAACAAGCGCCGGCATTCGCCATGATGGATCAGTTCGGCCACGAGCAGTCCGACAAGACACTGAAGGGTTCAAAAGGGACAGTTCTCCTTTTCTTTCGTTCCGCCGATTGGTGACCTTTTTGCAAAGCGCAGCTCGTGCAGCTGCAAAACGCCAAAGAAAGGTTCGAGAAGCAGGGGCTCTGCCTCGCAGCGATAAGCTACGACAGTCCAGCGATCCTCAGAGATTTCGCGAAGCGGCACAAAATTGAGTTTCCGCTGCTGGCTGATCCCAATTCCCAAGTCATTCGCAGCTTCGATGTCCTTAACGCGGATGCCAAGGGCATGACCAAAGGAATGGCGCACCCCGGCTTTTTCTATGTCGACGAGAGCGGAGCTATTCGCGAGAAGTATTTCGAAGCCCAATATACGAACCGCTTTACCGCCAACAATGTCATTGGGAAGCTTTTCCCTGAACTGACCGAGGAAGTAAGTCACACGGTCGAAGCGCCCCATCTTCGGCTTACTCTTTCACAATCCGATCGAACGGTGGTTCCCGGCAGCCAGATCACATTGATCGCAGACATCGACCTTCCTCCGGATGTTCACGTGTATTCTCCAGGAGTGCGGGGCTACAAGCCGATCCAGCTCATCTTGCAGACCTCCGCGGGGATTGAACCAGCGCCCGTGAGCTACCCGCCACCTAAGACCCTCTACTTGGAGGCGATTAAAGAAGAAGTGCCGGTTTTCGACGGCAACTTCCGAGTCACACAGGATGTCACGGTCGGTGTCTCTAAAGTGAGAGATGGCGCCCGGGCGCTGTTCTCAGCCGGGAAGACAGTCTTGATTGTCGGAGTGCTGCAGTATCAAGCGTGCGATAAGACGATTTGCTATCCACCTGTGTCGGTACCGGTAAAATGGGAGTTGCAGGTTCGACCGCTTGACTTGAAGCGATCTCCCAAGGATATTCAACACAAATAGTTACTGCACTCCCGAATTGGTAGACGAGGCTTTTGAAAGGAGAAGACCGTGACTGACGTCGTTTACGTTTCAAGGTCCCATATCGAACGGCGCGAAGGACCGCTGCGCATCGCGCAACTGCCCGGCGAGTCCAAGCCCGTGATATTCAGCGTGCATGGGGCCATCGCAGAGCATTACAAAATTGACCCAGCGAAACTGAAGGAGTCGCACTCCTCGACTATTGATTACGTCATTTCTGCCACCGCCGGTTGAATGATGGGCACCTTCGGAGGTGCGCTGGAGGCGCGCCACATTGACGCCAGTAATGGCCTATTGACTGCCGACGTAACAGGCGAAGTGGAAGCCGAGGAAGGCGTGCTGGTGATCCGGCGAATCCATGTGGCGATGCGCTTGAAAGCACCAGAACAGGCAAAAGAGACCGTAGAGCGCGTACACAGCAAGTATGCGATGCACTGCCCCCTATACCGCACATTACACAAGACAATCCAGCTCACTTCCTCCATCGAGCTAATGAATACCCGATCGGGGTAGCTTGCAAAGCCACGGAACGGGTGTAGTAGCTTGCAGCAAAGAGGGGCCGCTTAGTGGGGATTTTACCGCAGTTCAACGAGACGGTTAGAGTTTGCTGCTGGGGGATAGTTCGTCGCCCAAGCTTTCAAGACTTTCACCCTTGAGGATGACGGCTCGCCACTCGTCTAAGAACTCGCCACCGAGCGACCTGTAGAACGCTATCGCAGGCTCGTTCCAATCGAGAACCTCCCAACGAATTGCGAAACAGTTCTCCTGTTTCGCAATATGAGCGAGATGTCTGAGCAGATCCCTGCCGATCCCACGCCCGCGAAATAGCGGACGCACGAACATGTCTTCCAATAAAATGCCAGGGCCATCCCAGCTTGAATAAAATCCAAAAAAGAGCGCATACCCGACGGGCTGGCCCTCCCACTCGGCAATTAGCGCACGGAATTTTGGGCTTACACCGAATCCGTCGCGTCGCAGGTCCTCGTCGGTGATAACGACGGAATCGGCCCCTCGTTCAAATTCGGCAAGTTCATGGATGAGCGTTCGCAACAGCGAGACATCTTCAACGACAGCATTACGAATTGA
>Ga0137390_10002023_pt1 | contig 15820 bp, 13 predicted proteins | sample 15con2h24AmetaG_FD_104937 | JGI IMG/M metagenome (GOLD analysis project Ga0137390, IMG submission 104937) | Vadose zone soil microbial communities from Angelo Coast Range Reserve, California, USA - 15con2h2.4A metaG | ecosystem: Environmental > Terrestrial > Soil > Vadose zone > Saprolite... | reverse complement strand
CTTGGGTTCAAATCAAGCGCCCGCCTATATTCCCGCTCCGCCCCGCTCCAATCCCAATCGTAGTCATTCAACACCTCGGCATAAGCGGCGTGGGCATCGGGCAGATTGTCGTCCAGGCTCAGTGCCTTTTGCGCTGCCGCTTTGGCGATGGGGTAAGAGTCCGCCGGGCTAAAGAAATTCCAGCCTGCGCCCACGTTGTAGGAAGCGGCCAGCGCGGCATATGCCGATGCAAAATTCGGGTCCTTGGCCGCAGCCGCCTGGAAGTAGGCAATACTGCGCCGCAGATCTGGCTGTGCTCTCTTATTGAGCTCAAACAATCCTTTTAGGTAGGCGTCATAAGCGTCGGCGTCGCGAGTGCCCGTCGCGGCGGAGGTTCGCGCCACCGCCGGCAGAACTTCAAGCGAAAGCGAGCGTGCAATTCGATCCGCGACATCCTGCTGAATGATCAGTACGTCTTTCGCGTCCTGGTCATAAGCTTGCGTCCACAAGCTCCCCTGTTCGCCAGCCTTGAACAACTGTGCGGTAATGCGGACCCGGTCCCCTTGCCGTCGCAGGCTGCCTTCGAGGATGTAGTCCGGCCGACATTCTCGCGCAATCTGGTCCAAAGATCTTTCAGTGTGCTTGTATTGCATCGCTGTACTGCGGGCGATGACGCTTAAGCGAGAAGGTGAAATCTGTCCCAGCCGCGTGATCATTTCGTCGGTAAGACCGTCACTCATGTACTCCTGGCCGGGATCTCCGCTCAGATTTTCGAATGGAGTCACCAGGATCATCAGCTTGCTAGGTTCAGGACTTCCCAGCCAGTACCTAAACGCAACCCAGCTCAATGCCGCTGCAACCACAAAGAACGCCGCCACCGCTAGACGCATTTTGGCGAGTCGAAATCTTCGACCCTCAGCTTCAATGGGTAGCGTGATCCTTCCGGCATCTTGCGTTTTCGATTCGACCTCGCTGTCCTCGCCTCTCTCCTCAATCACCGTAACCGGAGCGATAAAGCGATATCCCTGCCTCGGAACGGTCTCGATAAAGAGTGGGCTATCCGACGAATCGCCCAGCGTGTGGCGCAGAGTGCTCAGGGCAGTATTAAGGTTGGCATCGAAATCCACATAGGTGTCCGCGCTCCACAGCCTCTGTCGCAAGTCCTCACGTGTAACCAGGTGTCCCGCCCGTTCCAGCAGTACACAAAGAAGTCTGAAAGGCTTTTCGTTGAGTTTGACTCGAGTTCCCTGGCGCCGCAGCTCGCCTTCAGTCAGCTCAAGATCGAACGACCCGAACCGATACCGCCTTGGCTGGCCGCTTGAATCCTGCATTTTAGGCCTCTCAATTTGTTTTGCTTCGATCAAATCAAACCCGCCTGATGGAGCTCTCGGAAGATCGCGCCGTCTCCCGAGCAGTTAGTGCCAGTTGGACGCGCGCCGTAGCCAATCGTAATCGCAGATGGCCTGATGTCGCCGATGCGACTACCCTTAGCGTTAATGTGTTCAATTAGCTCCATATACATTAACGCCGGCTACATCGGCTGACAGAAGCGGCAAATGGCGTTTGGGTCACTGTTACCCCTCCCGAATGTTCCTTTGTCATCTAAATCATCATTTCAGTCACATTTTTGCTATTTCAGCAAGATTTTTTGGGACTCGAGTGACTACTTGACCCCAATCCCAACTAGAATCTCCCTCGATGCGGTGGTTAAGCGTATTTGCTCGTTGCCTCGTCTGCGGAACCACCACGGCCGCCTGAAGGGTTCCCTCCATGTTGATTGCCGGGGCCTTCCTTGATATCAGGCGTTTATGAATGTGACGAATGCACGGAAATATGGGACGAAACCACATACCGTGCGCATTCCTCGCTACTTTGATGGCAAGGTTGGCTCCAAGCCAATCTAGAATATGGAAAAGGTGCTGGCCGGCCGAACCTCTTTGCCCAAGAAATCCAAGATCGGCGCCCGGGATGTGTTGCGGGCTTACTCTTACGCGTTCGCTGGGTGGGGCGCGTTCGCTCTCCTCATGGCCATTCAAATGTATGTTGTTGCCAGAAGCATCAACCCCCACGCGGCTTTTCTTGACTCCCTCGTGCTACCTGCCGTCCGCGGCGCCACAACGGCATTGCTCGCCCCGCTTCTCTACTTCGCTGTGCTGAAATGGCCGTTCACAAAAACACGCTTTTGGACCAGCGTGCTGCGCTACATCGCTCTCGCATGCGGTTTCCTGCTGGCCTTCATCGGACTTCGCTGGCTGCTCTTTCCTGGTTGGGACTACATCAACAAGCGCTGGCTGCCACGCTCGCTAGATTCGCTCGTCGCCTTTGCTGTGGGAGGATTCGCTGACCAGGTCGTCCTTTTTCTCATCATGGTCATAGCCGCTCATGCCTGGGTCTTTCACAGGCAATCTCAATTGCAAACCTTGAAGCAAAGCAATTTGCAGCGCGAGGTGGCGGAGCTGCAACTGCAATTGCTGCAAATGCAACTGCACCCGCATTTCATCTTTAATACACTGCACGGAATCAACACGTTGATGGAGAGAGACGTAGAAACGGCCAAGACCATGCTTCTACATCTCGCCGACTTGCTCAGGGCGGCTATTTCTTCCCAGTCACAGGACTTGGTCCAGCTCAAACAGGAATTGGAATTTATCAGCTCATATGTAGCACTGGAACGGATGCGCCTTGGCTCGCGGCTTCAGGTGACATTCGACGTGCAGGATACTGCAAATGAGGCGCTGGTCCCCTACATGATTCTTCAGCCGATTGTTGAAAACGCTATTATGCATGGCGTTGCTGCCAGCCGGGTTGGCGGCTGGGTGAATATCGCTTGCCGCATCGAGCTCAAGTCAGTGCTCCTCGAAGTCTTGAACAGCACCACCGCTGGGCCCCACAAGGCAGACGGACTGGGTCTCAGAAACACGCGTGCGCGACTGCAGAACTTGTTTGAACATGAGGCGACACTCGAGTTTACGGTGCGTGAGGGCGTTGCCAGCACGCGAATTGTGCTGCCGCTGATCACCGCCCGGGAGGCGGTCACCCGGTGAATGTTCTCATCGTTGATGATGAACCGCTCGCCCGCGAGGCGTTGCGAAATGTTTTGACCGGCCATCCCCGCGTTCATGCGATTCGCGAAGCGTGCGACGCAATGCAGGCGCTGGAGCTCCTCAAGGAAAGACCGGCAGAAATCATCCTCTTGGACATTCATATGCCCCAAATGGATGGATTCGCTTTCCTTGCCGAAATTCAGAAGACTGCTGCCAAACCTCCTGTGATCGTCTTCGTCACCGCTTTCGACGAATTCGCCGTGAGGGCGTTCGAGCAGCATGCCGCCGACTATGTTCTAAAACCTTTTGAGAAGCAGCGGGTGCTCGCCGCCATCGAGCACGCGCAACAACGATGGCAAGGCGAAAGCGCATCATCCATGCTTGAGCAGCTGCCTGCCTTGCTTCAGCATTTGCGTCAGCAGGAATCCTCGCGGCGCATTGCCGTCAAAAGTAAGGGCCGAGTAGTTTTCCTGGACCCCGCCTCGATCAACTTTGTGCTCGCGGAAGGAAACTATTTTGTTTTGCACCTGGCCAACGGCGGCGCTCACATGCTGCGCGGGATGATGAGTGACATAGAGGACAAACTCAAACCGTTCGGTTTTATCAGAGTTCATCGCTCAGTGGTCGTCAATATGACCGTGATTAAAGAAGTGCAGCCTTTGCCGTCAGGCGATTATCTGCTGCGTACCGTCATGGGAAGAGATTTCCACGTAACCAGAAAATACAAGAGCAACCTGTCGCAGCTCGTGGCACTGACCGTGGGCACTCCGAAGGCAGCTTTTTGAACTCTCGCCCCTCAGGCTGGATCTTGCCGACTTAGAGCTGTCCGCAGAGCACCCATGTGTCCCCGGTCGCGTCAGAAACTACCGAAAAGGAGTGGCTCATTAATCGCGCAATGTGCCGCGCCGGAGGCCACAGTCATGACGGGAGGACCGGACTGGAATCCGCGGCCTCTGCCATGACAGTTAGCGGGACCTGAGTACTTGAACCTCGAGTGTTATCCAGTCTGAGCCGTCCAGCCTCGGCGTGATGGCCGAACTGCAAGTCTCACGCAACTAGAAGAACAACCAAGCGGCCACCAGCCTTCGCGCTCCATCTTCGCAGCTTGGCATTACCCAGCAACAGTTATGCTGCTTTATGTCCTCGCTTGGACATTTCACGGCAGCTCTGAGCGCACCGTCGGCAGGTTCCTGCGCACTCCTTCATCTGCATGTCGTCGCTCCCTCCGACTTGTTCACAACTGCGGGCACACCGATCGCAGGCTTCAGCGCAAACCCCACACGTATCGGGGTGTAAGTCGGAGCCTCGAAGCATGAAATTGGCCGCAGTGAGACGGATCTCAGCGCAATCCTGTAACAGCCGGATGTGATTTGCTTCGGCATGCTTGCCGGACTTTTCCAGGCAATACTGAGTGGTTTCCCGTGCAAATGGCGTGACACACGTTTCTGTTGCCTCTGCGCTGCTTTCGGCAGCTTCGTATAGTCACACACTCCTGGTATTCACCCCGGCGAGAGGTCAATTTGACCCTAGCAAGCCGGGGCTCAAAAGGTCTGAGCAATAATGCACACGGTGCCACAGTGTTTGCGCTGCTCAATAACGCAAAGCATGAAGACGTCAGTGATTTCGGCCGAGAAAGGGGCTCTTCGTGAACCGGTTCAGAGAATTGGGCTTTATTCACTAGGGGGACTGCAAGTCCACAATTCGCTGCTCGGCGTGCTTCTTCACATTCATTGCTGCCTGTGTGTTGGGATTCGGCACCAAGGCTACTCGTAGGTGCTCCGGACCTGGTTGCACAAATTGGGCTTAATTTGACGGGTCATCTGCCGTGTCACAAGCCAGGTACGCAGTGTCTCCTTAGGAAGAAAAAAGGGCACCCCTGAAAACTCAGGATGCCCAGAGTATTGAATCTCAGTCCGAAAAACCTGCCGTTACTGCGGAGGCTTCTCATCCCGCTTTGGCTGTTCGTCCTGAGGCTTCTTCTCTCCCGGCGTCTGCGCCGCGGGCTGCGGGCGTTGTGGTTCCGGCGCTGCAGGCCGCATTTCCGCAGGAGGAGGAGTGTGCTGGGGCTGCGAACGCTCGATCGGCGGAGGAGTTTGCGACCGCTGAACCGGCTCATTCCGGTTGGGATCAGGCCGATTGTTCGGCTGTGGTGTCGCCGGACGGATCGATTCCGGACGGTTATTCGGCTGCGCTGCTGGCTGACGGTCCGGTTGATTGTTCGGCTGAGCTGTCGGCGGGCGGTTCGATTCCGCTCGGTCAGGGCGAGCGGCGTTGTTCTCTGGATGCGCGGCCGGCGTATTGGCCGATGGCGGAACTGCGGCACGATTACCTGCAGGCTTATAAGGCGCTCCTGCCTCTTTGGCCGGTACGACAGCGCGGTCGTTAAATGCCCCAGGCTTTGGAGTAGCAGCGACCGGCGGCTTACCCTGGTTCGCGGAAGCCCGGAGCTCTGGGTTTGCGCGGGCAGCTTGCACGTGTTGAGTTTGAACGGCTACCGGCGGAATATGTTTCTCTCGCGCCGCTGCCTCTTCTTCAGGCCTCGGACGGGCGTTAATCCCACCATTGCCGCCGTTGTAGCTGATGTGGTTCACCGTCGTGTTGTTGATCACAGTGGTGTTGTAAACGTTGTGGATATTGGTGATGTTCACGTTGCTCACCGAACGGTTGTAGTAAAACTGTCCGTTCTGCCAACGCCCGCCTTCATAGCCCTGACCAAAGTATCCGTAGCCATAACTGATCCCGCCGTAGAAACCTACAGTCGGACCCCAGTAGCCGTGATAGAAGACAAATCCGTTGCCTCCCCAACCCCAGTAGCCGGGGGTCCAGAGGAAACCGACTTCCGGAGCCATCACCCAGGTGCCCGGCACCCAGTAGTAATCGTCGAAATCGTTGGCGTAAGCCCAATACCCAGGTGTCCAGAGGTAACCCTCGCCGGGGCAAAGAGGCTGCTCATAGACGGGCAGCGCCGGCGGGGCGAATGAGATTGATATGCTGACTTGCGCGAACGATGCCGCCGACATGGCCAGCATTAACAGTGCAAATAACAGCGAACGAATGGAAAGGATAATACGCACTGTGCTTCCTTTTGCCCGATCATCCTTCGCTTGCCCGGTGCTGCTCTGCTGCTGCGGGTTGCGTGGATTGAGAGGCACGATTCACGGACGAAAACGCACGGAAGACTCCGTCTCGCAAATGGTTCTGACAGAACTCTCTCATTTCAGAATGTCGAAATCTGTTCAAAAAAGCTCAGATATCGCCGGGGGGTGAAAGGGGGTGGGGAGGTTTATGCAGTTTGGCGGTCGGATTGTTGAGCGAACCAAACGTGTTCGAGGATCTGTGCGAGGCAGTCTCGATGCTATGGTGATAGCCGGAAGTGATTATTCTGAGAGCTTGCGCGGCCGAGTATCGAGGGTGTGTGTCTTCTGAGTGAGAACGATGTTCAGTTCCCTTGCGAGATCCGTTAACTTCGCAGGATCCTGTTCCTTCGAGGCCAAAGCCGATAGCTGTTTCCACCGCTCAAAGTTCAACGACACATAATCCTGATTTCTCCGAATAGGTCCTAGGATGGACCGGGGAGCGAAGGAAGTCGGTGCAATACTGATCACAGGGCTCGGCATGAGAAGCGAATCCCATGCTTGGGAGTGCTCATCACGCGGTTGTTAGTGTAACGGCGATTTCTCGACAGCAATCGGCTTCATGCCCACTGCCTCTTAATTGCCTGTGGCGAAATCCTGTTTAATAAGCGTGCCGCGGCGGCGCTTCACGCGATGACATGGGTGCGGGGAAGCCATGTGCGGCGGCGGCGTGCTCGTTCATTGCCCTTGCCGCTTGGGTGCGGCAGTTTCCGTCTTGGCTCCTGAACTCCCGTGTGGTGACGGAGTGTTTACAAAGTGGGCACTTGAACGTGGAAAAGCCGTTCATCATTTTGATGGTGTAATGTCTCACAGCTTTAATCGTAGTCCTTATCCGGGCGATAACTCGAAACTAAAGTTACCCTCACTACCCGTCCAAAAAGTAGATGTGGCGCAGCGGGCGGATGAGGTAGCTTTCCTTGTATACGAATATACGGCTGCGCCACCAGAGGAACAGAACGACCGTGTGGCCGCATAGTTCCTTAATATCTGCCAATAAATTTACAACAGCGGCCACTTGGCGACTGCTCACAATTGCTCAGGTTTCGGAATTATAGGTGTCCGCACTGCGTGAGGAGCTTCAGCGTGACCGATGGCGACATACTCGCAAGCCCCTTTTCAGAAGGCCGAGCCTTCGCTTATGGACTGCGTAATAAGCCCGCTCCGCTGTCCGGTGATGTTCTAAATAGAGGATTGATGTGGGAGCGCGTCTAGTTTGAATTGTTCAGCGTTCGGTGCTCTTGGTTCTGGTGTGCTCGGCGCAAACATGGGAGGCAAAGTCGTTGTCGCGCTGCTCCTCGAAGTTTCGCAGCATTTCGTCAAAAGACTTACCAGTTGGCGGATCAGAAGCGTTGAACACCCAAGCGCATTCGGAGCAACCCCAACCATGAAAGCGGCTTTCTTCGATCCATATGAGCTTGCGTCCGGCAGCCATTTATAGGAGGAAAATAGAACTTCGGCTCAGGATGGTTCGTGCCATTCTCTTTTTTCTCCTTAAGTTCTCCACGACTAGTTTCGTGCCACAATTCCAAAGCCCAGAGCCTAACAGCCTGCGGCTGAACTGCGCCGAAAGTTCGTGGGCGACGACGAGTTAGGCCTTGTCACTCGGGAGGACGGAGTTAACCGTCCTCCCGCGCGACATGTTTACAGACCTCTACGCTGCTACGGCGACGTTATGGAAGGTCGAAGTAACCGCCTCGAACGTCTGAACCTCGGGCGTTCCATCGATCACTCGCGCTAGTGTCCTCAACACTTCTGGGTAGGTATTGGTGTTATAAGCTTCTGCATTGGCCTTGCTGTCCCACAGACTGATGGCAATAACATCCAGACTGCCGGGGTTTGACAAGGTGATTTCGTCTTTGAAGCCCTTCTGCTTGCGAAGCAAAGGAAGAGTGTCGTTCTCAAAGGTCCGGGTGTAATCAGAAAGCATGTTCGATTTCAGATGAATAGAGACATTGCGTGCAAACATATAAACCTCCTAAAAGGTTGTTAGCGCCAAGAAGGAGACAACTTCAGATGGGCTGACTTAGTTCAGGGAACCTGAAAGAGGAGAAGGATGCTCACTCCAGTTAAGCTGCAGCATTTGAGTGGCCCTCTCCCTCTGCACCGCAAGTTATTGTTTCGATACGTCACAGAGCAGATCGGGCACCGCAGAGTCCCAGTTCCATGGCGCATCTTTGGCGGAAAACGAGCACAAACGGCAACCTGACCACGGCGACCGCTCGTCAACGGGACCCATTCCAGGCCGCTTGACTCGATATCTGTTGCAAACAGGCGAGTACGATTGCGATGCTACGTCAACGATGCTGTTTCCATCGAATGGCCGTCGTCAACGGAGTGGGCTTCGTGGAATCGACCCTCTTGCGCGTGCAGCCGAGCTAGCCAAACCGTTGGCCTCGACATTGCTTTCGCGAGAGACGTGCGATATGGAGAAGTCGAGTGACCGGACTAATTTTCGACAGGTCCAATTCAGAGAGTACAGCTGAGGGCTGCGGCAGGTGTATGCCCCACTTATCTGTTTGACGACCACTTCGGAATCCGAAAGCACGTGCAGCGCTCTGGCGCTGAGTCCCAAGGCGCAGTACAGCGCTTGTGGACTGGCTCAGCAGCAAGCTTCGAGTTGAAAGGGGGATCGTCCGCCAACAAGTTGACGACGTGAAAACCATCTACTCGGGCAAACTGATGTCCATCGATGCAGCAATGCTCGAAGTACTGAAAACATGGAGGCAGAAAAGCCAATTTTCGTTGGATGAAGATTGGATGTTTGCCAGCCCAGTTAAGCTTGGCCGGTTACCAGTTTCGTACCCGTGGGCCTGGGTAATGTTTCAGCAGGCCGCTTCCAAAGCCGGAATTGGGAAACTGGGCACACATTCGTTGCGTCACAGCTACCGCTCCTGGCTTGATGCAGTGGGGACTCCGATTGCCGTCCAGCAAAAGCTAATGAGGCACTCGGACATCCGGACAACGCTGAACATCTATGGCGAGGTGGTCACGGATGAGATGGCACAAGCGCACTCGAAGGTCGTAGGGCTGGCCCTAACCCGTAAAGTGATTGCAAACTGATTGCTGGACCAGCTAACTCGTTTAAAACTGGCGGAGAGAGTGGGATTCGAACCCACGTTACCCTTTCGAGTAAACACGCTTTCCAAGCGTGCGCCTTCAGCCACTCGGCCATCTCTCCGGCGCTTATCAGGAAGCTACTGCTGAGGGACAAACAATGCAGGCAAAACCTGCTGCTTCGATTCTATGGGTGCGAAGCCGCCACGGCAACTTGGATCAGTCTAGTGGTCAGAGCTATTGCAGGCTTGGAGGGCTTGATCAGGAAAATTTCTTGGGAGTCTCAGCCGTTTCCAGGCTGTTCGAAGACTCCGTCTTGTCTTTCGCCGGTTCCGAGGTCGCTCTGGACTGCTCCGCTGGGGCGGCTATTTTCGCGTCCTGCAGCACGCGATTGTTCAGGCAGTAGAGTGCGAGCTCCAGCCGGTCGGCTACGCCCAGCTTGTCATAGACTTTGCGCAGATAATTCTTCACGACCTGCTCGGTAGTTCCCACCCGCACCGCAATTTCCTTGTTCTTCATTCCCTGGGTGACGCCGGAAACGATGAGCGCCTCTTTGGGCGTGAGTTGAACTTTGGTCCGCGCCGACGTCGGACGCCCCCCCTGATTGCGATACGCTTCCAGCACCCACTGCACTGCATGAGGTTCCAGCCAGGGTTCGCCTTTCGAGACTTTGCGCAGACACTCGACGAACAGTTCGGAATCAATTTCGCGAGAAACCACAGCGTGTGCGCCTCGCCGGAATAACTCCAGCGTGAGTTCCTGGTCCGGCGTTTCCGTAACCGCCACTACCCGGAGCGTGCGCGCCTGCTTCAGGATGTCCTGCACTGCCTCGGGAGGATTCTCGGCCAGAGCCACTTCAAAAACCAGAATTTCTGCGGCAAATTTTTGCGCGGCGGCAACTGCCTGCGGCAGAGTCTCTGCCTGCCCTACTACTCGAATGTCATCTTCTACGGCAAAGATTTTGCGCAGCCCGGCGCGGAAGATGGCTTGCGAGTCGGCCACGATCACACGAATGAACTGTTCCCTGTTCTCCATCTCCGGAGGGGCCACTGTCACTTCTCCCGTGCTCAAACCAGCGCTTGCCATCGGTTTACTCGTGTGGGTCGGACACTTCCTTCGACTTCGCTCAGGACACGCTTGTCCGACGCCGTTGCTCTTGTTCTTCGCTCAGCTACGCTCAAAACTTTGCTCTTCGTCGCCGCAGCTCAGCGGCGCTCAAAACGATATTCGTCAATCACCACGCCCACGCCGCGACGTCCATCCTGCTCGCCGCTGCGAACTACGCGGCCTCGGCATTCCACTTGTACGTCGGCTTCCGCTCCGACAACTTCCGCCGGAAGCGAAATCGTGAAGTCAACTGTCGAGCCGACCGGCATATCCACGTCGTAGTGAAACAGCACTCCGTTGGCGGAGATGTTTTCGCTTTCCGTGTTGGTGTCTCCGGATTGCGATTTGATATGGATCGGAAGCTTCACAGGGAAACGCGCCGCACCCTGCACGTCGGAATAGCGCGACCGCGCGGCTTTCGCAGCCCCAGGAGAATTGATAGATTCGTTGGACATCATGCGCAGACTACACTGCAGAATCCAGCGGCGAAAGTTACCGAAGTCATTGGCCTTCAAGGATAAAGGCTTGTGGTACATGAACTTGCGGGTAGGATGGCGATTCGGTCTTCAGCGGTCGGCCTTCAGCACTCAGGATTCAGCGGATAGCAACGAGAGGACCGCTCAACGGACAACCGGGAAGGGCACGAGTTCCACTCGTGCCGACAGCAAACGTCCCGACGACGTCGGCTTTAAGCCGCTGAGGTTGGCGAAAGATTCGTGAAAAGACAGGGCTTAGAGCCGTGCCGATAAGCTCTCCCCAACTCCGTCATTTCGAGCGGAGCGGATCGTGAAACGATCCGCGTAGTCGAGGAACCCGCTTTGTGATGACGGGAATGACCGCGATGGTCACAGTCGTGATTACCCCTCAGAGTCTAAAATTCACCAAATTATGGCATGTACACACTAAGCTTGTTGGCGGGTTGGCCCACCTGCTGCACGACCCAAAACCTAGGCTGCCCCACCCTTTGCAGGTTTTCAAAGGGTGGGCCGGCGGGCAGAATGCACTGTAAGGGTTAGCCGCCTTTCGCATCTTGAACTCCACCCACCCAAACTCGTGCCACTAAAATGCGAAGTGCTACTTTCAGAATTTCGTCACTTCCGTAAAGTTAAACCCATTCACCTTCATCGCCGGCACTACCATGTCGAACGCTTCTTCTCCGCTGGTGCGGACGGGGACGCTCATCTGCTCGACATTCGACAGCATCTCAATCAGGCTCTGATTGAACCGAAAATTCCTCAGTCCGCAAACCACCTTTCCGTTTTCAACTAGAAATGTCCCGTCGCGAGTCATCCCGGTCAGAATCTTATCGTAAGGATCAACTTCGCGGATGTACCAGAGTCGCGTCACCAGAATCCCGCGCTCGGTCGAAGCGATCATCTGGTCAACCGTCTTGGGATCACGCGACGGCTCGAAGACAATGTTCATCGGCGCTTCGCCCATCTCGTTGGGAATGGGGAAACCGTGGCCGGTGGCTTCAATCGGGCCAACTTTGTCTGCGTATTCCAACTTCTTCATCTTCTCCGCGCTGGAGCGGGCATATACCAAACGTTGGACGACTCCGTTCTCGACCAATTTCATTCGCTTGCGGCGAAGTCCTTCTCCATCGAATGGAGATCCAGATTGCAGCGGATGCGCCACGTCGTCCCAGATCGTGATGTTGTCGCCGAATAAACGGGTGCCGATGCGATTGCTAAGAAACGACCGTTGATCAAGAATGGCCAGCCCACCAAAATCAAAGAAAGCAAACCCCACCATGTCGAGCACCGCGGACGGCTCAAGAATCACGGTGTACTTCCCCGCCGCAATCTCGCGCGGAGATGCAGACTTCGCGGCCTTCGACGCCGCGATCTGCGCCAACGCCGCGGGATCGAGACTCGCCACATTCGGCGAGTTCGCTTTCTGCCATCCGGATGAATCGGAGGCCAGCATTGTGATCGAAATCTCAGCGGAGGTCTGCGAGTGCCAGTCGCTCAATCCGCGCGAGTTGAAGATGCCTTCAACCGCTTCAGAGCTGGCAAAAATTCCCGCAGCCGTGAGTTTCTGTTTCTGAGCAATCGAGACAATCTTCCCCACGGCATCGGCGCGCTCGGCCGGAGTGAGCGCGGCAGTCTCGTCAAAGTATCGCGTCGGCACCACCACCGCATCGCTCGTGGAGGCACGGGCGTCCCCGCCCGTGCTAGGCACCGGCAACAAATCCGGATCTTCCTGCTGCACTCGAGCCAAACTCTCCGAAGCCTGCACTACTCGCTGCAAGCCTTCGTCATCAAACGCGTTGGTAGTTGCCCGCGCCGTCCGCCCGCCAAAAACCGTCCGCACCGAAACCCCAAAATTCTCCTCCGCAACATTCTGATGAATGGTGTTATTGGCAAAACGTGTGAGCGCAGAATGTCCCCCATAAAACAGACACTCCACTTCATCCGCAGTCGCGTACTTGCGGATGCGGGAGAAAATGTCAGCGGCTTGATCGCGAGTCAGCATTGAAAACAGCTCTTAGCTTTTAGCCAAATCGAATCTGATTTAGCTAAAGGCTAAGAGCTAAAAGCTAACGGCTGTCACGTTCCTTTATACGCACTCCCTACCTTCACTCCCCTAAACCTCGCCGGACTCGCCCCATGACCCGTCCCCATCACCTGCTGCGGCTGTCCCTTGCCGCAATTCGGAGTCCCCCACAGCGTCCACTCATCTCGCGAGCAAATCGCATCCATCGAATTCCAAAAGCCAACAGTGAATCCGCTATAGGAGGGATTCTTGAGCATGCGCGCGCGCTTTCCTTTCTTGATCTCCCATCCAATCTCGGTGCCGAACTGGAAGTTGTAGCGCTTGTCGTCGATGGACCAGGAACGGTTGGTCTGGAACAGAATGCCGTGGTCGGTGGACGCAATCAGCTGATCGAACGTCAGCGGCTTCTCTCCCGGAAGAATGCTGATGTTGGTCATGCGAATGATGGGCAGGCGGTTCCATCCCTCGGCACGCAACGTTCCTCCGGACCGCTCCAGCCCTATCGTCGGAGCCGTTTCGCGTGAGCTGAGGTATCCAGTGAACAGGCCATTGCTGATGATCGGGGTACATTGCGCTGGGACGCCTTCATCGTCAAAGGCAAAGGTGCCGAGGCCGGGGCCGTGTTCCTGCCGCGCATCCGCGACCACGTTCACCAACTCGCTGCCGTATTGCAGGGTGCGCAGCTTATCTAGAGTCAGAAAGGAAGTTCCCGCGAAATTCGCTTCCATTCCCAGAACGCGGTCGAGTTCAATCGGATGGCCGACCGATTCATGAATCTGCAATCCCAGTTGTGAGCTGTCGAGAACAATATCGAACACGCCCTCTGGGCATTGATCTGCGCCGTGCAGCGCGACCGCCTCTTCGCCGATCCGGCGTGCGTGCTCCAGCAACTTGAGCTCATCAATCAGTTCGTAGCCCTTGTTCTGCCACTGGCCTCCAAACGAGTTCGGGTACGAACGCTTCTGAATCTCGCTTCCCGCGAACGCATAGGCGACGTAACCCGCGCCAGTCACATACTTCGTCTGATGGATGTTCGAGCCTTCGGACGAGAAGAACCACTGTTCCTCGCGACGAAAATTCATATTGGTTTCGGCCAGCGTCACTCCCGCAACCGAACGCAACTCCGCGTCAATCTTCTCCAGCAACGCCAGGTTTTGCTCCACCGAAATCGTGAACGGATCAACCCTGTAGGGCGTGGTCCAGTCGGCGGTAACTGCCTTCTCTGGAACCAGCCTCACTTCACTTTGTTTCACCGTCGCCGAAGCTTTCGCGATATCCACCGCCCGCGTCGCCGTCGCCTCGACCGATCCGCGACTCATGTCCGCCGACGCGGCGAATCCCCACGCGCCATTTACGATGACGCGCACGCTGAATCCCAGCGATTGCGAATCTGACGCATTGCCGATCTTGCCGTTTTTTGTGGCCAGCGCGCGGCTGCGGTGCTGCACCACGCGAACGTCTGCGTAGGTGGCGCCGCGTTGCGCGGCCGTATCGACCGCCCAGGAAGCGAGGTCTTTTTCTGGCATGGCGGGTTCCTGCGTAGCAGACACCCAAAATCTATCACACAAATCTGGTGAGGTTTTTTCTGCTGGAGCAGTTTCGGGAAGTCAGTGGCCTGCGGCTTGGGCCTTGACCTTGAGAAGCATTTGCTCGACGGTTTTCACAAACAGGCCGGTACCTAGGTCCACCCTGAGTTCGGATTTTGCAAAATACGCGGTTGCCCCTTCCCCGATCAACTTCCCCTCGTTGCATTGCGGGAGGCTGGTGAGGACCATGACCGGGGTGGAAGCGGTGGTTGCGTCGTTGCGCAAGGCCCGCAGCACCTCCGGCCCGGAAAGTTTAGGCAGCATCATGTCGAGCACCACCAGGTCCGGCTTGTGTTCCTGCGCCAGGCGGAGGCCGTCTTCGCCCTCAGCAGCCGTAATCACGATATGCCCGGCTTTCACCAGCGCCCGCTCATTGGCTACACGCAGAAACCTGCTGTCATCGACGATTAGGATTTTCATAGGCGTTTTCAGGGCCAGCAAAAGAGAGATCGGCGATTGCGGGGAAAACTTGAATGTGGAAGGTTGGAATGCGAAGAAAAAAGCAAAGAGCAAAGAGAAAAAAAGGGAGCAGCGTCAACTGCCCCCTGGATCAATCAACTACTGCCGCCGCAGCGCCGGCATGGGAAGCGGAATACTGTAGGTTTTCGCCCCCGTCCCCACCCCAGCTTCACAGGTATTCGGCGGAGTGGTGCAGATCGAATGCGTCCCCTGGCACTCCGCCGCCCAGAGCATGAGCCCGAGCATGCCGGGGGTGGTGCCGGCGCCGGCGGGGGGGACGGTTTCTACGTAGTTGCCGGTGCTGTTCTCCAGAGACGAGCTGAAGTTGTTGCACTCGGGGGCAACATTCCTTCCGGTCACTTCGTACAGGCTGCCGGTGAGCCGGTTGGGGGCCAGCGGCGGGACGGGCGGCGCGTAGTTGGCTTTTCCAGTGATGTGCTGCTGCCAGTTGCTCTCCGCCGAAGACGCGCTGGGCGGCTGTTTGTTGGGAACCATGGCATTAGCGTAGTCGAGCACCGGAGACGCATTATTCAGAAAGTTTATCGTCGCGTAACGCGAAAGGTCGGTCAGATACTGATCGCCCGCGCCCAGGTCGATCGTTAACCGTGCCGCCGGATTCGCTCCCGTGGCGTCGTAGGGAATCTGCGAGCGGTACGCATTCACGAACGACTGCAACCCCGTCAGGTTTGGACTGGAACTGTTTTCGTAGTCAATCTCAATCCCCACACCCAGGCTCTGCGCCGCTGCCGCCGCGTTCAAACCTAGCTGCGTGGGATTCGAAGACAGCGCCTGGTCCCAGAAACTGGTGTAAGTGATTCCGCCAATGGACAGCATCACGCGGACATTGTGGCTCTTAAAATAGTTCACCACGGCTGCATTCATTCCTACGGGAACGCCGTTCACATCTCCGGCGTCGTTAGTCTTGTTCAGCAGCTTCATCGGCTGTACAAAACTCAGG
>Ga0137390_10002018_pt1 | contig 15828 bp, 18 predicted proteins | sample 15con2h24AmetaG_FD_104937 | JGI IMG/M metagenome (GOLD analysis project Ga0137390, IMG submission 104937) | Vadose zone soil microbial communities from Angelo Coast Range Reserve, California, USA - 15con2h2.4A metaG | ecosystem: Environmental > Terrestrial > Soil > Vadose zone > Saprolite... | reverse complement strand
GTGGCCGCTCGCCCAGCAGCGCAGGCAGCACGTCCACTCCCGGATCGACGCCGCCGAACTGCCCGTCAGCCACGTGACCAGGCGGCAAGGCCGCCCCTACGCGCTCGTCCTGAACAAGACCGACGCGCTCTTCGCCCGCGAGCAGGAAGCCCGGATCAGGGACCAAGCGGATCTGGAGTGGCTCGCGGCAGAGTGGAATCCCGGCGCTTGATCGGTGTAATCCCCGAACGGCCCGGGTGACTCATCGCTCGCCATGCTTGCATCCCGCAATGCCAACCGCCACGATAAGGAGTAGGAGCGGAACAGCCGAGCGTCAAAGGCGACAGGGGCGAACAGGCGATCGCTCAGGTGTTCAACCAGCTGCACCCTGCATGCCGCGACACCGGGAAACTGCCCGCCAGCGCCGACGACGAGCCCCCGGCGACGATCCCGGCCTAGTCAAGGTCAGCCTTCCCGAAGCCCGCTGGCTGCTCCGCCTGTCCACCGAGCCCATGAACCGCGCTGCCCGCGATCTCGGCCACGCCTGGTCACGATGGCGACGCCGCCACCAGGCCCGCGCCCGATGGCACCACTACCACTACCACTCATTAGGAGACCCTCATGTAACAAACCCGGACTGTAGTAGTAGTGGGCTGGCTAATTGGCTCAGGTGAGAGTGTGGGCGGGACGGCACGGCCGGCCCTTGTATGACTAGAGTGGTATCATCATTGTATGACAAGCGCCCTGACGGTCCGGCTTGACGAGGAAACCGCCCGCGAGCTCGCTGAGCTCGCCGAACGCTACCGGAGCCGGTCTGCTGCCATCCAGGACGCCATCCACCGCGCGTGGCGGCAACTGCAAGCCGACAAGCTGGAGGCGGGATACGCCGCAGCAGTCGCCGAGAATCCGTACTATCCCTATGAGTCGGCTGAGGAGGCCGATGTGCTGCGCGCGCGCCGCCGCGCCCGGCGGGAACGCGACACCCTCGCGTGAGCGTGGCGCCGCAGCGGGGCCAGGTCTACCGCTGCGACCTGGGGTACGGCCTCAAGCCCTGGCTGGTGGTGTCCAATAACACGCGTAACCGCCTGCTTGACGATGTGATCGCGATCAGGGTCACCACCACCGTGCGCGACCTGCCGACGTGGGTGAAGCTGACCCCGGCCGATCCGCTCGCCGGATACGCCAACGCGGACTGCATCGAGCAACTGGGGAAGGACGAGCTCGGCGAATACCTCGGGGCCCTGTCGCCCGCATCGATGCGTGACGTTAACCAGGCCCTGGCGATCGCCCTGAGCCTCACCTGACGGGGTGACCTGTACCGCTGCTCAGCGGTACGGACAGGGCGGTCACTGGCTTTGAGCTCCGGCGAGGTCGGCCGCTGGCTCTGGCTCGCTTGGGGACGAGCCAGCCAGATCATCGCCCTGGAGCTGTGGGACGCCGAATCCTGGCACGCCCTGGCCGCCCGCCAGGTTCAGGTCGCGCGCGACATCGGCGTCCTCGTGCACCTGCAGTTCGCGCTCAACCTGCTGGCCAGGACCCACATTCTGGCCGGCGAGCTGACCGAGGCGGCGCGGCTCGTCGAAGAAGATGCGCTGATCGCGGAGGCGACCGGGAACCCTCCTGTGGCGATCACCGCGATGATGCTCGCGGCCTGGCGCGGTCACGAGCCGGAGGCGGCCGAGCTGATCAAGGCCACCTCGCAGGCGGCGACCGCACGCGGTCTAGGCGGACTGGTCAGCTTCGCGGCCTACGCCAGCTCGGTGCTGTACAACGGCCTCGGACGGCACGACACCGCGTGCGACGCGGCCCGGCGGGCCTTCGAGCACGACGCCACTCAGCGGGCAACCGAACGCGGACCGGTGGGGTACGGGCCGCTCGTGGTGCCCGAGCTGGCCGAGGCGGCGGCCAGGACCGGTGACGTCGCGCTGGTCAGGGACGCGCTGCAGTGGCTGTCCGAGCGCACGCGGGTGACCCCGGCCGAGTGGGCGCTGGGGATCCAGACCCGGGTCCGCGCGCTGCTCAGCGAGGGCGAGACGGCCGAGAGCTTGTACCGGGAGTCGATCGAGCGGCTGGGCCGGACCCGGGTCCGTACCCAGCTGGCCCGCGCTCACCTGCTCTACGGTGAGTGGCTGCGCCGCGAGCACCGGCGAGTTGACGCGCGCGAGCAGCTGCGCACCGCCTGCGAGCTGCTGGACGCGATGGGGATGGAGGCTTTCGCCGAACGGGCCCGGCGCGAGCTGCTGGCTACCGGGGAGACAGCCCGCAAGCGCACCGTCCAGGCCGCCCGCAGCGGCATAACCGGGACCAGCGAGGCGCTGACGGCGCAGGAGGCCCAGGTCGCGCGGCTGGCCCGGGACGGCCTGTCGAACCCGGAGATCGGCGCCCGGCTGTTCATCAGCTCCCGTACGGTCCAGTACCACCTGAGCAAGGTCTTCACCAAGCTCGGCATCAGCTCCCGCAGCCAGCTCCACCGCGTCCCTGCCCAGCGACCAAGGTGGCGGAGGCCGTAGCACCACGGTCCGTTCGGGATAATTCAAAAATTTGGGCCGAACGGCGATGCGTGCGCAAGACGGAGCCTCTGTCATACGACTCGCTCATGCCGCCTCCGCTCGATCAGGACTGGCTGCGGCCGCCTGGGCGCCTGGATGAGCTGGCGCACCCAGCGCATCCGCGCGGCGGCCGTGTCGGGGTGGTCGCCGAACTCCTGGGCCATCCGGCCGGCGCAGCCGCGGATGCCGAGCTCCCGCACGGTGTAGTTGATCGCCTCGGCTACCGCTTCAGCGGTCGGGGCGTCTGACGGCTGCAGCCAGGAGGCGAACAGCGCCTCGCACCATGCATCGTTCACGGTCAGCCGCCGCGCGGCGAGCTGTGTAGTGGTAGGCATCTCACACCATCCCGGTTTGCGTTTCACTTACGTCTAGGCCGGCACGGCCGCCCGTCCGGGGGCAGACAGCGCCCTGCGGAGCTCTTTGCGGGAGCTGACGCCGAGCTTTGCGAACACCTTGCGCAGGTGCCACTCGACGGTCCGGGCGCTGATGAACAGCTGGACGCCGATCTCCGGGTTCGTGTGCCCGTCACGGGCGAGCCGGGCGATCTCAGCCTCCTGCGGAGTGAGCTCGTCGGCCGTCACGGCCGTCCGCTTGCGAACGGTTTCCCCGGTGGCCAGCAGCTCGCGCCGGGCCCGTTCGGCGAATCCCTCGGCCCCCATCGCGGCCAGCATCTCGTAGGCGGCCCGGAGTTGCTCGCGCGCGTCCACGCGGCGGTTCTGCCGCCGCAGCCACTCGCCGTAGAGCAGGTGCGCGCGGGCCAGTTCGGCTCGGACGCGGGTGCGGCCGAGCCGCTCGATCGCCTCGCGGTACAGATGCTCAGCGAACTCGCCGTCGCTCAGCAGCGGCCGCGAGCGCGCCTCGATCCCGAGCGCCCAGTCGGTGCCGCAGGCACCGGCGATCTCCGAAAGGCGCCGCAGGGCACCGGCCGCGCGTCCGGGCGACCCGCACCGGGCGGCTGTTTCGATCAGCTCGACCATCGACCAGGTGGCCAACCCCAGCTCGTCTGGATATTCGCTGCCCTGCTCGGCCGCGACCAGCGCCTCGTCGTAGCGGCCCAGGCCGTTGTTGAGTACCGCGGTCGCCCAGTGAGCAGCGGTCAGCCACTGGCCTTCTCCGCGCGCCACCATCTGGGTTGTGACGGTGGCGATCAGCTGACGGGCTTCGCCTTCCCGGCCCTGCCAGGCGGCGAGCATCAGCCGCGTCGTCGGCGGCAGCGGCGTCAGCCGCCGCCGGAAGCCTTCCTCGATCCGGCCCGGTCGGGCCCGCGCGCCGGGCAACCCGAACCCGCCTGCCAGGTCCTCGGGCGTCAGCCCGCGCGCCAGCTCCAGCAACGCCCGTGGGTTGCCCCGTGTCTCGGCCACGACCCGATCGCGGACCCGCTCATCGAACGGACCCGTGACGACCGAGTCCAGCAGCGCCCGCGCGTCGCTGTCCCCCAGCCCCTCCACCACCAGCTCCGGCAACCCCGTCAGGTCCTGCTCGCCACCGGGCTGGCGCACAGCGAAGACGACCGCGACGGACTCGGCCGCAAGACGGCGCGCAACAAACCCGAGCGCCTGCGCCGAGGCCCGGTCGAGCCACTGCGCACCGTCCACGACGCAGACCAGCGGTCGCTCCCCGGCCACGTCTGACAGCAGGCTCAAGACGGCAAGGCCGACCGCGAAGCGATCCAGAGCGTCCCCGCCCTGCAGGCTAAACGCCGTGCCCAGCGCGTGGCGCTGCGGACCGGGCAGGCGCTCGAGCCGGTCCAGGAACGGCGCGAACAGCTGATGCAACCCGGCGAACGCGAGCTCCGTCTCGGACTCCACCCCCGCCGCCCGCGCGATGCGGCATCCGGACGCGCGCTCCAGCAGGTATCCCAGCAACGCGGTCTTGCCGACCCCCGCCTCACCGCGCAAGACCAGCACCCGGCCCGGCCCGGCCGCTCGCCATGAGCCGATCCAGCGCTTCGCACTCGGTGCGCCGGCCACGCAGCCCGCGGCCGGCCGGCCCGGTTCCCTGATAGCTAACTGACTCGGTCATGACGTCCTGCTCTTTCTGCCGTCTGGCTGTCCAGGGTGGCCGTGTAGCCTCCGGCCCACCAGCTGGCGACCAGCGCCGCGTACTCGTCCGCGGCGTCTTCCCAGGTGAAGTGGCCCGCGTCGCACGGAGCCGTACGTCCGCGCGTGGTCGCAGGCCTACCGAAACGACGGGTTGGTCGTGATCGGAGTCCACACGCCGGAGTTCTCGTTCGAGCACGAGATCGACCGCGTGCGGCAGGCGATGAAGGAGCGAGGGATCGACTACCCGGTCGCGGTCGACAACGACTACGCGATCTGGAGCGCCTTCGACAACCACTACTGGCCGGCACTGTACTTCGTCGACGCGCACGGCATCATCCGCGACCACCACTTCGGCGAAGGACGCTACGAGCAATCGGAGCGCGTCATCCAGCGGCTGCTCGGCGTCGAGCGCGAGCTCGTCTCCGTCGTGGGGCTCGGCGTGGAGGCGGAGGCCGACTGGGACCACCTGCGGACGCCCGAGACGTATCTCGGCTACGAGCGCAGCGAGCACTTCGCGTCACCGGACGGCGCCGCGTTCGACGAACGCCGCGCCTACGAGCTCCCCGGGCGCCTGCGCTTCAACCACTGTGCCCTCGCCGGCGAGTGGACGGTCGGGCGTGAGAATGTCGTGCTCGACCAGGCCGGCGGTAGCATCGCCTACCGGCTCCACGCGCGCGACGCGCATCTCGTGCTGTCTCTCGGAGCACGCGAGCCGATTCCCTTCCGCGTGCTCCTCGACGGCGAGGCTCCGGGCCCGTCACACGGCGTGGACGTCGACGAGGACGGCAACGGCTTGCTCCGGGACAGCCGCCTGTACCAGCTCGTGCGCGAGCACGACGCGGTCCGCGAGCGGACGCTGGAGATCACGTTCCTCGAGCCCGCCGCCGAGGCGTACGTGTTCACGTTCGGGTAGCCAGAGACGGCGACATACCTGATCAACCACCTCCGCATCGCCGGCGGCGTCCCGAAGGCGGAAGGGGTCGAGGCCTGCCAGGCCGAGATGCGGCGACCGACTGGAGGACCCACCCGATGGCACCGAAGATGGCGCGGGCGCTAGGGTCCTGGGTACGAGGAGGTGGCTGTTGGTAACGCTCGTGATCGGAAGCGACGCTGTGTGTAGCGACGGGTATCGCGGCGAGATCCTGGCCGTGGTCGTCGACCCCGCCGCCCGCACAGTGACCCATATCGTGGTCGAGCCGAAGGGCCGGCTGGGGCTTGCCCGGCTCGTCTCGATCGATCTTGTCGACGCGTCGCCGGGCCAGATCCGGCTCCGGTGCACCGAGGCGGAGTTCAAGAATCTTGACGCCGCAGAGGAGACCCTTGCGGAGTTCGTGCCCGGCTATCCGGTCCCGGTTCAGCTGCTCCCCCCTGGCTGGCGTGGTGCGGGCGGACCCACCGTGGAGGGCGGCACGATCCCCCGGATCCCGGAAAAGGAAACCATCGACATCATCCCGCCGGGCGAGGTGGAGGAGCGCCGCGGCGACCACGTTCACGCCACCGATGGCGACATCGGGCACGTCCACGCCCTCCGCATCGACCCAGGCAGCCGCCAGGTGACCCACGTGCTGGTCAGGGAAGGGCCTGTGTGGGCTCGAAAGGACGTCGCCATCCCGTTCGACAAGGTGGCTGGGTTCGACGACGGCATCCGGCTCAGCATCACCCGGCAGCAGGTGCGGGACCTGCCGTCGGCCGACATCGATCACCCCGCCGGGTAGGACCAGTCACCAGCAGGACACCAAGATGCCATGTGAAGGACTCCCTGCGTCGGTCGTAGCAGCATCTTTGACATCCTCCACCGCCCTGAAGGGCGGGGATTCCAGTCGCGATCTGTGGTCGCGCTGTTGGTTCGCGGTTCGCAGGCCCGGTATCCCGGAAGCCTCCCCGCGCAGCCACGGCATGTCCTGCCGCGGTTTCGTGCGTTCCTGCTCAACCCGCCGCTGATCCTGGCCGGCCTGCGTCGGCCATCAACGACGCCGCGTCGCGGGTCGGCGGGGTCGTCGTCATCGCCCTGGTGCCCGCGCTGATCGGGGCCACCAGCGGGCGCAGTATCGCCCACGCGCTGGCCCACGGCTACCAGCCCGCGATGATCGTCATGGTCGCGCTCTGCGCCGCGGCCGCACTGGTCACCGGGCTGTTCGTCTCGGACAGCCGCACGGCCGTCCCACGGCTCGCGCTGCCACGGCTGCGCCGTGCCGGTTCCGGACCAGGCGGCGACCACGTGATCCGGCTCTAGGAGAATCAATCATGACCACCGCAACCACCCAGCGCCAGCCGGAACTGACCGGGCAGACCGTCGTCGTGATCGGCGGCAGCGCCGGCATCGGCCTCGAGAGCGCCCGCCGAGCCCGCGCCGAGGGCGCCAGCGTTGTCCTGACCGGCCGCAACCCCGACCGCCTCGAGCGGGCCGCCGCCGAACTCGGCGCGCTGAGCAGCGCGGCCTTCGACGCCACCGATCCAGCCGCCCTCGACCGGTTCTTCGGCGACCTGCCCAAACCGGTCGACCACGTGCTGGTCACGGGCGGCGGCCCGTACTACGCGCACCTGGCCGACCTGGACCGCGAGCGGGCGCACCGCGATTTCGACGAGCATCTGTGGCTGGCCGTGGCCGTCGCGCAGCACGCCGCCGGCCGGGTGCGGCCCGGCGGCACGCTGGTGTTCATGGGCGGCACCGGCGGCCGCGGACGGGGACCCGGCCTGTCGCTCATTGCGGCGGGCACCGCCGCGCTGCCCGCCCTGATCGCCAACCTGGCGGTCGAAGTGGCGCCGATCAGGGTCAACCTCATCGCCGCCGACGCGCGGGAGCAGTTGCGCGCCGCCTACCAGATGCTGGACGCGATGGGGATGGAGGCATTTGCCGAATGGGCCCGGCGCGAGCTGCTGGCCACCGGCGAGCACGCCCGCAAGCGCACCGTCCCGGCCGCCCGCATCCGCCCCGGCCACGTGAGCGAGCCGCTGGCCGCGCAGGAGGCCCAGGTCGCGCGGCTGGCCCGGGATGGCCTGTCCAATCCGGAGATCGGCGCCCGGCTGTTCATCAGCGCTCGTACCGTCCAGTACCACCTGGGCAAGGTGTTCACCAGCTCGGCATCAGCTCCCACAGCCAGCTCCACCGCGTCCTGCCCGCCGAACCGGACCCCGCCAGCCGCGCTAGCCCCGGCCAAGTCAGCGCGGGCCACTGCGGGCTGCCAGCGGCTACAAGATCTTCGCGAGCAGCCAGAACGTGACGCCGGTGCCCGCTCCGTAGGCGAGGTGGGCGCTCAGGTCGCTGGCCAGGGTCTTCGAGTCATACTCCCAGATCGGCTTGTACAGCCGGCTTCCGGGAGAACGACGTAGCCGGTGGCCCAGACCGCGGCGCCGAACGGCATGCCGTACAGGGCGTGCGGCCTGCGCAGTGATCCGGCCAGGATGCCGTAGAGTGCCGCCGCCGACGATCCGTAGGCCCAGTGCGCGACGGTGCTCGTGAGCCAGGCCCAGCGGTCGGGGAGTTCACGTTGGGTGAATCCCTCGATCAGGCGCTTGGCGACCTGCCCGGGATCGGGGGCTTTCTCCCAGCTGTCGACCGGCCCGAACTCCCACGCGAGCGGGCTGTCCTGACCGCCTGCGCGGCGGTACCTCACATACCGGACCATGTCCATGCAGGCGGTCCCCACGGCGCCGGCCGCGAGGCCTCCGATGACTGCGGCGAGCGGTGTAATCGGGCAATTTCGGGTGCGCATTGCGGTTTCCCATCGTTGTGCGGGCTGAGGTCATGTCGCGAGCCAGACCAGGGCGGCGGTGATCAGCGCCTCGGTGCCTGTCCGCAAGCTGGGCTGCAGCGGCGGCAGGAATCTGGGGGAGTGGTTGGCGGGGAGGTCCTCGAGGCGCCCGGCCTTCTCGGCGGCGAGGTAAGTCTCCCGGTCGGTGAACCCGATGCCCCAGTACGTATACGGGACGCCCGCGGCACCGGGAATCTTGCTGAAATCCTCGCTGACGGTCTGCCGGGGGAGTTCCATCGCGTTGTCCCCGAAATGCCCGACGAAGACCCGGCCTGGCAGCTGCCCACCGGTCTGGACCGTGAAGCCGTCGCTCTGTAGTTGGTCGGCGACGCGCCAGGCGGTGCGGTGCTCCTGGTGGGACAGTTCGGGATGCCGGTGCAGGTCCTTGTAGAAGGCCTCCTGGCCGGCCCGGAGGCTCTCGTAGCCGGCCAGGATCTGGTCGATGCTGCTCATGACCGCTCAGTTCCCTTCCTGGCTGGAGAAGATGGTCAGGAGGAGCAGGAAGACGTTTAGGATGTCGAGGAAGATCGATGCGGCCAGGAACGGCGCGGAGCTGATGTCCGCCGAGCGCCGCAGCCGCTGGAAGTCGAAACATGGTGAAGCCTGCGAAGATCACCAGGCCGACCACCGAGTAGATCAGCGCACCGCCCGGAATGCGCACGAAGATCAGCACGATGCCGAACACGATCAGGGCCACCAGCGCCCAGAAACAGGCCCGCGCGATCGGCGTCAGGTCGCGCCGGGTGGCGTAGCCTGCCGCGCCGAAGCCGGCGATGAACAGGGCGGTCGCCCCGCCTGCCTCCCAGAGCGCACGCGGGTCCGCGCTCGCGTAGTACGCGACCGTCGGCGCCACGGCCAGCCCGATCAGCAGGCCGAAGCCGCCGAGCAGCACGACAGTCAGCTGAAGAGACCTGCGCGCCGCGAACCGCATGCCGATCAGGCAGGCGAAGGCGGCGATGAACGCGACGATGCCCACGCCGCCGGCCAGGCCGCGGCCCAGGTACGCGCCGAGCGCGAACAGAGCCGCGGTGGCCGCGACATATCCCATCGTCCGCGCGAACAAGGTGTGCGTCCCATCGCGGGCTGTCACCCCGGCCGGCTGGTATACAACTGACTCGTTCATGACATCGAGCTCCTTACCTGCCATCCGGTGCCGGCGGTTGGTCCAGGCCATCGGGTTAGTTCTGCCATCTACGGTCGCGTCCGGGGGCGGCTGGTCGCGCCTGGGCAAGGCCCTGGCCGGAGTCGCGCTCAGGCGAAGATGCCGCGCGGCAGGGTCATCGACACGAGCCAGTTCGGCAGGTCGACGGTCTCGTTGATCTTCAGGTCGCCCGCCACGCTGCAGAGGGTGTAGGCCTCGTGCAGGCTGACCTGCTGGTCGGTGACGAGCCAGTCGATCATGTCGCGGACCGCATTCTTCGCGTTTTCCATCAGGTCGGGCCCGGTGCCGGTGGTCTGGTAGTAGCCGTGGCCGAGCATCTCGGCGGGCATGGCCAGCTGGGTGGGGTCCGCGGCGGGGACGATCGCCCGGGGCGAGGTGATGATGGTGTTCTTGATCACCTGGAACCGCAGCGTGCAGGCCATCAGGGTCTCGATGGCCGTCCCGGTTACCTCGCCGTCGCCTTGCGCCATGTGCCCGTCCCCGGCGGTGAACATCGCGCCCGGGGCGTAGACCGGGAGCTGGAGCCGTGCCCCTAACCAGCTGCCGGATGTCGGTGTTGCCGCCGCTGACGCTGGGGGGGAAGGTGCGGTACATGCCCTTGCGCAGCAGCGCGACGCCGCAGATGCCATGAACGGGGCGATCGGGATCCGCGCCTGCCTGCCGGTGTCCGTGCCGGTGAAGGTCGCGAACCCGCTGCTCTGGCCCCGCTCGAAGGTGAACAGCTGCACCCACGGGGCGCCACTGTTGTAGGGCTGGTCCTCGGGGATGGCGCTGGGCACCCGGCCCGGGCTGGGATCGCTGAGCTGGGAGGCCTCGCTGTACGGGGCGATCGGGGCGAGCAGTTCGGGCCGCAGCGACCCGAACAGGCCCAGGGCCGGGCTGAAGACCACGTAGCCGAAGTCCACCAGCGGGCTGACGTCTAGGACCTCGACCTCCAGGATGTCGCCGGGCTCGGCTCCCTCCACCTCGATGGGGCCGGTCAGCGGGTGGATCCGGCCCAGGTCAATGCTCATGGTTGCCTCCGGTGTCATCGTGCGGACCGCCTCTCCGATGTCCAGGGCGTCGCGGCATAGCAGCTGAATGACCTCTCCCGGGCGCACCACGGCCACCGGCGGAAGGTCCCGGTTGAAGCGGTTGTGCAGCACCCGGCTGAACCCGTCCACGACCTGCTGTCCGCCGGGACCGGCCACCACGTCCGGCGTGCCGGAGCCGGCTACATCTATCCCGCCTGCCGCCCCGGTGCCAGCCGCCACGCTCGAGAACGCGGCCGCCGCCGCCTCGCCGATCGCGGCCCGCTGCACCAGTCCACTGTCACCGGCGCCGCCAGAATGAACGAAACACATCACGGCCTCTTCATGCCATCTGGTCGTGTTTGCCTACGTCCACGGTCGCGTTTCGGCACGCCCGGTCGCGCCCGTGGACGACCCTGGCCGGTGCCCTGGCGCGGTCCGGGCCGCCCGGGCGCTATCGCCGGCCGTAGCTACCTGCTCAGCACATGGCTCACCCAGCTCCATTCTCCGGCCCCAGATGCAGGCATGCCCGACACCTAGCAGGACCTCGTCGACGCCCTAGTCGTCGCTGGCGATTCAAGGCTGGCGCCGGACTCGGAAGGAGCACGTAATTGTCTTGCTGGATCGCCGGAGGGCCGCGCGGTCGCGACCTCTTGGCTGCCGAATCACGACCGTGATGCCCGCCTTGCGGTACGGGCGGCCTCCCAGGTCACCAGCCGCCCCAGTAGCCTCAGCCTGGAAGCGCACGACGTTGGCCAGGTCGCTCAGGCAGGCCGTCCGCTGAGGTTCACCGGAGCGGCGGCCTCATGCCTTGCGGTGAACGCTAGCCGCCACGGCACTGTCCAGCAACGGCTAGTCAGATGCAGATCTCACTCTGGCGGCAGGGTGCCTGACGGTCTGTCGACGTACCCTCATCGCATGCATGTGCTGCAGTCATGTCCGGCGTGGAGTGGAGCCGAGTGCGCCGACCTGCGACGCGGAAACGGACGGGAGAAGGTCTCGCCGTGACCGCGGCAGTGCGTGTTCCTGCCCGGATAACTGGACCTCGATCATCTGTCCTGAAATGCAGACACCGATACATTGCCTGTAAATGCGGACAATGATACAATGTCTTCAAATGCAGACATCACATCCTGGCGGCGCGGATGACAAGCCGTTCCGGGTCTACACGGCAGCCTCGCTCGGAGCAGCTATCCGGCACTTCCGCATGCAAAGCGGGCTCTCCCAGACCGAGCTCGCCGAACGCACCGGCCTCAACCGCACATACCTGTCGGATCTCGAACAGGGGAAGGAAACCGAGCAGGTCAGGCGGATCCTGCGCGTACTCAAGGAACTTGGGGTCAGGATGACCCTTGAGAGAGCGGACTGGTAGTGGCCGATGGCCTTGCCGTCTGGCTGGACGGCGTCCGGGTCGCCGACATCAACCAGGAACGCCGTCGGCTTCGGCTTGTGTACACCGAGGACGCGATCCGGGAGTACGAACTCGGTGTTCCGCTCCTGTCCTTGTCGCTTCCGCTAACCGGCCAGCGGTATCCGCACAGGATAGTCCGCGCGTTCCTGGACGGCTTGCTGCCGGAGGGGGACGCGCGGCAGACGATCGCGCGGGATGTCGGCGTCAGCACGGACGACACGTATGGGCTGATCCGGGCCGTCGGTCGGGACTGCGCGGGCGCGCTTGTGATTCAGCCTGATGATGAGCCTGCCCCACCGCAGCCTACGACGCTGACTGCTGAGCCGTTGACAGACGCCGAGATCGCCGACCTCGTGGCGAACCTGCGCAGCGCGCCACTCGGCGTGGGTAGGCGAGTGAGGATCTCGCTGGCAGGAGTTCAGGAGAAACTGCTGCTCACCCGGATGCCCGACGGTAAGTGGGGCCGTCCTGTGGACGGCACACCCTCGACGCACATCCTCAAGCCTGAGATCGCGAGATTCCCGAATACCGTCGACAACGAGGCGTTCTGCATGCGCCTCGCGAAACACCTCGGCCTTTCAGTCGCCAGTGTAGAAACCGCGCTAATCAATGGCCGCAAGCTGATCATCGTCCAGCGCTACGATCGGGTCATTCACCAGGACGGCTCGGTTCAGCGCCTCCATCAGGAAGACTTCTGCCAGGCGACCGGCATCATGCCGGAAAAGAAGTACCAGGAGGATGGCGGGCCATCACTGATGCGTATCGCTGAGATCCTCCAGGCCGTAGCGCCTGCTGCCGCCATCGAAGCACTGCTGAAAGCCGTTGTGCTGAACGTCCTCATAGGCAACGGAGACGCCCACGCTAAGAACTTCTCGCTGCTGCACCACCCGTCCGGCGCGCTCGGGCTTGCGCCGCTCTATGACCTGATGTCAACGCTCTACTACGGCGACGAACGCCTTGCAATGTACATCGATAGCGTCCAGCGGACGCGCCAAGTGACAGCCGATCGAATCCTCAAGGAAGCGGCACGCTGGGGACTCGCGAGGCGACGCGCTTCCCAAATCATCGCCGACATCATTGATCGCGCACCAGACGCCGTTGCTTTGGCGATAGCTGAGACGCCATCACTACCGGCGGAGATTCCAGCCATCATCGACGGTCAGCTAGCGCAGGTAAGGAGTACGTTCAGCGGAACACAAACCACGTGAGACGCGACGGAATCAGCGAGCCGAAGATTCGAACGAACACGCTCACATCGGCAAGGTGGGACGTCGGGTCAGCCGTTCGGCCATGCGTGGCCGCATGAGGATCACCCCCGTTCGCGCGCGGCGGGGCGGCCACGCGCGCTCTGCTACCCGCCAGTCGACCACTCTCTGCGATCAGCAACAGCAGGGGTGTTCGGGCTGGCCGCTCTGGAGCCATCGCTGACAATAACGATCTCCGCGGGGCTTCCGGGCCGTCACGTGCTTTGCACGCGAGATAGGTGCCCATCGTGATCTCGATGTCATGTAGCTCGATGATCATGGACCCACGTGCGATGGCGGGCAGCGCGCAAAGCGACGTCGCACAGGAGCGATCTGGCGTCATACTCGCGCTCGCTTGGGGTGGACGTCTCAGGACCACTGCTTCCAGTTGGTTGCATACGACAAACAGGCTCGTCCGCCGCCGCCGTTAAGACAACTGCTGACGGGGCCCAGTCGCCGGTACGGCAGAACCCCCCGTCTGGATCTCGTCCGCGATGAACACGATCCCGTGCTCACGGCAGAAATCGGCCACCGCGAGCACGAGCACGCCGACCACCGCGGAGATGCCGCTGAGCGAGAGGCACTATCAGCGATAATGCGCGGGAGTCAGGTCCCGCCACAGGCGCCGTTCCCGCAGGACGGCAAACGTCTTATCATAGATAATGGGTCATTGCTGCGGGCATCCTCGGTCAGCCTGCTGACGGTTGTTGTCTCCGGCAGTAAGCGACAGGAGTAAAGGGCCTGGATAGTTGCGCTCTTGCACGAACGACTACGTGGCGCCCCCCTGTATGGGACAACCCGGTTGTGCTTTGGGGCGAAAGCACAACCGAACGCCAGGGAGCGGCGGCCGGGCACGGGGGAGTGAGAAGCGGCCCCCGGCCAGGGCATGTGCGCCCAGGCCCGCTGCAGGAGGAGGTCGCCTTCAGGGCCCAGCCGGATTTGACGACATGCTTGTTCTCTACTTAGGGGCTTGGTAGAGTTCAAGCATGAACAAACAACCGGGACCCCGGATGACGTTGCCTACGCAGCTGGTGCTGCGGGAGATGCTGGCCGAGCCCACGCAGGAAATGTACGGGCTGCAGATCTGCGAGGCTGCCGGGCTGCCCAGCGGGACTATTCACCCAATCCTGGCTAGATTCGAGGCGCTGGGGTGGCTTGAGTCCCGGTGGGAAGATGCCAGCCCCCAGGAGGAAGGCCGGCCGCGCCGCCGGTACTACCGGTTGACCCAGGACGGCGCCGAACGGGCCCGCATCGCCCTCGCGCAGGCCACAACCTCAGTCAGCACCATCGGACTGCGTACCCGGCCCGCCGGCGGCCTGGCATGAGTAGCATCGGGCTACGGGCCGACCTCGGCCGTGAGCTCGACCTCGCCGACGCCCTCGCCCGCGCCCGCGCGCACGCCAGCGACCTCGAGGTCGCCCTCACCTACGCCCGCGACCAGGCTGCCAGCTACTTCGATCTCGATCCTGCTCTCGACTTCGCCCGCGACCTCATCGCTATCCTCGGCCATTCCCCCTGTCCAGAGATCGCCCTCCGGATTCCCGACCGTATCTTTGCCTTCGCCGATACCCTCGACAGCGCACGCCACCGTGTCTGTCGTTCTGCCGACCAGATGCGCGCCGCCGCGGCCGAGGCGGCCGAGCAGATCAGCGAGCACAGGGCTGCCGACCAGGCCCGGGCGCGCGAGGCCCACGAACGCCTAGCCGAGGCCACCGCCGCGCACCACGCAGCCGAGCTCGACCTCGCCAAAGCCCAGGCTCACATCGGCGACGTTGACAGCGCCCTCGCCGCCGCCCAAGATCGCGCCCGCGCCCTTGCCCTCGTCCTCGCACGCGCCCGCGGCAGCAGTAGCGGGCAGAGTGAAGCTAACGACGTTGTGCGCGATTGAGGTCTGGCCGTGCTGGCCTCAGGACTCCTGACATAACGCTCTGATGACGGAGCGTTACAGGGCATCTGACCTGGAAATTTCCTTGTTCTTCCTGATGTTTCCGGCTGCATCCGGCCCGGGTCCGCGATATAATTATCGGAGTACCGGAGGACGGTCCCGGGAGGCGGAGATGGCGGCGAGGCTGGCCCAGGCGCCGCTGCCGTGGCTGCCTGCCGGCGCGGCGGAGGTCGCCCCGGGGGTCGGGCTGGTGGCGCTGCCGGACGGCGGCGGCGCGGTGCAGTTGCACGGGATGATGACGTTCTGCTGGGAGGCCGGGGACGAGGCGGGCCGCCGGCTGGCCGCGGTGCAGCTGACGGAGCTGAAGGCGGCGACGCAGCAGCAGGTCGCGGCGGCGTTCGGGGCCGGGCCGGTGACGGTGTGGCGGTGGGCGGATGCGTACCGGCGGGGCGGGCTGGCCGGGCTGCTGCCCGCGCGGCGGGGGCCGAAGGGCCCGTCGAAGCTGACGCCGGAGCTGGCGGGCAAGATCAGGGAGCTGGCCGGGGCCGGGAAGTCGCAGGCCGCGGTCGCGAAGGAGTGCGGGGTCTCGGCGTTCGCGGTCCGCACCGCGCTGGGCCGCGTCCCGGCCCGCCCCGCCGCGGCTGCCAGCGAGGACACCGCAGGCCAGGAGGCTGGCGGCCAGGAGCCGGCGTGGACGCAGGATGCGCTGCCGGTGCTGCCGGATCCGGTGCCGCGGGACGGCGAGCGGGCGCTGGCCCGGTTCGGGCTGCTGGGCGAGGGCGCCGCGCCGGTGT
>Ga0137390_10002016_pt1 | contig 15845 bp, 20 predicted proteins | sample 15con2h24AmetaG_FD_104937 | JGI IMG/M metagenome (GOLD analysis project Ga0137390, IMG submission 104937) | Vadose zone soil microbial communities from Angelo Coast Range Reserve, California, USA - 15con2h2.4A metaG | ecosystem: Environmental > Terrestrial > Soil > Vadose zone > Saprolite... | reverse complement strand
TGATGGGTGATGATGAGTGATGGCACTGATGGCCCTACACTATGGCCGCGAAACTAGCGATTTAGAACGTTCCCTCCTGGTCCTCTCGTCCAGGCCCCGGCGTCATATAGTTACCAAGATCATGACAAATGGGCCCTTCGAGGATAGCGAGCGCTTGCTGGTGCCATTACGGCAAAACGATCGAGGTGAGTAAAATGAAAAAATTTACTGAAAAAGGGGTCCACGTGTATTTTAAGTGGGTAAAAAGATTGAGAAGACGTTTATTTTATCGGTGCTAATTCGCGATAACGTATGCGTTAAGTCCGAAAAATCACTCACCGTTTGCCGTACTTGTATTATCGATAGTTAGCCGTTAGCCTGTGGGGACCTCACGGCGCCTCGAGCGCTCGAGCTCTCGGGGACCCTTCTCCTGTCTAACCACCTTGATCGCCGCGCCATCGCTCACTTTCAGCTTTTACGGCGGATGGCAACACAGAAACCCCAATCGAAACGTGGTGATGGCAGCAAGCAACCTAACGTCGGCGACGAGGACGACGGAGCGCCGCGGCGCGCGGGCGTGCCTCGTGATGGTGCTCCCAGAATTGGAGCCTCGCAGGAGCACTTGCGTGAGGGGCGTTGGCGCAGCTGGACGCGAGGGTGTGGCTTCACATGGTAAAGTCCCTTCCTTTCAGTACAGGACCCGCAACAGGGGTGGGGATTGACTTGTGGGCTCGACCTTGCTGGCAGGGCGTTTGGCACCAGTCTCTCCCTGATCGTAGCGTTGCTACTCAGATCGGCGCCATACCCGTACTGGGAGGGACAATTCTCGAAGCTTCTTGATGGGATCCGCGGTGGATATACGGAGAAGCATTACTGCCTTAGTGTCACCGACTGCCCAGGTCTGTTTATGTGTTTTCTTGATGGCCTCTCTGTCGCCGAAATAATATGATAGAGTAATTTGTGGTTCGAAATTATTGCCGTAATTAATCTTCCATTTGTAGGTTACACCCTCGATTTGCTCAGAGAGTATCGAAATGGGTTCACAGCGCAGCTTCATCTCGCTGGAGCTCCGTGCAACGCGTTTGGAAAAGACGTGCTCAATCTTACCATTCAGGTCACATATGAAACCGCTTCCCGGTGTGTTTCCGCAGCGGCGTGCAGTGGAGTCATTCACCAACTGATGAACCCGTCGCAGGCTACATGTCAACATTTTTGACAAATCGGCTCAGCAGTTCGCTCTGCCATCGGGATACTTCGACCCACCCAAACTCGAAAATTTGAGCTCGCCGGCACAGGCAGAGCTGCAATTCAATTATGAAGCGTCGCCGTTCGCGTTCTGGATCACACGCCGATCCGATCCCGGTTCGGCCCCCATTTTCGATACACGCCTGACGTCATTGCCTTCAACGCCGATCCCTGCGTTCGAAAGGAGGAGGACGAGCGATCCGAGTTTGGTATTCGATGGTTTCCCTTTGGTCTTCGAGGACCGTTATTTGCAGGTACGCACCTGGTCACGTGACATCGTTGACTGATATATGATATGCATGTGGTGGTAGCTCACCTCCAGCCTTCCATTCGATACTAACATCTATGGATTGGGCGAAGTCATCGCCTCAAGTGGCTTCCGCCGCGACGTGCTAAATGGTACAATACAGACAATGTGGAACCGAGATGAAGCAGACCCTTTGGACGAGAATTTGTCCGTTCTCTCTCTTGATCATTTCCGCCAAGGCTCATATTGCATATTGCATGCGCTAATGTAGTTACGGCTCGCATCCTTTCTACCTCGAACATCGCTGGCTCTCATCCACCAACACCTTCCAATCTCACGGCGTCTTCCTCTCCAGGTCCGTGGTACTTTTCCACATTATCTTTACGCCTCGTCCGTTCTCTCCCTGACTGTGCCGAATCGTACCTAGTGCTGCAGGGTCGGACATCATCCTCGCATCGCCGCCTTCTTCGAATCAGTCCTTGATAGAGTACCGCGCCATCGGTGGCACGCTCGACTTGTATTTCTTCTCAGGCCCAGACCCGAAGGGCGTCATCGAACAATACGGCCAAGTGGTGGGCTTGCCCACCCGCCCGCCAAATTGGGGCTTTGGCTTCCATCTATGTAGATGGGGCTACGCGAGCCTTTCTGAGACGAAGCAGCAGGTGGACGCCATGCACGCTGCGAATATCCCCCTCGAAGGTTCGAAATCCGAAAATGGCTCCATCCGTGGGCTTATGCTGATGCCGTCACGCCGTCTGCAGTAATGTGGAACGACTTGGAGCTGTATCATGACTACAGAGATTTCACTGTCGACCCTGTGACCTTCCCTGCCAGTGAAATGCGTGATTTTATCAGGAGCCTGGTTTGTCAACCATTTCTTCTCATATCTTAGCCGCGTGTCAGGCTGACAGATTTCTTCAGAGGGAAAACGGACAGCACTGTATGCCATCTTATACGTGCTTGTAAGGAAATAACTCATCCTCACGATAGATATACCCATTGTTCATGGCTACGCCGCCCTTGTTGCGAACGCGACGGACGTAGTGAGCTCTGTCTTCTTGCCATTGAAAGAGCGTTACCCAAGCGCATCGTAGTACGATCCTTACACTCGCGGCGCTGAACTGTGAGGCTTGGCTCCGTTCCCCCCTCCGCTCGGCATCGTTCCAGAATTGACCTGATGTCTCCATTTAGGGATGCATTTATCCGCAATCCGGATCAATCACTGTTTATAGGAAAGGTCTGGCCGGGGCACACTGTAGGCAGGAGGGTCTTCTTCTACCCGTACTGACTAATCATGCAATTCCAGGTCTTTCCGGACTGGCTTGCACCAGACGTGGAACTGTGGTGGAAGGAAGCTCTGCACAACTGGACGTCGCTTGGCGTCGAGTTCTCTGGCCTTTGGTTAGACATGAATGAAGTGAAATCTTTCTGCGACGGCCATTGGTAAGAAAAGGCATCATGGCTACCACCGTGTGACTCGTTCACGTTGAAAATAGTCCTCCAACTGCTGATCGGCCCAACCACTCTCCCTCTATAATTCTCCCTGGAGATCCTGGAAATCTTGTAACTGAATATCCAGAGGGGTGACCGTTCTTTACTTAGTCGCTATTCCCGTTGTTGCTGATCGAGTTTGTACTATAGATATGATGCGGCAGTGTCTGGACCGAGTGGGAACATCAGCGCCAATGGATTGCTTACTTACGGTGCAAGGGGTCTGTCTTCAGTCAACAACCCGAGCGGCGCTGGCGATGTATTCCCCACGGGGTACATATCTCCTTCTCCTGCCACCGTGCCATTATATGCTATCCATCATGGTGAATGTCTCCTCTCTCCACTAAATGTCCATCGCCTATCACTACTTTTTCCCTGCAGCACTGGGTGATTTGTCTGCGCAGACAATCGCAACAAACGCGACGCACTACGGTGGTTACACTGAGCTTGACATGCATAATCTGTTTGGGCACCTCATGTCCCGCGCAGCAAACCTGGCAGTCCGCGAACTACATCTAGGGAAACGGCCGTTCTTAATCTCCCGTTCTACGTTTGCCGGTTCGGGAAGATGGACAGGTCATTGGGTGTGTGATATCTCTTTGGATAGTAGGGCAGACCCCAGTCTGATACGTTGCACCACTGTAAGCTGGGAGACAACTGGAGCAAGTGGTCGTACTTGTACCATAGCATCCAGGGCGTACTACAGTTCCAGCTCTTCCAAATTCCGATGGTAGGAGCGGATGCTTGCGGCTTTGGTGCGCAATGGCCATCTGATTAGACTAATTACTTGGGCACTGATACCGCACAACTTCCATTCTACAGTGGGAAATACCAACGAAGAACTCTGCAATCGCTGGATGCAACTTGCCGCATTTACACCGTTCTTCCGTAACCACAACATCCGCGGCGCGATTCCTCAGGAACCATACAGGTGGGACAGTGTCGCGCACGCCACCCGTACCGCCACCGCAGTGCGCTACGCTCTACTCCCGTACTGGGCACGTCTTTCACTCTTCGCCAGGTTGCTAACTATCTCAGTCCGTTGACACGAGAGCTCTTCAGTATACCCTTTTCGCGAACGCTTCCTTGTACGGCACGCCGCCCGTGCGCGCCCTCTTTTTTGAATTTCCACAAGAGCCGGAGTTGCTTTCGGTAGATCGCCAGTTCATGGTCGGGCGCGACATCTTGGTCACTCCGGTGCTAACACCGAACGTCACCTCCGTTTCGGGCGAGTCCTGCCCACTGTGCACATGCGTCCCAAACTTATTCATCCCTCGAACAGGCTTCCTTCCCGGCCGCGGACAGGTCATCTGGCGTGACTGGTACACCCACGCCATTGTCAAGGGTGACCCCTTAAGCGAAAGCACGGTAGTCCTCGACGCCCCTCTCGGCCACATCCCTGTTCTCGTCCGTTCGGGCGCCGCGTTGCTCCTGCACTCGCAGCCAGGGTACACGACCCGGGCGAGCGCCGCAGCGCCGTACGCCCTTCTCGTCTCCCTCGGCGGTGATGGCCACGCGTATGGTACCGCAGTCGTCGACGATGGTGAAACGCTGGAGCCCGAGGTCGAAGATGCCCATGCCCGCGGTCGGGTTATTGCGACGCAGAGCCGAACGCTGGTGTTCGATGCGCACGATAAGTCACTGGAGATCGGGGCCCGGGGTACGTTTCGCGTCGTCCAGACTCTGGGCGTTATCACTATACTGGGCGTCGACAAGGCCCCCAGACGGGTACGACTCGATGGGGTGAATATCTCATCCCGGAAATGGGTCTACGACACCGCAGTCCAACGTTTGGTTATTTCTGGACTCTCCGTCGACTTAAACGGACGACCCACAGTTACGTGGGGGTGACGGGCTAACCCCCAAATTGTTTTTGTACGCAAATGATCCTTGTAATGTTTACATTTGTCTACGGTGACCCTGCACCCAAGCGCCCGTGCCCCTCTGTGGCGCTCATATAATTGTTTGCAACCCAGAAAGCTTGTCCGTAACGAAATAAGCCGTCCTTTAATCAATCCATTACAAATACTCCATAAGTAGGGGAGTGTGGGTAAAAATGCGGTGATTAGTATGAACTGTCTATTTCCTAACAACCAGGCGCTACAGGGTACACACACAGACTAACCAACAATTGAATAACGGCGTACCCTGATTCGACGATACTGATCACGGAACGTCAACTCGAACGCCCTCGGCATTCAAATGGATTTCCTGTGTGAGAGCTGCGCTGAGGATAAGCTCATGGGAGTATATCGGGTGGCCAGCCTCGGCGATTGGCCGCCATATCGGGGCATCCTCGGGACATGAGATCACATATTGACGACCTGACCCCTTGCCGCTCAGCGCGCGGACCGTAGGGTTTTGTTGGCGTAACTATGGCCCAATCCGTCGATCACTTTATGGGCGTGTTTGCGCGGAATTGAAACCGACGTGGCTCACCTGCCCGCCGTGCGCTGATACGACGTTCTTCAGCAGCTTCTTGTCCAGCGGAACTTTGTTTGTGACATAGAAGATCATGCCAGAAAAAAGTTGCCCTTTCTTCACTTTGGCACGCTTCAGTGCGTCTGTGAGCTTGAACTTCCATTTCTTCTCGTTCACCGGGTCTACAAGCCTATACTTATCGGTAGCTATATACAAAACATGTTAGTCGGGTACGATGGAATAGAACAAAACAAACCACCCACGGAGTAATTTCTTCGTTGCGATGGAATCACGCACCCAATTCTCTGTCACGATGGCCGGAGCCACCGCCATGGCACAGAGGAGCTTTTCCGTGCGTGCGATGGTTTTGACGACCAAGTGAGTGCACTCATCAGGTTTCACGCCAACCCTGGCTCCCAACTTTACCAACGCCTGGCCAGGACAGAAGCGTGAACAAAAGGCTCCATTCTCGTAGAACTTTTCGCCAGACCTTTTCTTCGCTTTCGTCCAGGGTGACCTGTGTAGCCAAGATCCCCACGGGTTTGTCGCTGTTTCCAGTCAACTAACGAAAAAGAGTCATGAAGGATCGATTTTACTTGCCTGGAGTCTCTGCCAGAAGAGGGCTTCTTCACTTCAGCACCTTTTACCCAGCCCTTGCTTGACGGAATCTCCGCCGACCCCTGCGAACTAGCTCCAGTCACGTCTGTACGCTCATCGTCATCGTGCTCCTCGAAGCGATCACCGGCCTTGGCGCCACTGAGGCGCCGCTTTTTGCGCTCATGTTCATCACCAGAGGACACAACACCTTCCAATGTAAACTGGATCGACGCGCGCTTCTTACCCTTTGCTAATGACTTCGGAACTGCGTCGTTCTTTTCCTCCCCTCGCTCATTTTTGAGCAGGCTGACCGCTCGCACGCGACCGCGCCGCAATTCCTTTTCGAAATTGACGACATCGGGCATCACTTCGTCCCGCAACCGCTGAGTAGCCTTGCTCGCCGCACTGCGACGTGATGTCCGTCTTGACGGCCCTTCTTCTCGATCCATAGTCATAGTCGCGTCAACTGTGAGTGATGACATGGGAGGCCGGTGTTCTGCGAAAACCGAGTGCGAGCGAGTCTCGCCGCCCTTGCGCTTGGTTTTGACCGGGCTAGTCTTGATAGTCAATTGCCGTGGAGACTTCCCAAGAGCCTCGCCTGTCCCTTTAGGTGGTATGAGAACGGATTCCATTTGAACGGGGGTTATTGCACGAGACTTCGATGGGCGCATGACGGGAGAGCTTGTCATTGCAGACTTTGCATACGCTGATCTCTTCGTCGGAGATGGTGTATCCTCCTCTGTTGTCTCTGGGTCGGCTCTATACCTGCGCTTGTTAGCAGACGAAAGACCTTCGTGCGTTCGCTGGGGCGAAGGGGTAGGTTCTCGCAACGGAGAAGAGTCTTCAGCTGTTCGTCTAGACGACCTTCTAGTGCGTTTTGGCTCCAGATTCGGCACCGGTCCATCGACTTGCATATGATCCCCTCCCACCCCTTGGACACCCGTGGGCTGAGATCGTGCATCAACACCCATCCTGTGTTCAGTCTCCGGTCGGCCCATGGCCTCCTCTGCTTCTTGGACTCTGCGACCACTAGGCCTTTGTACGGTTACCTGAGACAGATTCTCTCCATTGCGATGAACTGAATCCTTTCCCACAGAGTTTACCCTGCCCCGCGCAAGGGTCATCTCTGCTATGAGGTCCGGAAGTGTCTCAAGAATAATCTCGCGTTGAATGCCGCGCTCACCGAGATGATCGGAGAAGTCGAGGCCGGGTGGGAAAACGACATATTTTTCGAGACCCACAGAAAGATTTCTCCACTGTATAAAGCAATCCTCTAGCCATGTATGGTTGACGACCGGGATAGACCAGTTACGGGCCTTGGTGGCCTTATTGCCCGAGATGCTACGGGATCGGGACAAAATAATCAACGAGATCATACGTAGACAGCCTGTTGGGAGGGACATACTATGCCGCTATGAGCACAGTGTTCTTCCCAGACATGCTCGGCGTAAAGGTTGCGCCCATAAGTCCAATAAGCTTTTTGAGGTAATCACGGGCATCACCGGTATAATTCGTCACCGTAATCTCCTACAAAGCGTAATAAGCGACGCAATTCGAATTGGGGGAACAACAACACGCACATGCGAGGAGAACCCTTCGATGCGTTTCTTGGGGATTGGGTAATGAAGTAACTGGGCAGTGGGTGTACCAATGGTCCCTGTAGATTCCACATGAAAAAGCCAGGCAAGTGACCCGATGAACTTGCGCCCGTTTACACCCTGTACGTGGAGTCAGCTGGGGAGGCCCAAATAGTGCCTACGTCGATGAAGCTAGCAGCTCACCTGCACATACAGAGGGCCCCAGCGGTATCGCGCAATAAGAACATCGAATTCGTACACCGCGTCTGCACTCTGAAGATCGTAGTCCACGACGACTCCTCCCGACCGCGAAATACCAGCTTCAATAGCTTGTCGACGATCATCCGATAGATCGAGGTCGGGACCAAGTAATATGCGCCTACGGCCCCAGATATCACGCGTTTCCGCTTGGCCCAGTTTCGCTTCTTGCTCTGCTGTCATAAGCGCAGCCTTGTACAGCGCCTTCTTATCTTGAGATAACTTGCTCTGTGGTCGTAATGGGCCATCCACTACTTCACCCGTCTCGCGGCTTGACTTCCCGAATGTAAGGACTGCGGGCTCAGGCCACTCGTACGCAACAGTTGAAAGATCACGAATACCAAGGCGCACAGAATCGTCGAACCAATGCGGAACGAGTACTCTGACTTGCGTTTCTTTCTGATAGCGTAACGCAGTCTGATACTTCTCGGACCCAGGCCCAACGGCAAAGAGGTGTGTGACATCGCGAGTTAGTCCAACGCGCCACTGACCCCCAAGCGCCGTGATTCCAGAGGATAGTACTTCGTTATCAGACGGTGCAAGCTAAGAAAGTAAGTAAGGCGCGCGAAAGGAGGGATCGGGGGGGGTGGGGAAGGGGTGGCCTACGTCAGTCGCGAACGCCACAACTCCTGAGAACAATATTGCGTGATCCGGCGAGAAGTGCTGCACCCTAAAAAGGCGATCAGTGGAGTACTCAAAAACAAACGTATTCACTCACAACTGAAGCCTTCCAAGGATCAAGGACCGGTCGACCCAGTGATCCTAGAGGTTCAGGGATTAACACGCAGGCGTGGCTCCGAGCTTAGAAGAGATGTACTGTGACTGTGACTGATCCTTCATTCGCATTATCTTGCCCCTCATAGTCAAGTGAGCGCGTGATAATATGTGTCGCTTCCCGCAAAGATACAGGATGGGCACCGTTATGCCTCAACAAGAGGGAGAGATCGGCCTGTCGCTGGTCTGCAAGCGTGGAGGTACAAAAAAACTTGACACCATCAAATATCGACATTTGTTGAGGCGAGTTTGAAACAAAGCATGAGATAGGGAGACGCGAGTCGAGCGCGACGGCCAAAACGACGCGCCACTGTCATCGCACGTGATGCGCGTCTCGGGGCCTTGTCACGTCACCGGTCACACGCGCCTTTTTACCTTTTACCAATTAAAGGCGGCCCAAGGCGGACCCCGGCTTCTCCGTTCCATTCCACTTCAACTGACTGAATGAGTCGAGGACTGCAGTGCAGGGCGGCTGTGCATGCTCGACAAATCTTATGATAAGCCACATACACTATCCCATGGGCTGATGCTTCATCGGCGGCCCATCCAGGTTAACACAACAAACATTGCTTCCATTTAGCTGCGTTTTTGGTTCGCCGTATGCTTCTCTGCCCTTCACAAACTCTCGCTACTGGCGGGTCTGAATCTAATCGACCTCACATCCTATACCGTCGAATATTTTTGGGTTATGATTGCCGTATTTATTCACTATTGCAACCAACCATGACCAACCTTCTGCGCCCCAAGTAATTCACCGGGGCATTTAAAGCCTCTTTGTGGGGCAACCCCCCTCTCCTTCCCGGCCCTCAAGGTTAACCTCTCTTGCCGATAGGAATTTCATTCCTTCTCACCTCTCAGAATCCTCCCGTTAAGTGACACCTGACTTTTGAATACAGTGACAACACTGAGTGCAACGCAACGGCACCTGGTTTAGTTTCTCTTGGAGTCCGAGTCTGCAGCTGGTCACCAACCAATGACTGTGTACGGCACGTCGATTCTCCTTGGTTATTGCCGCTACACTGTGTGCTGTTTCCTTCATTCCCATGAACCGTGAAAGCGATCGCAACAGCCTGTATTGGTTGAGACCGCGGCTCAGATCTGGATTCCCGATACGCAGGAAGACTACGGCGCTGAAGGATCATGACCGAGCTCGTTCGTCGAACAGAAATCTTTTATCCTGCCTTCCATCGTCTATACCATATCTTCTCAGTGTGCCTTCAGGGTTAGTCGTAGACTCTCATTACGTGTACGGAACATCAGTAATGGAGGCCTTTGCCAAGGTACCATGGAAAAAAAGGAATGCGTTTGTCGCTCGCTTACGTTTTCTGGCGCTTGTTCCGCAGACGCCTGTTTCCTTTTCAAGCGGCAAGATAACTACGCAAGACGACAGGGTGAAGCCATGCCGTCCGTTGTTGGTCTACGCCACAAATAACCTTCCTACTTGTGTGTTATCTCACGTGTGGCGGCAGTTGGTATGAGGCGAGCGTTATGGGCGATTACGCCCGCGCGCTTCCTTCCCTTCGGCTGACGAAAAAGGTCTGGTCACCCTATTATGTTCTCGCGGATCCGCGCCACAACTGTAGATCTTGGTCTGCCTGTGTTGCAATCGGAGTATGATTGCAGGTTTTGTTCCCTTCCTTTCTGTTGATCGTCAACTTGAAGTTGTTATGACCCTTATGGGCCAGTTAAGGTACGAGGTGAACGCGGGCGTTGCCCCTTTTTTGTCAAGGTTCTCAGCAATGTGCTCACACAAGTGAAACTTAGTTTTGGGGCATCAGCGCCTTAACTGAATTCGTCTAGCAGTCGGAAGCCACCCCATATCTCGATCATATCACGGCGACTTTAAGCCCTCTCACCTCGAAGGTCGACAACGACAGCAAGATTCGGTTGCCCCTTTTATCCTTCACAGCTCCGAAGGCGTTCAGGCAATCCTTCCACGACACGATCACACCCTATCTGACCCCGAATACGTGTCGCGTGTCGAAAGCCAGTGTACGCAACCCCTGAATAGATGTTCCCCTCGCATCTCTTCCCTCTGATCTAGTCCATTACCATGTGAGCGCGGTGGCAATAAGCGGTATCGTTGGACGGTTCAGTCGTACTCGGTGAGGAAAGAAGATTCTGCGGACGCTCACGGGCCTAATTCCGCCGCAACGGTGGCGGTCACATTGCTTACTGCAACCATAATGTCATTGGAACGTATTTGATCCCTATAGCTCCCGGTCACTGGTCCCCCACATATCATGGACATTGTTGGTTGCATGGACACGTATGAAGTTATCCGCTATTTTGATTTCAGGGTTTGTGATGAACAACCCTCGCCGGTCACCAGCGAAAGTAGGCTTCATCTGGGCGCCACGGACAGCTGCCAAATATTTTGGATTGCCCTCTCCTCTACGACAACCCACGCACGAAAGCCAAGTGCACGAAGTTGGACACGCAGCTAGGCGCACAGGTGGCAAACAACCCACGCCAATAAGCGAACGATATGACGCTAGTGTCCCCCTTTTGGGTGGTGGACGTCTGTTCTATCTCCACTGGGAGTTGCAACAACGGACGCAACGGAAAGGGTGGGAATTACCTCACACTCCACCCCTGACCTGGAATGCCCTAGCGTTCGAACGTACGAGGGAATATCCGCAGCATGGAAAACAACGATCTTTAGGGCTTGGAGGGACCACGAATTTTTTTCGAGTAGATCTTCCTACGGGCGCATATTTTTTGATCCCGAGTATGGTGGCACCGGCATTGAGCGGAAGGTGGACGCATGGGTATGTGGGTGCTTTAGGTAATAAACGCGCCTTTGACCCGCCACTTAACATTTGCAATCCACACGCGCCTAGAAGTATCAAACACGACGGTAACATGACACGTGGCAGAACGGTCGGGGCGTTCCCCCAAACGTGTCGGCGTTCAGCGATCCCCTCGAGACGGGTGGAGTTGCTTGGAACCGCGTCGCTGGGGTTGACAGGTCCATTTCAGGTACCAGGGCACCTAATAATTTATCTTTGTTCATTGGTTTGAACACTCGAACTTTGCTTCCAAGGGACTGCAGGACTTACAGAGGACGAGTGAACCGATTGTGAAACACATGGATGGTCGAGGAACTAGCATTGAGAGGAGGGTAGCCTTACCGTGGAGAACGAACAAAACATTGATCGGACCCGTCGGCCGAGACATGACAAAGCTGACCAGCTGGTTCGGCAGTCGGCGGTGCCTCATGAACCAAAGACCAGAAGGGTCATCACGGTCATCACCATCATCAAGGGCAACAACATCGCCAGAGGCGTGTCAAGAAGCTCCTAGGGAATACTCCGGGTTCCCCTTAAGGTTCACATCGCAAGAGCAACCAAGCGCATGGCACTTACCTACCGTGCGACACAGCATACTCGGAACGGGATTTTATACTATTCTCAAACGCTGCGGGAAGAGAGCGGAGAGGGACACGGCACGTACTGTCAAGCTCTTCAAAGCGCGGCACACCAGAGCCTACAAGTCGTATCTCCAGAATCAGGATGGGACCAGTGAAGTGTAGATGGCTTGGGGTTATTGTCTTGCGCCCCGCAACTGTCGAAACAACTATGTTCCCTTCAAGATGAGAACTTTTCCGGTAGAACGGATGATCTGGGGGAGGTGAGCGGTTGCGAGAGCTCAAGGAGGGTCGCCCTTGACTGATGCTTTGAAGTTTGAGAAACAAGAACTAAGGTCCGTATTTGGGCGCTGAACGGCGCTGGGCGATTAGCTTCGAATTGAGGCTAGCCTAGAAGGGCAAGGAAAAGGCCGAGGAAAAATTCTAAAAGGCAACCTGAGACGCGCCTGGACTTTGGATATCAGCTGGCGTTTGCCTTTGTGGAATCTTCGATAATTATGGGAAAGAGATTTGAGGACAGCGGGGAAACCGTCGATTGGTCGAGCCGCGTTTATGGTCCCCAGCGTGAGTAGCGCAGCCGTTTCAAGGGTGTCTGTTATAGCACCTCCTTAGCCGGTGTCAATGTCTATGGGGCGACGAACAAGAGATCAGCAGATTCCCCTTCCCAGAGAGTCAGTTGCTTCGCTTTGATCCCGTCCTCACAGTCCGTAACGTCAAAAACCCAGCGCGCTCAGGTGATTTGGTCCTTTCTTTTCCCCCTTCGTCCGCGGTTGACAAAGTTTATACAGTGAACTTCACACACCCCAACCAGCTCTCTAGGACCCGCTTGCTCTCATAAGCCGCCACCCTTCTGGAAACTCGGACATCCGCGACAGCCACGCCCCGATCACGCCGCAGTTCGCTCGCCTGACTTACCCGCGCGACATCGCCGCTCACGTACTTCAAGACGCGTTCCCTCCACCGCCCATCCACGCTCGTGTCTGCCACTGTGGTGTCATGAGCCGTCTTGACTCTCTGGTACAACAACCCCAGGCCAGCTCAGACTCTACTACATACCGGCACGCTCGCTCAGACAGGAACAGCCCCCGCGCGGAGTCCGACGATGGCGCGTCGTATAACCACCGTCGCGCATCCGCCAAGGCTGATGAGATGGCACCAGGTCAGTCCCATTTTCAATAGCCCGATGCTCAGTTTGCTGACTGTCCTCGTAGAGGACACTCAACTGACCTCCCAAGCACTCAACTCTGATGGCACGCCTCGACGACCCATGAACGCGTTCATGATTTTTGCACGTCGCAGGCGACCTCAGGTTTCTGCAGCCAACCAGACTATGCGCACTGGAGATATCAGCAAGATATTGAGCAAAGAATGGAATTCGATGGACATGGTGAATTGATCTGACCGTGGCGTACCTTCCTACTAACCTACATGTTCAAGGCCGACAAGCAATTCTATCTCGACCAAGCGAAGCGTCTGAAAGAGACCTTCAACTCCAAATACCCCGACTACGTTTACAGGAGGCGACCTAACAATTCCCGTAAGAAGCGTAGGCCGGATGCAGCCGCAAACCCGTTGCTCGACCCTTCAACTGCAGGGGATACAGGAGATGATTTCGCGGTCGCGCACGATTTCGACTACCAGTCTGTCGACGGCCAGGATCCTGCACGGGACCTGGCGCCATCGCGTGGTAGTTCACATTCCGGCATGGCGTCGGGATATGGTGATAATTCGGGTGTCCCCTCGCCACATCCAACACTCTCGCCCTACGGGTACCCCACCAATGAGTACCCAGCGAGTCACATTCCCGCTTCAGGCCCACGTCTTCCCCACCTTTCATCGATTCACGTTCACGATCACTCACCATCCGAGGCCCCTTCGCTGGCCTCGCTTCCTTCTCACCACTACGCTGACACGTCGATACATTCCCACGCGTACCCCTCCCACGCATCTCAACCCCCCACGAGTGCACCATCTTCGAGTACGTGTAGGCCAGACCACATTGCAGGTTCTTCCTTCTGGGGAAACGTCCGTAGCGATCACGGGAGGACCATGCAACCAACGTGGACCACGGCGCCGCCTGTCATACCTCCCCTCAATCTTGGAGATCAACTTCGCGAGAGAGGACCTCCTGCTGTTCACCCAAAGAACGAGGTATATTCCAATCCTTCGCCCCGTCCCTGGTCGACTTCGACCTCCCAAGCCTCTCCGGCCATCTCTAGTGCTTCCTCGCACGTGTCATCTCAATCTTCTAACAGTTATCCCCTTCAGACTCTGTCATCGCCGTTCTTTCCACCTTCTCACTCGCCTGGGGCGTACCAAAGCTCTGCCTCGTCCTCCTCCACTCCCTCGGGAAGTCCTGAAAATTATTACTCGTCAGGTTCTCAGCTTCAAGGAAGCTCGTATGGGGGTAGAGCGGGCGGCGGGTACGAGCAAGCGACCATATACAACTCGCATCCGGTGCCGCATTCTAGCACATCACATCATCCTTTGAGCGCTCATGAGGTGTTACAGGTCCCGCAACCACAATCGCGGCCGTCGCGGCCATCGCTGCACTCGTTAGCACTCGAATCAGGGATGTCCTCCTTGGGTCCCCCTTCGTCAGCTAGCGCCTCATACACGAATGCAAGCATGGACCATTGGCGCACAAAAATAGGCGGGCAGTAGTGACACGGTCTCGCCCACATTTGGACTTTTTTCTTTTCACGGTTTTCCTGTCGGACTTTGGTACAACTGCTTTCTTGCTACCGTGCCTGCGACTGTCTGAGCCTAGATCACTAGACCATTGAACATCACCTGTTTGCTCAATGCTTACCGTCTCTTATGCAGGTCGTTATACCTACTTCGCTCTTATCGCAGGTGTCGTCATCTCAAATTTTCTGTGTATTGCTCCACCAACCTTTCGGGTGTGTCATGTGTAAAACTACTCTTGCTCCCCCACCACGTCATTTTTTTTTCTGTTTCACTCTTCAAGTAATTGTTATTCTCGAACTCTGTTCGAATCAACCCCATGAGGCATCCGGAATTGACCTGGGCGCCGGAAGAATTCTGGCGCTTACCGAGTTTTACGCCCCCAACAAAAAGCAGATATACGCCGCCACGCAACGCAACCCCCTAGGATCAAACGTAGTTGAAGCATGGAATTCAGGGCAATTGTCTGGGTGCCGGCGACGTTGCGATCTTTCGCTCGACACGGAAACTGCCGACAGTTCTGCGTAAATCGCATCATGAACACGTTTGATTTAGATCCGAGCGACATCGTATTACGGATCTATTAGGGGAATAAACGGCGGCGTGATGCGACACGTCCGAGGCGTGAGAATGATGAGAGACCGAGGGGCAATTGGGCACCCGTTGGACCCTCGCGAGTGGAGAGTAGGTATGAAGTTCTGACGTATGTCACGGTATATGGTATATGCATGACACCACGGCCACGGAAGGGGTACGCATGCACCATGTAAAGCGTGCTTGTGTCATGATAAGGATGCATTTAAGCTCTTAAATTTTGGACCGCGGAATAAACCGGTTTCAAGGAGGGGTTGTCCAGTCGAGGAACCGTGGATCGGGCTGAGCATGAAAGAAGTTAAAAGTGAGCACTTATGGGTAAGAAACGTAAGAGATGAGACGCCTGGGTACGTATGGGAAGTACAGAGCACTCCAGCGCTCACTGGAAGCGCTCAGTGGTCATGACTCCTATCTATATCGATTTCGAATCATGCGTCGTGGTCTACAGCTGGTCAAGCAAGATGATACAGAGTGGTATTGACGTCATTATCTTGTTTTCGAGCGACGAGCCGCGAGCGGTCTCTGCTACTGTATGGTCTAGTGATGACATACGCACTTTCGAAAGTCGTAGAAAGATGCTATTATAATTACCCGAGTCTAGTCC
>Ga0137390_10002013_pt1 | contig 15849 bp, 27 predicted proteins | sample 15con2h24AmetaG_FD_104937 | JGI IMG/M metagenome (GOLD analysis project Ga0137390, IMG submission 104937) | Vadose zone soil microbial communities from Angelo Coast Range Reserve, California, USA - 15con2h2.4A metaG | ecosystem: Environmental > Terrestrial > Soil > Vadose zone > Saprolite... | reverse complement strand
GTCATTTTTTAGGACGTCCACGCGCCCAGTTTACGGTATAGCCCTATCACACATTACCAAATATGTGGGTCGTGGCTGTAGGCTCCCTTGAGACAAGTCATCATGTCAATGTACAGGCTCTTACTTTCAGTTCATCTGAGTTTCAGGATCTTCATGACTGTGCACTGACTGTGCGTGGGCAGGGCCAACGTTGTCACTTTTGGATCGAAAATCACTGGCTATCATGATCTTCGAGTCTTTTCCGAACACTGCCTCGGTGTGCCTTTGACTGCGCTCCCACCCGTCTACTTATGTTAGACTCCGATAGCCAATCGATCGTCCTGGGTGCATTGGCGACCCCGAGGGACTCGCTCGGCTTCTACCTTACCCGAAGCGGTTTCGCCTGCTGACTCCAGCAGTGGATCTCCCGAAATTTTGGTATGAATGTTGACGGTGATTTGTTCTCGTCACGGAGCGATACACCATTGCATCTGCTGAGTCTGAGTCTTATGATGGACAGCCGGTGGGTTTCAACTACATATATTAAAGAAACATTCACGGAGGAATCCTCTAACAAAGAAAAGTCGACATATAAGATTTGTGAGCACCCTGGATGCTCGCCCTGCAAACAACGCTCACTGTCGCATCCTTCCATTGGGTTTCCTCCTCGATGGATGAACATGCGCTGGAAAGTGATCACGCCTCTCCTTCGGGTTCCACGGGATGGAGAACGCGGGCGCCGACTCCTCGACACCAACCACAACTTCCACCAGAGCGGGCGGACTTGGGCGCCACTGGGCTGTCTGGTGAGCGGTCCCTTCTTAATGTACCGTGCTGCGCTCACCTATATAACCATAGGGCATTCCCGAATCACGGCTCATCCCAGTCGACCCCCCTCCGCTCATCCCGCTTACCAGCATCCCGAGCATTCTCCTAGCCCGGCTCCCTCAAGCCATAGCTCCAGATTCGCGCAACCACACGCACATGAACATAGACAAGGTATAGCACCTCAACCCATACGCCATGCCTTCACCCACCCAGGCGGATGGCCAGATCGTCCTCAGCGCCTCAGGGCACGCGGCTCAGTTGGGAGCGCAAGCCGAGCTCGGACATCCCGTTCGTCCTCATTCCTTGTTTCGACGCCCTCACAAGAGCGCTTAGGCAAGCGCAAACGTCCTGCGAGTGCAGAGAGAAGCACCGCCCTCCCTCAGGCTGTCGTCACCCACCGCGACTCCGGTGGTCCGCAACGGAGTCACCGGAGACACCACAACGTAGCCGAAAAGACACACTCCACTATGCTCCCCTCGGGTGGGATGTACATGACATTCCCGTTGGACATTCCCTCTCCCGAGCCGGATGCTGAGGGCAGTGCACCCGCTGGTCCTCCTCCCTTCGAGCATGGGCCGTCAGAGTTGCCGCCCCGGCGTTACGAAACACAAAGGGCCGAAGGGGAGAGTAGCGGACCGGAACGACCCGCCAAGCGAGGGAGGCTTCCTGCAGACGTCATGGACCACGTAAGTGCTACTCAGGTCAGCTGCTGCCACATTTTCTGATCTGGTGTCATTGTGATAGCTACCAACAATTGAAGGCCGTCTACATAAGATAGAGGTCGCTGTACAAGACTATCTTGACGCAAGGAACCGGCGAGCTTTGGAGAAATCGAAGCTTCCTGGTTCTGAGTGAATCTGCTACTCACTGTCTTTCGTAATTTTTCAACACTGTATCCATCGCTGTACTGAGTACGGACGGACGTGGACTCTGGACATCCCATCCTTGATCGCATACCCCTAATTACTTGTGTTACCCTTACCCTCACCATTGTTGTTGTTGTACTGCGTACTGCCCAACTCACTGCCATAGCTATCACGTGACTCAATTAATTTATAATTGGATTTGCGACAATAACGGTCACGCTCGTACATTTATTTCACAGCCACCGCAACAGTTGTTACATCAATCAACGGCATGCGTTAGTGCAGTGTTCGTGCAGTGTCCTCATTGCCGCACGCCATGTTCAGCGCCTTACTCACACCTCTCCGCGCGAGATTCGAAACGCAACCTCGAGTTGAGGCAACCACGACACCTGCGGCAGACGACGTGGATGACATAGCGCCCGAGGACTTTGCGCGCGACGTGCTCATTGAGCTCATGAGGAATGCTGTTGAGAAGCTCAAAATAACGGGAGATGTTCGTTCCGGTGTAGAGGTAGGAATTCTACGTGGCGATATGGTTGATACCTTAACGAGTGTTCAAAGGTCTTGACCGAAGTACACCGGATTATGTTGGAGGATGCCTGCACGAAAGATGTATTCCGTGAAATGGACGGCTTCCTTGCTATCATCAACATATTGTCAACACTCCCCATGTGCCGCGAGGAGAGCATCACTACTGAACGTGAAGAACAGGCGCTTAGCAATACGATCGAGGTTGCACGTCTCGTATTTGTTATTGCATCCGAGGCCATGGTCGATAATGAGGCAAACTCACTGTATTTTGAGGTGCGCCCTATTATATATTATCTGTTATCTCCATCTCACTGTCCCTATGTTCTTTCAGTGCCATGTCGGGTACGAGTCCCTCGCTCAAGCCTTGCAACCACTTGTCATGGACGCCCAAGTTGAAGATCAGGTCCTCGGTTTCCTCTTCTCCTTCGCACTTCACGATTTCTCTGTCTCCAGCATCTTTATGTCGCTTCGCGACGCCGAGTATAGTGACCTCGATTCTCGGATCAAGGATATCGAGGTTCGCCTTGGCCTTATCGCCAGGCCAGGTGCCATCGGTATTCTTCTTGATCTTCTGCCGAAACTTTCGGAAGATTCAATGCTACACTATGTGGTCTACAGGCTTCTGGAGCGGCTTTCGGCTCTCAAACATAGGAATAAGGTTGTTCTGTCTGGTCTTGGTATTTTGGGTCGTCTATTTCAGATCTTCACTTCCCAAAAGGGATCTTCTGTCGCAAGTCAGGAACAACGGATCATACACAAACTACTGAGGCGGATTCTTGACTTGGGTGCTACCACAGTTGACACGCGGATCATGTTTCAGTCAGCAGTTGTGCTCGATGGGACTCTCGATACGGATATCTTGGAGATGATCCGTGCCGGAATCAAGTCTAGGTGGCCAGACCACTTCTCATTGGAAAAACGTGCCGCTCTAAAATTCCACGAGGAAAATACAAAGGGGTTGCCTACCTCAGGGTTTACATTATTAGTATGTCTGTGTTAATGATGCTGTTACACTACTGGAGGTTTCTCCGTGTTTAGATTTGGGTTTGGCTTGAGCGATATCCCACACAGGAAGCACAAACTATTTTCTCCTTCCGTGTGCCATCAGACACACTATTCCATGTCAAGATCCGGGTAGATGGTCGATTAGAACTATGGAGTTATGGTCAGCCTCCTCCTGGGGTTATAACAAAATCTAGCTTTCCAACATCTCGGTGGTTTCATATTGCGGTGGTCCATTACCCCCATCGAGGGCCGCACCCTAATTTGCGTTCGTGCTATTCCCTGCGTCTCTACCTATCTAATCGTTACCCCAGGGTTTTTTGTTGATGGCGTTCTAATTGACCTTATGAACTGGGCTTACCCTCGGCCCGAGATGTCCGCGCAGAGTGGCACATATATGATTGGAGACGATTCGGAGGAAGCAAGCATGAGCTGGTGCGTGGCCTCAGCCACTTTATTATCCATCCCCATCGGTATGTTTCGTGCGTCTGTGGGTGCTTCCACGTTGGTCTAAATATCAGTAGGAGACCATCTCCCTCGGTTCATTCACCATCTCGGGCCCAGGTATAATGCGATTTTTCAATCCAAATGTCTCGCCAAGTTTTTGACGTACGAGGCCTCTACCTCGCTTAACATTTTTTTGTCCAATCTCCGCTCATCTAAGGGTGGGATGACGCCTGACGTCGTGGCCCTGGTAAAGGCCATAAATGATGGGATTGGCATAGAGGAAGCCTCGGTGGTATTCTCGTTTAGTCCAGCAGCATACATGCCGCGCGCTGATGGCACGTTGGCCACTCTGAGCCTTTTCACGAAACATGGTAATGTGCACCCAACAAAGACCTACTGCATTGACACTGCGATGTGGGAAATTGGTGGCGTGGCCGTAGCTTTACGACTGATCCAACTAGCAAAGGTAAGGCTATTTCAAATTTTGTTAGATATAACTCAATCATTCCGAACAGACACCACACGAACTCTCTCGAACACTTGGCATACTCACCGATGGGCTCAGGAATAGCTGGCAAAACTCAGAGGACATGGAACGCATGCGTACGTCATCATTTGTCTCTAATCACAATCTTTTTATGGGACCACGTAGGAGGATATGAGATTCTATCTGAGATCTTGCGAAAGAAGAGCGAGCTAATCAACGTGACAAGCTATGAGACACTCTTTGAATTTTTGGGCGTGAATTTTAAGAACCCTGAGTCAGTGACGGCTAACGTAAATGCTGTTATATTCTCACTTTTATTTGTAGCCACTCAACAGTTACAAATCCCGTTGCTTACCGGTTCATTGCCCTCGATTTTGAGCTGTGGTCGAAGACGAGTGCCGAAATCCAGCGCATTCACCTTGACCATTTTATGGATCTTGTCGTGTCAAGTCGGTACAGACACTTCAATGTGAAACAACGGCTCCCTGGAGTGGGCCTCACGCGCCGGTTCTTGTTTGTGTGGCAGACTTCCTTTTATGAGGCTGAAACCGTGCCTCATTTCTTGAAGACATTCAAAGCGGTGATGGGCTCGTCATTCCTTGCTGAGGACACCATCAAGCCTGTATTGTCTTATTTAGCTGCCTATCTCCACCACGGTAAGCGCAATGTATTGCCGTCTGGTGTGATTCTGAATGTCTTGTGAAGTCACATCAGAAGTCTCCTCCCCAAAATCTGTTCTGTCCTTTGTCGACCAAGATCATGCTCGTGAAAGGGCGGAACAACTTCTCGAGGTCTTCGTCTCAATCATGTCCGAGTCCACTGACTGTTATACGCGGTTCTCTATTGCTCTTCCTGTGACTCGGATCTATCTCCTTCTCCTTGGGGATAGCCCCTCGTCCTTCGTTGCCAGGCAAGTACTCGACCTCATAACAATTAGTTTGAACAAGTCCAAGTCTTTCAGTCGGAAATTTGAGCTCGTCAGCGGATGGACGGTCCTGAAGACGACCCTTCCTCGTGTCTGGGATAGCAACATCCATTCTGCAGCGTTTGGCATCCTCTCGGATCAGACTCAGGATCAGGGAACAGTTGTAGGCTGTTCCCAGATTCTTCCTGCGATCTTGAGTTCCTTGACTAGAATGCTAGTCACAGTACTAGTGACCCAAGGCTCGCCTCCTCAAGACATTGAGGTGAACGAAAATGGTGCGTATTACGGTCCGTTCGAGTTTGAGACAATCTCATTGATATGGTCAAATGGAATAGAGGAGCGCTCCACGGCCTATGCTGAAGCAATCCTTGAAGAGCTTGTCCTCTTGCAGTCTTCATGTCCCACGTTTCGGCAGTTGTTTGAATCGCAACAGACAACACAATCATATATCCAGGCATTTCGGACATTCGTGACACGCCTCGCCTCAGCTAATGAAATTTCCCAAAACCATATACGGATATGCGAGAAGCTAATGCACTTCGGTCTGACCCTATCTTTGGACCATTCTGTCGTGGGGCCCCAGAAACGCGAGGTATGTCTGCTTCTCCCGCTTTCCGTGTAGGCATGTCATCATTTTCTGGAGATCTTGGACATTCTACAAAATGCTGAACAACTCATCAATGGCGGGAATTACCAACGCACAAGGATTGATCCATCGTTGGTCTCCGAGCGGCGCTCAGGCTCAGTCAGGCGTCGCTTTACGTCAGCAAGACTCAGCCTGCAACTCGGCGAACGCACTGTCCAGAAGTCGATGGCTCGAATTCAAGAGTGGCGTGCTACTATCATCTTGACGGAACGTAAGCGACTGCGTAAAAACCTTTTGGACATGTAAGTCTCCAATCTAATAACTCAAAGGTTAGCTGACTTGCATCTTAGGAAGGAAGAGAACCGCCAAATGTCTCGTCTGAACGATTGGATGATCCCACTCTCTGCCGAGCGCGGCCTTTGGGAAATACCTAATCTCCATCGTGCATGGCGACTAGATGAGACCGAAGGTCCACATAGAGTGCGGTAAGAGGATTTCGGGAGTTTCCGTCGCGCAGTTTCTCACCATTCACAGGAAAAAGATGGAATCGAATATGATTGCGCCGCTAAGCTCAAAGGTTGACGAAAGTGCCCACTTGCGAGCCATCGAGCTACCTCAACAAGATGATCAGCCTTCATTCCGGGTGGAGGTGCCACCATGGGCTGAGTCATACGAAATCTCATCTACGGATGTAGACGGTAATGCCAATGTTCCAGCTTCCTCTAATAGGTCCTAAATGTCTTTCCAGATAATCGTCAGTTAGCGGAAGATGTCGTGGACGACAAACATCGTAGGGTTCGTCACGAGCTTGAACCAGGAGATGTGATCGAGGCCGTCAGTACTATCGCAAGAATCACTGGGGTTGATTCTTCTCGTGAGTTTATCGTTGAATCAGTGACGAGTGCGCTCAGTGGGATTAGCTGGTCTCTTAATCTGCGGGCGGACACACTTCTACATCTTGGAGGGTCTAGTAGAAAACGATGACGGCGAGGTAATTGACGCACAAGATGCTCCTCGAAGTTTGCTCTCCGTTCCTGGTAGCATTCTAGATTTGCATGGTATTCAACGAGCTCAACGGTGGTAAGGGCATCCTTTCCACCTACTGCTTCAGCTTAAGTCTACGCCAGGCCGTACGAAAAGATAGCCAACATAAGCGATAGGACATTCCTTTTCCGTGACGTTGCGTGAGGTCCCGCTCGATTACCTCGGGATTACCAGTGTGCTTATCGGAAATACAGGCTGGAGATTTACCTTAAAGATAGTCGCTCTGTTCTGCTTGTCTTCACAGATCGTAGTAAGAGAACGGACATGGACCGGAGGCTGTCGTCTGCCATTGGAGGGCGCCCAGGACTCTCAGCAGCTGTTCTTACACCTGTCCTCACGCCTGGATTCACACCCAATATCCTTAAATCCCCATTCGCAAGTATAGTTAGTGCACGAGTCTTCGCCGGATTCCGTGCAGATGAGCTGTCAACAGCCCAGCGAAAGTGGCAGGCCAGAGAAATCAGTAACGTTCGTTAATATTCGATTTACATACTGTCTTCTCACTTCTCTTACAGTTCACTTATTTGAGCATCCTCAATCAGATTTCTGGTCGCACGCCGAGCGATGCCACACAGTACCCAGTATTTCGTATGTCATCTCCCTAGACTGGAACCACTGCTTATCTGTATTGCCTCAGCATGGGTACTGCAAGACCATGAATCTGACACTTTGGACCTCTCGTCGAGAGATACCTTCAGGGAGTGAGTCTTTGTTCCTCCAATTCCATCACCGAAGAGACTAATTGGATGTTCAGTCTGACACAGCCGATGGGCGCACTGACCCCTGCACGGCGCGAGGCAGCTCAGTCGCGCTACGAGAATCTAGAGAGTGTCGGCGAGAAGCCATTTCACTACGGCACTCATTTTAGTTCCTCGATGATTGTGTGCCACTACTTAATCAGGTTGGCGCCATTTACAAACATGTTCAAAACACTGCAGGTGAGATCAGTGCCATCCAGAAGGACGATCTTAACTTTTTGTCAGGGTGGAGATTGGGATTTACCCGATCGCCTTTTCAGGTGCGATTCTATTACTCTGATTCCAATAACTTCCGACGTCTTTGGAAAGCAATATCCATAGGGCATACAGTTCAGCATCTCAAGACATCAGAGGGGATGTCCGAGAGCTTATCCCAGAATTCTATACGTGTCCAGAGCAAGTTTTCGAAATCCTTTAAGCCAACGGATAACGATGAACTCCTTGATAGGTTCTTAGAGAATTCAGCTAACCTTGACTTCGGTGTTCAGCAAAACACGGGCGAACGAATCCACCACGTTGTGTTGCCCCCATGGGCAAAGAAGGATCCCCTCCTCTTCATTGTTTTGAATCGCCGAGTAATTATTATTTCCTGCCTTCTCTCCGTTGGCACTGACGATGGGCCAGGCCTTGGAGAGTGACTACGTCAGCGAAAACCTGCCTGCCTGGATTGACCTTATCTGGGGCTGCAAACAGCGTGATCCCACTGCCCTGAACGTTTTTCATCCTCTGAGCTACGAAGGATCCATAGGTGCGGCCGACCACATGCGAAGTAATTGGATGATTGACCCCTGAAAAGACTTGGACTCTATCACGGATGAGCTGGAACGGGAAGCAACAGTGGGGATTATCCATAACTGTGAGTTTACGATCAGACGCCTGTACTTTCTCAGCTTAGACCAGAACAGTTGGACAAACTCCCCGAAAGCTGTTTAGCGCACCGCATCCCCAGCGCTACACGCAAGGGCCTTTATCACTGCCCCTTGGAATATCATATGGGATTGAAGAGAATTACGATCTCTTGACTCAAGGAACACGACCCGCTGCTCGAGGTAAAATTGTCCTTTCACTCCCCTCATGCGACTTGTGTATCACTTTTTGTAGGCCTTCATAAGGGCGTCGCTGTCCAGAACCTAACAGTTGACCCTATTGGGGAAAAGATATTCCCACATCCTGCGGGCATACTCTCTGTGCCATCTCATCCGCACGAACAAGTGGAGTGGGGATTCAGTCGCAGTGGTAGGGCGGCAGCTAGCCAGCTACGTGTTTCGATCGACAATCGAGTAAGTCAGTGTCGTGACTCTAGCCCGTATCTGGGCTTAAAACCAAATAGGTTGTCCAAGTAATTGAAGGGATCGAGTGCACCTGTGCCACGTTCGCGGACTCCGAGAATCTAATTACCGGGTCTCAAGACCACATTGTCCGGCTCTGGCGCGTTTTCCGCGGCAATGCAGGACTGAATGCCCTGAATATATCACTCTCGAACATGATGCGGGTGCACAGAGACGTAATTCTCTGTGTAGCTGCTTCAAGACCGTGGTCGGTAATCGTTAGTGGGTCCAAGGACGGAAGCGCTGCGCTATGGGATTTAAATAGGGCAGTCTATATGAGATCTATCTGGCATGGAGACCATGGCGCCGTCGGAGTTCATCTGGTTACCATCAATGAGAGCACTGTGCGTTCGTTCCTCTTCTTGGCTTTGCGGAGGCAACGACTTTACACGCTTCGCAGGGATACATTGCGACGTGTTCACGACGAAAGTTGTGTCTACACACGATCAACGCCAGGCCCATCGCTTGCATCGACCTCGACTTCTCAGCAACGCTCCCGCACGTACCTCCTACCATCACTTCTCTTGCCTTCCACGAACGGGAGTATTCCCGCATAGGGGTGCTTGCCACTGGGTCCCCAGATGGAAAGATTACGCTCAGGACGTGGAACGCAGACAATACTCCAAAAGGGGAGATAGCTCGGTGGGAGTTCGTCACACTGAAAGTCCTGAAGGCAGAGCAGCCAAGTGCCATTACTGCCTTGAGATTCGTAGGGTACGTATGAGGTCTTCACCCGTCGCCTGTGCTTAGGCCCACATTCTTTCAGGGAGCGGTTGTATCATGGAGATAGTGACGGACAGGTGTACTCCTGGGACGTCCCAGATTGAAATCTTTCGCATGTTAATTTTTATCTGCAGTAATGTACATAGTACTATTAGAGGCTCGATAGATAGCCGAGAATACGAGCACGTGAGGGAATTCAGAATTGCGACGCGTTGCTTCGACAACTTGACAAACGTGCAAACTCACACACTCTTTTACCATCTCTCCTTCTCATCCCACTCCTCTTTAAGTTCACACTCCTCGCCCTCTTTGCTTGGATCTCCTCCCTTCCCATCGTAAGCCAAACCACGTCTGCGCACCCCAGCCTTACTCATCTCAGTTAGCCGACACCTCTTTAGCAGGGTACTGTCCGAATTCCCGTTCACGAGTACTTCACGACGTGTTTCTTTCTCCTGGGTCGTCCCAAAGCGGGGTATCCGTAACCGCTGTCTGACCACTTCCCACGATGTCTTTGAAACGGTCCTCAACCCAGTCAGAGACCCCTTCTCGCGTTCCCCGGCGTTCATTGGTAGCGGGTCCACCGAGCATTCCAAAGTCAAGAACTATCTCTAATGCGTCGCTTATAAGCGACGTCAGCAATACGACTACAGTAACGCCCCAAACTGTCGATGAGGGTGACACACTTCCTTCCAGCGTGAATCCTGCCAGGATCAAGCGTATGTCTACCTCTATCCCAACACTCTCTTCTACTCGACCCCAGTCAGCATCTTTCCATGGACTTGTCAGTAATCCCCGTTCCACATCCCTTGGCCTTTCGCCTGTAATATCGGCTCCTCCCCGTGTCATACCAGCGCCTCAGCGCGACTCAGCAACACTCAAAGCTCCACCATCCGTAGCTGGCTCCTCTCGTACCACGCGCTCAAGTAAGCTTTTTGTGGCTACAAATCCGCCGCCTCAAAACGCTGCACCGTTGGCACCGTCAACTCCGCGCTCCCGTGTTAAGTCCATGAGCACCCTTGCTGAGCGGTCTCGCGTGAAAGAGTCTCCGGGCGCAAGTCTCTCTGTCACATCACCATCGATCAACGTCACTATGCCCAGTCCACAATCCAACAAGGCCAAGTCTTCACCGCGACAGCCCTCGCCACAACCTAGTTTTACAGAATCGCCCTCAAGGAGATCTGGCGCAGCATCGCAAGTCAACGGCAAGTCACGCGATCGACGAAATGGATCCGCTCGATCCACAATCTCCATGTCTACGCCTCCCTGGCAGCCTGACTTTCATCAAATTAATGGCGATGAAGACCTCGCCGGCTCTATGTCGATCTGGGACGGTGAGGATTTCACGCTTGACATGGTAACTGAAGCTGAAGACGAGAACGTGGATGAGGAGGTGAGCATACTTAATGATGCTTTATTGAGCACCAATGTGAACCGTCATCCAGTTTCACGGAGGCCTCAAGGCGCTCTTGTCAGTACACACGAAGAAGCTTCTTCACTACAAGCGACTTCTCGAACGGGCACAGGCAGCTACAGCGGCTCAACTTTACGCATTACAGGCTGAAGTACGTGTCTTGCGCGAACGCGAACGGCAGCGGGAGGACGCCGGGACGGTATCTCTAATGACCGATAGCGATGACCTCTGTGTATGTGGTGGCCGCAGAGGAGCTGATTATTGGAGTGGATATCGTGGAGGTGGCGAAAGCCACGATAGAGAAGAGGCCGATTTGATGAAAGCTCTGAAAAGGAAGGCTAACGGCGAGTTCAACGAGGTCGAGGTTAGAAAAACCATTCGAGGGCTCAGCCGAGACGAGCGTATGAGACTGTAAGTTTCCGAAGCCAGTTCAACAATGAATTATGTCTGATCGTACTCTCAGAATCACCGCTATACTGGACTGTAAGCGGACTTCTCCTGGTTTTATGTTTTGCGTTGGGCGCTGATCATGTACAGCGTGCCTTCCCGGTGATATTCGCCTTCAGATTCTACTATTAGAGAAGTACGCCAGGGCTACGTTTGATATCGTCGGCAATCTTGCTCCGGACCTCGCCGTCAAAGTCCTTAAACACCTTAGCGTATCGGAGCTCGTTGGTGTTGAATCTGTGCGTGTTCATACGCCTTCGTGTGCCGCGCAAGATACGACACGTCCGTGTTAGGTTTCCAAGAAATGGCAAGAGATAGTACACTTACCCGCTCTTTGGAAATTCCACTGTATAAGGCTGACTGCGACGGATCCGATCCCTCTCAAGGCTCCATCTTCTCCTTCAGGATGGTACGCCTCAATGTAAAAACCAGAACCTGAGTTGACGACTCTCGATTCAGGGAACCACTTTATCGCTCCTTACACCATCGTGAATCCAACTTCCGCGATGCGCTCCCTCAAAGTATCCGGTTCCTCAACGGCCACACTAACTTTTGCACAACCCTCCTTTTACGCGGTGCGTTCTTATTCTATTCAGTGACCCCCTGGCTCAAACTTCTTACCTCATGGGCAGGCAAGCGATTAATTAGTGGATCTTATGACGAGACTATCCGCTTTTGGGATATCGAAACGGGTGAGATGAAGAAGTGCTTACCAGTTAAGAAACCTGTCAGCTGCGTAGACTTTTTGTTAGAGGAAGGTCAGTCATTTTTCAAGCTGCCACTCAGGATGCCTCCATAACATTCTGCTTAGAGGTGTTTGTGGTCGGTTTCCACGACGTTGGGTACGTCGCCACGATGATCTCTTGCCAAAAGATCCTAATGTTGCCACAGCCGTGTTCACCTTTTCTCTTCTGTCACATTTTGTCCTCTGCAACAGCTAGCGGGACATCTGAATGGCATTCGGGCTGGTGAGCGCCTTTGAGTCTAATCTTTCCCCATCCCTGACCCACTTGATATTCAGTGGCCTTGTCTTCAAAGAACCTTGTCTCCGCCGGGGCCGATAAAGCATTGGTATGCTGGGATTGGCGCGCCGGGACGAAGATCGTACGTTTCGGCCAGCAAACCACTGTGAACATTGGTGTGCAACTTATTAGCGGCGGCTCTTCGGAGGAAGGCGAACGCGTAGTTAGTGTGACCATTGACGGCATCGTCCGCGTCTTCTCTATTCGTAGGTGCCCAGACTTCTGCACCTCTCATAAGTTTATCGCCGCCTTCTCGCAGGCCGTCGAGAGATGATCTCCCAGTTCAAACTCTCAGAGCTGGCTGGGGGTGATCCAATGCTGAACTCCAAACTTTTCAACGTTGGGAAAGCCCCGGATAACATGTTGCAGTGGTTTGCTGCTCATGGTACTCAGATGACGGTAAACTTGGCAAATTCGATACATGTTGCGAGCTGACCATGCCGCTCTCAGTGTGCCACAAAGTCCATTATCCTACACCTACGATGGACCGAGGCGGAAGAGACGACGAACGCTGGAGGTGCCCAGCCCGAAGTCAGTGACGCAGGTCTTCAAAAATCAACAGGTCCTCCAGAATCGTTTGGGCGTACCCGGACCCTATCACTTACCCGCACGGGCTCCTTTACGACCCCCCCGCGTCGAAGCTCTCAAATCATGCCACGTACACTCTTGCCGAGCCCTCGCACGCCCGGCACGCCGAACAGCCCCGGCGGCCCAGTCGTAGGTTCGCCAGGTTCAGCAGCGCGCTTCGGACGTGCCGCCATACTCACAGCACCACCACGGTTAATTGCCATTATTGAGACTCCCGACGTTGCGGTCGGTGCAGTGGATCCAAGAAAACGCCGTGTGGTCACAGCGACTAGGTTTAGTTCGCGCGCAGGGGCGGACCGCAGAGTACGAACCTGCTGTTTACTCTCTTCTCGGCTAACCCCATCGTTTTAGATTTTCATGTCGACCCACCAGGAGAGACTTTTCCCTATCTCCGAAAATGGGGCAGACAACACCGGCGAGGGCAGCCCGCCGCGCGCGAATAATCCGGCTGCTGTTGATCTCAATACAAGAATTGCGACAATATCAGGTGCCTGGAGTGTAATCGCAGATGACCCCGCCGGTGCATATGATATGAAAGGCCTCTATGGCTCGCTCCCAGCGAAATTTGCAGGACTAGCAACACCCGAAAAGAATCCAATGTCAATGCAGCTTAGCCACGAGGAGGTTGTGGTTGGCTGTGCGGATGGGACTATCTAGTATGTGCATTTTTCCGTTACCTGGTATTGAAAGCTGACCGCCGTCAGTGTGATGAGCTTCGTTGGATATGACTATATAGAGCAGCATGGAATACCTCCCGAGGCGAATGGAGTGGTGCCGACCGGAATGTTTGATGGACTGTAAACCTTGAGGGCGACAAAGCACCAAAGTCATTCCTTATTGTATTGCTCTTCTCTCTCGGGTTCGCCATCGTTCCACCTTCTTCTCTCCTCCCCATGTTTTGGGCTCGCAATTAGATTGGTTATAGCACATGGAAGTCTACAATGAAATCGATTTGTGTAGGAGAGTTATAGCCAGCCATAGCGACAGAGATAACGGCCTTGTGGCACGCACGTGTTTAACGTTTAACCGCAACATTCAACAACGTCATCCGCTGTACACCACTTTGCACCTTCACCATGCCCTGGGACCTCATTAAACTTAACGACGGTGTGCCCTGTCGTCAGTCGACTCGGCTCCCACTTACCGTGCACCCTGCACGCCTTTTTCCAGGCAACGCCATCCCAAGCATTGCTTTCGGCACGTGGACTCTCGGCAACGGGCAGAATCCCATAGACAAAGTCGAGCAGGCCATCTCCGTGGGATTCAACCATATCGGCACGTCAGGTTTACCCCTATACCGCCGGTCTCCTCAGAGCCGCGCGCGCAACCGTGACAACCACTGACCGAGGACGCGTATTGTACCGGCAGACACTGCACAGATATACGGCAACGAGGCGGAGGCGGGAAGAGCCGTGCGGGAAAGCGGGCTCGCGAGGAAGGATGTGTTCATCACTACCAAGTACTCTGGGAGCAATGGACTGGACATAGGAACGTCCATTCACAATAGCCTAAAGAATGTGCGTCCCCTAACCCTCCTATCCTGCAAGGCACATGGGTGTTAACTAATTATACCCGGTAAAGCTCGGGGTCGAATACGTCGATCTGTATCTCATCCACCACCCAAATCTCGCGCTACCAGATATTCCGACGGCTTGGGCAGAGATGGAAGCCATAAAGCGAGCAGGTCTCGCCAAGTAAGCCAGAGAGGTGTGGGGGGCGCTCTGACCCGTCCCGCTACTAGCTCGGTCTGTCACAGCCGGGAATAGCGAAGCTAACATGCGCGCGCCCCTGCAGGAGCATCGGCGTCAGCAACTTTGGTATCGATGAGCTTGCGGTCTTGCTGGCGTCTGCCAAGATCAAACCTGCCGCGAACCAGGTGCGTCTCGAGGCAGGGTCCTTGCCTGCTCGGGGCGGCAGAGATGGCTGAACTTGATCTCACTGCCGCTCGTAGATCCTCTTCCATCCCTACGTCTACGCACTTCAAGCTCCACTTTTGGCGTACCATGCGGCAAACGGCATCGTTACCGAGGCGTATTCTGCCTTGACGTACGTCCCACCACTCACCCTTACTTCCCGAGCAGCAGTGGCTCATGCGGATAAACAGCCCGATCACACGCCAGCCGGGCGGTCCCGTGGACAAGCCCGTCAACGATATCGCACGCCGGCTCAACGCCACAGCAGACCAGGTCTTGCTCGCTTGGGTCAAGGCCAAAGGTGCCGTCGCAGTCACGTATGAACCCCGTCATCGATGGTCTCAACGTATCGCTCATGTCTTCTGCCCGTCTATTCTCTAGGATGAGCTCAAAGCGATCTCGGCTGGAAGGCTACCTTGCGGCAGCAGACTTGGGTCCGTGCATGTCTCTTCGGCTCTTCCAGTTCGCTCACCTTGGATGTCCCCAGAGCTTAGCCCTGAAGACATTGCTGCGATTGACTCGGCCGGGGCCAAGGGCGCACGCCGTGAGGTCTTCGTCAAGACCGTGCGCGTCATGGCCGAGCTTATGCTCCTCGGCGCGGTGTTATTTCGTATCTACGCATTTTTGGCGGAAGTCTAGGCCTAGCAGGTTAGATATGTATGTATGAAGGGCGGAGATTGTCATTTGTTCGCTCTTGTGCGACTGTGTCCCGAACGATGTATTGTTGCGTCGTAGGTTGTATGGACTATGCTATACAAAGCCATGTATCTCAGAGAGCATATTACATTTTAATCTCATAATTGTTCCGCGCTATATCATCATCATGATTTCGAGATCCCTCACGTGGCTTTGTCTGACTTTGTAAATTGGCTTTGCCCAACACCGTCCACCATGACTTGCGGGGATGTTCGGTTCCAATGCCCCGCCAACCCTGGTGGGCCCATGCAGCCTGCTGCACTTTCCT
>Ga0137390_10002010_pt1 | contig 15860 bp, 18 predicted proteins | sample 15con2h24AmetaG_FD_104937 | JGI IMG/M metagenome (GOLD analysis project Ga0137390, IMG submission 104937) | Vadose zone soil microbial communities from Angelo Coast Range Reserve, California, USA - 15con2h2.4A metaG | ecosystem: Environmental > Terrestrial > Soil > Vadose zone > Saprolite... | reverse complement strand
GCGGCCTGCGCGGCGATGGCGCGGTTGATGAGGTCCTCGAGGTGGCGCTGCTCGCGGATGACGGTGCGCACGAGCACATCGTTGTACTTTAGGAGGGTGTCCGCGAGCGTCGACCTGCGGGACTCCTGCACGAGCTGTGTGGCCAGGTCGCCGAATTGACGCGAGTCCGCTGAAGCCATGCGGGGCAGGGAAGACAAGACGAGTGCAGAGTGCAGCGGGGGATTACATAAACGTAAGTTATGGTCGAGTCGTCTCTTCTCTTCTGATCTGATTGTTTCATGTCCATCTCCTGCTCATTCAGAGTCCCGCGGCCACGGCTCAATACAATACGTATCCCGGCGTGCGCCGACTTTCTTGGCTTATATTTTCACGACAGGTGAAAAAAAAATACTGGTGGCACATCATAGCCAAATGGAATCCTACATTGATCTAGGGACTTATAGGACTGTTGTACTGTATTGATCCCGAGAGTCGATTCAGTTGTTGCCGTGACCAAAACCCCGTCCCCGGCCGCCGATCTCCTTCTGGCTGTTGGAACGACGCGCAGGACCTTCGATAAACTTGCGACCATGGCCGAGCTGAACGGGGTTGGGTACACGCACCTGATCATTCAATATCTATAATCAACCACCTCTCCCCTAAGGGTGTGCCAACGGATGCCATATAGGACTTTTTTTGGCTCTACGCTCGCCCATACATCACACGTGGACGGCGCCGAGGCAAAACTGTGCGTCTGCGCAGCAATCTGTCATCAATATTGTGCATGTACTACTGCTGTACTCACCGATGCAACCGCGACCGTCCGGCCGTTGGGGACGACGACTTTGTCGGGACAGAATCAAGCCACACATCAGTTACCGTACCGCATTTGTCTCCCTGACAGTGGGCGGTACTCGTATGTCCAGAGAAATGGCGAACGACATAGCCAACCAAGTTTATCGCTGCTCCCCTTTACCGGTGTTGCGCTTCCGATGCACCGCCCGGGCTCCACCGCCAGCGCAGTGGGACCTAAGAACACAGACGTCGAGGGTAGCGTAAATGGGGCACGGAATGCTTGGTTAGACATTTATACCAGGATACGGGGGGGGATAAAGTCGAAAGCGAGCAACGACACAGCGTGAAATCATCGAGTTCCGCGTCCCCAGTCTGTAACGTTTAGTTATAATTCAGAAACAACTTGCCCATGCGATGAAGATTTTGAGCGTCGAGAAAAGCCACACTCTGCAAGGCATGTCCTTATACTAGGTCCATATGACTATATAACATAACAGAAAGGGAGAGTACTTGCGGTGTTGTGAAAGACGGTAATCACTGCTATTCGACCAGGCGAAATACAGTGGTCTTTTATTATGCAAATAAATATACACAGGAAACGGCCCCACTCGCGCACTCACTTCGCGCCAGTTGAGAGCACGGTGGTATAGTTGGATATAGTAACAGTAAAAGACGACTCGAGGGAAAAGGGGTATGATTAGCGGGCAAGCCAAGCCAAAGCAAGAAGCATGGACCGGCGATATAGCGAGTTAAATAGATGAAAAGCTACAGTGAGACGAGGACGAGGTAGACGATTCGTAAGCGGGGAAGACAGATAAGGCTACACAATTGAGGAAAAGCAAAACGCGAGTCAAAGGATACAAAGTATGAGAGAGATTGCTTAGAAAAGTTTTTGGTTGGAATTGAACTGATCGTCCGCCATGACTCAAGTAGGTGATCCTGGTTATCAAATAGTTCATGCGTAGAGAAGGCGGTGAGATAGGAAAACTTGCAACGAGAAACGGAAATTCCGACGGTATCTATGCATAGGCGGTGTATGACATTTACGGGTTGCAGCGAGGTTTGCTCATTCAGAATTCGTTAATGGCGTCGTTGAAGGCGAAACCAGCATCCACAGGGACCGCGATCGGCGCTGCGATCGGCAAGTGTGCCTGTTGTTGCTGCGACTGGTGCTGCTGCTCTTGGAGTGCGTCGGCGAACATCTGCTCGGAGATGTCAAACGAAAGCGGGGGCATCCCGGGTACGACGTAGGAAAGGCCCATATCCATAGGGATATTGAAGTTGGCGAGCCCCTCAGTGTACGCGGCCATGTCTACATCCAGATCTGTGGCGGTGCCCTTCGTCTGCGCCTGCGGACAGGCCTCAAACACGCGGTGCGACTGCATAGCGTGGAAGGGCAAGGAAAAGTCCGAAGGCGCGGGTGAAGCCGAATAAGTCGATGGGGGGACCGGAGATGTCGCGCTGGAGACCTGAGAATAAACATTGAAGGGAGCCACCGGTGCGTATGCATTCTGCGAATCGATGGAGACGTTCTCGAGAGGTGAGATGAACAACTCCTGCGGTGAGGTGCCACCAGGGAGGGAGCTGAACATGGAACCAAAGTCCTAGAGAATTGTCATTAGCTGTCGATGTATTGGCGGGACGAGGAGATAATGCAACTCACAAAAGACGGGTCCGCATGAGAACCCGTGCTCGGGAACGCATTGTCCAGGTAGGCGCCATTGAAGAGAGACGCATTGATCTCGGGCATGGGAGACGGCTCACGGGGAATATTGAAAGGCTCCACCCACTCGCGGTAGAGCGAAGGAGCGGCGCTGGATGGGCGACGAGGCAGGGTATGACGAGGAGGGTTCATGTGCTGGGGAGAGTGGGGGCGGGAAGGGTCCACGAAAGGCAAGGCAGGAATGGCGATAGGGAAGGAGTTGGGAAGAGGAACAGAAGAAGGGCGGCGAGGGGGGTTATGAGGGGTAGCCGAACGCATGCGATCGAGACGCTTGACAGCAGCGGCGAGCTCCTCACCCTTCATTCCCTCGAGAAGAAGCTGGGCGACGTCTTCACAGCGCTTCTCATCCTCTGCGGGAATGACCGTCTTGGGCTTCTTTTCCTTGTTCTTGTTGTGCACGGGACGAAAACGATAGTTAGGGTACATCTGCTTGTGCTCGGCCTTTGCATGTTTTGCCTTGATCTCCCAGACACGCTTCTCCTCCAGAGGAAGGGCGCGCCAGCAGTTACCTAAACGGATTAAGCGTGGGGATAAGGGGGAAAAACGGGATGTTGGCAAACTAACCGATGATCTTGGAAAGCGAACCATGGTTGGTCTCGATGGAGCCTGGAACGTGCTTTTGACGGACGAAATCGGCACGAAAGAGCATAAAGGCGTTGGGTGGACGTGGAATATAGCCCTGAGAGCGGCGCTTTCCCGGGGGGCAGCGTTTACGCGACGGGGGCGCTGGAGAGGCAGCAGGAGGGAAAAGGGTGGAGGTGGGGGACGAGGGGTCCGAGTCTAAAGAATCACTGTCCGGCTCAACGAAGGTGACAGGAGTAACGTTTGGGGCAAACGTGACGCCCTTGGGCGACGCCTGGCCGATGCCATAATTACCATGCTTGAGGGGGTTTACAGAAACTGTGTTGGAAGGAGAATGAGGTAAGGGGGATGAAGGTTTAAAGATTAGACTAACGAAGGGCGAGAGAGGAGCGTCTGCGACGTGAAGTGCGGAGAGCAGGCATGTCTGGATTCATTAGGGATTAGGGACGAGGGATGGGGAGATCGAGGGGGCATACCTAATTGAGCGAAACAAAAGGATGGGAGGAGGAAAGAGGAAAGAGCGAGTGCAGACTCTTATTGTTCTCTTGTCTTATAACCCGGCTGGGGCCTTATTAGCCTTTACGTCCTCCCGCCCCTTGTCCCTCCGCTGTACATTACCGCCCTTCTTCCCGACCCGACTCCCTTCTCTCCCTACTCCCCGTCCCCTCTGAGCCCCTCCTCGCGTCCTCGTCGACGCCCTCTCACGCCCTCCACTCTTCCTCTCCCCAACCCTCTCTCCCCTCCTCCACAACTCGTCTGCGTGGACAGCTATCAGTCACTCCCGTCGTGCCTTTCCCACCTTCCGCATTTGGCCGTTAGTTTGTGTCCCTTGTCCCTTCGTCCCTTCCATCAGAACAAACCCCCCCGTTTATGGCCGCACGGCGTGCCCATCCTTCCCCAACCGATCCATCCGCTGGGGTCTCTCTTACGGAACTCCCCGCGGACTTGTCGGTTCCAGTTCACCAGACGTCTACGCACCCGCATTTCCTGCGTTATTCTCACGCGTCCGCTTGCCAACTCGACATGTCGACGTTACAGTAATACCTTTTGACGCGAAAGAAGATCGTAGCTTCCTGCCCCGGGTGGTCTTCCTCTCCATTCCCCATCCACCCCCCGTTTGTCATATAGATATAGAGACACACAACCCGTGACGCCCACGCCGTATTAGCCTTGGCCACGAGGCCGTCTCGTATCGTTTGACACTAGGCGCCTCACCCTCTTATCCCACGGACCGCCATCGGAATTTTCAGCGCCAGAGTGAGCGTGCCCGTGCCCGCGCGTACGGATGTCTGGGGAATCCGTATGTCCTTCCCATCCCACCACCGCTCACTTTCGTCTCTACAACCAGGTCAGAATCACCTTCGTCGCCTCGTTGACATATGGCCTGAGAGGATGCCCCTTTCGGTATTCAAATGGCCATCCCTTGTATTCAACATTCTCAACGCTCGCCTTAATAGTCCCGAAAATACCTTGTTCTAAAGCAAGCCTGCGAATTTAAACCTTAAGTGGTGTTTCACCTATCTATCTGGTTTGCGACCTCCCTTCGTCGCCCCCTCGCTACGAGCGATCCATTCCTCCCCAGCATTCCTTTTCGACACAAGGTCTGTTGTCGCTCTTACCAACCATTGATCTCTTTGGACGACTAGATCATTGCACTGCTTTCCCTCCACAAAGGGCTTACTCGCTCTCACTTTCCAGAGTCCTCCGTCGCCTGCCAAAAAGAATGGATATCTAATCGGCACAAGGACCTAAATTTGTCGAGTCGCAAGGAAACGGGGAGCGGGGGAGATTGCCAAAACGCGCATCCAGGGTCCAAATACATCTTTACATCCGCCACCCGAATTCCTCGATCCCTATGCCTGCGTTTCTTTTGCATTGTGGTACCAGCATTAGATCAGGAGGATTGGACTGCGTGCATGGGGAGATGGATCCAGAGGACATGGTGTGTAATGAGTACTTGAAATACACTAAAAGATTCTTAATGATACGACGACGGTACACAACTCTCGTCGTGTATATACCAGGCCTCGTGTATATTTTCTCGTTAGCCGAGGCTGGTCGGGAATGACGCGCACTAAGAACCCTGTTCCCTGTGCCGTACTGCCAGTGTATCATTTAACCTAGTCGGTGGCCTTGCAATGTTCTTGACACGCAGTAATGCCGCCGATTGGACAAGCTGTAAATTAACGTACAGTACAGTATGCTCTCATACACGGCCGCGTCCACACCCGAGAGAGGTTACGGACACACGACGGCGTTCGGGTCTCATGTCTACGCATCAATATAGAGTTTGAGGGTGCGAATATCGGAAAACGTTACAATTTGGCGCCTCAAACTGCAACCTCTTGGACCTTTTGACTTTTGGGGGCTCGCCCCGGACACATTCAGCGTTATTTCGAGCTTGCTCCGTCATTTACTTTCACGGATATTCGAAAGTTTCCGCGGCTGTTCGCCTGGCCAGACATTCTCTGTTGGTCTGCAGAGCGCGGAGGGCGTATGCGTCATACGCGGAACAAGTTGGTGGAGCTACCCAAGGGCCATCACGTACAGTGGTGATTACAACTACTTGCACTACAAAGAAAAACATTGACATGGCATCCACGTATGCATGTATCGATCGTAAACGAGAAGAAAACAAAAGAAGAAAATGCGTAATTTCATAGACTTTGTTTGTCACTCACTTGAAGGTGTCACGGTCGGCGGGGGAGTCAAGACGAGTTACGTTTGGTCCATCCAGTGGTACACGTTTTACCCTTTTCCCTTATCCGTTGCCAAAAATCGAAAACGAGGAGACAAAGCTAGCATTGCTGTTTTAACTTCGAATTCAGTCAAATGGCGTCCCACATATCGGACACGTGCGGTTCCCGCGGGAGAGCCAGCTGCCCGCGCACCGCTCGTGGAACCTGCGTGCATCGCGTCTCAGTGAGCAGAACCAATCACGACAAGACACAGAGGGGCGGAGGCTCACGCATGTCGGCACCGCGTGCCCAAGGCCGCGCTCTCAGTGTCGCGGAACTGCGTCGTGCATATCACGCACTGGTCCACGGTCGCGCCAAGTAGTACCGACTGGAGCCTCACACGCCCATTTCGCGTGACCCGCCGCCGCACTACCTGGATGCGGCCCAACCGTGCCCCATTCACGCTGTACTGTGCCCCAGCCACAGACGTCATCGCCGTCGCCGTTGTCATCGGGCCCATGCGTGCGCGGTTCGTCAAATCCCGTACCAGAAGCATGTTCTGTCAGGGCGGACGTGCGAGGATCAGCGATGCAGTACGGTGCCAGAGCAGAGGAGAGATGGCGCGCCTGGCGGTTGCTGCCCGTAATGGTCGTGTTCCCCTCATCTTCGCGCCGGGTTTCCAGCGCTTCGAGGCTGGTAAATTCCCGCTGCATAGCCAGCGGCGCAGGAGGCGACATCTCGTGCGCGCTCCCTGGGGAAGAAGGCTCAGACGGGTCATTGTCGAGTATAGCAAGCAACGCAGGTGGGGGTAGGGGTGATGGCATGTATCCTCCGGGTTGGTTGACGAGCGGCGAGGGGGGAAGGCAGACGGCGCGCGAGAATTGTTTGGACTGTGGGTAAAGGCTGCTCGCACTTCGCTGCTTCTCGGGTTCCACCTCTGCGTACGGAGGCAAGCCCGCCGGGACGTTACCCGCAAGGAACAAGTCGAGCAAAACGGGTTGCACGGGGCTAGATTGTGAGGCGCCTGGTGGGTGAGGAAGAGGGCGGCCCGGGTAGTGGTGTTGCCCGGGATCGGCGTTATTCGCGGGGGTGCATTGATCAAATTCGCTGGTAGCAGCCATTGAATGTGGCGCGGGACTGGCCACCGAGATAGTCGGCCCCGGTGAGTGCACATAGAGCTCAATTAAAGACTCTGTGTCGCCGATTGACACAACAGTGTCTCTCTTCGGGATTGACATACTTTCGATTGTAGGCGAGGCTGCTGGCGGAATCAGGGCCTGACGTTCAAATGATTGATTCGAAAGCGGGCTAGGGTGCGAGGGTGCGAAGGTGTGCAGTGCGCCGACGGACGGCCGTGGCGTTAGAGCCGGCGTGCGCGTAGCTCTCGTATGTGGCTCGGAGCGTGTGGGGCTTCCCAGGGGCACAGGGCCTTCATCGCGAAGGGTAATCCCAGGCCGGCCCTCGTGACGCACTGGGGATGGGTGCCTACTACTAATAGTTGCGAGCGGGAGTGCCGCGGGACTGTTGGCAGGGCTGCCGGGTGGAGTCACGAATTGTTCTTCCTCTTCCTCCTGCACAAGGGACGAGGGTAAGGCACTAAGGGTGCTCCCTTGATCATCATGGACGACCGTAGTCACAGGGGTATCGACATCACAATTAATGTTGGTGGAACTCGACAGCAACGAGGTCGTAGACGGGGACGTGGGTGCTGTCGTAGAATGGGTAGGCGACGGAACAGGTCTACTAGGGGTCCAAATCATCGAAGAGGTGGCGCGCAGAGCACGACCTCGCGTAGGGATTTCGACAACAGCAGGGGACTTCAAAAGTGTTTGCATAGATTGTATTGGCAGCCTTTCGGGAGGTGACGGGTGTATAGGCACCGCTGGGGTGCCCAAAGGCGTGGCTGCACCCGCAGAAGCCATTAATTGTCTGGGTTCACGAGGCTCCGTATCCGTGATAGAATTGGCTGGATACTGATTAGCTTCCTGGGTGAATGGCAATGAAGAAGGCAAGGTGGGATGATTTAGCGAACGGTGTTTCGAGCGTGTACTCGCACGGCGTGGACCTGGGGATATCAGACCGGGCTCCGACGGGCCGGGTGTGCCTGGAAAATGCTCAGGGGCTGGGGCCGAAGAGGAGCCAGAGGTAGAAGAGGCGGGAACCTCGCGCTCGACATCGCTGAGCATATCCCATGTCTCGAGGGGCTCTGAACGCCTCTCAATCTCTGGATCGATAGCTCTGTCCTTTCCCTTGTGTCCAAACAGCTTGCGTGCAATGAGACTTTCTCCACGATGGGGTTTGCTAGGGCTTCCTGGATGATTGAGGAAATGCAATGGAAGCGAGAGTTGAGAAGATCCTGTGTGCGTGGGAGTGGATGGCGCCGATGCAGAATGGTTATCCCTTGACCTGAGGAGACCTGAAAGAAGATGAAGACGCCGCTTGGACGGTACAGGGGAAGGAGTCAAATTGCGTGCTCCAACTAGAAAATCACTAGACTGGGAATCTGTCGACGGGCTGGAGACAGATTGATCATCTCCACCATCCCGCGACGTGGAACTAGGGTGGGATGTCAGTGTCAGCTGTGAGCGCGAAGAGCGCACAGTGCGGGCCAACACTGAGGTAGTCCCAAACTCCAGCTGTGTTCCCCCCCAGGCGGGGTGTCTAGGACTATCCTGCTCCGATGGGGTTGTCGGTGTTGTTGCCTCGCTAGTAGAGATAACTTCCAGGTCTCCATCGTCGGATCCCGAATCGTACTCGGCCTGAGTACTGTATCGCACCGACTCGGACGACTCAGAATCGGGAAGCGTCCGGGTGACCACAGGTTGATTCTGGGTGCGGGGTAGAGGGGGTATGAGAATAGGAACGGGCTGGTACCTGTCTGGCGAGGACGACGAGTGGGTAGTTGTAGAATCAGCTGGTGAAAGAGGCGGAGCATTTCTGGCGGCGGCTGCAGCCGCAATGGCCTCATCAAAGGATGGGGGTGGGTAGTCTGGAATTGAACCTGGAAAGACGAGAATCACGATTCGATTGCTACCCCTGACTAAGGCGAGGAGGCGCGCGCACCTGCATCTGATACGTCCGGTCGCCTGCTGGTTCGCGGGCGGCCACCGGGCGAACCAGGTTGACCTCTACGTGATGTCCTGGGAATGCCGACGTTGAAATGGGGCTCTTCGTGGGTCCTCGGTTGCCGCTCCTGATTCGGGCGCTTCTCACGTTTCGGTTTTCTGGAGTGGGTGGAATTATCTTGGGGCATGAGAGCGAGCTGACCTTGCGGGCGAATGACGTGGGCAAGATAGGGTGCAACGCGCACTGCGTCCGTGATGCGTTGATCTGTGGGTGAGCGAGTAGAGACCTGCATGAAAGTGAAAGTTGGGAGGAAACGCTGGTACCCATGCCCTCACAACGAGGCTGAAGTGATAATTTTTTTCCGAGCCCTAGCTCGGCTTCCTTTTCCAGGCAGGGGTGCTGTCTGCGGGTGGTCTCCTGACAGAAATTAAGACACACACGCAAGACATGGGGAGTGCTTGAATAGGTATGTGAACGATTAAAAAATGGCTTTTTCCCCTTTTTTTCAGTTGGAGAGTGGAAGAATATTATCCGTTGGGGCTCACCGCGTGGGCGGGGGATGGCGGAATGACAGATGGTGGTGTATGCGTGCGCGTCGCACGTGGCGTCCGTGTGGAACGCCTATCACGTGGTCACGCGGTTTACTGACGCGTTCTCCGGCGCGAGTGAATGAATAATGCCTTCCCGAACAACAGCACTCGAAGCACTCGCTTCTGCTATACCAAAAACATTCGAACAGGCTCAAAACACATCCGCGAACCACCAGAAAAACTTTATTGCCCTCCACAAGATTCACCTCGACGCAGCGGCCAAGACGGAGACAATTCGTGAGGGTGATGGCATCAAACTCGTGGGCGAACGTGCTTTCGAGGACTGCTTTATCGACATGGTGAACCGAGTTCTTGTGGTAAAGAAGGGAGTCGGCGTTGCAGATAGGACCGTCAAATTTGTGGCAGGTTACATCAAGTTTCTCAACGCGAAAGGTGAGGATTGATGGCTCACTGGCGGGCCTTTTGTATCTCATCTACCCTTCAGCAGCGGAAAGAGAGACAAAGCAGGAGGAAGTCCCTGAAGACGACGACGAGACCACTGCAACACGCTTCACGCATCGTTTGCTAAAACACTTTCTCAAAGGATTCCAAGCCAAAGATAAGAATGTTCGCTACCGCGTCGTGTGCTTTGTCGCAGAGGTCATCTCCCAACTTGGTGAACTCGAGTACGCGCTCTTACTTCCCCATCGTGTCTTTGTAACGTCCATTATCAGCGAGGATATGTACAACTCCTTGCGTCTCGCGCTGATGGAGCGTGTCCGTGACAAAGAGCCATTCATCCGCGTTCAAGCAGTCGCTGCCCTTGCCAAGATTTGTGGCTCGGAAGACCTCGAGGAGCTCGGAGAGGATGAGCAAACCGCTACAGAAGCTCTCGAGAACCTTCTCGCACACGACCCCTCCGCGTGCGTTTCCCCTCGCGTTTTCGTCTCCATCCCTCCTCGTTCATCCTGACGAATTTGCTCAGTGACGTACGCCGCGCCGCACTGCTCAACATTCCTGTCACAGCTGAAACACTCCCCACCGTGCTCGCCCGGACGCGCGACATCGATATGACAGTGCGCAGACACGTTTATGCCAGCGTCCTTCTTGCGCATGCGGAGCTCCCGGACGACGCTATGCCTGGCGCAGCCCACCCTCGTGTACTAACAATCGCTCAGCGCGAGCAGATCGTTCGCAACGGGCTTGGCGATCGTGAGCCAGTTGTTCGCGCCGCGGCGGGTAAGCTTGTCGGCGCGTGGGTCGATGCAGTTAGTGTGGGAACCAAGAAGGGTGCAATTCTCGAAGATCTTCTTGCCTTTCTCAGTACCTTTGACCTCCGCGAGAGCGCAGTGGTGGAAGATGCGCTGCTCAGCGTGTTTGTCACGCGTGTCGACGTGTTTGATGCCCTCGAAATCGATGGTGCGCAACTTCTCCTTGGCCCCTTCATGCCATAGTCTCTAAGCGCCATCCTGGTTGTGGTCTGAAAAATACAGAAGGATTCTGGCATGGGTTAACACCTGAGAAGGCGTTCCTTGTGCGCGTGTTCGTTGATCATTGCGTTTCGACGAAGGAGAATGCACGCCTCGAAAAGGTGCTCCCTGTCGTCACAGCCCATGCATTCCGTATTCAGGATGCATACAACGCCCTTCTCGACTCCCTAGCCGCAGCAGAGGAGGCCGGTGGAGATGAAGAAGTGGCCGATGACCGCGAATTTGTCCTCGCAGAACTTCTGCGCCTTGCGCTTAATCTGGACTATGCTGACGAGATCGGGCGACGACGGCTGGAGCAATTCGTCCGTACGTATCAGACATCTGTTCCCGTGCTATCGTTCCGCTGTTGAACGATGTGTTGGCAGGACACATGATATCCCAGGAGGCCCTTCCCTCGGGGCTCGTCACCCGATGCCTCGACGTGTTGCGCACCCTATCTTCCAGCGAACGCGATCTCATTCGCGTTGTCGTCGAAGTCGTGCATGAGCTCCGTGATGCAAATGATGATGACGAAGTCATTGTCCGTCTTCTTCCCCTCTCCTCCACCCCTGTGCGTACCTGACGATCGGCCCCGTAGAATGAACTTATGAATGATGATGCCGACACGACGATCGATGGATCAACGACTGCTGCTCCCCGTGCAATGCGTGGGCCCAAGCCACTCATGGAGATGACTGCCGGGGAACGAGAACGGGCAGATGCGATAGATGTGCGCTGCCTGGACCTCTGTATCGGCATGCTCGAACGCGTCAATGGGGTCCGTATCACCATCTTCTCTCTGTCCGTAAACCAACGGAACTGGCTTTCTTGCAGACATTCGAAGAAAACTCGACCCTGGAAGGCATCCTCGGAGAGTTGATCGTACCGGCTGTTAAGCGTAAAGAACTCGCGTTGCGCGAAAAAGGGCTCGTGTGTCTCGGCCTGTGCTGCCTCATCGCACGGCGTATGGCCCTCAATTCGTTCCAGTTGTTCCTGAGTCAGGTACAAACTGCGCCGGAGGTACTCAAGCTGCGCGTGCTTCAGGTTGTATTTGACGTGCTCATGGTACATGAAGGCGACTTTTTGGCCAACGTGAGCGTCGGTGTACGTCGGGTTCTACCTTCGGCCTTTTCCCTATGAATTGAAGCATGCATATCGGTTACAGGGCGGGCGAGTGATCGAATTCTTGCTACAGGTCCTTGGGAACGAGGAGTCAGACAAGGTGCAAGCTCTGATCTGCACTGGATTCGCCAAGCTCATGCTCTCAGGAATGATTTCCGATGAGCGGGTACGTACTTTTTCCCCACGCAATTTCGTGAACCCAAATTCTGACGGTCTCGCAGGTGCTAGTCAGCCTCGCGTTGATCTACCTGTCGCCTGACACGGCGGATAATCAGGAGCTGCGTCAATGCTTGTCCTATTTCTTCCCAGCATACAGCTACTCGGCTCCTGCGCACCAGCGCCTCACGCAGAAGGCAAGTGAACCACATGATCCTCCTCGAGCCCTCACGACATCGCGCAAGTAGGTCTTCTTACCGGTGTTCGACCAACTGAGCAAGGGGTACAGAGAATTAGACGAAGATCAGGAGATGGTCTCCCCCGCGCAGGTATGCGGAATGTTCGTTGACTGGACAGATCCACAAAAGGCCATGTAAGAGTCCGATACTGTTCCATGGTGCACAAGTTGATAATCTCTCTCTATCCCTCCAGAGAGACTCATGGTCAGAGCCCAGATCAGATGGTTCACATGGACATGGCATCCTCCATCCTTCGGGCGCTCTTTAACAAGGATATCCCGAGTAAGCGTTGACCTTTCCCCGATCTTACCCAGCTGCTTAAGTGAACGGGGCATGAACTCAGGGAGTGACAAGAAAGTGCTCTGTCAAGCCCTCAGCAAGCTCTTTCTCCCGCCCGAAACGGACGACGATGATAAAGTGCGCACTCTCAAGCTCCTCGTGCACAACCTGCGCACGCGTCGGCCACCGCGGGATGCCTCTGCGCTCGCTGCGCTCATCAAGTTTGACGGTGCACTCTCAAAGCGATTCGAAAAGCAACTCGAGGACTTTGGCGAGGCCGAGTACCGCCAACTTCAATCCCTCCAGGAATTGTTCGAGTTTTTAGACGAAATCGTGCCGTTGGATGAGGACGATGATGAGGAGGAAGACGCACCAACCTCAAAGAAGCGTGCTGCGCGGAAGCGTAGGTCAGAGAGTGTCACGACTGACGGCACGAGCACAACGGACGAGTGGGCTCGGACGCCACCTCGGGGAAAGGGTGGCAAAGCTAGGTCAAAGTGCGGCCCCCCTACTTTATTGGGGTGTAGGGGATGTGCTCATTTGTCGCCTTATAGGCGCCGACGGACATCACAATCCGACGGGGATGATGACAACGAGAATACGGTAGAAGGTTCTCCGGCACTACCCACTCGATCCATGCCACGCAGAGCGGCGTAAGTAGGGACTGACTTGGTGGTGATTAAACTAACGAATACCGCCCAGAACCAAGAAGGTCGATATGACACCGATTAGGCTCGAGGGCGATGACGATGATGAAGAAGGGGACAGTGGTGTCGATGATGGGGATGAAGACGAGGATGAGGAGGGCGATGAGTCAACACCTGTCCCTCGTTCCAAGCGCGACGTAACCATGTGCGTGTCCCTCGGGTTTATTCCCTTACCTCAGGCCAGCTATCACATAACTTACGCCACGTTATTTACCTGCCTTGTCAGAAAAACTGCTGCAAAATCCGCTCCCATGAAATCAACATTCCGGAAAAAGGAGAGGGAGTATAACAATGACAACGATGATGACAGCGCGTCTGAACCTGCAGACTCGATCATAGATTCAGACTCGGAAAGTGAAGAGGACAACGAGGTAGATGGGATGCTAGGCGAGTAATACTTGCATTGTATCGTCCCTTGGTATATTGTAGAGGTGTGCGATCTATTGTTGTACCTTTTTTCGCTGTGTTGTCCTCCTGTGACCATCTATTATGATTTCCTGTCTCCATTTATGGCTAGGATCTATACCACCTGATGGCTACCCATTCTTGAGCCGCGTTGAATTTCTCAACCCGGAGCTATTCACATGTATCCGCCATAATTCCGCAACGGCACCCTCAAACAGGTTGGCGTAAAGATAATCAAAGGGAAAATGAGTCTCTTCGTACTTCCTGTCAGACTCCTCTAGTACCCATACACACCAGACCCGGCAGGACTCGGCATCAAGGCATGGATGCATGGACAACCCTTCAACCAGGTCCCCGTTGCCCCCCAGAAATGATGGTTTATGTCATGCCCCCAAGCTCCTCGCTTTGTTCAATCTATCCTTGTGTATATAACGGACAGAGCGTAGGCCTGTATTCAACACCACACCCTTGACGTCACAGCAAACCGTGCTGGACCATTACCATGCCTGGTAAACTCCCGGATCGCAAAGCAGGTAATTTCCTCTTCCCATGGCAGTGCCCCCCCTCCCCCAGATGAGGAACGAACGCTTCGAGGTATTTCTGTCCCGCTGATGGAAGGCCGAAACAAGCATCCACGCTGTCACTGTGGGCATTTTACAATGTTCTCCTATTCAGTTCACAAAAACTGACCAATCAGATTGCAGGAAATAGCCGACTGAATTGGGATACATTGTAAAATGCCCACAGTGTGTGCGAGCAATGTCTCTTAACTCATTTTCTCTGGCATGGCCTGGTGCTATCTACGAGGGTCGTGGCGCATTCTGCAGCTCAAGTCACGCTTGCCTTTTTCTCAGTCTGCAGGCACGGAAAAAAACGAAAAATAAAAATAAACTTAAAAACTTGTTCTTTGTGGAGAGAGCGTCTAACGATGCGCACATCTAGTATAATGAGAGCCTTGGCTTATCGAGCGTCAAGCTTAACCCACTGGAATGAGTGCAACAAGTCCGCGAGATCGTTCAGGGCGCGAACTCTAAGGGTGCGCTACGTTCCTGTTAGGCTGGAGATGTCCTACACGAACACTCCCGCACCTTGAGTCGTACGCCTTGGGACGAAAAATGATGACGGTTGGGAAAATGTGTTCATGTGGTTAATGGGTGAACTTGGTCCGGGTTGATGTGAAGATGCATCAGCGGAGTTAGGGGATCTCTGTATGTAACATGATGTTGCTGTGGTCGCAAGAAGCGAGCTGTAAAGAGACGAACTCTGTGATAAAGCTCGATAATGACTAGAACATCTTGTTTGACCCGCTTAGAAGTAGAGATAACTTGAAGTACCAGACTACCAGTTGCATCAAAGACCACCAAACACATCACCTTTTCCCGAGAAGCACGGCGTACGAAAGCTAGGCAGTTACGGTGAAATGAAAGGATCCCGTTTCGTCTTCTTCAAAGGAGGTCCTAATAAAGACAGATTTGGTCCATGTATGTGGCCTCGTATCGGCTGACTTCAGTACGCGATCACGTGAGAGCTCGTGCGGAAGACGCTTATATAATAAACACGCTGTGGCAGCGTGGTTGGAATGCTTGCGGTTGGACTTTTCAAGCTTGTCCAACTGACAACTCGCCCTACTCGAGAGCTCAACGCGCGTCGACAGCAAGTCGTAAATCGCATTTTTCTGCCGCTCTGTCTCTGGTGTTAGGCCATTGTGACAATGAACCCGCATCTCCAACACCGCCTCCCACCTATTCCTCCCCCGGCCACCTCAGCATCCAACAACCGGCGCAACCCCCTATCAAACGCTATCAACAAACAAATCCCGCCAGAAGCTCCCCCAAAACCAGCGCACAATGAAAAGAAAGTGTCGCCACCGCTTCCCCGTCAAAATGCAAAGGTTCAGCCTCCTTCGCCTCCTCCAGTCATCCAAGATAAGACAGGCTCTCTGCGATATCAAAGAATGTCCTTCCTCGGCGAGGTGAGTCATATATCCTGCTTGCGCTCAGTTATTCACCCCACCCTCATTCCAGGGCGGGTTTGCCAGAGTGTATCAAGTTAGAGATCCCCGTAATAACCTGCTTGCCTGTAAAGTCGTGACGAAGAGCTCGCTCAAGACAAAGAAAGCAAAAACTAAGG
>Ga0137390_10002000_pt1 | contig 15912 bp, 20 predicted proteins | sample 15con2h24AmetaG_FD_104937 | JGI IMG/M metagenome (GOLD analysis project Ga0137390, IMG submission 104937) | Vadose zone soil microbial communities from Angelo Coast Range Reserve, California, USA - 15con2h2.4A metaG | ecosystem: Environmental > Terrestrial > Soil > Vadose zone > Saprolite... | reverse complement strand
TACGGCATGCAGCTGCATACGCAACCCAGCGACGATCTGGCGCATAGCCGCGAGCTCCGCGGCGTGCGCGCTCGCGGCCATCCGGGATCGTGCGGAGTGGGTCTGCAGCGCGGTGCGGAGTGCAGTGAGTGCGGCGGAAAGGGAATAGCCGTTCGTCGTGTTCGTCGGAGATAGGGACCCCGAGGCGTCTCCGGAGGACGGCGGGAAGTAAGCTGCGAGGTCTGAGGGCGCGATGTTGGCGTGTAAGGCGTGGGGTGTGTGAGAGACGGGATCAAGGGTCGCGGAGATGTTTAAGTCTTCGGCGGGCGTGATCTGTACGTGCATCATCACGTCGGGGGGCGGTTCGTGGTGGCTGCCGCGCCAAGGATACGCCGGTGTGGAGGCGGATGAAGGCGTCGGGAATGAGTATGATGGAGGCTGTGAGAAAGCCTGCGACGATTGGGGTGATAGAGGGACCGTTTCTGGCGCAACGTCTGGACGGTACCAGGGACCGAGCGCGCCTTTGATGGCCTGTAGTTCGTGCCGCATTACGGCGAGCATGCCCTCTGCGGAATCGAGCCGGGCTCGCAGCCGAGCATTCTCCGTTTCAAGCGCTGCAGACTGCGCGTCTGAGACACGGAAGAAACCCTGGAGGGCGACATATGGGCAGTTTCTTATGTGTGTCTCCCGTAATGCGAGGCGTTCTCCCGTCCAGCCACAGCCGTGAGAGGCTTGCTCGCAAGGCACGATTGCGGCGGGGCACTCCTCGGCGTGGGCGGCAGTTTCTGAAAGCGGGTGTTCGAGGTTGCAAGAAGGGCATCGGGTAGTCTCCATGGAGCACGTTCGGCTATGCGCCTGGGCGGGGATAAGAAAAAACGGGATTCGGGGCGTAAGAGCCGGGGTAACTCACCTCGAGCTCAAAGGCCCTCATCTCTGCTGCGCAGCTATCGCAGACAACGATGCGGTGGGGACAGAGTGGATTGTCGCCAAGGATGTCTTTCCTGAGTGCCTTGCTGGAACAGTCAGGGTCAGGACACTGTTCCTCGGCGAATAGACAGTCAGCCTTCATGTGCGCTGCGAGGAGCTGTCTCTGGCACGTAAACTCGCAGCCAGCCTCTCTGTTAAGACATTCGACCATAAGCTCGTCTACCAACTGAAAGGAATTAAGCGGTAATCAAGAGATAGGCTGAATGAGTGCGAACATGGCGAACGATGGGATTGCTTGGAACCATGTCCCGCGGTGATAGAGGGGAGCGATCGATGGGACAATGGGGAGAGGCCTGAAGGGCGGGGCCGATGCAGTCGCGGCAGAAGCTGTGGGCGCAGGTTCGACTTGTAGTTGGCTCTACGAATGGCATTCTGAGGAGAGGGTGTGATTGAGAGGATGAATGGGGGTGTGCAAACTAACCGACATATACAACAGAGGAGGTTTGAGTTTGGGGTATCGAGGTAGACATAGGAATGGGAGGATTTGAGCCAGCTGTGGTAGTCCATGAGAGAGGAGCAGTATCGGTGGATCGGGCCGTGTCTGGTCAACCCCAACCTCCATGTCCACCCTCGCCCTCGACTTTCGCATCGTAGCGCTCATCCTCGCCGCCCTCGCCGTCGCCCACGGCACCTACTACTCTCTCCAAAACTCTACCTACCTCGACACCTCAGACCCCCTCCTCACTTCCCGACCACACCCCCTCGCCGCCACCTACACCTTGGCCTCCAAGCGCAGCACCCTCAACCTCGTCTTTTTGAAGTGGTCCTGGGCATGGACTACCGCCGCATTCCTCCCTCTCCTTTTCACCTCCCCGCTCAGGCGCGCGCATAGGCTACTCCAATGGATCTTCGCTAGCGCCGCCTGGTACATCCTCACCTCCTGGTTCTTCGGACCCAGTCTTCTCACTCGTTTGACCGCGGCATCCGGCGGCGAGTGTGGCCTATATATAGGGGGAACGTTCATACCCATCCCCCGTACCTATTGCTCCGCTGGCCTTCCTGTCGCCCGCTCGACCCATCCTGAACTCTTTCCAGTTGTCTTTACGGGAACAGAGGCCCAGACCAACGATCCCTTGATTCCCCGACTGCGTCGCGGTCATGACGTATCAGGACATGTCTTTTTACTCACGCTTGCCGTCCTCTTTCTGGCCGATCAACTACGCCAGACGCGCTCCTCTGCTCAGCGTTATGCACTTGGCGCAAGCGCCTCATTATTATCCTTGTGGGTCTTCTCATTGTGGGTCACCAGTGTGTTTTTCCATGTGCCCTCCGAGAAGATATCCGGTTTTGGTGCGTCTGAACTGCATCTTTTTCGTTTCGCGACACCTGAATAGCCGAATTGCAGTTCTGGGGGTCGCATGCTTTGCTTTTTCTCAGGTACCTCTATGGTTCTCTTCCAAGTCCACTTAGTGCGGCCTTGTGATAATGTGCCACCCACGCCGCTTCCGTTCCTTATGTTGCCACGTGTACCTTACTTTCATATTTCCTGTGCTTAATGCTCGACATCGCTTTGTCTATTGCTCATTTGTTCGTAATATCATGTCGCCTAGGCACGTGTCCATATAACTCCCAACACTGATCATGAATCCCTACACGAACGCCAGGGCCTAGGAAGAGTACCACCATACCAGGACCGCCCAAGTAATCAAGGCCGGTGCAGTCACCCTCACCAAATCCCGTCCGACCGCGATCCAGATCTGATTTCCCTTCCTGCGCGTTCCTGTCCGCCGTGGCCACCATGCGGGGGCATGCACTCCAATACGCCGCCGGCGCCCGCGGAACATGAATGTGTACGTGAAGGACCACGCCCTTCCGGGTGGACCGGTCACTGTCGCGACTGGCGAAGATGCCCGTGCAGAGTGGCGTCGCGCGAGGAGATCACCGGGAAGCGGTGACGCGGGCGGGATGTAAAGGTAATCTGCTCGCACGCCGTCCTGTTCACCCTCATCGTGATCAAGTGGTGGTGGCAGTGGCAGTGGAGGTTGGCGGGTCGCGCCAGAAGTCCGGTGCCCACCCACGGCAAGCCTCGAATCGCGCTTTGGAAGTTCAAAATGCGTACGATCGCGCCCTCGTTGAGAACTGGGTGGCGTGTTGGTGTAAGCATAAGAGTATGAATACGCAGACGATGCCGAGTAGGGAGATGGTAACGGGGTTAGCGGTGGTAGGCCCAGTTGCGTACAGTCGACATGAGACGGGAGAGGTGACGCCGTCGCCAGACGCAAGCGCGCGGCATGCCGTGCACGCTGCATGTGCGCAAGGACGAGGGCGATGACGGTGAGGCCCACAGCTGGGATGTACAGGCGTGTAAACGTCCCCTCTACTTGCGGGAGGAGACAGGGGGCATGAGCATGGGATGGTGTGGGACCGGGGTACAATGAGAGAAGGTGGAAGCCTGGTTGCGTGATGTGTCGGGCAGGCGAGAAAGACTTTACGGTAATTTCGTGGATTTCCTTGTCGGAATCCGGTAGTGTGTGTGTCACGTCGCAGTAATCGCGATCGTCAGCACTGCAACTCGTTTGAATATGTCTGGTAGATAAGAAACCCAGACAAGTCTCATACCTAAAGATGATCAGAGGGCGTAGGCTCTCTAAAAGAAATGAGGAGGTCTGTTTGCCGAGCGTCCTCTGCCAACCCGGACCAACGCCGCGGTGGATGGCCCCACGTTCTCGTAACGGACCACACTTTTTTGACTCGGCGCGATGAAGCGGGATGTGGCTAAACAGGATGACAGGTCCCAATTGTTCCTCTGAGGTATGGGAGGTGGTCAACTTGTCAGTTCGGGCACAGGAATAGGACATAGAGGACCTTCTGCCAACCCTTTGACAAACTCAATGCCACCATCACGCAACGGAATCCACTCCTCGAATGACGTCCCATGTCCCGCACGAATGTAGTCTTCGTCAACAATCCCGGGAGAGTCGAGAAGGATTAAGGAGTGATTGGCCAGGGGGAGGTGCCGGTTCACGGCGCCGAAATGTCGTTCATACCGTTGGCGAACGTGCTTGCTGAACGTATTAAAAACACCGAGGCTGGTCGTGGATCAGTCTAATTAGTTGTGCTTAGAAGACAGGACATCACCCAACGTCAACATTTCCCGGTACAAAATTAACTTCCACACCTCGACCAAATGGGAAAAAGTCTTTGAAATGGTGAACGTAGGTGGAGAATCTAGGTCGTTTCAAGATGGGCCAGGAATGGGATCGGGATGAGTGGAACATACTCACTCGTCGTCAGACTCTACAAATCTCCCTGACCTGAGCATGTCCCCCAAGAAGATCACCATGTGAGGGTGCAGATGACGCGTGACTCTCCAGGCACGGCGCGTATAAACGTCGTGGAAGAGTCCAGCCGATGTTTGAGAATGTGCTGGTGGTGGCAATGGGACTTGCGCGTCCGCTACGAGGAGGATACGTGTTGGGCTTCTCCCTGATTCTGTCTGTGTCCAATGAACAGGCCACCCTCGATTGACAGATGAGCATCAACACACCATGTTGTGGGCCAACCTTGGCCACCTGCAGACGAGAAGTGTATAGGCGAACACCCCTATCTCTCCCCAAACGACCAGCAACACCCAGCAGAGGCGGAGGGCGGCGAGGAGATTGTCGGGAAGAAAGACGCGTAGAAAACGGTTTTTCCTGAGTCTGTGCCAGTCGAAAAGCACCATGTTTTATGATAGAAATGGCCGCAAGTAGGAATGTGTGAGTGATGGCCCGCTCATCAACCAGTGCCGTCACCTCTTAGCGCCTGTACACGTTACAGGTGCGGGTACAAATTTAATATTCGGTCACTACTTATCAAGCGCGGGGCCAGGGGCCAGGCAATCCCTTGCAGCGATCAACTAGCATCCAGCAGGGATCCTACCTGCGCCTGTTCCAAATCCGTGGGCCCGTCGTCGTCATCATCATCATCCTTCTCCCGTGCGCTCATACCTTCGTCCCATCCACCAAGGCCCCACCCTCCAACACTCTGTCGTGCATCTGGTGGATCTGGGCTCCGCAGTGATTCCAGAAGCTCACGTTCTCGCTCCCGCATGCCAACTCCTCCATTCGGGCCGAGCCCAAGGCGGGGCGTCACAACGTCGTCCTCCAGGTCGGAACACGGCTCATCGAGGCTGAGTGGGCCCGGCCGATGCCCGATTCGCCCGCGTCGGTCGCGTGGGACGTTACCCGACAGGAAAGACAGGGTTCGCGGGCCACGCGACCCTGAGAGACGCGCGCCAGATCCGCTGGAGCGCACAACGTTGAGCAAGTGCTGCACAGCGACTTCACCTTGGGATGGCGCAGGGGAAGGGGTGGTTAACGAAGCTGCGGTTGGTTGTCGGCCCTGTGAGACAAGGACAAGAAGCCTATGCCAGCATAGTCAGCGCAGACCATCCCGCACCGCATTTATAGAGCCTCACATTTGTTGTAGGCGGGGATATGTATGACTCTCAGTCGATAACCCCTCTTGTTTGAGTATGTTGAGGCGCGCATTCAGCAGCGGCGCGATCGGGAGGATGATTTTGTCCCGGAAGGAGCGCAAGGCGAGAGTACGGACATCAATATGGGAAGATGCCGAAAGTGGGTATGAGGGCATGGATGATGAACCTTTCCCGTTTTGTCTTGTCGGAGAGGAATTCCGATGCGTCTTCGGCGTACGGTACAAAGACGATAACACCGAATCGGTCTGGAGAGGGAGTAACACCTACGCATGTCGTAAGCGATTGAAGGAGGGAGGAACATGTCAACAGGCGTACCCCTTCGACATACGGGAGAACTTGGTCCCAGAAGAAACCCCAAAGCTCGACTACTCGGCCCACGAGTTTGTCCTCCTCCACGTCTGCGAGTTTTCCATTGAGGGTGTCCATTCCCGAGCCGATAAGCTCCGAAGTCTCGCTTTCAAGGGTGGCCACCGCCCTGGCTGGGGAATTAGACACAACGCTTTGTATGTGACGCTTCACAAGCTGATTCAAGTCCTCGCTACGTTATTCGCACGTCAATCAATACGAGAAAGTGAACCTAAAAGTGTAGATGCGCGCACATCGGTATTCGTAGGGGTTCACCATTAAAAAGTGGCAGGACGAGGACGTGCAATGTGCCCCATGGGTTATCACCTGCGGAGCCAGGGACGAGATTGGGTGGGGTGATCGAGCTTGTGGCGACGAGAGTCGTCGATGAGGTGCCCGTGCTAAGATTTGGCGCATAGTGAGGCAAGTAAGCAAGGCTACCCAGGCGATGCATTTCTCGGGAGACCAGCTTTGAGTCGTACGTGCGCGCCTACAAAGAAGAGTATGGCACCAAAGACCAAGCATTAGAACAGGTCACCGTGGGTTGATCAAAAGATGATGGACGGTGATAATGGACCGACGGCGACGTGGCATAGGCGATGACTGTGGGCGCATCGAACTATCGCAAGATATCACAACGAGCCGTAGACAGGCGAGATGTACTGCGTGCGCCGAGATACAAAAATGGATCGTGAATGCAACGCACCTTGGATGGCGATGAGTGGACCTTGGACGACCCTCCACCACTCGTACTGGGCGCGATCAAGGGAGCCGGTGAGCCAGCATTCTCGCGAAGCTGTGGGTCCGTGCGGGGGTGTTGGGGATGAGAGCGGGATCCGGGGAGGAGCTGGGCGGGACCGCGGGCGAATGAGCTGGTGCTGGAGGATAACTTGTCTGTGAACATCGCTAGACGTTTCTGGGGAGTGGGTGCTGGTGGTGGAGTTGCTGGTGCACCGTCATCTGAAGGAGCCCGTGGGTATTCCTCTGTGAAACTGCCGTTGGGCGGTAGCGGTAGCGGTGAACGAGAGGAGGCAGTGGCAGTATCGTGGGAGCGACGTGCAGCCATGTTGTTGTCCTCGTCTTCACCTCTCCGAGCTCTCCGTCATTTTACTGTTCTCGCTCTCGAGTCCTCTGCCGACGACTCTTGTGCAGCAGTCGTCACTTCATCAGGTCAAATTCTCTCAAACGTCGTCCTCAAACAAAACCATGTGTATGGTCATTCAACCCTCTTTTCCCCAACTTGATATCTCTATAGACATGAATCCTTCGGCGGCATTCACCCCTACAAGGCAGTGCAGGCCCACCAGCGCAACATGGTGCGCCCGCCATCACTTCGGGTCCGCTGGCGCTGGTCACTAAACTTATAGGACAGCCAATTGCTGTCCAGAGGGCACTGAAGAATGCTTGTTTAAGTGCTGCGGATGTCGACGGAATTGCCTTCACGCGCGGACCAGGTGAAATATTTTCTGTCTAACGACATCTTGCCGACCAACGTATGTGCCCAGGTATGACAGGGTGTCTTGGAGTTGGTTCCAGCGCGGCAAAGACACTTGCCGCGGCCTTGAACAAGCCGCTGGTTGGCGTACATCACATGGTACGCACCCTTTTCTTGCGTGCCATCCCGAGTCTGATCGCGCAAAAGCAAGCACATGCCCTGACGCCCCTCCTCACTTCCGCCCCAACCGCCCCAAAGTTCCCGTTTCTCACTCTGCTCATTTCAGGTGGTCACACTCTCCTTCTTCTTGCCACCTCTGAAACCCAGTTTCGTATCCTGGCAACAACACCAGATGAGAGTATCGGACGCGTTTTTGACAAGGTTTCTCGACTACTTGCACTTCCTTGGTCTGCCAAGGGTCCCGGAGCTTCTCTGGAGGAATTTGTCGCAGCATCACCGGTTGAAGATGGCCTCGTTCCCTCTATGCCACGGACGATGCCCGGAGTTCTCGGTTTCTCTTTCACCGGACTGCATTCCGCAGTGGAGCGCTTCGTGAGTGCTCGAGGAGGCGCAGAAGCCCTGGATACTGCCACCCGACGTGCCTTGGCGAGTGCGTTTCAGAGCGCTGCATTTGACCAGATCGAAGAGAAGGTGGGGTTAGCGTTGAAGTGGTGTCAAAGCCGAGGACTTGGTCTGAATCACCTGGTGGTCAGCGGTGGGGTTGCAAGTAATTCCTACTTGCGCGATCGGTACGCCAGATCTTGAGATGCGCGCTATTTAGACGCTGATGGTTCTAGACTTGGGGCATTTGTGCTCAACACCTGCTCGCAAGATCCGGTATCTTTAATATTTCCACCACCCGAGTTGTGTACAGGTCAGTTGGTCCTCTCGATTCTGCCGCGCTCTCTCTAGTTGCTGAAGGGTCCAGACAACGCGGTGATGATTGCATGGGCATCCATGCACCGCTTCGTCGCAGGTAACACGGACGATTATGCGATCTTAATTCGACCCAAGTGGAGTATTGAAGAAGATTTGATGGGTGATGAAAATTGATGAAACTCCGAAAGCTGTGTTATACCCGAATACGAATACAGATACTGTACTGTATGACTGCGGGGGCGTAGAACAAGTACTTAATGCGGTGTAGTTATCTTTCTTTTGTCTTTGTCATTGTGCCCGACTCGTCGTCGTGCGAAAGCCCAAGGTTGGGTCGGTCGAGATCCCTAGGACAGCGCGGTAATTGGCGCTTGTCCGAGGACCCGTCCTTATAAACCCGCGCAGTCGCTTATCTCCTTCCCTAGTTGACCTTTCCTAGGATATCGCTCTGACTTGCCATGTGCCCTCCTCCCAACCAGTACTGCTCTTACGCTTGTCCCCCCGCTTGGGGTTCCCAGTCGACCCCGTATGAAACACCGACTCCCTCCTTGTCAACCAGCGCACTTCAAGACATCGTCGAGGGCCAACAGCGCACGACGAATGGTCTCGTTTCCCTCTTGTCACAGGAGCGTATCTCCAACGACCGTGGCGCACGCGATCACAAGGAACAGCTCGCCCATTTGACCGCTCTCTCACAAAACTTCCTCAGCTTCATATCCGCTGTGGAGCTCAAGTTTTCATCGCTCGAGAGCCTAATCTGCAACAATTGCCCGAACAACACCGATAATCCAGAACTGCAGGACCGACTTAATGACATGGAAGATGTTTTATTCAACCTCAGGCGCTTCGCAGAAGGCTTTGCGTGCTCGACCGGTCTCCGTCTTGTGCCGGTATGTAATAATAGCCTTGCCTCTCCTTGCGAACCAACTCTGACGCTGTAGGGTCTTCAGGGCTTGGCGCCTGGTCTGTGGACTTGGGTCCCTGCGAACTCACCCCCCCTGCAGCAGGACCACACGATGTTCAGTGCCACCTTCCCGCAGGCGCCGCATATATTCCCTAATACCATTCCAAACTCAACGCGCTCGAGCAGTTTCGCTCATAGTACTGGTCCTGCTCGCTCTGTCCACTGGCCCAGTGACCTTGATGCGCCCCCCACGACATCTTGGTCCGCACCATGGCAGAATTCGTACTATCCCGGTCCTTACAGCTCTGGTAACGCGCCCGCCGCGTTCTCTCGCATCTCGCTAGGTGGGGTGCGCGGTTTATCCACCGGGACAGCCCCCGGGACCACGTACACGACTTGCCCTCCTATCCCCCCTTACTACCCTTACCCTTATATGCCCCCTACACAGTGTGGGTCGGATCCGTCTTCCCCTCAGGTTCCCGTGAATGGCCTTTTCGGGCCCCGTTCACCCCGCTCCCCCGCGCTTTCGGTCCCTATCGTGGAATCTCAGCGCCCTCAACGCACAGTATCGTCACCTCAGCCCGCTTCGACGCATTCTCGGACAGAGTCTGTCGTAGGTTCCATGTGCCACACGCAGCTCTCCCCTATCACCGAGAGGACCACGCCTTCGCCACCAGTGCCGTCGCTACCGCCCTTTGGTCGCACACCACTTAATGGGACATCGCCGTCCACGTCATCGATCGAGACATTCTCCACGCCTTCTGGTCTGAATGTGGGCCCTCCCGGTGCTCCACGGCCAGGTCTTATCACGTCTTTGAGAGTACCGCGAGACTTGATGGTACCTAACGATCCGACACGACAGACTTGGATTGACATGATGTACCCCAGTGAAACATCCTCCAACGCGTCATCCATCTCTATTCCATCACCCCCGGGTGTCGAAATCCCTCCTCTTCACCCTGTTGAAGCCGTTCATTGGTCGTCGCTTTTCCCGTCTGCGCCCATCATCGTCGAGCGTCCCGTACCCGAAGGTGACTCTGCTCTAACCAGGGTGTCCTCACTGGATGAAAGCAACACGAGTCCCATGTTGAGCCCTGCGCGATCGGTTATCAGTTACGTTGATTCCCCAAGTGCGTTTTTCTGTGAGGATGGATGTTCCGTCTTCTTATTCCCTCTTTCTGCATAGAATTCAGCTCTCCCTCTGAACCCATGACGCCAATGTCACGCATGTCCGGCGAGGCAACCCCTGGAGCAGTACCAAATAAGTTGACTACTGACGTTGTGGATCACCCTAAGGAATCCAACGACTCTGTCCAATTGTCGGCTATCGCTACTCTTGCCAGTACAACTGCTGTCGCAACCACCTCGTCTGATTCGACACCCCCCCGAAATCACCTCGCCATCCAACTCATATCTTTCTTCTTCGACTCCGTGCAGCGTATCTTCAAGGTGCCAACTTCCGTCGACCTCTCTTACAATGGCTTCGAAGTGTCCTTCTCGACCGCCAATGTCCCGTGGAACAACCCTTCTGTTGTGTCCGTGCTTGATGACGAGGGTGGCGAGTATGATCGCACCTTCGAGATCATGCCCGCGCCATCGAATGCTGCGCTGCACCGATATATCAGAGATCTCGCGCGTGTTCGTATGGACCTTTCCGCAATGCAGGCCGGCGAGGATAAGAGAACGGAACAGGCTATCGAGCAGTTGGAGCTCCGCGTCAAGGCCGAACAGGAAGCTGCACAGAACTGGGTTAGGCGTGTCCGTGCGGCCGCGGGTGCACTCAGTATCGTAGATCCTGCGTTCAGCCCAAGGAAGTGAATGAAAATGAGGCGGCCGCTCTGAGCATCTATGGTGGTATTTTGGTGTATGCTTTGATAACTTGTGTATGAAGTAGTGTTGACTATAGTAGGCGGGGGCGTCATCGATTGATTTCTTGCGGGAATAAGAATGGGTACTTAGGCCTCAGGAATGAATAAGTCACGGTAGCAAGTCGCTCCCTGCGCTTTCCAGACTGCCACGATGGCGTACCGCCGTTCTCCACAAATTAACATCGTGAAGAAATAGTATGGCGTGGTTCTCCAAAATCTACGGTGCTACTGCTTATGCACCAGCGAGTCCTTTGAATGGAAGCGCTGCAGCCAAGCAAGGCATACCTTCCAACTCCCCTCATCATTTTGCCTTATCATCGCCACTAGTACTCCATCTCTTGGCGGCGGAGGTGGTGGTTGCCGAAAAAGGAAAGTCCACGCGTCTCCTTCATCTGACGATTCTGACCGCGCAACTTTGACGCGCTCACCATGGCGAGCCATGCACTCAAACAAGTCCGTCTTCGTGTATACTTTCCCTTCGAGGATCCCAATAACCAAATTTTCTCCACAGGCGACTTCACCCGTCACCGTGCAACAGGCGCAAACGAATGCGCTGCTTGCCATGCTCAATCTCAACACACCCGTAGAGCCCTCAACTTCCACAGTCTTGACCTTGGGAAAGACTGCGTCGGGCCTCAAGGTTCCCCCAGCCACTGGTCCTCCAGTTTGGAAGATCCTGGTGCTGGACCAAGAAACGAAGGACATTCTCGCTACGGTTTTACGGGTGCAGGATCTCCGCGACATTGGTGTCACGCTTCATGTGTATGTCTTTCCCCCCCGTGAGCTTCTGACTTGTGTTTGGGTTAGTAACAATTCGCGGCAGGCAACTTCATACGTCTCGGCCACCGCTGTCGGATGTCCCTGCCATCTACTTTGTCGCTCCAACCCTGGCGAATATCCGGAGAATCGCAGAGGACCTTAGGAAGGGTCTCTACGAATCTTTCCATATCAACTTTTCGGAACCTCTTCCGCGGTCGCTCCTGGAAGAGCTCGCCGCGGTAGTCGCGAAAGACGGAACAAACGAGTTCGTCGAGCAGGTCAGCAAAACCAGTGTCACTTTCTGAATGCGAAAAGCTAACTCGATTGTCCCCCCAGGTCATTGATCAATATCTCTCTTTCATTGCCCCATCGGGGTCTCTATACTCTCTCTTACCGCCGCCGCCCGTAGCCACGCCGCCCCTATCCAGCCAACCAGGACCGTCGCAACAACTTTCCTCTTACACCATCTTAAACTCACCCTCGTCTACTGAAGACCAAATTGAAAATGAAATCGAGCGAATAGCCGGTGGGCTTTTTAGTGTTGTGGCCACCATGGGTGCGTGCCTTTCTGCTTCAAAGCGTCCTGCCTCTTAGCGTCAGGCAGGTCAAGTACCTATTATCCGCGCATCAAGGGGAAACGCCGCAGAGATGATTGCGAAGAAAGTAGAAACAAAAATCCGTGACTCTATCATCATGACTTCACGCTCACAAGGCTCGTCCCTTTTCTCCCAAGAGCCAGGTGGCCTATCTACCTTGCAACGACCGCGTCAGTGCACCTCCTAACATTCTATCCATATTCATCGCCGTTTAAGTGATCCACAGTTCTCCTTATCCTTGATCGTAACATCGATCTCGTACCCGTTCTCTCACACGGCTGGACATATCAGGCCCTCGTCTCCGATTGCCTCGAAATGAAGCTGAATCGTGTCACGGTCACATCTCCGCAGAAGAAGGCCTATGACCTCGACGCGAGGGACTTTTTCTGGGCAAAGAATGCCGCGAATCCATTCCCCCAAGTCGCGGAAGACATCGACACGGAGCTCAATCGGTATAAGCAAGATGCCGCCGAAGTCACACGATCGACGGGTGTGAGCGACGTCAATGACATCACGCAGCTGTGCGACTTTGTTGCTTCCTTCCCCTCTGACCGTGACTAACTAAATATGTAAGGCAGTGACCTCTCTGCGAACGCGGCACATCTAAAAACTGCAATCACGCAACTCCCGGAGCTGACAGCACGCAAAGCGACGCTCGACTCGCACATGAATATCGCCACAGCGCTGCTCGAACAGATCAAGGCTCGCGGACTCGACGAACTCTTCTCGACCGAAGAAGCGATCACCAAACAAAGCGTTGCGACCGTGCTCGAGTACCTCCGCGCACCCAAAGGGGAGGGAAAGCCGACGCCGGTCGACACGCTCCGCCTAGTGCTTGTCTTTTACCTCTCTTCGCAAGATAATGCAATTTCGAAGGACGATGTCGCCGAGCTTGAAGCAGAGTTGAAGAAACAGGGCGCGGATGTCGCTGCGTTTGAGTACGTTCGCCGCCTTCGTGAGATATCGCGCATGATTGTGCCCTCGGTGGGTGCCGCGACGCCAGTGCCTGGCATATATGGCGGTGGCGGCGGTGGCGGTGGCGAGTTGTTCAAAGGATTCAGCTCATTGGGTAACCGCGTACGTCCTCTATCCTTCCACTTGCCGCGGCGGGAGCTAATCGTCTGTTTGTCTTGCGTATATAGCTCACAGACAGACTCAAAGAAGGCGGCCTGGAGAACCTGATCTCTGGCGTGCGCAATTTCCTTCCGACAAACAAGCTCTGCACGGTCACGCGATTGACCGAGGCGCTGATGGATTCCGGGGCAGCATCGAATCAATCTCTGCAAGAGACGGACGAATATATCATGCTGGACCCCCGCGCGCCACGCAGTTCCCCCACGGCTGCGCGAGCGCCGGTACGACGCACGCAGTTCACGGAGGGCATCGTCTTCGTCGTGGGCGGCGCAGGATACGTCGAGTATGGGAACCTCGAGGAGTGGGCAGCCAAGACGGGGCGGCGGGTCACGTATGGCGGAACGGAGATCTGGGACCCGGAGGGCTTTGTGAGCGTGCTGAGGGACCTTGGCAAGGCGCAGACCTGAAGGACGGTGGGTGCAGTATGATACGGCGCGGATGTGGCTCGCTCTAGACAGCAGAATGGGATGCCCGCTCAGGCTGATAAGGACATGGCTGAACCCTCAACAATAATATGTTCGGTGTGATTACTGGCATCAGTTCGATCGTCTGTCCGAGTATTGTCTGTCGGTCTCAGCTCGATGTCAAGGCTCTATTGATCACAAGATCGCTGTCTCATTCTGCTCTGATATAAAGTCGCGTTTTCACAACTTGGATTCCAAGCTCTTCATATCGATACCCACAGAGCCCGACGAACCAACCAAAGCGGTCGACGCCCCCAATCTTCCTCCCGAGCTCTGGTTCCTCATCTTCCGCTTCGCCACCTCGGCCCACACATCCACCACGGCGCCCTACGAGCCCTTCCAGCCCTGCCCCGACACCGCCTCTGCGCGACAAGTGCGCGCTCACACTGGTATGCAAGCAGTGGCGCGCGCTCGCCCAGGATATGCTCTACGAAGACGTCCGCATCGGCCCCGGCCTCTCCGCACTGTCCGCCGCGCTCTGCGAACCCCCCGCAAACAGTGAAGACGACGGTGACGACGCTGCCCCCCGCGCACCGCGACATCGCGTCCGCCGCGCCGTCCTGCCCTACGCGCACACCGCGACACCAACGCGCGACGCCCTGCCAGCCCTCGCGCTCCTCGCGCTCCTCCCGCACCTCGAGGTGCTCGTGCGTCCCCCACCCAAGCACATCTACAACCACGACTACGACCGCACCTACCAATACACCAACAACCACCATCGCGACGGCGACTATTCCTATTCCTTTACCCCCGAGAGCCTCGCCCGCCCGCGCACGTTCTCGGCTCTGCTTCCGCTCCTGTGCTTCGAGTTTTGCGCCCCGACGCCGGCCCTGCCCGCGCTCCGCCGCCTCGAATGGGCCTTCGAGATGACAGGTGCCGCGGTGCGCGCAGGCGGGATCAACGCGCTCTACGACGTGCTGGACGCCGCGCCGAACCTGCGCGAGCTCGTGCTCGTCGGCCGCATGCCCTACAGGGCGGTGCGCCAGAAGCACCCGCGCCTGCGCCAGTGCGCGCTCCGCACGCTCCGCCTGCATGGCGGCGCGGCCGCGTGCCCGTTCGTCGCGCGCCAGACGACGTATTGGGAGTTCCCTGCGCTCGAGAACGTCGTTGTGACCGGCGCGGCGGACGCTAAGAAGCTTGAGGCGGTTTGGGAGGCGTTTGGGGACCAGGTGCGCGTGCTGGAGGTGCCGCTTGGAGGAGGAGGAGGAGGTGGTGATGATTGCGGCGAGGCGTCGTTGTCGATGGCCGACGTGGGCGGGATCATCAGCGCGTGTCCTAAGCTCGAGGAGCTCGACGTGCGTCTGGGCGTGGAGGGCTTTGAGAACTCCGCCGCCTGGGACTCCGAGTCGTCGGAGGTCGGGATCGGCGCCGTAACCAGGACATGGGCCTGTGCACACGACATGTGGATGCTGACTAAGCAGAGTGTTGGATGCATTGTTGGACTGGATACTCCTGAAACAGGTAATCCTGGCACCTGATTGACACATCAAACCCTGCGGAGTTCCAGGCCAACGTAGCCGAGATCCACCTGGTGATGTACAGGGGTTCCTGGCTACAGGCATCCCAGGGATATACTGCATTTCCCAGCTATAAAATTCAGGTCCGCTTTCTCACGTGTTCCGTTCCGTGTCTAAGCCCATCCGTGTGACCTCTCCGAGCCTTCCCGCACGTGCCCCTCCCTCGGCAACATCCGACGATGCGTCCTCGTCATCTCTCACACCGAGCTCATCGTCTCCGACAGCGAGCACGCATATTGCCACATTATCCTAATATATTATGTAACATATATATATCATTGAATTTGTAATAATGAGTAGAATATGAATATCACTATGAAAAAGGTAATTACGAAATATATTGGCACTCGCGGTGCCTCAGGGACCCCAGCCTCCCCCAGAAGCCTGGAACTGGCCTGCTGGATTGCCTGCTGCTCTGTCCACGTGAGTTTCCTGTGCCCTCCCTCGGCAACCTCCGACAATGCGTTGTCGTCATCTCTCACAGTGAGCTCATCATCACCGACAGTGAGCACACATATTGCAACATTATCCTAATATATTATGTAACATATATATATCATTGAACTCATATTAACGAGTAGAATTCAGATATAAGCATAAAAATGTTATTATGTCATGTTTTAGTTCC
>Ga0137390_10001999_pt1 | contig 15913 bp, 13 predicted proteins | sample 15con2h24AmetaG_FD_104937 | JGI IMG/M metagenome (GOLD analysis project Ga0137390, IMG submission 104937) | Vadose zone soil microbial communities from Angelo Coast Range Reserve, California, USA - 15con2h2.4A metaG | ecosystem: Environmental > Terrestrial > Soil > Vadose zone > Saprolite... | reverse complement strand
CTTGCCGACCCGAACCCGCCGCCGGCAATCCCGGCCAAGGCCGAGGCGCCGCCCGGCATCGGGCCGCTGATCGAGCTGTTGCGGGTATTGCTGAAGCAGCGCTGCGAGGATTTCCAGGTCGCGCAGAAGCTGGTGGCCTCGGCCGACGATCTCGAAGCGATCGCCGCCGCCGATGACGCGCCGGTGCGGGCGCTGCACGGCTGGCGGCGCGAGGTCTTCGGCGAGGACGCGCTGGCGCTGAAGCACGGCGAGCTCGCGCTGACCGCCGGGAAGAGCCGCATCGAGCTGGTGCCGCTGCCCGAGCGCGGGGAGGCGTAGGAGCCAATCTCCCCTCTCCGCCCCTAAAGGGGGGAGAGGGAGGGGCCCAGCGCGCAGCGCTGGGAGGGTGAGGTGGGTATCGGCGAGCGCTCTGGAATCCCCCACCTCACCCCAGCCATCTCCGCCCCCAGGGGCGGAGAGGGAGTCGGATAGCTGCAATTTTTGCTGCGGCCCCGGCAGCGGGAATCGTTCGCCCGCATTGAGCTAGCGCAATGACGTGAGGGTGATTTCCGGCCCTGCTAGCCGGGTTGCGCGGCCTAACCGCCATACCATATTTGGCTGAGAAGGGCCGCGGAGGCTGCCTGATTAGGGGCGCTGCGGCCGGTTCATCGGGAGACCCAACATGGAACTCGAAAAATACACCGAGCGCTCGAAAGGCTTTATCCAATCGGCGCAAAACATGGCGTTGCGCAGCGGCCATCAGCGCCTCTTGCCCGAGCACCTGCTGAAGGTGCTGCTCGAGGACAAGGAAGGGCTCTGTGCCAATCTGATCCGCGCCGCCGGCGGCGACCCGCAGATCGTGCTCGCTGGAGTTGATGCCGAACTAGAAAAACAGCCCAAGGTCGAAGGCGCCGGCGCCGGCCAGGTCTATCTCGGCCCCGAGCTGGCGCGGATCTTCGACCAGGCGGAAAAGGTCGCCGAAAAGGCCGGGGACAGCTATGTCACCGTCGAGCGGCTGTTGCTGGCATTGGCGCTGGCGAACGACACGCCGTCAGGCAAGGCGCTCGCTGCCGGCCACGTCACGCCGCAAGGCCTCAACGCCGCGATCGAGAATATCCGCAAGGGGCGCAAGGCCGAATCCGCGTCGGCCGAGGAGGGCTACGACGCCCTGAAGAAATACGCCCGTGACCTGACCGAGGCGGCACGCGGGGGCAAGCTCGACCCGGTCATCGGCCGCGACGAGGAGATCCGCCGGACGGTCCAGGTGCTGTCGCGCCGGACCAAGAACAATCCCGTCCTGATCGGCGAACCCGGCGTCGGCAAGACCGCGATCGTCGAAGGCCTTGCGCTGCGCATCGTCAACGGCGACGTGCCGGAAAGCCTCAAGAACAAGCGCCTCCTGGCGCTCGATCTGGGCGCGATGGTCGCCGGCGCCAAATACCGCGGCGAGTTCGAGGAGCGCCTGAAGGCGGTGTTGTCCGAGATCACCGCGGCTTCTGGCGAGATCATCGTCTTCATCGACGAATTGCACACGCTGGTCGGCGCCGGCAAGGCGGAGGGCGCGATGGACGCCTCCAACATGCTGAAGCCGGCGCTGGCGCGCGGCGAATTGCACTGCGTCGGCGCGACGACGCTCGACGAATACCGCAAGCACATCGAGAAGGACGCGGCGCTGGCGCGGCGCTTTCAGCCGGTCTTCGTCAGCGAGCCGACGGTCGAGGACACCATCTCGATCCTGCGCGGCATCAAGGAGAAATACGAGGTGCACCACGGGGTGCGCATCACCGACGGCGCGATCGTCGCGGCGGCGACCCTGTCGCACCGCTACATCACCGACCGTTTCCTCCCCGACAAGGCGATCGACCTGATCGACGAGGCGGCGGCGCGGCTGCGCATGGAGGTCGATTCGAAGCCGGAGGAGGTCGACGAGCTCGACCGCCGGATCATCCAGCTGAAGATCGAGCGCGAGGCCCTGAAGAAGGAGCACGACCCGGCCTCCCAGGACCGCCTGCAAAAGCTGGTCAAGGAATTGGAGGATCTCGAGCAGGAATCGGCCGGGCTGACGGCGCAATGGGAGGCTGAGAAGGGCAAGCTGGCGAGCGCCCAGAAGCTCAAGGAGCAGCTCGACCAGGCCCGCGCCGAGCTCGACCAGGCGCAGCGCCGCGGCGACTGGGCGCGCGCCGGCGAGCTGACCTATGGCGTCGTCCCGGAGCTCGAACGCCAGCTCAAGGAGGCCGAGGGCGCCGAACAAGGCCGGATGCTCGAAGAGGCGGTGACGCCTGAGCACATCGCCGGAATCGTGTCGCGCTGGACCGGCATCCCGGTCGACAAGATGCTGTCGGGCGAGCGCGAGAAGCTCTTGCAGATGGAGGACAATCTGGGCCGCCGGGTGATCGGCCAGGACGAGGCCGTCATCGCCGTGTCGAACGCGATACGCCGCGCCCGCGCCGGCTTGCAGGACCCGAACCGGCCGATCGGCTCGTTCCTCTTCCTCGGGCCGACCGGCGTCGGCAAGACTGAGCTCACCAAGGCGCTCGCCGAGTTCCTCTTCGACTCCGAGAGCGCGATGGTGCGCATCGACATGTCGGAATACATGGAGAAGCACTCGGTCTCGCGGCTGATCGGCGCTCCCCCGGGCTATGTCGGCTATGACGAAGGCGGCGCCTTGACCGAGGCGGTGCGGCGCCGGCCCTATCAGGTGATCCTCTTCGACGAAGTTGAAAAGGCCCACCCCGACGTGTTCAACGTCCTCCTCCAGGTGCTCGACGACGGCAGGCTGACCGACGGGCAGGGCCGCACGGTCGATTTCCGCAACACCCTGATCGTGCTGACCTCGAACCTCGGCGGCGATGCGCTGGCAAGCCTGCCCGAGGGCGCCGATATCGAACAGGCGCGCCCGGCGGTGATCGAGGCGGTGCGGGCCGCGTTCCGGCCGGAGTTCCTGAACCGGCTCGACGAGGTCCTGCTGTTCCGCCGGCTGTCGCGCGACGACATGAAGGGCATCGTCGCGATCCAGCTGGAACGGCTGAAGCAGCTGCTTGCCGACCGGAAGATCGAGCTCGATATCGACGGCGCGGCCGCCGCCTGGCTCGCCACCGCCGGCTACGACCCGGTCTACGGCGCGCGGCCCTTGAAGCGGGTGATCCAGCGCGAATTGCAGAACCCGCTGGCGCAGCAGATCCTGGAGGGCCGCATCCCTGACGGGTCGGTGGTGCATGTCACCGCCAGCCCGCTCGGGCTGGTCATCGGCGAAGTCGCCAAGGCCGCGGCGGCGTAGGCGGGGGTAAGGCGCGGGCCCAAAAGGAAGCGACCCGCGCCACGCCCGCGAATGGCGGGCACGACGGCGACGCGCGCCAGAGGACGGAGATGAAGCCCTTCTAATAGAAAATCGGGTTTCGCGAATCGCGTTCCGCCTGCGTCGGCTCGTGCAGCCGCGAGTATGAGATCGGACTTTGCGTTCCGTTCCGGGCGTTCGCGGCATATGCACTGGGCTTTATTTTACCGAGAGCAAGCTGAGCGTGCCCGCCGACTGGCGCAGGCGCAGACCCAAGACGATACGAAATCGCTCCTGAACAGGGTGGCGCAGGAATTCGACGAGTTGGCCGAGGATCTTGAAAATGGCGTGGTCGAAACCCGGCACCCCGAAATATTGCCGCCGCAAAATCACTTGACGCGGGCGTAGCAGCCCCCAGTCCGTGCAACTTATGCGGTTCGCTTACGCCGGTTTCGCCGGCTTGTCCCTGCGCAGTACCTCTTGCAGCTTCCGGCCTAACCCATCGGTCGTGAAGGGTTTCGCCAGGAGATCGACGCCGGCATCGAGCATTCCATGATGCACGATGGCGTTCCGCGCATAGCCCGTCGTATAGACAACCTTCAAGTAAGGGATGCGCCGCCGGGCCTCGTCGGCGAGTTGTCGTCCGTTGAGACCCGGTAAGCCGACATCCGTGAGCAGCAGCGCGATCTCGGGATACCCATCGAGCATCTCCAGCGCCGCGCCGGCATCCGGCGCTTCAAACACCCGATAGCCAAGGTGGGTCAACGCAGCAGCGCTGAACTCGCGCACATCAGCGTCGTCTTCGACCAACAGCACTGTCTCGCCGTCAGCCGGCAGTATCGATGTCGGACGTTCGGTCGCTCGTTCCGGCCTGCCGATCGAAAAATGGCGCGGCAGATAGATCTTTACCGTCGTGCCATGGTCGAGGTCGCTGTAGAGCTTGAGGTGCCCGCCAGACTGTTTAACGAAGCCGTAAACTTGGCTCAGCCCGAGGCCGGTTCCTTTGCCGGCTTCTTTGGTCGTGAAAAACGGCTGGAAGGCGTTCTCGATCGTCTCGGGCGTCATGCCCGTTCCGGTATCGCTGACGGCGACCATGACATATTGACCAGCCTTCACCTCGTCATGTGCCGCCGCGTATTCCTCGTCGAGATAGGTGTTCCCGGTTTCGATCGTCAGCTTGCCGCCCTCCGGCATCGCGTCGCGGGCGTTGACCGCGAGGTTGAGCAATGCGCTTTCGAGTTGGTTGGGATCGATCTGACAGCGCCACAGTCCCCCCGCCAGCACGGTCTCGATCGGAATTGCTTCGCCGAGAATGCGGCGTAATAGCTCTGACATGCCGCCGACTTGCCGGTTGATGTCGACATCCTGGGGCGCGAGCGTCTGCTGGCGAGAAAAGGCGAGCAGCCGATGGGTCAATGCCGCGCCGCGCTCGGCCGCACTTGTCGCCGGCCCAAGCAGCCGCAGGATTTCGGGATCGACACGCTCGGCCCGCAGTAGAACCAACTCGATGCTGCCCTGAATTGCGGTCAGCAAGTTGTTGAAATCGTGTGCGACGCCGCCAGTAAGCTGGCCGACCGCCTCCATCTTCTGCGCCTGGGCCAGAGCCGTTCGACTTTCTTCTAATTCCTGTTCCCGCTGGCGGCGCTCGGTGATGTCGCGGATGGCGCCAAAGGCAAGCAAACCATCCTCGGTCTGCAGCGGGGACAGACTGATCGCTACCGGGAACTCGGTGCCGTCCTTGCGTCGCCCGTGGAGTTCAAGTCCTGATCCCATCGCGCGCATGCGCGGATCGCGGAAAAACGTCGACCTGTGGTGCGGGTGTCGCTCACGGTATCGCTCGGGAAGCAGCATCTCGACAGGTTGGCCGAGGAGTTCTGCGCGGGAGTAGCCGAACCGGCTCTCGGTCTCGCCGTTTACGCGGTCGATAACCCCTTCCTCGTTGACGATCACCATCGCGTCGGGAGCCGCCTCCAACAACGAGCGGAAGCGTTCTTCACGGTCTGTCGCCGACGCCTGTGCGATTTCGGTGCGGCGGATATAGAGCATCAACACGATTATGCCGACGACCATAATGACGAACGCAAGCCCGCTGGAGATGATGCCCGTTCGAACACTCTCCCGCTGCGCCTCGGCAGCGCGCACCTCTCGATCCGACAGAAGTTTGGTCTCAGCGCTGATCGCAAGTCCGATCAATTCGGTAATGACCCGCATCGAGTCGTAGCCGACATTTGTCTCCACGATCTGGCGGGCAGCATCGAATCCCTCCGCTTGACCGACCTCTATCGTGCGGTTGAGTTCCAAAAGTTTGATTTTTATCTGGTCTCCCAGGAGCGCAAGGCGGCGCTGTTGGTCAGGATTGTCCTCGGTGAGCTTCTTCAATTCGGCGAGTCTCGCAGGCGCTTCCTGACTGCCTGTCCGGTATGGCTCGAGATATTCGGGCTTCCCCGTGATGATGAAACCCCGCTGACCGCGCTCAGCATCTTGGATCGCCCGATCGAGCGCCCGCGCGGTATCCAGCACTTGGAAGGTATGCGCGACCGACGTTTGGCGTCGAGCTAGCTCGGGGCGGATACCGGTCGCGTGATAGACCTCAACGCCGGCGAGGATGGCGGATGGCACCGCAATAAGGGCTAAACTCAGCCAAGCCATCCTTGGCAGCTTGCGGATCGTCCGCAGCATATTCTCTGCGCCTTCCCGGTTCGAGGTCGCTGCCGCGAGGCGGATCGCATTTAGCTCCCACGAGCAGGCTATACTTCCGACCTGTGGTGTCAATTGGGGACCGGCGCACGGAATCGGTTAGAAAAAGGGAAGAAACCGGGCGGCGACGATTCGCGTGGGCAGGCTCGATTGCTGGCCGATGACGTCTGCCAGGCGCAACAGTTTCGAGCTGAAGGCGATGCCGCTGCGCCACGCCGTATCCCGACGCGCTGTACTGACCGCCGCTCAGGCGGCGCGGGCGTCCGCGAGGATCATGTCGGAGGCTTTCTCGGCGATCATGATCGTCGGCGCGTTGGTGTTGCCGGCCGGCACTGTCGGCATTACCGAGGCGTCGACCACGCGCAATCCGGCGATGTCGTTGACCCGCAGCCGCGGATCGCACACCGCCGCGGGATCGGCGCCCATCCGGCAGGTGCCCACCGGATGCAGGTTGGAGACGCCGTTCTTACGGATCGAGGCTTCGAACGCGGCATCGCTCGTAACCTGCGCGCCCGGCAGTAGCTCCTCGGCGACATAGGGGGCGAGCGTCGGCTGCGTTGTGATCTTGCGCGCCAGCCGCATGCCGGCGGTCAGCGCCGCGATATCGTCGCGGCTGCGCAGGAAGTTGAAACGGATCGCCGGCGCGGCCAGCGGGTCCGGGCTCTTGAGCATGACGGTGCCGCGCGCGTCGGGCCGCAGATGGACCGCGCTGATCGTGAAGCCGGGAAAGGGATGCGGCTGGACGCCGCGATGGCTGCGCTCGGCAAAGCTCCAGACGCTGAAATTGAGCTGGATGTCCGGCCGCTCCAGACGCGGATCGCTGCGCGCAAAGCCGCCGGCGCAAATCCCGTTGCTGGTCAGCGGCCCCTTCTGAAACAGCACATATTGCAGCCCGGCGATCAGCTTCTTCATCGGGTGGTTGGCGACGTCGTTGAGGGTGATCGGCTTGGTGCAGCGAAACGCGAGCCGCACATAGAAATGGTCTTGCAGGTCGGCGCCGACCCCGGGCATGTCGCGCACCACCGGGATGCCGAACTCCTGCGACTGCGCTGCTGGCCCGATCCCCGACAATTGCAATAGCTGCGGCGAGCCGTAGACGCCGCCGCAGACGACGATCTCGCCGCGCGCCCGCGCGACATGGGGGAGGCCGTCGCAGAGAAATTCGACGCCGCTCGCCCGGCCGTCCTCGACGAGGATGCGCGTCGCGTGCGAATCGGTGCGGACCGCCAGGTTGGGGCGGCGACGCGCCGGGCGCAGATAGGCGGTTGCGGTGCTCCAACGCTTTCGGCGGTTGGTCGTGTTCTGGAACGGCCCGGCGCCTTCCTGCTCGCCGTCGTTGAAATCGTTGTTGGCCGGCAGGCCGGCTTCGATCGCGGCCGAGATGAAGCGATCGCCCAATTCCCACTGGATCGCCTGATCCGACACGCGCAGCGGCCCGCCGCTGCCGTGGAACGCGTCGCCGCCGCGCTCCTGGTCCTCGGCCTTCCGGAAATACGGCAGAACGCTGTCCCAGTCCCAGCCGGTGCAGCCGCGCTGGCGCCACAGATCATAATCGGCCGGGTTGCCGCGCATATAGACCATGCCGTTGATCGAGCTGGTGCCGCCCAAGACCTTGCCGCGCGGCTGATACATCGTGCGGCCTTCGAGCTCAGGCTCCGGCTCGCTTTCGAACATCCAGTTGATCCGCGGATTGGCGAAGAGCCGGCTGTAGCCGATCGGAACGTGGATCCAGAAATAGCTGTCCTTGCCGCCGGCTTCGAGCAGGAGGACCCGGTAGCGGCCATCTTCGCTGAGCCGCGCGGCGACGGCGCAGCCCGCCGAGCCCGCGCCGGTGACGATGTAATCGAAGGTGCCTGCGTCGATCCTCGCCGTCGCGCCGGTCATAGCCCCAACCCGCCGCGCAGATCGGCAAGCACCTGGTCGCGGGTGCGGGTCTGCCAGCGCTGGCGCCGCCCGATCGGCGAGTTCTCGACTTCGGGATAGACCTTGAGCGCGATGAAGACCGGGCCGGGACGGGAGAGGATCGCCGGCAAGTCGCGCGCGAAATCGTCGAGCTGGTCGAAAGCGTGGGCGCGTGGATAGCCGGCGGCGAGCGCCAGCCTGTCATAGGCGATGTTTTTCGCGTTCGGCACCGGCTGGCCGCCGGTCGTTGCATAGACTTCGTTGTCGAGGAGGAAATGGTAGAAATTGGCCGGCGCCTGCTCGGCGATCGTCGCCAGCATGCCGAGGCTCATCAGGATGTCGCCCTCGGAATCGAACAGCACCAACTTGCGCTCGGGGCGGGCGAGCGCGAGCCCCAGCCCGAATCCGGCATGGCCGCCCATCGCCGGGTCGCCGAGCGGGACATCGAGCTCGGGATGTCCGGTCTGCTCGATCCAATAACGGCCGCCCCTTCCGGGCACCACGATGGCATCGCCGCGATGGGGACGGAAGGCTTCGAGCGCTTCGGCAATGCGCATCATGGCTGGCTGTCTCCGTTCTCGTCATTCCCGCGAAAGCGGGAATCCAGGGGCCAGCGCTTTGCCGGTTGCCCTGGACCCCCGCTTGCGCGGGGGTGACGGTGAATTGTTGTTACCGATTGAAGCCGTGATATTCGTCGCCGACAAGAACGACGACGGGCCGCTTGGTGCGCGCGGCTTCCTCGAAGGCGGTGGTGATGCGCGGCGCGTCGGCGTCGTTCTCGACGAGGTAGTAGTCGATGCCGAACGCCATCAGAAAGCGCTCGGTATAGGTCGCCGCGGTGTCGGTGGTGACGCCGTGGCGCGTCCAGCCGCGATAGCCGACCATCATTACCACCGGCACGTTGAGGCCGAGGAGCCAGCCGCGGATCGAATCGCCGGATTCCATCATGCCGGTATTCTGGATGAGGATCAGCGGCGTCTTCCCGCCGGCGGCAAGCCCGGCGGCGATCGAGCAGGCGTGCCCCTCGCGGCTGACCCCAACGAGGCGCAGCGAAGGCTCGGCCTGCATCAAGAGAAAGAGCCAGTTGGTCTCGCTGTCCGGAAGCCAGACGACATCGGTGACGCCGTTCGCCTTCATCTGCGCCAGCACCGTTTCGGGGCTGAGGGCTACCGTCGATGCCTCGCTCATGATCCTCTCCGCCGACCGACTCCTGGGTCCGGGCCGCCGGCCCGCCCCCTTTCTAACCCTCCCCCGCAAGCGGGGGAGGGAAGGATGGGGGCATCGTACGACCCGGGCAAAGCGCTAGGCAACCGGCCCGCGCTTGGCGCAGACTCTGGCCATGCTCAGCGAGCGTCAGCGTCGTTTTCTCGAAGCGAGCCGGGTCGGACACCTCGCCACCGCCGATGCGAAGGGCGCGCCGCACCTGATCCCGGTCTGCTATGCGGCAGATGGCGAGACGCTCTACATCACCGTCGACGAGAAGCCGAAGCGGCGGGACATACCGTTGAAGCGGGTGCGCAACATCATCGACAACCCGCAAGCCGCCTTTGTGGTCGACCGCTATGACGAGGATTGGAGCCGGCTCGGCTGGGTCATGCTGCGCGGTCCGGCCGAGATCCTCGATGCCGGCCCGGAGCACGACCGCGCCCAGGCGCTGATCGTCGCGCGCTACCCACAACTGCACGCGATGCACATCGCCGAACTTCCGGTCATCGCGCTGCGCATCGCGCGGGCGATCGATTGGGGCAATCTCTCGGTCTAGGCAGGGCGGATCGCTGCGATTAGATTGAGCGGCGAGGATTGCGCCGAGCGAGGGGGAGGCATTGATGCCGGTCGGAGCCGTAGAGTTGCCCGCGCATGCCGGGGTGCGACGCGCCGCACGGGCGGACAGGCTGATCGCCGCAGTGATGGCCGCTCTGCTCGGGGCGCTGGTGGTCTGGGGCGTCGGCTTCTCGCCGATCGCGGCACTCCACAACGCCGCACACGATACGCGGCACTCGATGCCGTTTCCCTGCCATTAGGCTGCAATGGCCGTATTTCGCCGGCTGGTCTATGCGGCGCTGTGCGCCGGGCTGGTCTCCGGTTTTTTCGCGGCCGCTGCGCATCAGATCGGCACGGTCCCGCTGATCATCGAGGCCGAGACCTATGAGCGGGCGGCGCCGCACCCGGCGACGGAAGCCGATGCACACGCGGCCGAGAACAGCATTGAGCGCGCGGCCTATACGTTGGCCGCCGATCTCTTGACCGCGATCGGGTTCGCCCTCCTGCTCGCGTCCGGGCTCACCCTGCGCGGCGGCGCGGTCAGCTGGCGCGACGGGCTGTTCTGGGGTCTGGCCGGGTTTGCGACGTTTACCCTCGCACCCGGAATCGGGCTGCCGCCCGAGATCCCCGGCACCGAGGCCGGCCCGCTTGCCGCGCGCCAGCTCTGGTGGCTTGCCACGGTCGCGTCGACCGGCGGCGCGCTGGCGCTGCTCGCCTTCACCCGACGAGCGCGTTACGCGGCGCTCGCCGCGCTCCTGATCGTGCTGCCACACCTATACGGCGCGCCGCAACCCGCCGACTACGCGGCTGCCGCGCCCGAGGCGCTGGCGCACCGGTTCGTCGTGGCGGCGACGCTGGTGAGCTTCCTGTTCTGGGCCGCCCTCGGCGCGTCGACCGGTTACTTCTATCGCCGCTTCGAGCCGCACTAGAAAGGTTCAGCCCTTGGCGATGGCGATGTGCGACAGCGCCGCCTTGAGCCCGGTCGCGAGTTTCTTGGCGTCGTCATTGGCCCAGAAATGCATGAAAAAGAGCCGCGGCTCGTCGCCCAGCATGTGGTTGTGCAGCGCGGTGACCTCGATTCCGCTGCCGCGCAATGCCTTCATCACCGGCGCGATCTCCTTGGCAACCAGCACGAAATCGCCGGTGATCGCGGCCTTGCCGCCGCCGGTCGGCTGAAAGTTGATCGCGTTGGCCGAGCCCATCGCCGGCGGGACCACCATCCCGCCATCCTTGACCGGTTCGGCGCGGGGGATGCCGAACTGGTAGACGCCGCCGTTGTTGGTGCCCTTGGCGCCGAGCAGCTGGTCGAGGGCGGCGGTATCGAGATCGATCGCCGGCGGGGCGGCTGGCGCCGCCGCGGGTTGCGAGCTGCCGGAAACGGCGGCGAGCGGCGTCTTGCTCTCGGTCAGCCCGGCGTGCAGAGCGGTGGCGAGCTTGACCGGGTCGCCCATGCCAGCGACGTGCATATACATTGTGAACGGCTGGTTGCGCAGCAGATGGTTGTGCAGCGCGGTGACCTCGATCCCGCCGGCCACCAGCTTTGCCATGACCGGGCTGACCTCGTCCATCGCCAGCACGAGGTCGCCCATCACCATCGCGTCTTTGCCCGTTTTCGTGAAAGCAAGCCAGCCGCCGAGCGCAAAGCCGGGCTTCAGCTCGACCCCGTCGAGCGTCGCCTTGATGTCGGTACGCGGCAGCCCGACCCTGTAGACACCACCCGGCATCTCGGTGCCGGGCTTGCCGAGCGCCTCGCCGACCCGGGCCCAGTCGTCACTGGCGGCCTGGGCCGAAGCCGCCAATCCGGTGACGAACGCGAAAACGGCAACTTTCGCTAGCGCAGACATCCTATTTCCCTCCTTCGATTAGTCGAGCGGGGTGATCGAGATCGCGTCGAAATGCGTCACGCTGTCGGCCTTGGTCCACAGCGCCACCTTGCCGGCATTCGCAAAAATCTTGTCCTCGGTGGTAAACAACGGCGCGCCGTCGAACGACACCGTGAAGCGGTCGCCCTCGGCGCGCAGTCCGAGGGTATGCCACTGGCCGGTCGCGACCTTGGCGTCGACGCCTTTGATCTGCGAGCGCCGTCCTTTGACCACCCGGTAAAAATTGACGTTGTCTTCGAGCGCGTTGGCCCGCACGACGTAATAATCGCCCGGCGTCGTCAGCCGGATGGCGATGCCGCCCGCCTGGTCGACCGTGCCGCCGACCGGCTTGAAGCGCACGGTGACATCGACGTCCTTCGCCGAGATCGGCTGGTACACCGCCAGCGGGAAGCGGTAATCGGTCGTGTCCTTGCTGATCTGGCCGATGGCCTTCTGCCCAGCCGCCGTCGGATCGGCAATCACCTGCCATTCCGCGGCGCCGCCGTCTCCGGTGTGCCAGAAGGTGAACCCGGGCGGCGCAGTTCCCGGCTGCATCGCCGCGATGTCGATCTGGGTCGCCTTCTGAGCGGCAGAGATACCCGTCACCAGCGCGCCTCCCATTGCTACGACAAGGACGATGGCGAGCGGCCGCCTCATGGCGCGACGAATCCCACCAGATAGAGGACGATACCGGCCGCCGAGCAGGCGGCGAGGGTCTGCATCGTCCCGGCTTTGAAGCGCAAAATCGCGACGAGCGCGGCAACCGACAGGGCGAGTGCCCAGGGGCTGAGGCTCGCCAGCACCGGCATATCGAAGCCAAAGCCGTAGCCGCGCAACGCGAAGGTATCGCGGAACCAGGTGTGCAGCGCGAACCAGATCGCCAGGTTGAGGATCACCCCGACGACCGCGGCGGTGATCCCGGCGAGCGCGCCGGTCAGCGCCTTGTTGTCGCGCAGCCGCTCGATGAACGGCGCGCCAAGACCAATCCACAGAAAACACGGCACGAAGGTGCACCAGGTCGCGAGCAGACCGCCGAGCGTACCCGCCAGCATCGGCGGCAGCATTCCCGGGTGCCGGTAGGCGGCCAGGAAGCCGACGAACTGGACGACCATGATCAGCGGCCCGGGGGTGGTCTCGGCCATGCCGAGCCCGTCCAGCATCTCGCCGGGCCTAAGCCAGCCGTAAGTCTCGACCGCCTGCTGCGCCATGTAGGCGAGCACGGCGTAGGCGCCGCCGAAGGTGACGACCGCCATCTTCGAGAAGAACCCGCCGATCGCGCTGAAGGTGTTATCGACGCCGAACACCGCCACAATCGCGATCACTGGTAGCAGCCACAGCGACAGCCATATCGCCGAGACGCGCAGCGCGCGCTCGACCGTCGGATGGGCGTGCTCGGGCAATTCCTCGCCGAGCAGGCTCTCCGAATCCGCGACCCCCTTGCTTCCCGAGCCGTGGTCGCCGCCGACCTGAAACGCGCTTGAGCCTGCCCGCGCACCGATGAACCCGACGATTGCGGCAGCCAGCACGATCAGCGGAAACGGTACGCCAAGAAAAAAAATGCCGATGAAGGCGAGCCCGGCGAGCACCAGCATCGGCCGGCTCTTGAGCGCGCGGCTGCCGACGCGGTGGACCGCTTGCAGCACGATCGCGAGCACCGCGGCTTTGAGGCCGAAGAACAGCGCCGCGACCGCCAGCACGCTGCCGAAGGCGGCATAGACGTAGCTCAAGGCCATGATCGAGACGATGCCCGGCACGACAAAGAGCCCGCCGGCCACGATGGCGCCCGGCCAGCGGTGCATCAGCCAGCCGATGTAGATCGTCAGCTGATGGGCCTCGGGTCCGGGCAGCAGCATGCAGTAGCTCAGCGCATGCAGGAACCGCGACTCGCCGACCCATTTCTTTTCATCGACGATGATGCGGTGCATCACCGCGATCTGCCCCGCCGGCCCGCCGAAGGAGAGCGCGGCGACCCGCAGCCACACGCGGAACGCCTCGGCGAGCGAGACGCCGTGCGCCGGTAGAGGCCGGGCGCCAGCCGGGACAGAGATTTCGGTCATGGGCTCCCTTCCTTATTTCGCGTCATTCCCGCGAAAGCGGGAATCCAGGGGGGCGGGCCTGAGCGGTTGCCCCGGACCCCCGCTTTCGCGGGGGTGACGGTCACCCTTTGATGCAGCCCAATTCATTACGAGTCGCTCCCTCAGGCCCGCAGCCGCGGGTTCCAATCGTGCGTCTGGTCCTGACAGCTGCGGCACCACGCATAAAACGCGTCGTACATCGTCATGCCGTGCTCGAGCATTTCATGGTCGTCGGCGAAATTGGCCGACAGCCCGAGCGAGAGCGCGAGCAGCCCCGGGGATTGCGGCGCGAGTTCGAGCCGCGCCGTATCCGCGCCGCGCACGATCACCGCCAAGAGGTCGAGCGCCGGATCGGCGATGCCGTAGACCTTGAGAAAGGCGTCGAAGCTGCACAGTTCGCCATCATGCGAAAACGGCTCGGCGCCGGGGATGTCATAGGCGATGGCGCCGGTCTCCTTCGCCACATCGAACACCCGCTCGGTCGGAGTGAAGAGGAATGCGGCCTCGGGGTCGATAAAGCGCCGGATCAGCCAGGGGCAGGCGATGCGGTCGATCTTCGGGCGCTCGCGGGTGACCCAGCTCTGCGAGGTCTGGGCCACCTTGCGCCGCAGCGGCAGCCGGCCTTCGACCCAGGCCCCGATTCCGCCATCGAGGTAGCAGGCATCAACCCCGAGCTGGCGCAAGCTCGCGGCGACTCCTTGGCTGACCTCTTTGCCATGCGCGCAATAGACGACAACCGGCTGGTTGCGCCCGAGGTCGGATTGCCATCGCTCGATCGCTTCGGGCGGCCGGCGGACCGCGCCGGCGATCATCCACTCATCGGCATCGAATGCCGGGGTACGCCGCACATCGACGAGGATCGGCGCCGCCGGACCCCCGAGCAACTCGTAAAGAAATTGTGCGGAAATAGAAAACCGGCCTTCGTCCATGGTTGCGCTCCTCGCGATGCGAGTGGCGCAGAGCTTGGACGATCGGCCGTCTGACGGGGTGTCTGCAATGACCCCGTGACGGCACATGTAGGCGATCACCGCCGCGCCGACAACCCAAAAATTTTGCTCTCTTTATCCGCGGCTGGTAGGCCCCACGCTCCGCACGAAAGCTCTACGACCCACAACGGTCGCTCGCCTAATCCGACATCGACGGCCGGTCATGCCCCTTTTCGGCCATAGCCGCGCGCGATCTGGTCGGCTCTGTTGGGTGGACAAGAGACCTTCGCCCAACGCCAAGCCAGCGGCGGAGGCGCGCCGATTCCTGCCGTTCCCGTGTGCGAAATCAGACCGCCGGAGTCAAGATGGGCGTCGGTTTCGGCATCGATCAGCTGCGCGTTGACGCGAACTCGGTTGCCGAACCGCTGGACGCTGCCTTCGAGCACATAGCCACCCCCAGCTCTCGCCCAACCTGCCTTGCCCCGACCGGCCTATCCTTGTAAGTAAACGCGGTGTGGCACGAGATCACGCAACGTCCCTAAGAGGACTCTCATGGCGTCCTACTCAACCAAAGGAAGAGAGGGAGGACAAAGATGAAAAACTGGCTTTGGAGAGGAACCCTGGCAGCTGTGATCGCCTTGCCGGCGCTGAGTGGTATCGCCCGGGCACAAAGCTCCGGCCCGCATGTCTGCACTAATGCTACGTTAAAGGGGGATTACGCCTTCTCTGTAATCGATTTTACTGCTCCACTAGTCGTGGTAGGCATCGGAACGTTTGATGGTAAGGGCGGTTTTTCACAGGTTGATTACCGTGGCGATAGCCTTGCGACGACCGGCGCGACTGACTTTAGCGGCGGTGAGACCGGCAGCTACAAGGTCAATCGCGATTGCACGGGGAGCCAAGTGATTAACTTGAACGTGCCCGTCCCTTCCGGCTCCAAGGGGGTAATAGAGAACAGGTTTGTAATCAGCGATGGCGGCCGTTCCATCCACGGCGTCGTCGCCAAATCCATTCCTCCCGGAGAGATACTACCCCTGCACTCTCAGACGCGTGTCGATTTCTGGAAGGTTGGGTCGGAACAGGACAACTGACCGAGTTTTTTACAGTTGCCGGGTCGCCATGCGACCCGGATACTTACCCGGAAACACGCCGGCTCGTTCGCCACAAAACGCGACCGGCGCTCGGCGTGTTCCGGTTACGGCAGATAGGTTGGCTTTCCACCCACCTGCGCCGTTCCCCCATCGCGCCGGCAAGGTCTCTTTAGGGGCAGGATGAGCCGGTCGGTGCTGCATCGCCGAAGGTCGCCTTAGGGTCCAGGCTGTGTGGAAACACCGCGAGATTGCGGTCTGGGCCGATTCCGTCCGGGGCGAAGTTGCTTTAGAATCCTGACGCTTGGGGGCTTCGGGGGCTTGGCGATGCATCGGTTCATCGATGGCG
>Ga0137390_10001998_pt1 | contig 15914 bp, 28 predicted proteins | sample 15con2h24AmetaG_FD_104937 | JGI IMG/M metagenome (GOLD analysis project Ga0137390, IMG submission 104937) | Vadose zone soil microbial communities from Angelo Coast Range Reserve, California, USA - 15con2h2.4A metaG | ecosystem: Environmental > Terrestrial > Soil > Vadose zone > Saprolite... | reverse complement strand
GGAATCGCCGCCGCGGCATCCAGAGGCAGCGGATCCCAGTGCCTCTGTCGGAGGAGCCGATGGGCCTGGTGGCGGACGATGCTGCGGAACCAGCCGGGGAACGCGGCCGGATCGGCCAGGGTCAGGAGACTCACCCGCGTGAACCCGTCCAAGGTGGCCAAGCGCTCGATCGGGAAGGATCCCACAAGTTCCCTAGCGTGGTTCGGGGCCAGCGCGCTCGACCTCGTTGTGTCGATCAGTGGTCAGGTACACAGACGTGCCGCATAGTGTTGCGGGATGTGTCGAGCGTGTTGTCCTGGGGCTCGACCCCCGGATGGTGGGTCAGGGTTCCGAGACTTACCATCCGGCCTCCCAGGAGCGCAGGAGAGGCTCCCTCGAGGGGCGCCCCCTCCTGAGTCCCGCTGGCGAGGGGGATCGCTTGCCTACGAGGCTCCTGGCGCGGGTCAGCCTGCTCCTGGGGGAGCGCTGAGCATGCCCAGGACCGTCGTCACCGCGGTCATGCCCGCGCGCAAGGGGGCCCGACGTCTGGGGCCCTACACGAAGGTCCGGTGGGACAAGCGCAAGGTGTTCCTGTTCGGGCTCAAGGCCCTGGACGGACGGAGTCCTGCCGTCCGCGCCTACAGCATGAAACGTCGCGAGCTGATCGACCAGCTGGGCGGCGAGGAGGAGGTGACACCCGCCCAGGTCATGTCGATAGACATCGCCGTCATGGGCATCGTGTTCCTCGACCATCTGAATGTGCAGCTGCTCGGGCAGAAGTCGCTGGTGTTTGGGAAGGGCAAGGACATGCGGAGCATGCCCCTGCTGCTCGAACGGATGGCGATGTCCCGCATCGTCTCCGAGCAGCTGTCGAAGCTCGGCCTGGAGCGCAAGACGCGGACACGCTCACTCACCGACGACCTCCTGAAGGCCCTGCCGGCCGAGAAGGACAAGGACGAGTGACGCGCCCCTGGTGGGCCCATCGCGATGTCCTCGCCACGTACTGGGTGATCTGGTCGTGGCGGGTGACCCGCTGGACCCATCGACGTCGGCCCCGTCTCGACCCCACCCCGGATCACTGTCGCGTGTGTGGGTTGCCGAAAGCGCCGGGCTCGATCGGATGCCTGGGGGACCGACGCTGACATGCGACACTGGCTCATGCTGTTCCCGACCGAGGTCCGGGTGCCGGTCCTCTACGTCCTCGCGGACGGCGGCCACACGTCCTTGCCCCGCGTCCATCTGATCCCGGTCGGCACGTCGGGCCTCAAGACCGCGTGTGGTCGCCTCGACGATGGCCGCCCACGCCTCGTGCCGCACGGTCGCGTCCTCTGCTGTGCCGACTGTCATGCCTGGCTGTGGACCCAGGGGGCCGTGCCGAAGTGAAGGTTTCAGATGTTCCGGTGATATGAGAGGTAGCCAATCATTCGCAGCACCCAGGAGGACGCCGATGCTAGGTTCCGAAGCTGTGATGCTGCTGCTCGGTGAAGGCGTGGCCCCCACGGAAATTGCCCGGCAGATCGGCGAGTCCGGAACGGCACTCCCAGCCCTGGCCGAGACCCTGAAGGTTGTCCGCGACAATCTCCGCGAGGAGGCCGCACTTCCGGACGACTACCTCTACCAGGGCGTGCCAGGGTTCGACTTCATTTCGCCCGACCAAGTCCAAGGTGATCGAGAGCGGGCACGGCGCCTCCTTCCACGACTCGACGCACTCATCCAGGCGATCCCAGGATTCGCACTCCTGATGCATGTCCCCTGGACCGATCGTCAGTAGCCGCCGCTCATGAAACTGTCCTCGCTCCAGTTCTTCTCCCGGTTGAAGTGGCTCGACAACAGTCCACTCCTCCCGCACATCGAACCCTACCGCCGGGCGCTGTTCACCCAGGCCCTCGACGGGACGACCTTCAACCTCGTGCTGGCCGGCAGGGGCAAGAAGAACGCGAAGACGTTGGACCTCTGCCTCGCCGGGCTGTACTCCCTGACCTGTCGGGAGAGTCCCCAGGGATCGCAGTGCTACATCCTGGCCAACGACAAGGAACAGGCCGCCGACGATCTCGACCTGTGCAAGAAGCTCGTCCGGGTCAATCCGGTGCTGGCGAAACATCTCTTGATCACGCGCGACGCGATCGAACGGAAAGACGGGCGGGGGGTGCTGGACATTCTCCCGGCCGGCGACATCGCCGGGTCCCATGGCAAGACGTATGTGTTCTGCGGCTTCGACGAGATCCACGCGTACCGGTCGTGGGACATTCTCGAGGCGCTGCAGGGGGACCCCACCCGACGCGAGTCGCTGATGTGGATCACGACATACGCCAGTCTCTTCAACAGGCCGGGCGTGCCCCTCTTCGACCTCTGTCAGCAAGGGCGCCAGGGGGCGGACCCTCGCCTGTTGTTCAGCTGGTATGCGGCGGACTACACCACGGACCCGGCCTTCACCCAGGTGGAGCCGGAGGCCCGGGCCAATCCATCCATGGCCTCGTGGACGGACACGACGTACCTGGAGCAACAGCGCCGGCGCTTGCCGAGTCACAAGTTCCGTCGCTTGCATCTCAACCTGCCGGGCGCCCCGGAGGGCAGCGCGTTCCAGCCCGATCCTGTGCTGGACGCCGTCGCCCGCGGCACGCGAGTGAGACCCTGGCAGCAGGGCATCATCTACTCGGCCTTCGTGGACATGAGCGGGGGGTCGTCCGACGACGCGGTCCTGGCCATCGCGCACACCACGCCCGACGGCAAGGCGGTGTTGGACACGGTGGTCCATCAAGGGTCGCAGGCCCCGTTCGATCCCCGGCAGGCGGTCGGCCGCTTTGCCGGGGTGTTGCGCGAGTATCACGTGTCCACGGTGTTCGGCGATCGGTATGCCGGCGAGACGTTCCGCGCCGACTTCAACGGCTACGGCCTCGCCTACGAGGTTAGCGCCGCGACCACTCACCAGTTGTACGCGGCCTTCATGCCCGTGCTGAACGCCCACGAGGCAGTGTTGCTGGATTCGCCCCAGGTCGAGTCCCAGTTGCTCGGGCTGGTCTGGCGCGGGGGGAAGATCGGCCACCTGGGCGGCGAGCATGATGATTGGTGCAATGCGGCCGTCGGCGCGCTCCTGCTGGCGCGCGAAGATAAAACAAGTGCGTTTCCCGCCGAATCGCAAGAGGATCGGGAAGAGCAGAGTGCCCGCGAGCGGAGCGGGGAGAATTGGATGGACGAGGTTCACGATCCTAGACGGGACGATGACAGCTTCGCCCGACGCGTGCGGTTCCAATAGGAGGAACAGATGCTGGCAACGAAAGAGTTCTTCAAGGACGCGATCGCGCGGGAGCGGGCGTGGAACATGCTCCAGCCACCTGCCGGCGAGCAGCGGCGACAGATGACGCTGTTGGAGTCCATGCCGCGCTTCGCGCCGCAGTACAAGGTGGACACACCCGCCGACGTGCTGGTCCTGATCGAGAGCGCCATCCGCGATCTGGACGGGCATGTCGAGCCCGTTCCCCCGCGTGTCGTTCCCCGGCCTCCTGTCATCACCGAGGCGCGCTCCACGCCCGTTGCTCCCGTGGTCGTCACGGCCGATGAGCGGTACGCAATGCTGCAGCGCCTGGCCGGCGTGGAGCCTCTCACGCGCCAGCCCGTCCCGCTCCGGGAGGACAAGGACCCCGAGATTCCCGCGGGCACCCACCAGAAGCTCGCCGAGGCACTGGGCCACGTGTCGGAGAAGCCCATCGGCGACGACATCCACGAGCGCCTGGCGAACGCGCTGCGCCGGCGATGATCGATCGCAACGACGACGGCGGGGCGGTACCCAGTTCGCGGCGGAGTCCCATCGCCTTCGCCGAGCCGGTGCCTGCCGCCCCCATCTCGACGGCGTTCGATCCGGGTCGAGCGGCTTTCCTGGTCTCCACCGCGAGCGACGAACTCAGCCGCCTGGCCGAGCAAGCCCGCCTGAGTCTCCACAGCGTCAAGCCGCTCCTGGCTGACGAGATCGTGTATCTGTCCGCCGATCCCGCAGACATCCCGCGCGTGGTCACCGAAGGCCTCGGATTCGTCCAGCATCTCCGCGATGCACTCGACCCGGCCCGCACGCTCCTGACCGAGACCGCGCCCAAGCTAGAGGCCGCCACCTCCCGCCTGGAACAGTCTCGGCGTGATGGGGTCGCGGCACTCGAGAACCTAGCCAGCCTGGGCGCCGTCGTGCAGGAGCAACAGAACCAACTCGAGATGGACCTCGTCGATTGTCGCCAGGCCTGTGATCGCCTGCGCCGGGCGCTGGGGCGTCTCGGCGATGTGCTGGTGGTGCTGGAGCAGGCAGCTGACAGACGGGCCCAGGCCGGGGCTGTCGTCCTGATTCGGACCGAGGCCACCCGAGCGGCCCAGACCCTCGCCCTGCTGCGCAAGGAGGCGGAGGGACTCCGAACCCCTAGCGCGGACCTCAAGATCGTCCTCACGGCCGTCCAGGCGCGCGAGGCCCAGCGGGGCAAGCCCCTGCCGGTCCCGGTTCTGGCCTGGGAACCCGCCAAGCTCCAGCTGCGCGGGCCCGACCTGCTGACACCCCCGACACTCAAGGAGGTGTGACCCCACATGGCGATGTACGACCGAGCGGTGACGATGTTGATTGGTGTTCTCGGCCACAGTGAGGCCGTCGCGTCCCAGTTCACGGGCCCCGCGACGATCGACGCGGCCCACCTGCGCCTCAAGGACACCGGCGACGGTGGCGTCTACGAGTACTGGGAATCGGGTGATGGCGTCGGTCACCTCCAGCGCGTCGGCTCCGGGGCGCTGAACGCGAACCTGCCCCGCTGGATGGGCTGGGACCCGCGCTCGTTGACGTGGACGCCATGGACGCCGTGATCCCCCCTGGCACGCACGAACGGTTGGCGGCGGCCCTGATCGGGGCAGAGCGCTTCGACGAGTTGCTGGAGGTCGGGGAGATGGCGACGGGTGTCAGCCAGAGCGACACCATGCCGCCCCTGGACGAGTCCTCCTGGCAGTGGAAGCAGGCGAAGCGTCGGCGGCGTGCTAAGCGCAAGGCCAAGGCCGCCGATCCCATGGCCTCCCAGATCGTCGGCACGTACCCCCTCGTCCGTGTCCGGGTGCCGGTCTCGCCAGGTGCCGGAATCATCGGCCCCTCCACCGCGGTCGAGAGTCGGGAGTCGATCGATCCCACCAACATGCACGAACGACTCGCCCGTGCCATTCGCGGATACTGAGTCCCCCGCAGTCGGATGATCGTCGGGGCGGCGGCGATTGACGTCGGAACGGTTGAGGCTGCGTGGGGGAAGTGTCCTCCTGGCCCGCCCGGCGACCGCCCACTTTTCGTTGACATGAGACCTCGTGCTCATGATCCGTGACACCTCGACTGGTCCGAGCCCCGAGCGGACACCGATGGGCCGTCACGGGCCGCTTACCCTGGCACCTGGTGGACGTCACGCGGAACCCCCGAGCCCCGTTCTCAGCCCTGTGCACACGTTCCGTCCCCGTGGCTCGACGCCTGTTCCGCCTCCGCGTCGGCGAGGCCCTGTGCCAGCGCTGTCTCGTGCGCCTGGCCGAACAGACGAAAGCCGCGCACCGGGCCCAGGCCCACGAACAACGCCAAGGAACGTCTGGTGCAGCGCGAGCTCGCCAGCGAATGAGTGTCGGGCGGACGCTCACGACTGTCTAGTGAGGACGGGCTCAAACTCTCGGCCTCCCAAACCACGCGCTGAGGAATCGGCCGCGTGGGCCGTGTGGCGCCCACCGGGAAACCGGTTGTCTACCACGGCAGGCGGACCGCCCATGATAGGTGCTGGCGTGTGGTCTGGACCCAGGGCCGCAGGACGCGGCCCCAACCGATACCTGCACCACTCTCGCGCAGCCGGTCGCGGCCGCGCGATGAACACGTGTCGGACGTCTTGTTGAGGTGACGCGATGGCGCTGACCGAAGACTTCCTCGACCTGCTCGATCTGGCCGGCCTACGCCTGGAGTCCGCTGTCGAGGGCCTGGTGTTCTACGAAGACAGCGGCATCGCCGACGCCCACCCTACAGTGCTCGGCGATTGGATACGTGGGGGCGAGTGGCGAGTGATCACGGGCGGCGAGTGGAGTCCTGTGTCTGGCGGCGGCTGGCCCGCCGTGAGGTAGACGATGTCACCAATCGACCACCCGACGCGCCCCGGATGGATTCGGATCGAAACAGACGAGATCGTGGTGGACCTGCCGCGGAATGGCACCGAAGTCGACGACCCCGAGCTGTGGCTCTCGACCGCGGTCCTGGGCCGAGCGTTGCACGATCTGCATGTGCCCCGTCATCGCCCGAGTGCCCTGGCCTTCTTGAGACACGACTTCTGGCGGACGTTGTGGTGGGGCCATCTGAGTCTCCATGTGCCACGAAGGCTCGTGGAGAGCGTCATCAACGACCAGGCGGCCCATCGCCGTCGACCCCAGGAGCGTATCCGCTACCACCTGGTGCGAGACGAGTAGCGCGTAGGAGCCTCGCTCGCCAGGGGGTCCTCCTGGCGGCCCCTGTCCTCCTGTCGGATCGCTCCGCTACGCGGCTCCTGGCGCGCGCTGACTAGGCGCTCTCGCAGCGCCACCTGAGGGGCGCCTGGGGGTCAGAAACGATGCGGAACACGCGCGTCTCCTGGGTGCGGGTACCCGGTGCGGTGACCTTCACTCCGAAGGTCAGGTCGTCCTCGGTGCTGGACAATCCGCGATAGTTCTCGATGGCAAACGTAAAACTACCCTTGAGAGCGCCCACCTGCGGAGCGCCAACGTAGGCGAGGCCCACGGTCCACGAGTCGCCGCGCGAGAGTTTGGGCTGACCGGGTGGGTCGAGATGCGTCCATTCGAGGGTGGCCGGGAGCTGCGCGTTTCCCCGGTAGGCCGCGCCGTCTGCCGTCTTGACCCATTCGAGCCGCGCGTTCGGCTCCAGGATGTGATCGCCGTCGTTCCGCACCGTGAGCCGGAAGATGGAGTGCTGAACGTCCACGATCGGCTGGGTGTCGACCCAGAGCCGCGGGCCGCGCGAGCGAGCCCAGGCGAGCCCGCCCATCCAGGGCACGTAGATCAGCGCCGCCAGCGCGACGACGACCCGACCGATCGGCCACGAGAGGGCCGGCAGGCCGAGTGCGGCGGGGAGCGGGAGCGAGACCAGGACCGGCTGGTCGAAGATGACGACACCCAGCACAGCCGCCGGGGCCAGCACGGCCCACTTGAGCCCCTTCCCCGTGGCGGAATTGGCGGTCCCGACATAGCGGACCCACAGGTGCAGGAACTCGCGCATCGCTTCGGATAGTAGCACTCGCGCTGTCTGCCCAGAAGGGCCGATGCCCTGGGACCTCGGGCCAGGCAACGGGACTTCACACCCCCTGGTCTCACCTGTTCGACTGATATTTCTAGGCATGAAGACTCCGCGCTTGAGTCGACTGCCTACGAACATCCGGAACAAGATCCGCATCGACCCAGAATATGTCTACGCTAGGTCTCGATGCTGGCGATGGTGCGGAGGTTTTTACTCTGATGACAGAGGAAAGAAGGAGCCGTATGGACGTTTCAGCTGGTGGGACAGACGAACCAGGCGCTCGCGCTCGCGGGCAGCCCACCGGGTCGTCTATGAACTGTTAGTCGGACCAATCCCCGCGGGCCTAGAACCCGATCATCTGTGTCGGCGGCGATGGTGTGTGAATCCCCGACACCTGGAGCCGGTAACGCGTCGAGTGAATCTCCTACGCGGGCCGACGACATGGGCCGCGAAGAACGCCAGCAAGACCCATTGTCTGCGTGGGCATCCGCTCGCTGGGAAGAACCTGGTTGTGACGCGCACAGGCCGGATGTGTAAAGCCTGCTGGAAGATGAAACGGGCCGAGTGGCAGTCGAAACATCCCCGCTACTGGGAGGCGTGGAACAAGAAGAAGAGCCCGGATTCGGTGACCTGACCCGGGCTCTTTTGGGACTACTTCCCGCCGCGGACGACGCTGACGACCATCAAGGTCCGACGTGCAGTTGTCGCCCCACCGCATCGGACACAAATGCGCAAGCGTGTTTTGCTCCATCCGTTCGTGTGACCGGGGTTCTGGGCATCCCAGGCCTCGACCAGGTTCCGACGGTGATACGTCTTCCCACACCGATCGCAGGTCCTGGGCGCTCGCTTGGGTCTCGGCCAGGCGCGCGCGCTCATGCCGCCTCCAGCCAGCGGGCAACGACACTCCGCACAACCCCGAACTTGTGAGCAGCCGCCCCTGGCGAATGTTTCGCGGCGTAGCGGGCCACCTGTTTCTTGAAACGCGCAGAATGCCGGCGCCTTCGCACAGGAGTCTCCGAGGCAGGAGCCTTGACCTTGGCAGGGCGCTCAGCCTGCAACGTGATGGTCGCGTCTCCAATCCTGAGCAGGAACGGCTCGCCGCTCCTGAGCGCGGCTAGGTCAGCGCGGTCGAGCAGGAAGAGTGTTCTCACGGGGGTCTCCTTGGGTGGGTTGTTGGGGCGGCGGCGTGATCGTGCCTGACCCCGTGCGATTGGACTTGAGATCATAAAAGTCGATGATCCCTGTCTTCGGATCAACGATGGCGTATCCAGTTCTGTTCGAGTGTTTATCGAACAGATCGACCCGGACTGTCTCGCGCCCCTCAGCGTGAGCGCGGTGGTGGAACATGCCCGGCGTCAGGTCGGCCAGGACCAGGAGCCCCACGCAGACCAGGTCGGCGATAGCCAGGGCGCTCATGGCCGCCTCGGGAACCGCACTGGCGCCGCGTCTACGGGCTTGAGGCGCTCCGAAATCGCGTCGGGTGGGACTTGGGCCAGGAGTCGGGTCCGGCGTTTCCTCTTGCGCCAAGACGCGCGGGTCCACCAGACTGCGAACAGCATGAGACTCCAGACGATGACGACCTGGGCGACGCGGACAATGGTGTCGAGTGTTGCGTGGGACATGTTGTCTCCTTTCTCTACTGTGTGAGACGTGAACGGCCAGGCTTGCTCCGCTCCGGCTCGTCGATGTTCGAGCGAACAGCCTTCGCCTGGGCGGCACTCGCCAGGCTGGTGATGCCGATAAGGCGCAGGAAGCTGGTGTCCATGACGGACGCCACCGAGACGAAGACACTCGGGACGGCAGGGTCGAAAGACACGCTGGCTGGGGTGTAGCCGTTCAGACTCGAGTAGGCACGGGACACATCTTCATTGAGCGTCCAGACGCCCGAGCAATTCGTGGAGCAGGCGGGATCGGTCTTCTGCCAGGTGACCGCGCTCGCCCCCGCCGTGGCGGCGCTGTCTGCTGCGCGCTGCAACTTGTCTCGCAGGACCCCGAACGCGCCCAGGTCGACGGTGAGACCGGCGAATATCAACATCAGGGGAATGACCAGCACGCCGACGAAGAAGATGATCATGACAGCACCACGCGCTGAAAGACGAGGTGGGCCGCCACGTCCGCGAGGAACGGGGGCAGCTCGGCAAGAGGCAGATGTTCCCAGAGGCCGCCAGACAGATCCAGCCGAGCGCGGGCGCCATCGAAGCTGTCACACAGACTCCCGTACATCTCGAACACGGCGTGGAGCGCATCGCGGGAGAGCGGGGTCAATTCCCAGGGGCGAGACACAACGAGCTTGATAGCCGCGCGGTCGTGATACAGGTGGACGATCAACGCGGGCAGACAGCGGTGCAGCGCCCGCTGGTAGACGGCCTGACACCCATGTTTCGGTGGGATGCAGCGCGCGGTCAGGATGATGGGCTGGGCAGGCTCAGGTTGGAGCGCCAGGGCGGTCATCTGTCGAGCACCGGACGCCCGGGCTGGATGGCGTCTTCGATGTGGCTGATGTGTTCGCTGTTGATGGTGGCGGTGAGCTGGTGCACGAAAAATGCGTCATTGGCTGCACGCAGGGTGGGCCTGATGGCGCCCCAGCCGCACACACAACTTACGAATCGTGGGGCGTCTCGACCAGCGAAGACAGGGTGTGGCATGGCGGGTCTCCTCAGAAAACACGAATGCCCCCGAGCCGAGTGGCTGGGGGGCTAGTGCGATGCAGGAAAAACGACGACGGCTGGGCGCGACACGATGAGCGTGGGTGACAGGTCGAACATGGTCGCTGGCCCCAGCCGCCGTCGAGACCTATATCGGACGGCGGGTGACAACTAGGCGGCAGCGGACTTGGCGCTGGCCGGCTTGGCGAAGACATTCAAGCCGAGTCGCAGGTCGGTGCCAGGGACTTCGGCGTTGCCCTCGCTGGACGCCACGAGGACTGTCTTCCCGCTGCTGGAGGGCCCGATGCGCTTGCTCAGGTCGATGGTCAAGGTCAGCGTGTTCCCTTTCACGGTCATGCCAATGTTCTTCATGGAGTGGGTTCCTTTCTAATGTCGTCGGTGAGTTGCTCAGGAAACGCAACCCGGTAGGCCCGCGCGATCAGCTGGCGGGTAAACTCCTGCTCCTCGGGCGAGAGCACGTCGCGTTCGCTGAGCTTCGCAATGACGTCGCCGAGCATCGCGCAATCCCGCTTGCCGAGTGAGAGGTTCCGGTTCTGTTCCTTGGCGTAGCGGTCCACCCTCACTTCTTGCCCTTCTTGACCGCCTTCGCGGTCCCATCCTTCGGTGACTTATTGAGACATTTCTGACACGGCCCCTGCGTCATCGTGGCGGACGGTAGGGTCTTAGAATGTCCGCACTCCAGCAACACGCGGACGGAGCTGGCATTCTTCTTCAACAGCTTGGTGACCTTGCGGGTCGGCCCATACGTCTTCACGGCCTGGGCGGAACGCTCCTCGCGCCTCTGGGCCTTCGCCACCTTCTTCGCGGCCTTGGCAGTCTTGCTCTTGCCGGCGCGGACGACCCGCGTCTGCTCCACGCCAGCTTCGGGCTCGGGCGTCTCCGGGGGAGCAGCCGGGAGCTTGCCGTTCTGTCGCATCGACGCGACGGCACACTCCTCGGAATGAAACCTTCGGGACTCGGTGTCGGGGGTGAACGTCTTGTTGCAGCCGGGCAGCGCACAGACCCGCGCGACGAGCTTGCGGGCCGGCTTGATCGGCTTGGACTCGGGCGCTACGGGAGCGGGCGGGGTCTGAACAGGGGCATCCTTCGTCAGGGTTTCCATGGTTCTCTCCTGGGTGGGGGCGTGTACTCCTGGCGCGCGACTCCCGCCGACGACTCCGAGGACCAGGCGCACGAGGCAACGACCTCGCTCCTGGGCCCCAGCTGGCGTAGGGACGTGCTGGGCTGGACGAAACGACTATGACTAGGTGGGGACTCCCCACCGGGCATCGGCCCGGCCCGCACAGAGCGAGCCTGCCTGCGGCGTCGCCTGGGGTGAGTCTCGGAGTCCCGGCCCCCGTCTGGGTTCCCGGTCGCCTGGGAGTTACGGGGCCCACTTTCCCAGGTCCGTCCTACTCGTCTCCTGTTGAGCTGTCTCAATTATATGTCGTCCAAATTGGAAAGCACGACGTGTTTTCCAAGTATTTTCGTCATGGAAATCACGGAGTTATCCTGGCTCGTACCCTGGGGATCGGCGGGGGTACCTTGAGGAACAGGGAGTATTTTGACGCGCAGCGGCGTCAGAAATACAGCTTGACAGGCGCCGGGCATGTGCTAGGCTGTCACGGCCACCTAGAACTTGCGATAACCGGTCGCGGCCCCTTACAACCCCCGCGCTGTGAGCTCGTCTCTGTCGGCAGGGAGTTCACCCTGTCTGGAGAGGAGCGCCCCATGCCCACCCTTCCCGCAGTCCTCCGCGACGCGCTGACCAAGGCCACCACCCGCCACCCCGGCCAATGTCCCATCTGTGATAACCGCTGCTCGCTCGTCACCCAGGCCGAAGCCGTCGAGCGCCTGGTGTTCCTGGTCGCCCTGGCGATGACGCGGGCCGACTAAATTCCCAACACGTGATTTTCTCGTGACACGTGTTGGAGGATCAGGGCATGGCTGAGTGCCCCGTGCCCGCGGACAAGAAGCCGGAGGTCACGCGTCCGTCCATCCTCGACGACAAGGAGCCGATGACGCTCGAGGAGTACCACCGGACACACCCGACTCGTCCGACCACGACCCGTCCGCGCTGGGCGACGAAGCGTGGGTGGAAGCACCTCGAAGAGCGCGACGACTGAGGACATATGCCCTGTCATAGGGCACTCGGTATTTTCCGCACGAATGTTGGCGGTGAGGTTCCCTCCTGGGCGGGGATATTAAGGATAGCGGCCGCGGTCGGGGTGGGCGGCCAATATCGCGAAGGAGGGAACCCATGGGAGCGAAGCTGGCGACGGAGAAGAAGCGGAAAGCGAAGACGAAGGTGAAGCGGGTGAGCAACACGAAGGGGCAGCTGCTCTCGCTCCTGGATCGCCTCCCAGGAGAGCTGCCAGTGGTCACCTGCACCCCACCCCGTCATCCCGGAGAGGAGGGCACGCATCGCTGCGGACGCTTGGACGCGGCGGGCGTGGCGTTTCTAGAGTGGCAACCGGGACCGAGATCCGGTCCCGAAGCCGGTCTCGGAGGAGATGTGCTGTTTCAGCTCGGTCGGGATGACCCGGACTTTCGCGTTGACGACTACCAGCTGCTCTCGGACTATCTGGAGCGTGAACAGCTGGCCGGGTCGATGCGCGGGGTCCATGCGGATCGCGCCGTGGCCCTGATCTATGTCCTCTCCAAACGTCGCACGCGTCTGTTCGAGGTGCTCAAGGTCCTGCGGTTCTCGATGCTCCGTCGTCAGCAGGATGCCCGGGATCGAGACAACACGGGCGCCAGCCGGAACTGGTCGGAGTGGAATCAGCAGCAGTCCACGACGCCATGAGTCGTCCGAAGCGCGATCCCCTGCGACTCCTTCCCGTCCTCGACGCCCTCGCCGTCTATCTGGAACGTGAGCGCCATCCACCGACCGGAGAGCAACTCGCCAAGGACTCGAGAGAGACCTATGCGATCTGCCAGGAAGTGTTGCATGCTCTCCGAAAGCATGGCCATCTCCAGGGGCAGGTCATTGCCCCCCATTTCATTCCGATTGGCAATTCGATTGGCAATCTGATTGAGCGCCTCATTGCCTGCGGAGGCGATTTCGATTGCGCCTGCCAATCGGAATGGAAGACCGTGGAATCTAAGGCCAATCGGAATGCCGAATCTTTTTCTCCTATGGGGGAACCCCTCGCGAAGAGAAAGGAAAAGTTTTTGCGGGGGGCGTTCGCCCGCATCGCAACCCAGGTGGAGCAACAGCGTCTCGACCGCGCGCTAGAGTGGCTCCGTCGTCTCGTGCGACAAGTCCCCGTGGAACATCGCACGGGACTCCGTTACCCCGACAAGTTAGCGGACAGTCTGGAACATCTCTCAGTAGCCTACCCGTTTCCGGAGGACTGTCCGATCTACTTGTTGAAGCCCCGGAGCGTCGATCACCGCACGGAACGCCAGGCGATGGATGTAGAGATTGCCACGGTTCGTGAGGCGTCAGGAGGACTCCGACTCGTCTGTCTGTGGGACTTGTGGGACAAGGTTCGTCCCCCGCAGGAAACGCATGGCCTGGTGTCCATGATCGACGAGTGGACAGACTGGCGTCGAGCCAACTTTCTTGCGGAACAGGGCGAGGTCAAGATGGGCATGAGTAAGCACGTGCCAGATCGTCAGCATCAGAAACACGTCTGGGCAGCGGCGTTGCTCGTGTACAAGTATGGGTATCCCGCAGAGGAACTGCTGGCTGTCGCGGACCGCGGGGGCCGCGAGATGTACCTGAAGTATGTCACCAAGCGGAGACAGTTCATCCAGCATCTTCGGTTGCCGCATCTGTGGTCGCCTGACTATTTCTCGACGTTCCTGCTTGCGGCGAAGCATGAAGACCCCGAAGCCTTTGCCCGGGAGATTGCCTACTTTAAGAAGCAAGCGAAACAAAACAATTGAAGTCTCCCATAGAACCTCGTCAGAATCAGAGGATGCAGCGCTGGCTCCGTCGACCGCTCCGGGAATTCTGCGGAGGACGAGTCCGTGTCCTGAAAACTGTTCCGCGTCTGCGTGAAGTGCGATTCGAGGACGAGCCCCGCATGCCGTTCGCGATGCGCGAGTCGATTGTCGAGGCGCTCGCGTCGGCGATCCTGGAGGAATACCAGAAAACACATGGTGCGACGCAAGAGACTGTTGCTCTACCATCTCCCCTTGGGCATGAGCCGGGGCCAGCGACCAAAGACGAGCTGTCACCCACATCTTCGGTGTCGCGCTCGGCTCATGTTCAATCATCCACCCAGGGGAGGACATGATGATGCGAGCCGCCGTGTATGCAAGGAAAAGCAACGAACAGGATGTGCAGGAGGAAGTGAGGTCCGTGACCCGCCAGCTGGAGCACGGCCGGGCGTTCGCGGAGTCGAAAGGGTGGAGTGTCAAGGACGACCATGTGTTCTCCGACGACGCGATCAGCGGCATGCACGGAGAGGAGAAACGGCCGGGGCTCAAGCTGTTGCTCGCCACGATGGAATTGGTCCCGCGCCCGTTCGATGTGATTGTGATGGCCTCCGACGACCGGCTCATGCGCAATCAGTTGAAAGTGGGTGCCGTCCTGGAGCGCATCCAGGAGGCCGGCGTCGATCTGTACTACTACCTCGAGAATCGCAAGGTCGATCTGTCCACCGTCGTCGGGCAGTTCATGGAGTCCGTCCACGCGATGGCGGCACACGACTACCGCGTGAAACTGGCTCGGCACACTCGGGACGGCATGAAGGCCCGGGCCAAGGCCGGCTTCGTCATCGGCGGGCGCACATTCGGGTACGATCACGTGCCCGTGGATCGGGGGGAGGTGTCGACCCGGAAGACACGTCGTGTGCCCATGACGCGGGTCATCAACGAAGCCCAGGCGAACATCGTCCGCGACATTTTCACCCGCTACGCCGCGGGGCAGAGTCCGAAACAGATTGCCCGGACGCTCAACAGTCGTCCCGGGATTCTCGTGCCGGGCGGCAAACATGGCATCCCGATGCTCCGCTGGAGTCGGCACCAGGTCCGAGAGACCCTCCAGCATGTCCTCTACACCGGGGTCCTCCTCTCCACCTGGAACGGCGAACAGATCCGAGTCGAGCGCCCCGACCTGCGCATCATTGAAGACGACCTCTGGCAACAGACCCGAGCGCGCTTCGCGAATCTCCGGGAGCAATACATTCGGATGAAGCACGGCCAGCTGCTCGGCCGCCCGGCGCATAGCGTCGAGAGCGCGTACCTGCTCACGGGGTTGATTCAGTGTGGGGTCTGCGGGCGGTCGATGCTGGCGACGACCCGGAAGCGGGCCAACCACACGAAGCGCAAGTACTACCAGTGCGTGTCCAACATGAACAATCGCCGGCGGGCCTGCGACAACACCCTGCTCGCCCCGATGGACGCGACGGATGCCGCGGTGCTCCAGGCGGTGGAACAGAGTGTCCTGAATCCGTCCATCTTGTGCGACGCGATCGCGCACGCGCTGTCCAAACTCGACGGGACCGAGAACCGACAGCAAGAACAGACCCGACTCGCCGAGGAACTGTCCCAGCTGGACACCCAGATGAAACACCTGGCCGACAGCATCGCGAAGCTGGGTGGGAACGACACCCTGCTCGACGAGGTCCGCCAGCGGGAAGCCAGACGACAGGAAATCGGAGCCGAACGGAGCCGACTCGAGTCGCTGGAGTCCCTGTCCACCCTGGACCTGGGTCAAGTGGAACAAGACCTCCGGAGAATCACGGACGAGTGGAAAGGAGCCCAGGGGTTCACGAACCGACATCCAGCAGCGGCCCGGACCATCTTGAAGAAGGTCTTGCCGAGCAAGTTGATTCTGACTCCCCATCCCGAGAGTCGGTCCTACTCGTTCGCTGGCGACGGAGCCATCGGCCCTCTGCTGGGACAGGTGGTCTCGTCTCAGATGGGGAAGGGCCAGGGTTCAAGTGGGGAAGGTCGGGTCCGCAGGCCGAACCACGCGGCGACGAAAGACTCCTGGACGACGTCCTCCGCCTGTTGTAGGTCACGCAGGAGAGCCAGGGCGTAGCCGAAGGCCATCTGCTGAAAGCGCCGCGTCACCT